>Ga0079224_100002478_pt1 | contig 22450 bp, 13 predicted proteins | sample Stecom2015_FD_80414 | JGI IMG/M metagenome (GOLD analysis project Ga0079224, IMG submission 80414) | Agricultural soil microbial communities from Utah to study Nitrogen management - Steer compost 2015 | ecosystem: Environmental > Terrestrial > Soil > Agricultural land | place: USA: Utah...
GCCGCTGTGGGTGGTGCCCTAGGCCTTTCTGGTACAGCAGCCATTGTGGCTGGTGCCATCGCCAACGCTATCGCCGCCATGATCATCATGAACCTGATCACTGAAGTGGCCACCTCGCTCTTTGGTGAGAAGGTGGGTGCGGTGGTCGGAGCCATTGCCGGCATCATGACCCTACAGGTTGGAGCTGCCATGGCTAACGGTGCTTCGATGGCTACGGCATTCTCTGGCCTGATGAATCCCGTAAATATCATGAGGCTGATGACTGCTGCGGGTAAGGGTTATGCCGAATACCTTCAGAAGTCCTCGGAAGAGTTTGCTATGAAGACCCAGCAAACCCTAGAGGAGTATGAGGGTGCGCTGGAGGAAATTTCCTCTAAAATGAAGGAGCTGGTAGGAACCAACGGGGCTGTGATTGATCCCCTGGCATTCCTTGATTCGACTAACGGCACTTTTGGGGCCGAGTCCCGAGATAGCTTCCTAGCCCGAACCCTGATGACGGGTTCGGATGTCGCTGAGATGAGTATTGATCTGATCTCAGAGTTCACCAACATCACCCTCGACACTTCCTTGGTGTGACTAATGGCTACTTTTCTTGACCCCAATGTTTCTCTGAATCAAAACTTCACCCTGACTCCACAAACGTCGTGGGGTACTGAAACTGTTCCAGGTACAGGCTTCCTAAGCCCAAATACCAACGTCATCAGTCCTGTAGGGGCTGGCATGCAAATGCCGGATTCTGGTGGCGGCCTGAGTGGTTTCCTTCAGTCTGATGGTTTCAGGACTGGTCTACAGGGTGTCCAATCTCTAGCTAACCTATGGAATGCTTTCCAAGCCAATAAGCTTGCAAGGCAGCAATTCCGTTTCACTCGTAACTTTGCCAACGCTAATCTAGCGAACCAAACCCAGTCCTATAACACTGCTCTGGAAGATCGTGCTCGGAGCCGTGGAGTCATGGAAGGGCGTTCTCAGGCAGAGGTGGATAGCTATATCGCCGCAAATCGTCTGAAGGATCGTACGGTCTAAGGAGGCCACATGGCTCGTCTTCAGTGGGACAACATTGCCACCCCTGACCTGACCGCAGCTGCTGCTCTGCAACAGAATGCGAACAAGGCTCTAACCGATGCCATCTCTGGCGTCGATACTTTCGTTACCGGTCTTTCGGATCGGCAGAGGGCACAGGTTCAAAGGGATCTGGCTCAGCGGATTAACAGCTATCTGGATCGACCAGATCAGCTACGGGCTGATGTGGCCTCTGGTGCGCTGTTTGAGGGTGTGCCTCAACGGTACCTGACTCCGGACATGATCAACGGTGTTCGGACCACGGCTGATCAGTTCCTTGAAAGCCTGACCAAGCATCGTACCGACGGGCGTAATGAACGTGAGTACACCATCAGTCAGGAGGCTCGTCCCCTCCTGAACCAGATGGAAGCTCTACGGATCCAAGGTCGGAACGCTGAGGCTGATGCTCTATTGGCTCAGAATCCTCAGCTTCTAGGTATGAAGTCGTCTGATTACCAGACTGCGGTAGATCGCAGTCGTACTGCTGCTCAGGGCTATCGTACCGAGACGGATGCCCGTGAGAACTTCACCCTAGAGCGTGAGAAGGAAGCCTTCCTTGCTGATGCCCAGCGTCGGTCCATCACCCCACAGGGTGTTCTGGCTCAGGCTGAAGCAGCTCGTGATTCGGGCCGAATGACGGATCGTCTCTACAACGAGATCCTACGTACCTATGGCTCGGGTACTGTTGGCGATAGCGCTCCTGCACTAGGCGGGGCTGGTGTTGGTACTGCTGGCCGTCCTGCGACTAACCCATTCGACCGCTCTGTCTTCGATATCCCGACTCCCAAGCCCTTGACTCAGATGACCATGGGCGAGGTCTGGGATTGGGGTCGGAATGTGGCTATCCCTCAGACTCAGCGAGCTGATTACCCAGGTACTTCGGCTGCGGGCGCCTTCCAGATTACCAGCACGACCCTACAGGAGTTTGCTCCTAAAGTTCTAGGTGAAAATTGGCGTTCTCAGGCATTTACCCCTGAAAATCAGGAGAAGGTTGCCAAGGCGGTTTATGAGGCTCGTCGTGCTAACGGTACGCTGGGCAAAACCTGGGTAGGCCTGAACTCGATTGATCCCGAGCGTGCGAATACCCCAGGTGCCTACAAGGACGTACCTTGGGAAGAGGTCCGTGGTCTGATTGCCCAGTCGGAGGTTGGCAGCAATCCGTTTGACGGCCAGCAGCTGATCCAACAAGGCCAGCTGGCGGCTGATGATGCTCAGAACGCCATCGTATCGGCTACTGGTCCGAACCGCCGATTCTTGAATCTTCAGGCCAACCCAGCTGCCCAAAGTGAGTTGGTCAATGCTTCTGTGGCTGAAGGTGGATCCTTCTCTACGGATGGTGTGACCAAGGGTGCTGTCAATCAGGCTATGAACCAAGTCCTGAAGCTACAGCCTGAAGGCGTTCCTCGTGATGTACTGGCTCGTAGTGGATTCAGGATCTCGCCGGCCACTGCCATGGCAATTCTGGAAGATGCCCGCAAGCCGGCAGGCAATCCGAGCATTGTCGGGCGTTTTACCAACTGGCTGGCAGGCAATGATGGTGAATTGGCTATTGATTGGGATGTGGTCCAGCAGCGAGTCAACGAGGTCTATGCCTCTTCGGCTCAGGGCGGTGCCCAGTTCGGTCGAGCTACGGAACAGGCTCTGGCTGCTCAGCAACAGGCCCATGCCCAGTATGCACAGGCCCAGGCTCAGCTAGACGCTCTGCTGAAGGCGGCTCAGGGTGACAGGATCCGGATGCAGAGTCCTGAGATTGAAAGGGCTCGTAGGGCCGTGAATGAAGCTCTATCTCAGGTTACGGCTGCCAATCGGGCCGTGAGTGGGTATCAAACCAATACTGCCCGTCCTGATCAGGTCATGGCTCGGGACCGTATGGCGGCAGCCCAAGCAGCTGCCAATGCCCCTGCTGCGCCCGCTCCTCGTGTGCCTACTCCGGAAGAGGAAATGGCTTCGATTATGGCTTCGGTCGAAGCAGCTCGTCAGGCCCAACTTCCTGCGGATCAAGAGTTCATCAACGGAATGCGGGCAAGGTATACCACCCCGGTCATGTCTCCACAGGGACAACCCCAACCGGTACCGACTGACCCTCGCTGGTGGACCCCAGTTCGACGGTAAAAGGAACCCCGCTTCGGCGGGGTTTTCCTTTATAGCTCAGCAGGAAACGGGTAAAGTTGCCGGGTCAAGCCCTATAGGTAGGAACCATGTCCACCCCTCAGGATTTCATGAATCGGCTGTTTGCCCAAGCTGCTGCCCCACAGGTAGCGCCTGAAGTGGCACAGGCCTCCCAGGATGCTGGTCTCTCGGCGACTACTGGATATGGTACGGATTCCATGGTTCCGGGCATGGAAGCTGATATCCGTACCCTAAGCCCACAGGAGTTGGTGCAGAAGTATGGCTACGAGACGGCCATGCAGATGCTGGGCGGTCAGGCTGAAGCTGCCAATCGCTACAACACCCTTAGGAATGAAAACAGCCGTACTCGTCTAGGTGCCCTAGATGACACTGGCTCCGATATCGCTTCGGGTTTCATCAACTCTGTGCTGGGTATTGCTGGTCTGGGTGCCGGCCTGATTGATGATGATGCTGGTGCTACCGTGGCAAAGGCGGCTGGCGCTTTCAACGAGAGTACGGCCATGGCCCGTACCCAGCAGACCCAGTCTCGAAGGGCTGCACAAGCTCTGCGGGATCAGATGCGATTCCGAGACAACGAAGCCGCAAACGCAGCGGATACCTCTACCGGCCTAATGAAGGATCTGAAGAAGATTGGCCGTGAGGCCATCTCCGGTGGGTCGGCCATGTTCGATGATGCTTCGCTACTGGCAAGCGATGTCTCTTCTGGCATTGGCTCCATGGCTACGGGCGGTCCTATTGGTAAGGGCATCACTCTGGGTGCCAAGGGACTGGCTACCGTTGGTCGTATGGCAATGGGACGTGGTGCTGCGGCCAGTCAAGCTGCTCGTGCCGAAACCGTATTCCAGCGTGCTCTCCAAAGCATGAAGGAAAACGGTGGCACCATGGCCGCCATCACTGCAATGGAAGCTGGTGGTACCTACAACTCCACGGTCCAAGAGATCATGGAGATGCCATTCGAAGCTCTGGCTCAGAACTCTCCGATCTATTCGGAGCTGCTCAATCAGGGTATGGATCCAGAGACGGCTCGTACCGAGCTTGCCAATGCTGCTGCTCTACAGGCAGCCGGAAAGACGGCGCTGATTGCTGCTCCGTTGGCCGCTCTGGTCGCTCGCTTTGAAGGCAACTTCCTAACCCGTAACCCGGTCGGTCGTCCGACCTACAACACCCTATCTGAGGCTGTTGAAGAAGGTGGTGTGGGTCTGGGTGGAGGCATTGCCCAGAACCAAGCAGTGCAGCAGTACGCTGATCAGACTCGTGATTGGACCGAGAATGTGGGTGAGCAGCTCGGCCAAGGTGCTGTGCTGGGTGCTGCTACGGCTGGTGTGGTTCAGTCGCCCCGCATTGCTGCTGGTGCTGCAAGTTCTGCTGCCAATCGTGTTCTTGGTGCTGCGGAACGAGCCAAGGAAGGTGAGCAAACCAAGGCTGAAACTGCCCAGAACCAAACCGTACAAGCTGCCGTGGCTGCGGCTGCTCCAGTCGTTGCTTCCATGGCTCCTGAAGTTCAGGAGCGTTGGAACAAGATCCAGGAGACTTACTCCCTAGCTCCGGATGACATCAATGAAGAGGTCTTTGGCCCAACTTTGGCTAAGGCCTTGTCGGGTGTGGAAAACACTCCGCAGATGGTCTCTCGTCTCCTTAACGTGATGGGATCCAACAAGCTAACGGACGAGGAGAAGGTTCACGCTGCGGCTATCGCTACCGACCTTGCTAATCAATTCGAAGCCATCCTTGAAAAGGAAACGGTTGCCGGTGCTACCGGTACTGCGGAGGTGGACTCGGCCATTCAGGCCATGGCTCAGTCTCTGGAGCAAGTCCGTAACCACAAGGTTCTAGGTGATGCACGTAGGCAGACTGCCGAGGCTACTACCAAGACTCTCAGCGAGAATGCTGAGACCAAGCCTGAGGTTGCCGCTAGGGCTGCTGAAACCCTAGTGACTGTGGATCCTCTGGCCGTTGAGCCAGAGGCTGGTCGTCTGGTGCTTCAGCATGCCGAAAATGGTACGGCTCAGATGTCTGAGGCTTCGAAGGCGGCCTTGGAAGTCTCGCTTGAGGTCATTGAGGCTGATCGTCAGGCTCGCCAGCAGTTGGAGGCTGAAGGCTATCAGTTGACCAACAACGACAAGGTTTCGCAGCAGATCCGTACTTCGGAAGAGTGGGGCGATGGCACTGCTCAATCGCTAAGCGGCCACATTGGCCGTATCTTCAACTTCGTGACCCAAGGAGTCCCAGAAGCTGCGTCTGAGCAAGCCGATCACCTGAGCAACTTCGCCGTGAACATGCTCAACAAGGTTCAAGCCTTGAATGAGTATTATGCTGCGGGTGACTTCAAGGCTCCCAACAAGGGCTATGAGCAATACCTAAAGGACGGTCGCTGGCGTCAAATTGAAGACGGTAGCAAGTCGGGTCTGTTCGTGCGTCCGAACAACGAACGCTCTCTGACTAATGCCCGAGCCATCGAAGCAGATGCCCAGATGGCAGTGAATGCCGTCAATGCGATGGCAGATGCCTTCCCTCAGCTGGGTCTAGCCAAGCTGCCATTCCCTCAGCTGGACCAGGGACTACAAGGCCCGATTCAGGAGGTCTTGGCTCGTCATACCCGTCAGGCTGCTCCTAAGCAGGGTCCGGCTCCGATTCGTCGTGGACAAGCTGAGGAAGCTTCTGTGGCTCAACCTGCGGCTACTCCAGCTCCTGTGCAGGAAGCTGAGCCAGAGGTTTCTGCTCCGGAGCCTGAGAAGGCTCCTGAGCGTCCGAGGGCTACCCCAGAACAGGTAGAAGCGAAGAAGCAACGCTTCCAGCAGATGAAGGAAGAGGCTAAGGCTGAGAAGCCCAAGCCGAATATCGAAAATCCTGCTGCGGCTATTGACACCACTCCGCTAACGGGTATGCAGGAGGATCAGGAAGCTGATACTCCTGAGTTGACTGCTGCCCGTAAGAAGCTACGTGATCTCCAGAAGGAGATCGAAGATGCCGAAGACTCGGCTGACTTTACTCGTGTAGAGAGGCTACTGGAGCGTCGAGCCAAGTTGGCTGAGACCATCGACAAGATCGAGGATCAGGTTTGGGAAGCTGGCTTGGCTGAGCTGGTTCAGCAGAACTCCACTCAGGAAGAAACCCAAGAGGTCGAGGAGACTGTTGAGGAAGAAGCTCCGGAGATTGCTCCGAAGGGCGATCTGAAGGCTGACAAGCGTCTGGCTTCCCGCTTCCCGAATCTGTTCGAGAAGAGCTGGTTCCGTCATATCTTCCGTGGTCGTGGAGAGTCCAACCTACTGGAAGGACGTACTCCGGAACAATTGGCCGATCTACTGGGGGAAGGGAACTCGGAGCTATCCGAGAAGCTTGGTGATATTCCGTCTGACACTCTGAGTGAATACCAGAACCTGCTACGTAATGTGGCTCCGGCCATCATGGAACATCTGAATGAATCGCTTCAGAAGTTCCTTGAAGCCCCTTACTCCAAGAATGGTCCAACCAACTTGGAGAAGATGCTGGCGGATGATGTTCTATTCCACACCCCAACTGGCCGACTGCTCAACCTGATTGAGCAGAGCGGTGATCGCTATGTGTTCAATCAGGAACTGATCTCTGCTGGTGCTCTAGCCGGTCTGCATTGGTACCTCAATGCTGGTGGCAATACGGCTGTCCAGTCCGCAGATGAGTGGACTGAGGCTCTGGGTGTTGCCGTCAATGCCAATCAAGCGGCTGCACTGAACCAAGGTACTGGGTATGAGGATGCCATCTCCAATATGGCTTCCCGGATTCAGGACTACTGGAATGTTACTCCGGAGCATGCTGCTCCGTCTGGCATGGTACAGGGTGTCCTAAATGCAATGGCTCAGCAGGTACTGGAGACTCTGACTGACCCGGAGATCGATCTAGCCAAGATCGAGAACGTCAAGCTAAAGGGCTTCGATCCAAACACCAACACCGAGTTCAACCTAGTCCACAAGGAAGTACGTCGCGTCTTCATTAACAAGGAAGACATGCCGCAAGCTCTGGTCAAGGACACGGGTGTCATCGACCGGATGCTGGCAAAGGAGCCGGGTGAGCGTCGGTTCTACATTGGCGAGGATCGTCCAGTAGTCCAGAAGGCCCGACATAACCAGCCTCGTGTACTAAATACTCCTGAGCAGGTTGAGGTCCTACGTGACGCTGTATCTACTCCGTACTACTTCAACCCAGTAGCAGGTGATCTCCTTGGCTCCTTGGAGAAGGACGCTGCGTTGACCCTATTCGCTGAGGGTCCGCTAGAAAAACTGAAGCTCAACAAGTACGACAGGGAATCCCGTGAAGGCCGGAACCAAGGTGTCATCCAAGCTTTGGATGTCTTCAATGATCTGAAGACTGCTCTGGATAGTCGAACTGAAGAGGGCAAGGACATCTCTGATGTCCCGGTCTTCTACGGCTGGAATTTCACTAGCGTCAATCGATTGATGATGCTGGGTGACGCCAATCCGCAGGCGAACAAGGTCATTCGTGCCCTGATGCTTCCGACGTGGTCCACGATGGATCTGACTTCGGAACAGGGTACCCGTGCTTGGGCTCTGGCCGTGGGTCAAGGTCTGGGAATCAAGATCCATACCCAAGATCTGGAAAAGACCAGGCAGGACGTGGAAACCCTTCTGACTGGGAAGCTGGCAGATGCCATGAGCTTCCTGCGTGACTGGGAGAAGGATCGTAAGTCCCTGAGTGTTGAGCAGGCTAAGCAGCTACGGCAGTGGCTGACGGATGCTGGTGTCTCCGATCCGGCATGGGGCATGTTTGTCCTGCTAGAGCAGGCTCGTCTGGAGAACACTCCACAAGCCCAGCGTAAGTCGTTCAAGACTCCGCTGTATCTGGAAGCGGACGGCGTTACCAACGGTCCCCTGATGGGCATGATGATGCTCATGACCACCCACAAGTCTCTGGATCCACAGAAGCTGACTGCGTTCCAGAAGGGCGGTGTGGCGCTTGGCCGGCAAGGTATGACTCTTGCCGACATGCGTGCCGAGGATAAGGTGGACCTCTATGGCTCGTCGGGCCAACTGATCCCTGAGCTGATTGCCGAGAATATTGCTCAGCAGTCGGATCCTGCTCTGTTCCAGAAGGCTACGATGGATCTCCTGCGCCTGATGGAAAATTTCCTCGGTGCTAAGCAGATCAGCGTGAAGCGTGACGATCAGGGCCGTGAGGTCATTCAGATCGAACGTGGCCTTACCAAGAATCCCTTGACCATCACTCTGTATGGTTCTGGTGCCAAGGGTATTGCCGGTAACTTCGTGGATGAGATTCTGGAAGAGTTCCATGCGCGTACTTCGCGCGTGATGCAGACTCTCCCGAAGAATGCTACTGAGGCTCAGGTTCGGGAGGCGTATGACAAGGAGTTTGGGGAAAGCTATGACCTGATTGGCTACTTCTTGGACAACTATGTTTCCTTGGATCGGGAAACCGACACGCTGGTTATTACTGAGAACCAGAAGGGCACTGCTCTTCCGGGCCAGCGTGGTGCACCAGTACCTGATTCGATGCTGGATGATGGCAAGACGATGGAGGATTCCACCTTCAGTCAAGTTCAGTACGCCAATCTCCAGTCGTTCATTCAACATCTGTTCGTTGGTCCGCTACAGAACTCCATTGCCAATGCTGTGGGTGACGACACCATGCAGGGCATGACGGTAATCCGTCAGGTCACTTCGGCCCAGTCTGAGTTGGCCGTCGAATACTTCCGAGCCAAGTTGTATGACAAGCTGGAAGAGAAGAAGGCGGCCGATCCTGCATTCCGCACTGCGGATTTCCTGACCGGTGCTGAGCTGGACGAGCTGTTTGCCGACATGGCGGAGAAGTTCCCTCCCGTCGAGGTGGGAGGTTTCACCTTTGATCTAATGGGCAAGGTCAAGGGCTATCTGAAGGACGTGAACGTTTCGGACATCCTGACGGGCAACCGCAAGATGGCTGCCAAGATGTATGGTCCTGACTCGCTAGGCGTAGGCGGCATCCCGTCCATGATCATTGGCTCGGGTGATGCCTCGATGATCTTGTCGGCTTATCTGACCAAGAAGCTGGAGCGCACGCTACCGGTCTATGACGGTGTGCACCTTCCTCTGGATCAGATTGATGCTCAGAGCGAACTGCTGAATGACCACGCTTTCCGGGCCATGATGAACAACCCGGTCAAGGCCGTGGTTGAGAGTCTGAAGGCTACCTTGAAGAAGGTGGAAATCGAACCTCTGCTACAGGCTCTGGATGAGCAAGCCAAGGAGGCGATGCAGGGCAAGAAGGGTAAGGTCAAGATGACTAACTCGCTTCTACGCTCCACCGGTCTGGGCCGTCTCCTGCGCACGCTGGAGATTCCTCTAGACAAGTACGTAGCGGCCTACAACCGTACTGGTTCGGTAGTTGATCTTCTCGAAGAGGACATTTTCCAGCAACTGGATCTCATTGTGGCTGGTGCTGAGTATCAAGCTGAGATGATCGATCTTAACCACAAGGTGGTTGGTGCCATCGGTGGTTCTGTGGATCAGATGGCTTCGGCTGCGGCTTCTCACCAGATTCCTGTGAGCCAAGGTAATGGGCTGGCCGAAGACCTGACTTACGAGCAGATTTCGAATGAAGCTAAGGGTCGTTTGAAGACCCTGATGCTCAATTCCAAAAATGCCGTGGTCAAGATGCACGGTGAAATGCTCACTCTGGAACCAAAAGCGATGAAAGACCTTCCGCCACTGGCTCCCGTGGCTCAGGGTGAGAAGTTGCCAAGCGGTGTGACCAAGCTATCGATGGAGCATCTACTGGAGCGCAGCCGTGGCAAGGATCTGACGGATGTACAACGCCAGACCATGCGTGAGGTGCTGCGGACTGGTGCCCTGTCTGGCTGGACCATTGTGACGGGTACTCCTGAGCAGCTGTCGGCCTACTCGGCCTCGGCTGGCGAAGCCTTGTCTTCGAAGTCTGATTCTGTGGTTCATGGAGCCACGGACTTCAATACCAAGACGATCTACCTGCCTGCCTCTGGCAGTGAGACGCTCATTCACGAGATGGTCCACGCCGCCACCTTGCAGCTGGTTCTGGACACCCTGACGAACAAGAAGGTACCGAACCATGTGAAGCAAGCAGTACGGAATCTGGAATCCCTATTCAATGACTTCATGGCGATTCGTATCGAGCAGATGCCTGCTGGGGCCATGATCTCCCACAGGAATGCCCGATCCGCAGCTGAGCAGCATATGCGTCAGGGTACGCCTGAAGGCAAGGCTGCGGCGATCAATGAGATGATGGCGTGGGTGTTGGGTAATCCATCCCTGTCGGAAGCCCTGAAGGCCAAGTCGGTATCCCGAAAGGTTGTGGAGTTCACCCAACGGCTATTTAACGCCGTGCGTCGGATGTTCTGGGGTTCGGCCAATGTTCCCCAGCCAGTGGACAACTTTGTGTCGTCTCTGTTGTTCAATACGACTGTGCTGATTAACACCACTCCTACTCGTATGAGTGAGGGCACGGATACCGTACTTCAGCACTCGACTCCAGGCAGTGCTCGACTCCAGCAGTTGAAGGAGCGTCTAGCCAAGCGGCTGGATGCCTTCATGAGCATGGATGTGGATCCATCCCTACTGGAGATGACTCCGCTTACCCAGTCGATCAAAGCTGCCCAAGCCGCCACGGACAAGCTCAACCAGCTTGCCGTGGCTGGCTTCGACATGAATGCCGAGCAGCGGGAGACTTCGAAGCTTCTGATGACCGTAATGGGTACCACGATGGAGATTGATTCCAACGTGATGAACACGGCCCAGAAGATCTACAACCACGCGGTACAGAATCTCACTCCTGACTCCTTCTCGGATGTGGGCGTGGATCCAAGCCTTGCGGCTGAGATGTACGACGCTATTACCGGTAAGCAGCAACAGGGTCGTGATCCTCTAGGACGCTCTCTGTTGCTGCCTTCCTTCCTTGCTATGGCTCTGACCAACGAGACCATGCAGGCTGTGCTAGAGAAGATTCCGGCTCCTAAGAATGTGGAGGTCAAGGCTGACACTCTGGATCAGACGCTGGAGAACTTCGGCAATCGAACCATGGAGGTTCTGGATCAGAAGCTGACGGGCCAGACTGGCAAGGAACGGTCGGTGATGGAGGTCATCTCCAAGTTGTCCTCCCATGTCCAGGCTTCGACTATGTCCAAGGACAACTGGTTTGAGAAGTCCTCGACCAAGACTCAATCCCTAATCGACAAGGGCAATGACGTGTTGGTTTCTCTGATGAAGGAGACCGACAAGAGGGCTGCCAAGTCCGTAGCCGGTCTACGTGCTGATCCGGATAACCGGATCAAGCAACGTGCAGCTGATGCTCTAACCCTACTGCGTGTTGGCCTGTCTGATGAGGGTGCTGATCGTGCTGCTATGACTGCTACCACCCTGATGAACCAGAAGGGTGTGAGTCAGTGGGTGCGTGATCTGGTCACGGATATTACTGGTCGTACCTCAGGCAATGCTGCCTTGTATGACATGATCAAGTTGATCCGAACCAAGGTTCAACAGATGCGTCAGCACTACCGAGATGAAGTGCCGACCATCTTCCACAAGCGATTCAAGAACGCCCCGACTGACGCCCAGTACGCCTCGATGTATCGGGTACTAGGTAAGACGGGTCTAGCTGCCCTGTCTGTGGACATGGCTCTAGATGTTCTACGAGACGAAAGCAGGCTGGATGCCGAACTGGCTAAGGCCAAGACGGCTGCTGAATCCGTGGCTCGAAAGGGTTACAAGCGAGAGTTGATGTATAAGGCTGATCAGCTCGCTAACTACCTTGTTACCGGGCTACCGGGTGTTGGCCTACTCCGTAACTCCTATGCCATTGCCGCTAAGACTGCCACGGTCAAGGATGAGGAGGTCATTGATACGTATGTGACCTTGAAGGCTCTGAAGGATTCCAGTAAAGAAGACAAGGAAGCTATCCGCAGCCTACTGCCTGAGGATACCGATGCCATTAGGTTTATGTTGTCCTACAACCAGCAACAGCTGGCTGAGGATCGTGCTCGTATGGGGAACAACAAGACGGCCCTGATGAACCACTTCAAGGGTTATCTGCCCGCTTCCCAGAAGCAGGGACAGAAGCTCATGGTTCGCCCAATCAGTGAGCATGCTGATTTGGTGGAGCGTGGCTATACCCAAGTGGGTATGTACGAGGGTTCGTCTGCTGAGCGGATCAAGGAACCTCGTGCCTACTACTTCTCGCCCGTGGACGGGCAAGCTGTGTTCAACTAAGGTCTGATCCAGAATACCCAACACACGGTGGGAGGTATCCAGATACGTACCGGCCATTCCTTGAACCACAACGTGGCTGGACGCATCACCAATGAGAAGACGGTCAGGCGTATTGAAGCTGAGATCGCTCGTACCGGTGATAAGGGTGTTGAAAACCTGATGCCCGTATTCAACGATGCTGGTCAGGTGGTGGCCTATGAACGTGCGATTCGTCAGGACATGCAAGCTCGCGTAGTGGCTGAGTATCACTATGGCAAGTCGCTGGGCATGTGGCGTGGTCGTCAGGTCGAAGAACAAGCAGGCGAAGCTTTCAACGTGCAACTGGCGAAGGAACTCAAAAAGGTCTATGACTCTGCTTCTGCCGTTGCCAAGAAGACGGATTTCATTGACCTACGTTCTGCCGAAGCTCAGAAGGATCCAGTCCTGCGAGACGCTCTTCTGCTAATGCCCAAGGAGGTGGTAGAGATGCTCGAAGAGCAGTTCGGTGAAGATGAGCCGATTTGGGTCGAGCGTTCGATGCTGAAGGATGTGGTGGGATACCGTGCCGCTACGGTGGGAGATATGTGGACGGGTAATACCCGTCTGTCGCCTGCTGCGACTGCGGTCGTGAAGGACGTGCTCGTTACCTTCCTTGGTAGGGATGCCTATACCAAGGCAGTGCAGGGTGAGCGATTCCTACAGGGCGTGGTGACGGATGCCCGAGTGTTGATTGCGGTCAAGTCCGTGGTGGTTCCGGCAGTCAACATGCTGTCGAACCTGCTGCACCTGATTAGTCGTGGCGTGCCTCTGCATGAGATCGCCAAGATGCCAGCCAAGCTCAATGAGCTACATCAGTACGTACAGAGCGAATCTGACCGTATCCGTGCGGAGACTGAGCTAACGGCTGCTAAGCCGGGATCTATTGAGCATCGTCGTTTGACCAATCGCCTACAGGCGATTCAGGACGGTCAGCGTCGTCTGTCGATCTGGCCGCTGATTGAAGCGGGCGAGTTCTCGACTGTGGCAGAGGTGGGTATGACCCATGAGGATCTGCTACTGAGCCGTGGTCGCCTGTCGGACTACATTGAGCGTCAGGCAGACAAGCTACCGACTGGTGCCTCTACCGTGGCTCACAACCTGATGCTGAGCAAGCATACCGCGATCTTTAGGGGTCTTCAGAAGTCGGTGCAGTACGGTGATTTCCTTGGCAAGGCTGTTCTGTATGACCATCTGGTCAAGACCAAGGGTATGCCATCCAAGAAGGCTCTGGGCCAGATTACTGAAGAGTTCGTCAACTACGACCGTCTACCGGGCCGTACCCGAGGGTACCTGGAATCCATCGGTATGCTGTGGTTCTACAACTTCAAGCTGCGCTCGGTGAAAGTGGCTATGTCTACCATCCGGAACAACCCTCTGCATACGTTCCTTGCAGTCAATATGCCGGTTCCGGACTTCTTCGGTAGTGCTGGCCTACCAGTTGAGGACAACGCTCTGAGCAAGCTGCTAGGCGGCTCTCTGGGCTACTCTATCGGTCCAGGGCAGGGTATGGGAGCCATTGGCTTGAATCCTTGGTACAACCTCGTGAACTAAAAAGAACCCCCGAGGATTTCTCCTCGGGGGTTCCGAGCCATCCCTGCAAGGTTGGCGTTGGGTGTTACTTGTTAGCCGGACGGCCGAGACGACCGAACAGCTTGCCCGGAGTTGGAGCAGCCGGAGGGGCTTCCTCAGCTGCTGGCTCCGGCTGAGCCTCTTCCTTGGGGCCATTGGCTCGGAAGATCGGACGAGGCTGCTGCTCCACCGGAGGAACGGCCTCCTCCTGCGGAGCCGGATCCGAAACCTCTGCCGATGGTTCGGCTTCAGCGAACGGAGCTTCATCCTCTTCCTTGGTGTCAGTGATCTTGGCTTCAACCTCCTTGATCACTTCTTCAGGGCTGGCCGGTTCGACCAGCTCTTCAGGAGCCACGATACCCAGCGAGGCATCCACGGCGTGGATAGCTTCGATCTCGGCACGGTGGCCCGCATCACCACGGCCAGCTACGAGCTTGATGGAGAACTCGGTACCGGCCAGATGCGGGAGCTTCTGGTACAGGGCAGCCACGATGGCTGCTTCGATGGCGCTTTGGTCCATCACGATCTGGACCTTGGTATTGATCTGCATGGGTTCAACCTTTGTAGAGACGCATGAGGTTCTGGAACACGGGGGTGAGAACTCCTGCGTGGATTGCTGCGATTGCATCGGCCATGTGCTCAGCTTGGGACTTGGTAATCTTACCCTGATGTTTAGGCCAATTGGCTGTAGGGTAAGCCTTCACTGCGGCAGCAATCATCTCCTCTTTCGAGGCAGTCTTTTTTCCCGCCAAGGCTCGTTTCGCCTCGGTGGGGGTAACTTCGATGATTTGAATGCCTTCTGCAATGAGAGATCCAAGAACTCCGAGGCAAGCACCATAACTAGCCATCGCACGAGCGGACTGGGAACCAACGGGCACCTCCACGAAGACCGCCCTGGCCCATCTGCCATGGTTCAAGGCAGTCTTAGCCAGTTCAGCAGTGCGCGCCAGATCTAGGGAGTTCTGGCGCACCTGCTTTGACTTCTGGACATCCGGGGAGCAGATGTCCAGTGTCACATCCTCCAAAGTCCCAATATCGAGATCCAGGAGGCCACGGGCGATTCCCCAGTTGGAAAAGCTAGGGTCCATTCCAACAACGGGGATCTTCATGAGTTACCTCTTACTGAACAGGCCACCGGAGGTCTTGGTCGGAGCACCGGCCTGCGGAGCCGCAGTGGTGCGACGGGGAGCACCCTGACGGGCACCTTCCTCGACTTCCTTGAACTTGTCCTGCACCTTGCCTTCCCAGCGATCCAGCCAGCCCTGATGGAAGGTGCCTTCGGTCTGGCCGTTGATAGCTTCGGTCAGGGTCAGCTTGGTGTCGTAGTGGAAGATCTTGTTGATCTCGTTGGTGAAACGCTCCTCGCTGGTGTCGTAATACTTGCCATCATCGCCCTTCTTCTGCTTGTTGGAGCGAATCTTCACCAGACCCAGCCAGACCTTCTGACCTTCCAGCGCGTCGATGCACTGCACGGCAGTCGGGACTTCCTTCTTGGCGTCGAAGTCGTAGATCTTGATGTGCTTCTCGACCGTGTCCTGATCTGCCAGTTCCTGCTCGGTAGTCAGCATGCATAGGTCATTGATGATCGTGTAGCCCAGCAGCGGCAGCTTCTTGCCGTCCTTCTCGTAGTAGTTCCTCTGGCCCTTCTCACGGGACGTAGTCACGTACTGGGTGTCGCGGAACTCACCGCCGTCAGCCAGCTCGTACACGGTGGTGACGCTCATCGCACCGCCGCTGGACTCGCCCACATAGGCGACCTTGACGGTGGCTTCATACAGACCCGACTCTCGGACTCGAATACCACCGCCAAGGCTATCGCCTTGCGATTCCAGCTCGTTGGACGAAGTGAGGTTCTTGAACATGCTCATTGTTGTTTTCCTTATGGTGTTGCAGGGATTGCTCAGTCGCCGTAGTAGGCAGACAGGTGTTGCAGGAGGGCGTAGGCATCGTTGTCGATGAAGGTCTCCGAATCTTCGAAGAGGTCTTCCGGACCACGAATACGTTCGCCAGTGGTGCTGGCCGTAAGCTTCGTCTGGAAGACGTGCTTGAAGCCCAGCATACGTTCGCGGTCAGTGATCTGTAGGAGCTTGGATCCGTACTTTTCCAGATCCTTGATGGTCTCCTTCTTACAGGCCACGACCACGGAGAACGACGCTTCTACGCCGTTGCTCTTCAGAGAACCCTGACACGGAACGCTACGACGCCACTTCTTCGAGGTCTCGTCGTATTCCTCCTTCGTATGAGCGAGGATGAGACAGGGCTTTTGGAGTTGCGCGATCAGGTTACGCAGGGTCACGAAGTTCTGGAAGTACATGCCCCATGCAGCTCGACCATCAGCAGCTCCGGTGACGTACTGGTTCACGTACATCTCGAACCAGAAGGTCAGGGAGTCGATGATCACGCCGTCAATCTCATCCCGATTGTTCACACATTCCTGCATGTAATCGAGAAGTTGGAAAGCATCGGTGATGACTACTTCACGGAACTTGTTCTTGAAAGGTAGGCGCTTACCCGTCTCAGTATTGAAGTACATCCAGCGCTCTTGGTTCGGGATGTTCTTCAGGCTCCGGCTCTTGCCGGAACCAGACTCGCCTACGATCAAGACGAGTTGATTGTTGATTTCGACCTCTTCGGTCATGTGAATCTCCTACGACTTGGATGAAGATCCAAGGACAACCACCCAACCGAAGTCCTTGGATCCAAGGGGTCAGTTAGTGATGTACTTCTTGGCAACCGACTTCAGGATGGTGGACTGGATCTCCGACTCAGGCAGGCTGTTCTGGATCTTGCTATTGAAATCCATCACTCGATCCTGCACCTCCTGATACGGCATCCCGGAGTCCACCAGAACCATGGCATACCGCAGCATGGTGTTGTTCCGGTTGCCCGTATCCATGCGGCCGGCAAACCAGCGTTCCAAATTATCGAAAGAGCCGATTTGCTTACGAGCAGCGATCAGCTGCTCATTACGAGCAGTCCTCGGGATGAAGGGTAGGGCATCCAGCAGCTCACCCTTGTTGTAGTGGTACTTGGATCCCGGATGGGTCATCCACTTCTTGGATCGTTGGTTAGCCGACTCATCCGTGGTGAATGGCAACCAGTCCATGACTGAGTTCATGAACTCCTTGTACTCATCCGAGTCCAGGTGGAGCACATAGTTGATCGGCAGGATCAAACGGAAACGGTGTTCAGTATCCGTATGGCGCTTAGTCGTATAGGTCATGAAGGTGTAATCCTTCATCAGCTCATGGACTGTTTCCAACGAAATGCCACCATCCACATCGATTACTACCATGTTGAACCCCGGAAAGGCATTTTCCTCCTTGCGATGCTTGTCCTTGAAGTAGTGGTTCGACCAGTGGTAGTCATCCAGCGTCATCAGGTTGTGCAGCTCCTCAAAAGGAGCTTCCTCGCCTTCATAGTGATAGGCGAAGTGATTGCTGTAGGAGACGATTAGACGATCCAGATCGGTTTTCTTCAGCGTCTCTCCAGTGAAGAACTCGATGCCATCCGCAAACCGCTTCTTGATGATGATGTGCTGTCGATAGCCCCATGCAGTAGCGAGGGTCATCATCTCGTTGCGTGCAGCGGTGCTGGACTTGTAGAAGCGCAGAGCTTCGTTAAGGTCAGCATGGGTGACTTCAGTACCACACTCGGCAATGTACCGAGCCAGCTTCATGTACGACTTCTCGCGGGTCAGGATTGACTGGAAGGCGTTACCGGATTCCTCCACCAGCTTGATAGCGGACAGCAGGTGATCCATGGTCACTTGGCTCGACTGGTCCACGAAGGCGTAGGCACCAGCCAGCTTTAGAGCCTTGAAGTACCTGTGACTCAGTTCAGCCTTACGGATGTCATCGTGTTCTGGAAGAAGGTCAGCAGCAAACTCACAAGCAGCCTTGTACTCCACGAGCTTGATGCCCACGTCGTCAAGGACCACCATCTTCCACTCATACATCTCCGGGGCAGCAAGTTCAGTGAACTTGGTAGCCCAATCAGACACCAGTTGGTTGTTGCTGGACTGGGTCTGACGACGGTAGATCTCAGCTGGATCCATCGTGTAGAACGCCTTGCGATCCTGATGACCGATACCGAAGATGCAGCGACGGGCATAGCCCGTTTCGAGGAACGAGTAGAACTCGTCTTCGGTCTTGTCACCATCGAACAACTTGGCAGGGGTACCAAACAGCAGCATGTTCGCCGGTGTCTTGCCTTCCAGATCCTCACCACGAACATTGTCGTTGGTGTTCTTGGTCAGCTTGTTCTTGGTCTTGCCTTGGTCATACAGCTCCAGGAACGTGGTCAAGACTTCCACGTTGCTGATGAGGTTAGAGCCGATCTCATCAATCTGAAGATTGATGGCACCGATCTTGCCCATCAGTAGCTTGTTACGCAGCTGCTTGACCGCAGGGGTGGTGCCGGAGTCAAAGGTAAAGGGATAGGCACCTAGACGACGGTACTCACCTTTGACCTTGTCGATGGCTTCCTGCTCATCTGAGTTCTCTCGAAGGGCTCGCTCCTGAGCCAGCTTCATGAGGTTGTCCTCAGCGATCATAGGCATCGTCTCATTCATGAATCGCTCCCGGAAACCTGAGAGCAGCTCATCTTCGAAGATACCGACTGAGTAACCCTTACCAAAGCCAGAAGTAGCTAGGCCAAGGGCATAGATGTTCACTGGGATCTCACCACGGTCCTTGGTGACGATCACGGCCCGTTGGTTGGACGCCATCTTACCGAGGAAGTAGGCAGCCTCGGCTTGGAAAAAGCCTCGGTCAGTGTTCTGGGTCTTGTTACAGAGCACATCGACAATCTCAGTGATTGCCTTGTGGTGTTCGACGCCACTAAGGTCGATCATGATTCAATGAGTCCTTCTGAGTGCAGAGGGGGAACCCATCGCAGAAGCTGCATCGCTTAGCGATGCGAGGTGCGGGCAACACTACGCCCTTGCCCTTCTCCCGTTGGTATTGGGTCGCTTCTGCAAGGCTGGTGAAGTTCTTGGTGGACCTGACAGATGGATCGGTGATCGTAGAATCCGCGTAATAGCGGAACTGGGGATCACTGAGCCATAGATCCGAATCAGTGCAGTGAGGAATCTCTTCTTCCGGGGCATCCCAGTAACGAGAGATCTCGTTGAGCTTGTTGCGGACCCAGACTTCCACCTCAACTATTGGAATCAGCTGATATGACTTGGTGGCAATACGGGTCTTGGGGTAGTCCGGACGAGACAGGGAATCGGCTTTCTTCCAGTCGGTGAACAGGAAGTTGATTTGGATGGTACTGGCAGTGATCTTCTTCGGATTGAGCCAGCGATACAGAGACCCTTGCAGGATGTAGTCGTCGTCCTTACCACCAAGCAAATAGGTGTAGACGGACGTACTCTTGTTGTCCTGCACCTCACCAAACATCACGATATCGAACTTACCGCCAATGCGGTAGTCACCTACTGTGCGAATGGTTCGTTGCTCAACGTAAATGGTGGGGGCATCAGGGTTTTCTGCGAGCTGATCATCGGTAGGATTGATCAGAATCGAATTGATCTCCTCTTCACTGTAGCCCATGGCTCGAAGAGGCTTCACATGGTTCCCATTGGTCCATGCGTTTTCCACACCTGTGTGGTAGGCACTGCCTAGCGAGCTGGCAATACACTCGGAGAGATCCTTGGTTCGTTGGACAGCCTTGGCTCGTGCAGCAAGAATGATCTGACGAACAGGCTTCATCAGCGTGGTCACACTGAAGTAGCGAGGATCCTGCACGTAGTCATACTCGTCATGAAGTAGCCATGCTGCTAGAGCCAGAGGGATGCCATGCTCATTCGTATAGGTAATCGACATGCGGTTCTCCAGATAGAGAAGCCCGACCTGAGCCGGGCTTCATAGGGTAGGCAATACGTATCTCAACTCTTGAGACGTGTATCGGCAGGGCCGATCATGTTCACCTCATGGCGGTCTTCGACCTGATTACCACGAGCACGCTCGGCAGCCTCACCAGCTAGGGCGGAATAGCCAGACTGATCGCAGTAGTCATCGAATCGGAACTTGCCTCCCTTGGCTCGTGCCATCTTCAGCAGAACCATGAATTGCCAGCCCTCTTCTTCGGTCAGGTTGTGACCGAACATGGCATTGAAAGCAGCCACAGCAGGAAACATGGAACGTTCGCCTCCGGGTTGATCCCGGACCTGAGCCCTCTCGTCCAGAGACTTCAGTTGAGCACGTAGAAAGTCCTCAGCCTTCACCATTGGTTGGCTCCTCCGGATTGGCCGGGGTCTCGACCACGGACAGATGAGCACGCTTGGCGTTGTGCATCTCCTTCTTGACCGAAGCCGGAGTGGTATTCACCCACTCGGCATCAGTGAACTGACCCAGCTTGACGATGTTGATGATCACCACATCATCGATCTTCAGTAGCTCTGGATTGAGGCCACGATCCTTCATACCTTGAAGGTATGCCAGACCAGCCCTTTGCTGCATCAGACCTAGATCAGTAGGGCTGATACGGTTTTCGGTAGTGGTGTGCAGGACGTTGACGCTATCGCTAACAACCTGATCCTCAACAATGACCTTCACCTCGCAGGCGGCCATGTAGTAATACTTCTTGGACACGGATTACTCCTAGAAAAATAGGGGAAGCAACATGCTCCCCCTTGGTGACGAGAGGGCTATCGATGGTACAGGCCCATCTAAGCCTTGTCTCTCGGATTCGTGTTCAGAATTGGGGTTTCTTCGGTAACGAGTTTATGCGTTGCTTCAGTCGCTCCAACTCATCAAGGGTTTCGTAGTACCGCTTCCAGATAGCCTCAGCCAGATTATGATCTAGCTTCTCGACTCGTAGGACTAACTCGGCCATAGGGGTCGTGGAGAAAATGGGGGTACTGCTCATCGGGTAATGCCTCGTTGGATATCAAACAGTAGGGTTGCAGCGTTGCAGTAGTTCATTGGGATAGCTTCTCGATATGTGAGTGGATGAGGGACATCACTTCACTCTCGGACGCCTTGTTGGGGATAGTCAATTCCTGAGCCCATGAGGGCCAGAAAACGGAGAGTTCTCCGCCCAGCTTGACCTCATTGTGGGCGATAGCCGGGTGGTCTTGCCATTCTACTTCCTTCACCAGATGTTCATTGGTGAACAGCAGGGCTTCCATGTCTTCCTTGATCAGCATGTACCCAGCATCATGGATCTGAGCACAAAGGCGAATCATAGTCCTAAACTTCGAGGAGCGGACAGTCTTCATGAAGGCGTTGTAGGCTCGACTGTTAAGCATGCACCAGCTCTGGCCCAAGGCATTACCTGCCGAACGTCCTTCTGCTGCTACTTCCTTAGGAGTTACGTTCGTACCTAGGATCGACTGCCTGATTCTAGGTGTCCGGATTCGGATACCGAAGGCGGCAGTGATGTAACCAGTTTTTTCAGCCTGCTTCAGCTGATCCTTTACCCATTTGTCGCTGACTGCATACAGCTCGTGGTAACGACGTTCAATATCCTTGGCTTCTTCTTCGCTGAAACCGCAGTTCTTCATTAGGGTAGAGAAAGTACCCTGATAAGTCAGTGCGAAGGTAGGAGCCTTGGACTTGGATCGTAGTTTCGGATACTTCTCTGCAATGGAATTGATGCTTTCCACCGTATCGATGATGTCTGGCATCAGATGCGGCCAATACGAGAATGCTCGCAGTGAGTGACCGTCGTAGCCGTCAACGTAAACCTTTAGCTTGTTGGGATCCTTGGTAGTGAGTGCACTGATACGATCTTCCAGAGAAGCGAAGTCCAGACCGCAGAAGAGCCACCCCGGTGGTGCTTGGATACAAGACTTGATCAGCTTGCCGTAATCGGAACCAGCAGGCAGGTTTTGAAGATTCGGATCCGAACTGGACAACCGACCTGAGAGCGTACCGCCTAGGTTGAAGTTTCCACAAAGGTAGTGCCACCCGTCCTTACCGGGTATTGCATCCAGCATGGCCGGTAGAAACGATGATGTGATTTTGTTTACACCTGCGTAGTCCATGAGGGACTTCAGCAAGGCTACTGTACGTTCATCGGTGGCATGGTTCAGGAGTTTGCTCAGAGTATCCCCATCCACGGATGGCTGTTTACTATCCGTGTAGGCCAGCACTGGTAGGCCGAGTTGCTCATAGAGCAGGGATTGGACCTGAAGAGGGGAGTTAGGATTGAACACCAGATCCTTTGGTGCATCATCCATCGTTACCCGCTTCTTTTTTAGTTTGGCATTCTTCGCCTCAGCCCACTTCTCCCTAAGGGTGTAAAGAAACTCCTGTACGTGGTAGTTGTCTCGGATATCTTTCAGGTACCCAGCTTCCAGTTGGCTCAGCTGTTGCTGGACTTCCCTGACTCGATGGATGTTGATGGGCAAGCCCGTCAACTGCATCTCAATGATGTCTCGGGTACTGTCTTTGAAGATGGTTTGATACAACTCCTCCTGCTCATCTTGGATCAGCACC
>Ga0079224_100002479_pt1 | contig 22449 bp, 21 predicted proteins | sample Stecom2015_FD_80414 | JGI IMG/M metagenome (GOLD analysis project Ga0079224, IMG submission 80414) | Agricultural soil microbial communities from Utah to study Nitrogen management - Steer compost 2015 | ecosystem: Environmental > Terrestrial > Soil > Agricultural land | place: USA: Utah...
CCCTTCAACGTCGTGCGACGATGACAGGCTTTTCCAGGGCGAGCAGCTCGAGGCCGCCATCCTCGGCGATCTCGAACCGGGTAACCTGCTCGAGCGCAGCGAAGAAGCGTACCTCCTGCGCGTCCACACCCGGCTCGGGGCAGGCCATGCGCGTGGCCGCGGCGGGGCCGATCACCATCCCCTCGCCGGTGATCTCGTAGGTCGCACGGAAGCGGTTGCAGCTACCCGTACCGGTCAGGACGCCCCCGGCCTCGAACCGCAGCGTCGGCGCGGGATGCACCGGGGCCGTGTCTTCCAGGCGAACGACCCCCCACTCCTCGCCCACCAGGAGGCTCGCCGTGTCGCCACCGCACCCGGTGAACACCTGATCGCCGACCGTGACCTCGATCGAGTGCGGGAACGGCCGGCCGCTCATCGAGTCGTTGCAGCGTCGATCCTCGATCCGGACGAGAAAGGGTTCTCCGCTCGCGGTGGCGGCGAAGCGCCAGCCATCCTCGAGACGCTCGGCCGCGGGGCGCTCGGCGCGGACGGTGTCGTCCACGCCGAGCTGGGAGAACGACATCGTCGCCTGCTCGAGCACCAGGGACCAGAACGGCTCGTTCCCCTGGGCCCGGTAGCCGGCCTGTGCCGGGTCTGCGGGAGCGTCGACCTCCGGCGCCGGACCGGACTCGCACGCAACCGATCCCACCAGCAGGAGCAGCGCGGAACAGCGGGACGCGAACCGTATGAGGATCCGTCGGCGGGTCATCGTGGTTCCTTGTCGCGAGGGCCGGAGCCGCGATCGCAGCGGCGGGTCGAAGAGGTTCTCCGAAACTGGGGCGATGACATCCGACGCCCAAGACCCGCGAGACCAGAGCGAGCACTGCGAACATCCCGCGCTCGTCGTAAGACCGGGCCATCACCTGAAAAAGCCCGGCCCCTCTAGCGAAAGAGAAGGAGCGCGCTAGAGTCGAAAGGCGGGGCGACGTGAGGGTTCGGGACGATCGCGACATGATCAGCGATCGTGGATTGTCCTCGCTGACGCGCTCGGTGTCCTGGACCGTCCGCTTCTCCGCGGATACCTCGCCGCGGGAGACCGTCTCCTTGTCGACGCGCGCGTGCTCCTCCTTGACCGGGATGCGGATTTCTTCCTCGTCGCCGATCGGGCCGCCGTCGGCGCGAGTAGCCGAAGTCGAATGCTGCTTCACCACGACTTCCTCTCGCTCCACGGGCACGTCGATCGTCTGCCGCTCGGTGATGACCTCCTTGCGAACCTCGACTTCACCGGCTTCGGTCGCTGCGTGTCGATGAACCCGCCAGGGCGCGTTGGCCGCGGCCCTGCTCGGAATGGATGTCATAGGCGCCGAATCGCTGCAGGGTGGCCCGTGCCTCGTCCAAGCGACCGCCTGCCCGGACGGTGACGAGGATCCCACCTCGCCTGAACTCTTCGTCGTAATACTCGGCTTCGTCCTCGGGGATGCCCAATCCCGCGACGGCACCGAGCAGGCCGTCCGCGGCCGCGCCCGCAGCCGCGCTCGAGACGATGCCGGCCAACGCCCCGCCGGCGATGGCGGTGCCGATCCCCGGAAGGACTCCCGCGAGGATCCCCAGGCCCCACAAGCCGCCGACCCCGAGCCCGGTGGCCGCGCCCACGCCGGCGCCCTTGCCTGCCTTCGATCCTTCGTGGCGAACCTGCGTCAAGGGCGCAAGTCGCGTATCGTGACGAACGTCGGACAGGACCGGGGAATCATGCTCACGGCGATCGGGAACGTCGCGCGACAGATGCTTCCCTCGTGAGGCATCGTTGCCGAAATCCGGCGCGCCTCTAGCTTCCACGGAGGGAGCCGATACGACCAACGCCGGTCGCTCCCGCTCGGCCGCTCGCGCGCGGTCGCTCCCGCTCGGTGGCTCGCGCGCGGTCGCTCACGCGCGGTGGCTCGCTGGCGCCGGGCGCCGGGACGAGCGCCGGGAGCCGCCCGGTGGGGGAGCACGCGCACGGCACGCACCAGCACGGAGATCCGATGATCCACCGATCCACAGCCCGATGGCCCACTCGTGCCCTGGCGACCCTCGTCCTCCTTGCCGCCGGCGGATGCGCCGCGGACGACGCCGAGAACGGCCAGGCGGCGGCTTCGTGCGTGGGGGCCGACGGCCGCATCACGCTTCCGGACGGCTTCTGCGCGTACGTGGTGTCGGAGGGTGTTCCGGGCGCTCGTCATATCGATGTGGCCCCCAACGGGGACATCTTCGTCGCGCGCCGGAACAGGCGGCAGAACAATCAGACCGTTCCCGGGGGCGTCACGGTGCTGCGGGACACAGACGGAGACGGGCGGGCGAACGAGCAGGCCGAGTGGGGGGACAATGGCGGCAACGAGGTGCGGCTCGCCGACGGATTCGTCTACTTCGCACCCGACGATGCCGTGCTGCGATACCCGATCGAGCCCGGATCGCTGACTCCCGCGGGCCCTCCGGACACGATCGTCAGCGGGTTGCCCGCGGACCGCAACCACACGGCCAAGAGTCTCGCTCTGGGTGCCGACGGGGCGCTGTACGTCAACATCGGGTCGCCGTCGAACGCCTGCATGACCGAGGCCCGCACGGCGGAGTCGCCGGGCATGGATCCGTGCCCCGAGCTCGAGACCCGCGCCGGCATCTGGCGCTTCTCGGCGGACGAGACCGGGCAGACGTTCGGCGACGGGACGCGCTTCGCGACCGGGCTCCGGAACACGGTCGCGCTGCGCATGCATCCCGAGGAAGGCGTGCTGTACGGGGTCATCCACGGACGCGACCAGCTGGACGCCATGTGGCCCGGCGTCTTCGACGTGGAGGACAACACCGAGATGCCCTCGGAGGAGTTCGTTCGGATCACCGAGGGGGCGGACTTCGGCTGGCCGTACTGCTTCCACGACCCCCGGACCGGCCGGAAGCTGCTCGGCCCGGAGTACGGCGGCGACGGCGAGACCGTCGGACGCTGCTCCGAGAAGGACATGCCGGTCGTCGGCTTTCCCGCGCACTGGGCCCCGAACGATCTGGAGTTCTATACGGGAGAGGCCTTCCCCGAGCGGTACCGGGGCGGGGCGTTCATCGCCTTCCACGGATCCTGGAACCGGGCCCCGAACCCGCAGCAGGGCTTCCAGGTCGCGTTCGTACCGGCGACGGGCGGCGGCTTCGGCCCGGAGTGGGAGACGTTCGCGGACGGCTTCCGGAACGAGCAGGACGCGGACGCGCACGCGCGCCCGGTCGGTCTCGCGACGGGTCCGGACGGCGCGCTCTACGTCTCCGAGAGCGCGAACGGCCGCATCTGGCGGATCGTGTACGAGGGGCCCTGAGCGAGGCATTCCACGCGTCCACTCCCTATGACTTCTCGTGAAGACCGGATCCCGGAGGACGAGGCGCGCGCGATCTGGCTGCGTGCAGCCCGGCTCCAGGCCGAGGCGGAGCAGAGAGCCGAGGAGCGCGCGGGCCGGATTCCGATCGGCCCGGGGGGAGACGATCCGGAAGAAGAAGGCGGCCTCCGGCCGGACGTGCGCGCGGCGGCCGAGGAGGTGGGGATATCCGCCGAGTTCGTTCAGAATCGCGCTCGCGGAGGCGGCGACCTCCGGCCGGCCTGCCCTCGCGACGACCCGAGTGGACGCGCTCGGCTCGAAGGTGTTCCTCGGCGCGACGTGCCGTACGATCGACGCGACCGCGACCGTGAGGGGCGGCGTCGACGTCGTCTCGGCGGCGACGCTGCAGGTGTTCTGCGGGCACCCGTGCCTGTTGCAGGCGGGCGAGGTGGCGGAGCTCCCGTCCTCCCGCCGGCGGCGACGCGTGCCATCACGGCGTACGGAGTATCCGCGCAACGCGACCCGCCGCCCGGCTAGATGCTGCACCCTCCCGTGAAGTTCACCGCCGGATACGTCGTGGTCGCCTCCGCCTGCTGGCCGTCGTGCCGCACGCGGATGGTCAGCTCGTTGCTGACGCCGCCGCGCCGAGGTGAGCAGTACGCGAGCACGTAGAACGCGTTCAACCGCGCCTCGATCCGCTCACCGACCGCCGAGAACTCGGCCAGGAGCGACTGGCTGTTGTCCGCGAACGCGGATCCCGCTTCGCCGATGGTCGTAAGGAAGCCCTCGTCGATCTCTCCGCGGAGCCCGATCGAGTAGACCGCGATGTCGGTCGCTTCCACCGCGGCCAGCGCGCCGGTCCGGGGAGCACGGTTCGCCTGGTCGGTTCCATCGGTGAAGACGACCAGTGCCCCCGTCTGCGCGACGCCGCCGCCCGAGCCCTCCTCGATCCGCTGCTCCACCACCTCGATGCCGGCCGGGATCGCGCCGTACAGGTTCGTCGAGTTGTCCCGGCTCGCATCCTCCGTCAGCCCGTCGATGGCTTGCTCGAGCACCGCCGCGTCGGCGGTGAAGTCCACGAGCTCGACGATGTCCGATCCGCCGTCGAACCACCACACGCCGACCGTGACGCCGGGGGCCTCGAGCGACTTGGTGACGAACTCGCGCGCGGCCGTCTTGAGCAACGGAAGCGCGTCCGACCCCGTGATGCTGCCGCTCATGTCCAGCAGGAGCGCGACGCTGGCCTGGAACCGACCGGGCTTCGGCTGGAACGCCTTCGATGCCTCGAGGTTCGAGTCCGACACTCCGTTGTCGAGGAGCTCGAACGCTTCCACCGGGAGGCCGGGCACCGGGCGGCCGTTCGTCAGGGACACGTAGAACGTGACCGAGACGTTGGCGGGCGGCTGGGTCTGCGTATCGAGGATCTCGATCATGAGCGGGCGATCCCCGGGACCCATCGAGTCGCCGCACGCCGCGAGTGCCGTCAATACGAAAACCGTTGTACCCCAACGTCTCAAGCTCACCTACGACCGCCTTGCCCCGAGAAGGATGTGGTGGAACCGGCGCTCCTACACAGGTCGTCGGCGGAAGGGTCCGCGGGGCGCGACAGGTGCACGGACATGAGCGCCAGCCAGGTCCATCCGGCCACCACCGCGAACCAGATGCCCACCACACCGCCCGGCACCCCGGGGATCACCATGGGTCCGACGAACCCACCGATCACCGCGAACCCCGCGAGCAACGAGAGCCAAGCGACTGCCGGCGCAGCCCCGCGACGTCGCACCGCGAACGCCGTCGCGATGCAGCTCGCCGCGAGGGCGAGGAAGCCGAGCCCGCCCGCCATGAAGTGTACGAGCCCCGTCGTGCTCACGGTCGTCGGCATCCCGTCGGGCGTCCCCACGGGAAAGCCGTCCACCGGATCCGCCGGGAAGGCGGCGGCCACGATCATGCTCACCCCGAACGCACCGAGGAGCCAGCTCGCCGCTCGGCCGCGAGGCCTCAGGGCCCGTGCGAAGCCGGCGGCGGCGGCGACGACCATCAGACCGCTGAGGGCGAAGTTCGCCGTCTGCACCCACCCTCCCGGTCCGTTCGCGAGGTGGCTCAGCGCGTGCCGCGACAGGTCGAACCCGTCCCGCACCCACGCCTGGATCAGCCCGAGGGCGAGATAGAAGGGGCCCACCACCACACCGTATCGAAGCGGCGACCGGGCCGCCGCGCCCTGCGTGATCCGCGATTCCATAGCTCTGCTCCCCGTTGAATTTTTGCACTCACCAGTGTAATACTGTACCCATGGGTGCAAGACAAGACCGGAAGCGGGCGGCCGATCCCCGCGTGCTACGAAGCCGCTCGGCCGTGGTGGAAGCGGCCCGGACACTGTTCCTACGGGACGGATATGCGGGCACCACCGTCGAGGAGATCGCCGCGCTCGCGGGCCTCGCGAAGCGCACGGTGTACAACGTCTACGCGGACAAGGACGCCCGCTTCAGGGAGATCGTCGACGACATCATCGATCGGGCCGAGGCGTTCGCCCGCGAGCTGCCGGGGGAGCTCGCGGCGGACGTCACCGCGGAGGAGCTGCCCGCGGCCTTGCACCGACTTGGTGAGCGGCTCGCACGCGCGATCCTCCACGCCGACGTGATCGCGCTCCGGCGGCTGCTCATCGGCGAGGCGCGTGCCTTCCCGGAGCTGGCGCGGGAGTACTTCGCCCGCGCTCCCGGCCGAGTGCTCGATGCCCTGACCGACCGGTTCGAAGCCCTGACCCGAGCGGGCGTCTTATGCGCACCCGAGCCGCGTCAGGCGGCCGAGCAGCTCGCGTACCTGCTCATCGGTGCCCCCCTCGACCGTGCGTTGCTGGCGGGGGACCTTCCGGAGGAGGCCGAGATCGACGCACACGCACGCGCAGGGGTCGAAACGTTCCTCATGCGGTTCGGCCGGGGCCGGCGCGACGACTGACCCGGGTACCCGCGCCGTCTGATCGTCGCGATACGCTGCACCGTCTCCCGCGCGCGTGTCGGCCGAGGCTACCGCCGCCCCGCATTCAGCTCGTCCACCACCCTCAGCACGTCGCCGATCGACGAGAAGTCCACGGCGATGATGCTCGGCTCCATCCCCCGCTCCTCCCGGCAGCGCTCGACGTGCGCCATCAGCGACGCGCGGCGGTTCACCCGGAACGCGCTGACGCGGTCGGGCGGCACGGTGGCGATCCAGTGGTTGATCAGCAGGAGTGGGGCTTCCGGATCGCCCCGGTTGTGCTTGCACGTGAAGCCGTCGGGGGTCCGGACGTGAGCCGGCGTGTCTTGCATGTACGCTGCGAACGCGAGGTACCAGGAGGGATCTCCCCCACGATGATCCGCGAGCACGACCACCCGGCGGTCGCTCTCGATCATCTCGCGGAGCGTCGGCCACCGCTCCGAGCCCTCGGGGTCGTAGACAAGGTCCAGCAGGCCGCTGGAGCGGAACGCGTCCGCCACGTCCTCGGCCGACACGTAGTCCTCGATGCTGAGCATCACGACCTCGTTCGGATTCCGGCGCAGGAAGTCGGCGATGGCCGCGAGTCCCGCTCCGATCGGCGTCGCGCCGAGTCCGCACAGTCCGTGGCAGAGGAACACGCCGGGTCGCGGAGGCGCGGCACGCATCAGGGCTCCGACGGCGGCGGTCCGGTACTCGGGGGGGAAGGGGTCCAGATACCGCTGGATCGACTCGGCCCCTCCCCAGTAGTGGGCGTCGATCAGCAGCGCTCGGTACCCGGATTCGAGCTGCGCCTCGATCCAGCGGTCGTGGTTGGGGAAGATCCACCCGAGCGTCGCGGCCGACATGGCGTTGTGCGTGCCGGCGAACACCACCTCGTCGAGCCGCCGGTCACACAGCTCCCGGTGCCCGTTGCACAGCATCAACTCCCGCTGCGCGCGCTTCCCCCAGAGCTCCGCCGCCAGCAGGATGAGCACGGCGGCCGCCATGCCCCCCGCGAGCAGGCGGGCGCGCCGCGTCCGGTCGGTGGAGCGGCGGACGTGGACGAGCACGGCCGGAGGGCGACTCACCAGCAGGAGGACGCCCGCGACGAGGAGCCCGGCCGCGACGGGCATGTTCGCCCGTTGGAGGCCGTCGATGAGCTGCAGGCCGACGTCGCTCAGCAGGGCGACGAGCGACCGGGGGATCTCCGTGGACAGGTCGGAAATCCGTTCGGCGAGCGCGGCAGCGGCCCGGGACCCGCCGGCGAGGAGGATCGAGATCCCCGCGGCGCCCGCGCCCGCGAGGGCGGCTCCGATCCAGCGCACGAGCGATCCGCCCTTCATCGGAACGACCCACAAGAGGCCCGCGAAGGCTCCGAGACCCAGGAGCGTCGAGAAGAGCGCCAGTGGCGTCCCGAGCCACCGAACCGCCGAACGCGCCTTGGAGGTCCGGGTGGCGAGCGCGCTTCCCGACCGAGCTCCCTCCAGGGCCTGTACCACCTCCCGCAACGCGCCCGCATCGAGCCGATTCCTCCATCCCTGGAGCGACTGGCGCAGGGCCGGGTCGAGGTAGAACGGCGCGGCGAGGGCCAGGGCCTCGTGGGCGTCTCCGGCCTCGAGCGCGGTGGCGATCTGCTCGTGCGTGCCGGGCGTCGGAGGAACGGGTGCCTGCGCCAGGACGAAGGTCGCCATCCGCGTCGCCTCGGGCTCGGAGAGCGGCGGAAGGCTCGGCACCACCGCCGGGACGCGGCCGGCCACGAGGTCCCCCAGGACGATCTCGACCTGCCGGCGGAACGCCGCCGTGCTGGACGACTCGAGACCCGCCGCCGAGGCGATACGGGCGGCGACGTGGGAGCTCACCCCCGCGAGAAGCTCGGAGCGCACCCCGTCCGGCTCGAGTGGCGGTGGCCAGGTATCGCGCTCCCCCCGGAGGTAGGCCGTCCATCCGGACACGAGCGCCTCGGCCCCCTGTCGGAGGGTCTGCGGCGGCACGACGAGCCGGAGCGTCGAAACGGTGAGCGCGCGCGCCCACGGGACGTGGCCGAAGACCGGATCGAGCAGACGCGCCAGCCCCGGATCCGCGGCGACCTCCTCATACACGCGCTCGTAGACGCGCTCGCCCTGGAGCGCATCGAGGTAGAAGCGCTCGCTGGTGACCTGGTGGCGCACCGTATGCGACACCCCGAACAGGAGCACGGCACCGGCAAGGGCGCCGGCGAGAACGAGGGGCAACGCTCGTGAACCCATGGCCCTACTACACCGGGTCCGGCGGTGGAGGGTTCCGGGAGGGGTGGCGTCCGCGGTCTTACGGGTGTGGAGCGTGATGGTGCAGGACCTGGGATCCCCGGTCGAACCGCTCCCGGGCCGCCTGGATCGTCGGCCGGTGGCGTCCCGCCCACGCCGCCAGATCGTGCAGAGGGTCGATCAGGGTCCTGCCGAGCTCCGTCAGCCGATACTCGACCCTGGGGGGCACGGTCGGATGCACGGAGCGGTGCACCAGGCCGTCCCGCTCGAGCAGGCGGAGGGTCCGGGTCAGCATCCGCTGGGAGATCCCGTCGATCGCGCGCAGAAGCTCGCTGAACCGGTGCGTGCCTTCGTTCAGGGTCACGACGACGAGCACGCTCCACTTGTCACCGATGCGGTCGAGGACGTCCCTGATGCTGCACATCACCGTCTGACACTGCTCTCCGGTTACCTCTCTGTTCCTCTCGGACACCCCTGTGCCGTCTTCCACCGATCTGCCGCTCCCGCTAGAAATGACCAAGTCGGTTACTGATCGTATGAAGATTACCAGGAGGAAGTGACTATGGCGACCGAGACACGGCATGCGAAGCGCGGGCAGGACCCGCTTCACGGAGCGCTGTGGGTGCTGCAGGTGCTGATCGCCGCGGCCTTCCTGTTCTTCGGAGGGATGAAGCTCACCCTCGGACCCGAGGACGTGGCGGGGGCGACGGGATGGGCCGGATCGCTGGGGCTCCTGCGATTCATCGGCACCTCCGAGGTGCTGGGCGCGATCGGCCTCATCGTCCCGTCGGCGACGCGCATCGTCCCACGCCTGACGCCCGTTGCGGCGCTCGCCCTCGCGACCGTGGTGCTGCTCGCGGCGGGGGTGCACATGGGGCGCAACGAGTACCCGCAGATGATCACACCCCTGGTGCTGGCGGCACTCCTGTTGGTGATCTGGTGGGGACGGGACCGTGCCCGGCCCATCCCGCCCCGCTCGGAAGGCTAACGCGCGGTAGGGGAGCGGCGCCGTTCGACGGAGGGCTCACTCCAGCCCGACGCTCGCGGCGGAGGCCACCCACTGCCGCTCCTCCCAGCCGTTCGCCCATCCGGGGGCCGCATTGCCGAGCACCCACGCCGGGTACCGGTGGCAGTCGGGCGTGTTGGTGCCGTGCACGCAGCCGTTGTACGCGAGCAACGCCCTGCTCAGGTCGCCCCGGGACCGCTTGATGGCGTGCGCCAGGATCTTCGTCCCGTGACAGATGTTCGTCTCGAGATCGGTGAGGTCGTGGCCGATGCATCCCCAGGCACCGGCGTGGAATGGCATGACCTGCATGAGTCCGATGGCGCCGACCGGGCTCCGGGCGCTCAGCTCCAGCCATGGGTTCTCCACGGAGATGACGGCGAGAAGCAGCTGCGGCGGGATGTCCGCGCGCCAGCCTTCGCGCACGAGGGCCATCGCGATGCGCTTTGCGTGACCGAGGTCGTCATCGAGACGCATCAGCCCGCGGACCAGGGGATCGAGCTCGGTCGCGTAGAGCTCCTCGAGGGAGCGGGCCTCGGCCTCTAGCCGGTGTGCCCGATCCTCGGCGTCCGCAAGCAGGCGGCTCAGCCGGTCCGCGTCGGCACCAGGGACGGAGCCTGCCGCGGCCGGATCTCTGGTCGCGGATGGTGGGGCATCGTCGCCCTGGAGCAGCACGCTGCCGACCAGCGCCGCGATCACCAATGCACCCATGAGCGCCTTCATCCACCAGACGGCGCGACTTCGCGCGCGTCGGGTATCGCCGTTCGACCAATAGAGCATGTCATCCCCCTGGAACCACGCGCCCGGATCGTTTCGTTCGGCGGCGGCCGAAGCCATGTCTCCCCGGGACCGGCGGACACCCGCCCTGCATCGGTCCCTCGTCTTCACGATTGATGCCGCGCCACTCGAAAAAGGGGGGAGCGGAGGAGCAGCGTCGTGATCGGGCAACGCCTTTTCGCGGTTACCCACAGTACGGCAACGGTCACCGGGAGCTGCGCGGCTGCGACGGTGGCGCGGCGCGACGTCACCTGATTGTATCGCCGATGCGACACCCTGGGGACAGGGACAGCCGATGGATGCTCGTCAACCCTCAACGCCCGCCGCCCCCTCCTCCTCCGCCACCGCCGCCGGAGAACCCCCCGCCGCCGGCCCCGGAGCTGCTGCCCGGCGGCGTCGATGCCGACGAGATCTGGGAGCTCAGCCCGGATCCCAAGGACCGGCTGAACGATCCGAGGTCGGTGACCGGCCCGCGGCCGACGTACCACCCCATGCTGCGTGCGGCTTCGGCGGCGGCCGCGGCCCCCACTGCGGCGGTGAACCGGTCGGTCCATGCGTCCTCCACCTCGAGCGCCACGGCGAACGGCAGCAGAGCCTCGTACCTCGCCGCGTCCAACGGAGGCGGGGCGCCGGGTCCCTCCATCGACGCGAGCTCGTCGCGCTCGGCGACGCTCATGTACAGCCGCAAGCCTTCGATCTCGTCCATGAGTGCCCGCCCTTCCCGCGTCGGAGCACGAATCAGGCGGAGGAATACGGCCGACGCGGCCACCATGAGGAGCAGGATCTGGATGATGAAGAGGACGCCGTTGCCGCCGGACACCAACATGGCGAGCGCGGCGGTCGTGGCCGTGATCGCGAATGCCCACGCGGCGCTGGTGCCGTTCCGGTGGAAGTAGCGGCCATGGAGCTCGTCGTCGAGGGCCTGGCGATGCGCCGAGCGCGCCTCCCGGAGTGTCGTCGCGTTCGACGTCTCGAGCTCGAGCAGCGCCTTCCCCCCCCTGAAGAGCCGGTCGAGGAGCACCCGCTGGGTGGGCGCCGGGGGGACCGGAGAGCCGCCGGGAATTCCGATGCCTTGCCGCGACGGGTCCGCTTCCCAGCGGCCGAGCGCGCGGGAGGCGGCCACCGGCGCGCGTCGCTCCAGAAGCCATGCGTCCTTCCGCCCCTCTCCCTCCCGGTGGATGCGCAGGTGCCCGCCCACGGCGAGGTCGAGCGCGTCGGCCGTGAAGCAGCGGTCGTCGTACCCCATCTTCCCGAGGTAGCGAGCCCCGCCCGGAGTCTGGCCGGGCCGCGGCTCGTACCGCGGGATGATGACGCCCGCCGGGGGGTCCCTGCCGATCGCGCTCCATCGCCTGAAACAGAACAGCAGTAGGCCGATCAGGCCCACGAGCGCGACCAGCACCCCGGCGTTGTCCTGGAAGAACCATCCGACGCGATCGGCGGTCGTGGGCCGGGCTACGACCCCCTTGGGGAAGGTGAGCACGATCGTGAGCCCCTCGGCCGGCGCCAGGGGGCCGGTGAGGTCGTAGCGCGCGGTGCCCGGCGCCGGAAGCGCGGCGGTGTACCCTTCTTCCCGGGCCCCCTGGCGTCCCGTGTATGCCTCCACCGTCATGCTGTCGACCGGAACGGGCCTCGGCAGGGACACCTCGACGGTGCCGCGCTCGATGGGGAACATCCAGCCCGTCCCGATCGCGTTCCAGTAGAGCTCGTCGTGGCTCTCGAAGAAGCCGAGCTGCCGCGTGGTACGGTACCGGATCGTGAACGTGTGCTCGGCCGGCACGGGGAGGAAGCTGTCGTCTCCGGTATTGATCCGCACGCCGTTGCCGAGGCGCTCGGTGAACCAGGGTTCGGGCCGTCCGTCCCTTTCCACGCCGAGCACCTCCAGGTCCACCCGCACGCGGTTCCCGAATCGGTCGCGGTACCGGGTCGGGAAGTCCCGGTAGATGCCTCGGCGGATGTTGCTGCCCTCGGCGCGAACGGTGATGTGCTCGGCGACCTCGAGGCTGCCGTCGGCCTGGATCACGACCTCGCTGTCGTACGACAGGATCCGCTCCTGAGCCCCTGCTGCCGACGCGCCGGCCGCGGCCGCGACGAAGGACACGCAGCCGGCCACCAGGTAGGCGCGCAGCCGGGACGCACCGACGGAGCGCGTCATGATCGCATCTCCACCCGCACGCCGCCGCGCTCCTCTTCGCTCGCCTGGAAGAACTCGGCAGGGCCGAAGCCGAGCGTGCGCGCGACGAGCACCTCCGGAAATCGCTGGGTCGCCGTCCGGTAGTCCCGCACGGCGCCGTTGTAGAAGCGGCGGGCATACTGCAGGTGGTCCTCTATCTCCACGAGCTCCTGCTGGAGCTGACCGAAGTTGCGGTCGGCCTTCAGCTCGGGATACGCCTCCCGCAGGGCGAGCAGGCGACCGAGCCCCTGCGCAAGCGCGGTCTCGGCCTCGCCGGTCCGCTCCGGTCCATCCCGCGACTCGGCCCGGGCCCGAAGCTCAGTGACCGCTTCGAGTGTCGCCCGCTCATGCCCCGCGTAGGCCCGGACCGCCGTGACGAGCCGGGGCACCAGATCGTGCCGTCGGACCAGCTGGACGTCGATGTCCGCCCATCCGGCCCGCATCTGGTTACGGAGCCGCACGAGGCGGTTGAACGCGATCACCATCCACGACACGACGATGAGACCGAGCAGCAGGAGGGCGATCTCCACGGGGCCTTCCTTTCGTGAGACGGGTCGTCAGTAGACCGGCCACAAGCCCGGGGTGGCCAGCTCGACCGAATGACCATCGGGATCACGAAAGTATAGGCTGGTGCCCCCCCGGGGCCACGTGACCTCGCTTTCGACTTCGATACCCTCGCCCTCGAGATGCTGCCGCCACGCCTCGACCCCGTCCGCCGTGATCGCGAAGGCGAAGTGGGCGGGCCCGCGTCCGTGGTGCGGCGGGATCCAGCCGCCGTCGAAGCCGGAGCCGGTCTCGGTGGCGCCACGCTGGAAGAGGAGCAGCACGGTTCCACCCCCCGCGTCCATCGGGATGAGCTTCTCCCCGGCCGACATGCGTCGGAGCCCGAGGGCACGCTCGTAGAACCGTGCTGCCCGCGCGACGTCTTCCACGTAGAGCGACGTCTCGAGGATCCTGTCGATCCTCGGCATCCGGGGCCTACACCGGGTTGCGGCCCTGGATCACGCGGATGATGACCACCACGATCGCGATCACCAGGAGGATGTGAATGAAGCCGCCCATCGTGTAGGATGAGACCATACCGAGCAACCAGAGGATCAGCAGGATGATGAAGATGGTCCAGAGCACGGTTCGCCTTCCTTGTTGATGTGAGGGACGGGCCGTGGCTCCGAGCCGTCGGACGTCCCCGATCCGACGCTTCGCAGCGCTGCCTCTCGGCCTGTCTCGCCGGGCTTCTTTCAGACTTCGAGTACGCAATGATTGTGCCGCGTAACGGCTTCGACTCACGGCACATGCGCCCGGAGATCCGGTCCGCGCCCGACGTGGCACGGGTGATGCAGCAGGGGTCCTGGCGCTTCGAGTGCCTGCCCAACGGTACGCCCCGGCTCCAGACGCGAGCGCACGCCCCGCCCGATCATCGGCCACCACGTTGCCAGGCGCGAGAGCCCATTGCGTGCACGGCGTAGGCTCCCCAAGGTGGAGGGTTGGTCGAATCGATGAGCCGATGACGTGCGCGTTCCTCTCCCACAGGGTCTACATGCAGGTGAGAAGGTGCCCCTGACGGCGCGGCGCAGGATCTCGCTTCAGTACCTGCTGCCGCTGTTGATCACCGCATTGCTGCTCGTCCTCGTCGGCGTGGGCTCGGCCCTCGCCTACCGGGAGGTCAGGGGATCGGCGATGATCGCCGCCGCGGAGCGGATCGACCGGATATCACGGCAGCTCTCCGAGTCGTTCGGGCGCAGCCTGGCGGTGTCCGTGGACCGCGTCCGGGTCGCCGCCGCCACGCCGGAGGTGAGGGCCGCCGTCGTGGGTGGGCTGGCGGAGGGAACCATGCCCGACGTGCTCGAGGAGCTGCTCCCCGAGGACAGCACGCCCCCGCTGGAGCTCTGGTCGCTCGACCGGGAGGTGGTGCTGCACCTCGGGCGCTATCCCATGGGCTGGGATGCGGCGGAGGCCGGAGCGGCCCGGAGAGCCTTCGAGGTGTCGGACGCGGGCGGGTTCGGCCCCCTGTTCCTGGTCGGCTCGAGGCCGTACCTGTGGCTGACGGTACCGGTCACCAGCTCCTCGGGCCGCCCCCTGGGATATCTCGCGCGGATCGTGGCGCTCGACAGCGACGACGCCTCCGCCCAGATCGAAGCCTTTGCGGGCGTCGGCACGCGGCTGTACGTCAGCGACCGCGAAGGCACGCTCTGGTCCACGCTCGACGGCATCGTGACGGAGTCGCCGCCGCCGCTCGAGCTCGGCAATATCATGACGTATGTCCGCGCGGAGGGCGAGGAGTTCATGACCCATGCCGCGCCGATCGAGGGGCAGCCGCTGACGGTCATCGTCGAGAGACCCCTCAGCGAGGTGCTCGACCGCCCTACCGGCTTCCTGCGGAGCCTCATCGCCGGCACGCTGGTGCTGCTCGTCATCGGTGCGGGCGCGGCATGGCTGCTGAGCCGCGGGATCACCCGGCCGCTCCGCAGGCTCGGGAAGGCCGCGTCCGACGTGGCGCGCGGCGACTACTCCACCCGGGTCGAGATCCCCGCGAACAACGAGCTCGGCGATCTCGCCATTGCGTTCAGCCGCATGGCCGCCGAGGTGCAGGGGACGCATGCGGAGCTGCAGGCCCACTACGAGGAAGCGCGCGACCTCGCCATGCGGCTGGAGGCGTCGAACCGGCGGATGATCGAGGCGATCGTGGCGGCCGACCAGGCCCGCCACGAGGCCGAGAGCGCGAGCCGCGCGAAGTCGGACTTCCTGGCGACCATGAGCCACGAGATCCGCACGCCCATCAACGCCATCGTCGGATACACGGACCTCCTCCAGCTCGAGATCGCGGGTCCGCTCAACGACGACCAGCGCGGTCAGCTCGACCGCCTCGGGACGAGCAGCCGGCACCTGCTCCGGCTGGTGGACGAGGTGCTGGATCTCGCCAGCGTGGAGTCGGGCACGCTCAAGTTGCGGACGGGCGAGGCGGGCACGGTCACCACCGCCCAGTCGGCGTGCGCGGTGGTGGGCGCGGAGGCCGCCGCGAAGGGGGTCGAGCTCTCGGCCCCCTCGGACATGACCGCCGAGGTGCTGTACCAGGGGGATCCACAGCGTGTCCAGCAGGTCCTGATCAACCTGCTGGCGAACGCCGTGAAGTTCACGCCGGCCGGAGGCCGCGTCGGCCTCTCCGTCTCGCTCGAGCGGGACGAGGAGGGCGGCAGCGAGCCGGATTGGGTGCGATACGAGGTGTCCGATTCGGGCATCGGCATTCCGGAGGATCAGCAGGACCTCGTCTTCGAGCCCTTCGTCCAGGTGGACTCGAGCCTCACGCGCCCGCACGGCGGTGCGGGGCTCGGACTCGCGATCAGCCGCAGGCTCGCGCGCATGATGGGCGGTGACGTGGAGCTCGAGAGCGAGGCCGGGAAGGGCTCCCGCTTCACCCTGCGGCTTCCGCTGGCCGCGGTCGGCGCGGAGTCCGTCGAGGCCTGAGGACGGTCGGGTCGCAGCCGCCGCAGGGTCGCTGACGCGCCGGCGCTTCAGCCCGACGCGCATGAATGTCTACCGCGCGCGACAGCCGTCCAACGCGCCGACCCGACGCCACGAGCGGGAGGAGCGGAGGGGCTGCTCGATCACATGTGGTCGCGGATCGCCCGGATGAGGTCGTCCACTTCCATTCGCTGATACCCTGCGATCTCGAGGTCGGCGGCGAGATCACGCAGGTCGTCGACCGCCGCGCGTCGCTTCCCGCCGCGCTTGCGGACCCGTCCCTTGGTCCTGGAGGTGGTGGGCTCGTAGTCCTCGTCCCAGCCTCTCATCCTCTTGGCCATGCTCCTTCACTCCGTTCGTGGGCTGCATCGATCCTCGCGGAGGCCCTGCGGCAAGGCGGGGCGCAGGGGCCACCACGATGCTCGAAAAAAGCGGCAAGAAGAATGCCGCTCCGCGCCCCGAATGTCGGGCTGCGGGGGCGGCGGGAGCGCGTCCGGTCCGTCAATCCGCCGCGCTCGCGGCCGCGGCGGTGGGCAGAGCGCCCGATGGCGTCGACAGCAGCGCCTCCAGCTCACGCGCCCTGTGATCCGAGGTGTGGCGCTCGAGCACCCGTCGGCGGGCCGCCTCGCCGATGGCGCGACGGTCGTCGGAATGGGTGTCCTCCATGATGTGGACGACCTCTTCGGCCGTTTCGGGGAGGAGGATCTCCCGTCCCGGCTCGAAGAACTGGTCGAGGCCCGGCCAATCGTCCGAAAGGATGGCCGCGCCGCACGCCGCGGCCTCGAACAGCCGCACCGAAGGGGACCAGCCCGCCCGTCGCATGTCCGAGCGGGTCAGATTGAGTTGCCACGACGAGCTGGCGTAGAAGGCCGGGTGGTCGTATGGCGCGACGTGCTCGTGGTGCCGAACCGCGGAGGGCCACCGCAGGACGTCGGGATACTGGGGCCCCGCGACGACGTACGCCCGGCCGGGCCGCATCCGCGCCGGCTCGAGGAGCAGCCGCTCCAGGCCTTCCTGCCGGTCCGCGGCGTACGTGCCCATGTACGCGATGTCCGCTGCGTATAGCGCTTCCTGCCGCACGGGCCGGTAGAGGTCCGTGTCGACGCAGCAGTGCAGTGCGCGGGCCTCACGGGCGCCGAGCTCCGCCTCCAGGACGTCCCGGAGCAGGGGCCCGCCGGTGAAGGACAGGTAGCGTCGGAAGAACGGAAGCTGGTCTGGCCGCAGGTACGCGCACGTGCCCGCGGCCAGGGCGGAGACGGTGACCGGCGTATCGATGTCGAAGAAGAACGTCTTGTCGTCCGGCAGGTCCGCAAGGTCGTCCACCACCCGGGCGCCGTCGTGCACGTAGGACCCGACCATGACCGCGTCGGCTTCGCCGGCCGCCGTCAGCGCTCCCGCGCGGGCCACCTCCCAATCCTCGTAGAGGAGCAGGCGACAGAATGGTGGGTGGGGGAGGTCGCGCTGGAGGCGGTACCAGGGCGCGTCCCACTCGTAGAAGTCGATCTCGTGGCCGAGGGCGGCGAAGGCCTTCAGGAGCGCCCGATACGTGGTGGCGTGCCCGTTCCCCCAGGAAGAGGTGACCGAAAGGCCGAAGACGACGAGCTTCAAGGGCCCACCTCCTCGACCGCGGCGACGGCGCCCGCGCCGCTTCCGCGGCGAACCTCGGCGGCGCTTCCGGCTTCGGCGCCGGCTCCCGCCTCGCCGCCGCGCGACGTCCCTTCCAGCAGGCGGTGCACGGCGGCGGCGCGGTCGGCATAGGTGTGGTCGCGCAGCGCGCGGTCGCGTGCCGCGCGCCCGATCCGCTGCGCCTCCCGGTCCGGCACGCGCTGGATCAGCCGAACCACGTCGTCTCCGTCCTCGGCCACCAGGATCTCATGGCCGGGCTCGAAGAACGTGTCGATCCCCTCCCAAACGTCCGTGATCTGACAGGCCGCGGAGCCCGCCGCTTCGAACATGCGCGTGGCCGGAGACCATCCGTTCCGGACCATGGGCTCCCGGTGGATGTTCAGCACCAGACGCGCCGCCGCGTTGATGCGATTGTGCTCGTTCGTCGGGACGTGGCCGAGCCGGGTCACGTTCGCCGGGAGCTCACGGTCCTCCCAGCCGGACCCGCCGAGCGCGAAGCGGCACTGGGGCAGGGCCCGCGCCGGCCCGATGAAGAACTCCTCCACACGCGACTCGCGGTCCGGAAGCCGGTTGCCCATGAAGAGCACGTCCCATGTGGGCGTGCGCGCTTGGGCGGGCTCGCGGCGATGCACCTCGGGATCGAGCGCATTGTAGACGGGATCGCACGCCCTGGCCCCGAGGGCCCGGTAGGCCTCCACGACCGGAGGCCCACCGCCGTACGTGAAGACGTGATCGAACCTCGGCACGAGGGCGCGCAGCGCCTCGTGCTCCGGCGTCCGCATTCCGGCGAGTGTGGCGGGGGCATCGACGTCCCAGAACGCGACGCGGGCGCGCCCCCCGCCGGCCACCGCCGTCTCGAGCTCCCGGTCCCAGAGGCCGACGCCGCTGCACTTGATCACCCAGTCACTTTCCTCGAGCGCTTCCTCCACCAGGTCGTCACGTTCCGCCGCGGTGGCGTAGACGCGGACCCGCGCGTATTCCGGATCCTCGTCCAGGTCCCGGTGCGCGTGGCGGTCGAACGCATCGGGCTCGCAGAACACGACCTCGTGACCGTGCCGCGCCAGCGCTCGGAGGAGCCCCCGGTAGTACGTCGCGGCTCCGTTCCAGTACGCGGACACGATCGAAGACCCGAAGAACGTCAAGCGCATGCCGCCTCCTCCGTGGGTGGGGCGAGGTCGCTGCCCTCGCGGCCCAACCCGTCGATGATGCCGATGAGCTCTTCGGCGCGGTGATCGCAGGTATGACGCGCGCGGATCGTGGCGAGACCGCGCTGCGCCTGCCGGTGCGCAACCTCTTCGCTTCGCGTGATGGACCGCAGGGCATCCGCCATCGCCGTCGGCGTCGCGGCCACATGGTAGTCGCCGGCCCGGAACAGCCCTTCCGCATCCGGCCAGGGCGCGGATACGAGCGGCACACCGCACGCGAGCGCCTCGAAGACGCGGATCGTCGGGATGCCCGGAAGCAGCTCCGGGTAGATCCTCCTGGGGATGTGGATCGTCGCACGGCTCCGGGCCATGATCTCGGGTACGTCCAGGGAGCTCGCCCACCCGCGGAACTCCACCCCGGCGGCGGCGACCTCCCGCAGCGCCTTCTTCGGATAGCGCACGCCATGGGCGACGAACCGGAGCGTCGGGAGCACCCGCGCGCTGCCGAGCCAGAAGGCGCGGAGCTCCTCGCTCCGTTCCTCGTCCCCCCAGTTTCCGATCCACGCCACGTCCTGCTCCTTGTCCCGCTCGAGGGGTCGGAAGCGGTGCACGTCGGCCGCTTCATGGAAGACCCAGGCACGCTCGACGCCGAAGACGAGGCGGTAGATCTCCGCCAGCGAGCGACCGAACGCCAGGACCCCGGTGAAGCCTTCGAGCGGAAGCGCGGCGATCCGTTCCGGCGCGCTCACCGCGCGGTGGTGCGTGTCGTGGAACAGGAGCACGAAGCCCTCCGTCTCCCGACGGATGTCCACGAGCGCCTCGATCACGGCGAGGTCGGTCCACTCGTGCACGACCACCACGTCCGAGCCGGCGACCGCGTCCGCGAGGCGCTCGCGCAGGTCGCGGCCCTCCGGCACGTAGCTCCGGACGTCGAGCCGCGTGTACGTGCGGGCGAAGCGGGCCACGGCCTCGATGCCCGCCTCGTCGAGGAGGTTCCTCAGCGACCAGCCGCCCCGGGGCTCCCACGACGTCACCTCGTGGCCGCGGCGGATCAGCGCGTCCATGAGACCGCGCACGAAATGCGCATTCCCGTGATTCCAGTCCGATACCGCGCTGTGCACGAAGAAGCTGATCTTCACGTCGCGACGCTCCGCTCGGAGGTGGGCGCCGGCCTCGAGACCGACCCGGCCCGCGGAGCAGAGCGGGCGGTGACGGAGTAGGCGCGACCGGCGCCGCGCACGCCGAGCGGCCGTGCAGCGCTCGCGAGCGCCTCGTAGAGCCTGACGTAGCGCGCCGCCGTCTGGCGGTCGTCGAAGCGGGTCCGTGCCCGGCGTCCGGCCCGCAGGCGCAGGTCGCGGTGCAGTCCTTCATCGCTTCGGAGCCGATCGAGCGCTTCGGCGAGGGAAATCGCGTCCCCCGGCCGGAAATAGAGCGCGTCCGGCCCCCAGAGCTCCCTGAACGACGGGATGTCGGAGAGCAGGAGGGCGCACCCGGCCATCGCGGCCTCCACGGGAGCGAGCCCGAACGGCTCGTACAGCGAGGCGCCGACGTAGACGTCGCTCCGCCCGAGGAGCTGGCGCACGCCGGAGCCCGGCAGCCGCCCCAGGTGCTTCAGCCATCGTGGGTTCAGTCGCTGGCCCTGCGGGCCCTCGATGTCGCCGGCGAGGTACGCGGACCACGGCTCGGACACCAGCCCGAGCGCCTCGTCCACCACTTTGTGTCCCTTCGCCTCGTCCCAGGCCCGGCCGAGCGTCACCAGGGTCGAGGGGGCGCGGCCGGACCGCACGTGACCGGCCGCAGCGGGGATGCGGCGCGGAGCCGCGAAGCGCTCGCCGTCGATCCCGTTCAGGATCACCTGGTCCGCCGAGCGCCCGTAATGCCGCTTCGTGAGCTCGGCCTGGTACCGGGACGGCGCCACCACGTGGTCGGCCGCGTGGAGGCCGCGCGTCACCGCCCGTCGGTAGTCTGCCCACCTGGGCTCGTCCGGCGGCGCGCATCCCCGGACCTCGCTGAACCAGGACCAGGCGTCACTGTGCACCACGACCACGGTCGGCCGGGATATGCGGTGCGCGTACGCCAACTGGTTGAGGTGCACCACGTCGGCACCCATGCCGTCCGCGAGCGAGGCGATCCAGCGGGCCGCCGGCTCGATCTCGCGGAGGCCCTCTTCCGTCCACTCCAGCGCGAACGGTCGGGCGATCCACCGTGCGCCGCGGGGCAGCGAAGCAAGCCGATCGGCGGTAGGCTGCCCGAGCACCGCGAGCAGCACGTCGTGCCCGCGCTCGTCGAGACGTCGATAGAGGGTGACGGCGTACTCCCAGACGCCGCCCACTGCATCCGTGGTCAGCAGGATCTTCATCGGTCGTACAGCCGGTCCAGGACACGGGAGACCTCGAGCATCGACTCGATGGCGGGGTCGTAGGAGGAGCTGCGGGCCAGGTCACGCGCCCAGGCGACGAAGGCGCGGCCGCCCCAGGCGTCGGGCGGCTCCACCAGCGTCTCGCGCGTCGTGCCGCGGTAGCGCTCGGCCACGAAGTCGTAGTAGGAGCCGTTCACGTTGCGCATCGCCGCGCCTCCGTCGGTGCCCCAGACGTGGACGGAGATCACGGCGTCGATGCCGGCGGACAGGCGCCAGGAGCAGGCCAGCCTGGCGTGCGTGCCCGAGACGAGGGAGAGCTCGGCCGTGGCGAAATCCTCCACGTCCTCGCCTTCACCCGGAAGCGGGGCCCCGCCGTGCAGGAGCTTGCCGCGCGCCGACTCGACCGAGGTTTCGTCGAGCAGCCAGAGCGCGAGATCGACGAGGTGCGTGCCCAGGTCCAGCAGGCATCCTCCGCCGGACTCCGTTCGGCGATAGAACCACGGCTTGTCCGGCCCGTACGCGTTGTGGAAGACGAGATCCATGGCGTAGACGCGTCCGAGCGCGCCGGTCCGCACCAGGTCCTTCACGGCCGCCGCGGCCCGGGTGCGGCGGTAGCAGAGATCCACGGCCAGGAGCCGGTTCGCCGTGCGCGCCGCCTCGACCACCCGCCGGCACTCCGCTCCCGTGCGCCCGAGGGGCTTCTGGCAGAACACGGGAATGCCTGCCCGCAGCGCCCGTTCCGCGTCACGCGCGTGGAGCGCGCTCGGCGTCGCGATCACGAGGCCGTCCAGGTCCAGGTCGAGCAAGTCGTCGAGCGCGGTCCCTTCGGACGCATCGGGCGCGAGGCTGCGACACGTTTGCCGAGCCTCCGGCGACGGATCGGCGAAGGCACCGACGTGGGCGGCCCCGGCTTCCACCACGGCCTCCATCCGCGCGCGGCCGATCCAGCCGAGCCCGAGGAAGCCGAGGCGAGGGAGATCGGTCCGGGGACGAGGCTCCGGCGGGGCTTCGGAGATCCGCCGCTCCCCCGGCGCGTCCGCTACGTCGGTGCCGGCCACGCCGCTCAAACGAGCACCAGCGCCTTCATGAACCCGGAAGGCCGGGTTCGGGCCACCTCCAGCGCGCGTCCGAGCTGCTTCAGGGGAAACGCGTGGGTCAGCAGGTCGTCCACCCGCAGCGTTCCGTCCGCGACCGCCCGTGCCGCCTCGCGCATGCCCTCCACGTACACGAGCGGATCCCGCTCGTGCGCGTTCACCACATCGATGCCGCGCCAGTTCCAGGACTGCATGTCCACGCTCCGCGGACCGTCCTGGTGGTACCCCGCGATCACCAGGCGTCCACGCTCCTTCACCAGCGCGCTCGCGAGGTCGAGTCCGGCCTGGGCTCCGGTCGCCTCGATCACCACGTCGCTCG
>Ga0079224_100002480_pt1 | contig 22445 bp, 24 predicted proteins | sample Stecom2015_FD_80414 | JGI IMG/M metagenome (GOLD analysis project Ga0079224, IMG submission 80414) | Agricultural soil microbial communities from Utah to study Nitrogen management - Steer compost 2015 | ecosystem: Environmental > Terrestrial > Soil > Agricultural land | place: USA: Utah...
CTCCAAGCCGTCGGCGAACCGGAAAGGTCCAAGGTGATCGGTGATGAGCACAGCTCACTCGGGCAAGCCCATCGTGGTCGGCTTCGACGGCTCGGACACCGCGAAACTCGCCCTGGACTGGGCGGCGGCCGCAGCGCACCACCGCCGGACCGAGCTGCACATCGTGCACGCGGCCGGGTACAGCAGCGTCTTCTACGGGCCGGACCCGATCGGCTGGGCGAGCATCCACGACGCGCAGCTCGCCGAAGCCGAGCACATGCTCGACACCGTCGCCGAACGAGCCCGGAAGACGGCCGGGGACCTGGTCAGCACCGACCTGCAGGACCGGCCGGCGGTCGACGTGCTGGTGGAGAAGTCCGTCGAGGCTTCCCTGATGGTGCTGGGCCAGTCCGGGCTCGGCGCGTTCAGCAACATGCTGCTCGGCTCCACCACCACCGCCGTCTCCGCGCACGCCAAGTGCCCGGTGCTGATCGTCCGGCCCCGGCGCGGGGTCGTGCCGGACGAGGGGCCGGTGGTGGTCGGCGTGGACGGCAGCCAGCTCAGCGAGGAAGCCCTGGCGCACGCCTTCGCCGAAGCGTCCTGGCGCGGCACCCCCCTCGTCGCCGTGCACTCCTGGATCGACGTCGAGCACCTGGGGCCGTACCTGGTCCCCACCTCCTTCGAGCACGGCACCGTCGAGCAGGAGGCGCACCGCGTCCTCGCTGAACGGCTGGCCGGCTGGCAGGAGCACTACCCGGACGTCGAGGTGCACCGGGCCGTGGAGCGAGACCGGCCTCGCCACCAGCTGCTGGAGCGCTCCCGGGAAGCCCAGCTCGTGGTGGTCGGCAGTCGAGGCCGGGGCGGGTTCCGCGGAATGCTGCTCGGCTCCACCAGCCAAGCCCTGATCCACCACGCGGAGTGCCCGGTGATGGTGGCGCGCCCGCAACCCGGCCAGGGGTAGGTCAGCGCAGCGCCGCAGCGATCGCCTCCGCGGTCCGCAGCACCAGCGGCCCCACCTCGTCCGGCGCGATCGGCTGCAGCGCCACCACCCCGACGCTGGCCCGCAGCCCCGGCACGCCGCGGATCGGCGCCGCCAGGGTGAACGTGCCCGGCAGCAGATCTCCCCGGGTGGTGATCCAGGGCGGCCCGTTCTCCGGCAGGTCCACCGCCCGGCCCGCGGCCCCCAGGTGCAGGGGGTGGCGGGTGCCGACCCGGTAGGAGACGTGGCAGGCCGTCCACGACGGTTCGGCCACCGCGACCGCCTGCGCTTCCGCCCCGTCGGCCACCGTCAGGTGCACCGTGGCACCGGTCCGCTCCGCCAGCGCCCGCAGCGCCGGCAGCGACGCCGAGCGCAGCTGCGGGAGCACTCGCCCGGCCAACCACAGCACCCCCAGGCCGAGCCGCACCTTGGAGCCTTCCCGTCGGATCAACCCGCGGTTCTGCAGCGGTCCGAGCAACCGGTAGACGGCGGCGCGGCTGACCCCGACCGCGGCGGCGAGCTCGCTGATGGAGAGCGCTTCGGCGTCGGCGTCGGCCACCGCCTGCAGCAGGCTCAACGCCCGCTCCAGGGTCAGCGAGCTCTCCTTGCTGGTGGACTGCCGCGATTTGCCGGCCGCCAGCACCGGCTCGACTGTGGTTCCGGCCATGCGTCACCTCCGGCTCGTGGCCAGAACGGTGCCCGCGACGTCCGCCAGCCCCACCACCGAGCCGTCCGGCCCGGGAGCGGTGCCGGTCAGGGTGACGCGATCACCGTCCTGCAGGAAGGTGCGCTGCTCGCCGTCGTTCAAGGCGATCGACTCGGTGCCGCCCCAGGTCATCTCCAGCAAGCTGCCGCGCTGGTCCCGCTCCGGTCCGGACACCGTGCCGGAAGCGAACAGATCACCTGGTCGCACCGGCGCTCCGTTCACGGTCAAGTGCGCCAGCTGCTGCGCCGGCGACCACGCCATGCCCTTGAACTGCGGAGTGGACAGCAGCGTCTCGTTGCACCACACCTCCAACCGCAGATCGAGACCCCACGGTTCGGATTCCACCAAGTAGCTGTGCAGCGGGTGCGGCGGGTCCGGCACCGGGACGCGGGCGTGCTCGAGCGCCTCCAGCGGGGTGATCCAACCGCTGATCGACGTGGCGAAGGAAGTTCCGAGGAACGGCCCGAACGGCTGGGACTCCCACAGCTGGATGTCCCGGGCCGTCCAGTTGTTGACCAGGACCACCCCGAACACGTGCTCGGCGAACTCCGCGGTGGGTATTTCCGCGGCCGGTTCTCCGCCGCACACGAAGCCGACCTCCGCGCCGAAGTCGAGCCGCCGGGTCGGCCCGAAGTTCGGGCTCATGTCGCCGGACGACTTGCGCTGGCCGCTCGGCCGCCGGATGTCGGTTCCGGAGACGCAGACGGTGCCGGCCCGCCCGTGGTGGGCCACTGGCAGGTGGGTCCAGTTCTCCGGCAGCGATCTGCTGCCCCGCCGCATGAGCCGCCCCATGTTCTGGGCGTGGTGGCGGGAGGAGAAGAAGTTGAAGTAGTCGGCGACCGAGAACGGCAGCACCGAGGTGTGCCAGTCGATGCGCACCAGTTCCGCACCGGCCGGGGCGCGGGTGGTGGTGACCAGCTCGGTGAGCCGCTCCCGCAGTTCCTGCCAGTGGCTGCGGCCAGCCGCCAGCAGCGGATCGAGCGAGTCCCCGACGACGAGTTCCGCCAGTCTCGGGCCGAGCCGGTCGGCGATGCCGCGCAGCGGGAGCGCGTGGCGGCCAACCCGGACGGCGACGACTGGACCGCTACCGGTCACCAGCACTCCGTAGGGCAGGGTCTGCGGCCCGAACGGCTTGCCGGTGGCGAACTCGGGGTCCTCGATCCAGCTCACAGCAGTGCCAATTCCTCCAGTTCGGCGACCGGGGATTTCAGCGAGCACGCCCCGTAGGAGGCGAAGACGTCGCGCACCGCGCGGGCCGCGTCGTCGGAGAGCGAACGGGCCTCTTCGGCGAGTTCTTCCGCGTCGGTGCTGGCCAGCGCGGCTCGCACGTCCTTGCCGGACAGGCAGCGGGCGGTGGCGACCAGCAGGTTGAGGAAACCGTGGTGGGTGAACCCGGTTTCCGGATCGGTGCTGCGCACCGCGGTGTGCAAGCCGGTGGTGGCCTTGAACGGCACGTTCAGGCTACTGGCCACCACGAGGAAGTCGTTGATCACCTCGACCGAGGGGATCGATTCGGCGGTTTGGCCGGCGCAGCGCAGTTTGGGCCAGCAGCCGTGCTCGGCGACCCGCCGGACGCCGTCCAGCCAGCCCTCGCCGCGGCGCGGCTCGACGACGCGGATCACGTCTTCGGGGACGAACTCCGAGACCCGTTCCAACCAGATGCTGTCGACGTCCGAGGGGGCCGGCATCTCCACCATGCGCAGCTCGAGCAGCTCCTGCCGCCCTTCGATGATGGACAGGGCCTTGGGCACGCCCCCCAGACCGCTGTCGCACACCAGCGACAGCGGCACCGGAGCCGCCGGCTTGGCCTTGGCCAGCTCGGTGATCAGCTCGGGCAGCCGCGAAGCCTGGCACAGCATGGGCCCCAACAGCCCGGAATACTGGCCCGCTCGAGCTTCGAGCTGGTCCGCTACTGCTTCGGACACCGACGCCTTCCCCGGGGGGAACAGCGACGCGTCGTCGATCAGTCGTGCGAAGAGAGGCGGTATTCCGCGCGGTCCAGGCGCGCGTAGCTCAACAGCGCTTGACACGGCAGACACGCTAATGCCGGGCCGGCGAGTGGACAAAGGTGCCCTGGTTGCGAGCGGTCGCTGAGTTCATCCGCACCTCCTGTACCGGCTGTGCTCTCCATCATCTCCCGACCGTCCGCCGTGCGCGCCACACCCCGGGACAACCCGGCGGTTCAGCGGACAGGAAACCGGGTGAGCTGGTAGGACGAAAAATAACTTCCGCTGCCGGACCGTCTAAGTTAGGCTTACCTAAGTCGGGAGGTGAGCAGTGGGCGATACGACAACACGCCGACCCGCGACCCCTACACCGGCGGAACGCGCCAGAACGATCGCCAAGCGCGGCGGCCGGGCAGCCCTGCTGCCCTCCGGGGAGACCTCGGCACGCATCGTGCCCCTGCTGCACCACGTCCACCCCGACGGCACCGCCACCGTGCTGCTGGCGGACGAGCACCCGCTGGTCGCAGCCGCCTGGCAAGCGCCGCACGGCGAGCTCACCGCGGTCCTGGAAGTCGCCGACCCGACACCGGTCCGGCTGCGGGAGCCGGTTCGCGGACTGCTCTGGCTCACCGGCTGGCTGCAGCTGCTGACCGGGCAGGAGGCCCGGCAGCAGGCGCTGCAGGTGGCCGAGGAGCGGCCGGACAGCCGCCTGCTGGACGCCGGGCACGGCGCCAGCCTGCTGCGGTTGCAGACCGCTTCCCTGGTGCTGGCCGACGCCGAAGGCAGCGAACCGGTGGAACCGGACGCCTTCCGCGAAGCCGAGCCGGACCCGTTCTGCCTGTTGGAGGACACCTGGCTGCGCCACCTGGAGCTGACGCACCGGGACGTCGTGGGACTGTTGAGCCGGCACGTCCCGGAGCAGCTGCGCGGCGGGCACATCCGCCCGCTCGGCCTGGACAAGTACGGGTTGCGGCTGCGGGTGGAGTCGTCGGAGGGGGACCACGACGTGCGGCTGGCCTTCTCCCGCCCGGCGTTGACCACCAAGGACCTGGCCGGCGAACTGCGCCGGCTGGTGGGGTGCCCGTTCTTGGCGCAGCAGCGCACGAGCTGAACCGGCGACGGCTCCACTGCGGGTACGGTTCGGTGCCGTGACCGACACTCTGCGCGCGTGGCTGGCCCCGGTGCGGCCGGCTGATCCGGCGACCGTGACGGACCCGCGGGAACGCAAGGCCATCCTGGTCGAGCTGCTGGTCGTCCTGACGATCACCTTCGGGCTGGCCGGCCTGCAGAGCCTGCTGTCCCTGCTGGACGCGCTGCTGAGCCCGCAGTCGCTGGCCGAGCAGCAGGTGGCCATCAACGCGCCGCAGGCCCAGCTGGGGTTGCTGGACATGCTGCGGCAGCTGGTGAACGCGGCGCGGCTGCTCGCGTGGGGCGCGCTCGGGATCTTCCTGCTGTGGCGCAGCGGGGTCGCCCTGCCCCGGATCGGCTTGGACCGCTCCCGTCCGGCACGGGACCTCCTCCGCGGCGTCGGGCTGGCCGCGCTGATCGGGATCCCGGGGCTGCTGTTCTACCGCGCCGCCCACGCCCTGGGGCTGAACCTCGCCGTCCAACCGTCCACTTTGGCGGAGTCGTGGTGGCGGGGCCCGGTGCTGGTGCTGTCGGCGTTCGCCAATTCGTTCGCCGAAGAGGCCCTGGTGGTGGCCTACCTGCTGACCCGGTTGCGGCAGTTGGGTTGGCGGGAGAACCGCGCGCTGTGGCTGTCGGCCGTGCTGCGCGGCAGCTACCACCTCTACCAGGGGTTCGGCGGCTTCGTCGGCAACGCGGTGATGGGGTTGGCGTACGGGCGCTACTGGCAGCGCACCAACCGGCTGTGGCCGTTGGTCGTCGGCCACGCGCTGATCGACGTGGTCGCCTTCGTCGGTTACGCCCTCCTCGCCGACGAAGTCGGTTGGTTACCCTGATGCGCAACGAACCGCCGACCCACGGCCCGATCGCGCAATGAAACATCAAAAGCAGCGCTGATCAAGGGCTTTTTCCATCAGCAGCAGCTACTCTGAGGCCGTGACTGCGCCACATGTCAACAGCGAGGTCGGCACCTTGCGGGCGGTCCTGCTGCACCGCCCGGGAACCGAACTGAAGCGGCTCACCCCGCGCAACAACGACCAACTGCTGTTCGACGGGATCCCCTGGGTGACCCGCGCCCAGGAGGAGCACGACGCGTTCGCCGAACTGCTGCGCAGCCGCGGGGTCGAGGTGCTGCTGCTGCGCGACCTGCTGATCGAGGCCCTGGCGGACGAACGCGCCCGCACCGCCGCCGTTCTGTCCAGCGTGGACGAATTGCGCGTGGGCGCGGACCTCGCGGACACCTTGCGCTCCCACATGTCTACTGTGGATCGCGAGACGCTGGCGGACATCCTGATCGCCGGCATGACCTTCGAAGAACTCCCCGCGGCCGAAGGCCAATCCCTGGTGCGCCGGATGCAGCACCCGCACGACTTCGCCATCGAGCCGCTGCCGAACCTGCTGTTCACCCGCGACTCCTCCACCTGGGTCCGCGACCGGGTGGCCGTGGCCGCCCTGGCGATGCCCGCCCGCCGGCGGGAATCAGCGCTGGTCGACCTGATCTACGCCTACCACCCGAAGTTCGCGCACTGCGCCCGCGCCTACGGGGCGCACTCGGCCCCGGTGGAAGGCGGGGACGTGCTGCAGCTGACCGACGGGGTGGTCGCCATCGGGGTCGGCGAACGCACCAGCCCCGCCGGCGCCGAAGCGTTCGCCAAATCGGTCTTCGCCGACGACCTGGCCCACACCGTGCTGGCGGTGCCCATCGAACAACGGCGCGCGTCCATGCACCTGGACACCGTGTGCACCATGGTGGACCGGGACGCGGTGGTGATGTACCCGGCGGTCCAGCGCTCCCTGCAGGCCTACACGCTGCACCCGGCGGACGGGGAGCTGAAGATCTCCGGTCCCGACCCGTTCCTGCAGGCCGCCGCGGAAGCCATGGGGATCGACCGCATCCGGGTCATCCACACCGGTCTGGACCCGGTCACCGCCGAACGCGAGCAGTGGGACGACGGCAACAACACCCTCGCCCTGGCCCCCGGCGTGGTCGTCGCCTACGAGCGCAACGTGGAGACCAACACCCGGCTGGCCGAAGCCGGCGTCGAAGTGCTCCAGATCAGCAGCTCCGAGCTCGGCTCCGGGCGGGGCGGGCCGCGGTGCATGTCGTGCCCGCTGGTCCGGGACGCGCTCTAGGAACCGCTCCAGCAGCGGGAACCGCGCTCACGCCCGCTCGCGCGGTGAACCCCGGCGAGCGACCGAACACCCGCGCGATCCGGGGCGGAACCGCGCGCAGGAGCGCCCTCCTCGGGGAGAAGTCCTCCGGGAAGGTCGACCGGCGAACACCGCACGGCACCGCGAAGATCCCCTCGCGCCAGCGGAAAACCGGCCCGAAGACCAGCGACTTCCCGCCCTGAACGACCACTGCCCGCGGCGTACCTTGGCACTATGACCGCCCCAGCCACCAAAATCCACCACCGGGAATCGAAATTCCACCAGCTGCTGCAAGAGCAAATACGGAACGAGTTCAACTCGTTCCAGCAGTACACCGCGCTCGCCGTCTGGTTCGACGACGAAGACCTGCCCCAACTCGCCAGGCACTTCTACCGGCAAGCCCTGGAAGAGCGGAACCACGCCATGATGATCGTCCAGTACCTGCTGGACAACAACATCAAACCGAGCATCCCGGGCATCGACCCGGTGCGCAACGAGTTCGGTGAAACCCGGGAACTGGTCTCGCTCGCCCTGGAACAAGAACGCGAAGTGACCCGGCAGATCGAGAACCTGGCCCGCACCGCCCGGGAAGAGGGCGACTACCTCGGCGAGCAGTTCATGCACTGGTTCCTGCAAGAGCAGGTCGAGGAAGTCGCCCAGATGCTCACCCTGCTCAACGTGGTCGACCGCGCCAAGGGCAACCTGTTCGACGTGGAGAACCACCTGGCCCGGGAAACCGTCGGCGACCAAGAACCGGACGCCACCGCACCGCGGGTGGCCGGCGGCGCGCTCCGAAGCGGAGCCGCCGGCTAGTCCCCCGTGCCGCCCGTGCCACCACCGGTGCTGCCCGTGCCGCCACCACCGGTGTCACCCGTGCCGGTGCGCGGATCCGTCGTCTCCGGCGGGGTCGTCTCGGTCGTGGTGGTGGTCTCCGGAGGAGTGGACTCCTCCGTGCTCGTCCCCGGCGCGGTCGACTCGGACTCCCGCAGCACCGACGACTTGTCCTCCCGCGAGGTCGACGAGTGCTCGGGAACGCTCCGACCCGGCGGCACGGGCTGTCCCGGCTGGTGCTGCGGCGGAGGCGGCACCCCCGGTGGTTGCGGTGGCGCGGGGGGAACCGTCTGGTGCGGCTCGCTGCCCGGAGGCGGGGCGACCGGCGACGGCGGTGGCGGCGGTGGCACCGGCTCCTGCTCGAAGCTCACCAGCGCGACACCGCTGCCGAGCAACGCGCTCGCGGCCAGCACACCGGCGGCGGTGGCCAGCACGCCCTGCCGCTGCCGCCGGCGACGCGCCCGCGCCACCACCACCCCCTCGGCCCCGGCGCGCACCGGGAGGTCCAGACGGTCGTCGCGGAGCACTCGGCGCAGCTCGTCCTCCACACCCATCACAGACCACCCCCTTCCGCCAGTGGCCCGAGGCGCTTGCGCAGCGTCGCCATCGCCTTGCTGGCCTGGCTCTTCACGGTCCCGCTGCTGATCCCCAGCGTTTCAGCGATCTCGGCCTCGGAGAGGTCCTCGTAGTAGCGCAGCACGATGACCGCTCGCTGCCGCGGCGGCAAGGACTGCAGCGCCTGCCACACCGGCTCGTCCTCCAGCCGGTCGTGCGCGGCGTGGGACGGCACGTCCGGGAACTCCGCCAACAGGGTTTCCCGTCGGCTGCGCCGCCACCGGGACACGTGGGCGTTGGCCATCGCCTTGCGCACGTAGGCGGTGGGGTCCGCGCCGTTCCGGTTGATCTTGGCCCAACGGGTGCCCACCTTCTCCAGCACGCTCTGCACCAGATCAGCCGCGTCGTGCGGGTTCCCGGTGAGAGCATGGCCGTACCGCATCAAGCCGGGCAGGGACACCCGGACGAATTCCGCGAAGTCGTCTTCCGTGGCAGCCATGTCCCCCCGTTGCGCCCGCTGCTTCGGCCAGGAATCAGCCACCTCGCCGACAGCCGGCACAGCAGGCAGGTGCGTGGTCACCCCACTCCCCCTTCCCGACAGGGTTCCAGGAAGGGAACGCAACAGCAGGCGCACTGGTTGCCCCGTGCCGACCGTGCTCAACTTTCGGCCCAAGCCGGGTGCGCCGCAGCGCACCCGGCGACGACCGCGGGGCCGCCCAAGTCCTCTCAGCGGATGGTGACCTGGCGACCGCGCAGCCCGTCCCTCGCACGCCGCTCAGCGGAATCGAGCGGTTCGTCGTCCAGCGAGGACAGCGCTTCCTCCAACCGGCGCCCCAGCGCCGCGGCCGGTTCCTCCCACTCCCGCGGGTGCTTCTCCCGGTCCAGGTCCCACACCGGGACCAGCAGGCCGTGCGCCCGGAACGACCCCGCGTACCGGCTGTCCTCGTCCAGCGCCAGCTCCCCTCGAACGGACAGCCGGGCCAGCGCCGCCAGCAGCTGCTCCTCCGGCTCCGGACGCACCCAGCGCAAGTGCGCCTTCTCCCCCGCGTCCACCCAGTACGCGGAGCGCACCCCGGTCAACCGCTGGGTGGGCATGATGGCGGAGTTGGCCCGCTCCAGGGAAAGCGCCACCTCGCTGCTCGGGTCCACGCCCTCCGGAAGCCACCACGAGAAGTCCTCGTGCAGCTCGACCTCCAGGTCGGCCTCCGAGTCCAGCAGGTCCTGCAGCCGGGTCGGCATCACCCCCGGCTGGGCGGTCTCCGGCCCCACCACGGAAAGCGACGAGCCCGCCTCGGCGTTCTGCACCCACTCCACCGCGCGGGCGATGTCCCGGCTGATGTCCCCGGAGTGGGTCTGCACCTGGAGCCCCACGAACGCCCGGTCGTCGGTGCGGCGCAACGCCGCGGCCGCCAACGGCAGCACGGTGGCCACCGTGACCTCACCGCCCTCGCGCAGCGGCAGCCGGGCGGTCGCCGAAGGGACGAACTCCCGCAACGCCACCAGCTCGCACTCGGCGGCGAGGCCTTCGAACGGGCGGACCACGATGACGTCGGCGGCTCCACCGGCCGCGCCGTGGCAGTTCTTGTAGCGCTTGCCGGAACCGCAGGGGCACGGTTGCCTGGGTTTAACCGCTGCACCCGAAGCCGGCTGGACAGTAGTTGGCTCGGCCACTGCAAGTCTCCTCACTCACGGTCACTACACAGTGACGCTATCCGAACCACTCCCGGATGAGCCAATCAGGTGGGAGCGAGTCGCAGCGGGTTTGTTCGTGGCGACGTAGCGCACCCCGGCGCGTTCGCACAACCGGACGTCCGCCGGCTCGTCAACGGTCCAGCAGTAGGTCTCGTGCCCGTTCTCCGCCGCCCGACGGGCGAGCTCGGGATCGCGGCGCAGCAGCTCCACGGACGGCCCGGCGCAATCCGCCCACGGCGGCAAGATCCCGTTGCGCAGTCGACGACCGCACCGGTCGAACAACAGCACCGTCGGGAGCTTCGGCGCGGCCTTCCGGACCCGGCGCAAGGCGCCTCCGGAGAACGACATCATCACCACCGGGGAGGTCTCCTTCTCCTCCGGCGTCGACCACCCGTGCCGGGCGAGCATCGCGATCAACTTCTGCTCCACCAGCCCGCCGTACCGCACCGGGTGCTTGGTCTCCACGAACAACCGGACCGGGCGGGAGTGGTCCTTGACCAGGCCGAGGAGCTTCTCCAACGTCAGCACGCCGCGCTCGGCCTCGTTCCCGGACGCCGGATGCCAGCCGCTGAAATCCAGCCCGGACATCGCGTCGACGGTGAGGGAGCTGACCACGCCGCTCCCGCTGGAGGTGCGGTCGATGCGCCGGTCGTGCACGCAGACCAGGTGGCCGTCCCGGCTGACCCGGATGTCGCACTCCAGTGCGTCAGCCCCTTGGCTGAGAGCCAATTCGTAGGCACCGAGGGTGTGCTCGGCGCGATGTGCCGAAGCCCCGCGGTGTGCGACGACGTCGGGGGTCGTAGAGCGCACCACCCCATTATGGGGAAAAACCGGCAGTGGCTCCGCCGATCTGTGACCCGTCTTACTCGATTCAGCGCGCCGCGTCCTGCGGGCGGGCCCGACGCCGCACCGGTGGCGCACCCCGCACCGCCAGCACCCGGTACCGGCGCAACCCGGCCGGATCAGCGGGGAGCAGCAGGCGGGTCAGGTGGTCGACCACCCGCGCGGTGAGCACGGCCAGCACCGCCGCCGAGCCGTCGTTCCAGGCGTGCAGCACCACCCCGTCGGCCATCGCTTGCACGCCACCCCGGAACCCCCAGGCGATGGCGATCCAGCTCAGCAGCACGGTCACCACCCAGCAGGCCCACCACACCCGCACCAGCACCGACGGGAACGGCCGCGTCCCGCGGTCCCGGTCCCCGCGCCCGATCAGCACGGTGTGCTCCAGCTCGGCCAGCGCCGAACCCGGCACCACCAGGTTCAGCCCGGGCACCAGCACCCCGGCGACCACCTGCGCGTCCGAACGGGCGTTGCGGACCCCGATCCACCGGGCGGCCAGCTCGCGGGCGCGCAGCGCCCACAGCACGGTGAGCACCCCGCTGAGCGCCCCCAACAGCCAGGTGCCCAGCCCGGACAGGTTCACCAGCAGATCGGAGAGCACCAGCACCGGTCGGGACAGCGCCTGGGTGCGGCTGATCAGCAGCAAGCCGTACCGCAGCAGCTCGGCGCCGGCGGCCAGACCGGCCACCGCAGCGGTGCACCGCAGCGCGATCACCGCGTTGCGCGCGCTGCTGCGCACCCGTTCTTGGGAGTTCTCCGGCGGCCGCAGCGGAACGGCCAGCGGCCAACGCCAGCCCACCAGGGGAAAGCCCCAGCGAGGAACGGCCGGGTACTTGGGCGGGCCCGAGTACGGGCGACGTCGCGGACGGGGTCGGACCGGCCGCGCCCCGCCGGGCGGGGTGGCGACCCACTCGGTCCTGGAGGGGCCCGGCCGGCGGGTCACAGCACGTAGGGCTTGCCGTCGGGGTCTTCCGACACCAGCGGACGGCCCGCGGCCGCCCACCCGTTCATGCCGCGCTCCACGTTCACCGCGTCCCAACCGTTGGCGTTCAGGTAGGCGGTGACCTTCGCCGAACGACCACCGGAGCGGCAGATCACGTACAGGTCATCGACCTCGGGGATCTCGTCGAGGCGCTGCGGCAGCTCGCTCATCGGGATGTGCACCGCCCCGGGGGCGTGCCCGGCCTGCCACTCGTCGTTCTCCCGGACGTCCAGCAGCGCGCTGTTCTCCGGCAGCTGCTCCGGCAGCTCGGCCAGGGGAATGCTGGGGACTTGGCTTTCCGGCACTGGGGTAGTCATGTTCCCGATGCTGCCACGCCAGGTGTGCAACGCGCGTTAGCCCCAGCAGACGAAGAGCGGGAGGAGCGCCCGCCTCGAGCACTCCTCCCGCTCCGGACGGTCGCCGCGGGTCAGTGCGCGGTCGCCTTCTCGGCGCCGGCTCCGGTCAGCGAGCGCACCTCCATCTCGGCGTACTTCTCCGCGTTGTGCGGTTCCTTGCTCAGCACCGTGCCCAGGTAGCCGAGCAGGAAGGACACCGGGATCGACACGATGCCCGGGTTCTTCAGCGGGAAGAACGCGAAGTCGAGGGACGGGAACATCGCTTCCTCGTTGCCGGACACCGCCGGGGAGAACACGATCAGCCCGACCGTGACGATCAGACCGCCGTAGATGCTCCACAGCGCACCGGTGGTGTTGAACCGCTTCCAGAACAGCGAGTACAGCAGGGTCGGCAGGTTCGCCGAGGCGGCGACCGCGAACGCCAGCGCGACCAGGAAGGCCACGTTCTGGCCGTTGGCGGCGATACCGCCGAGGATCGACACCACGCCGATCACCACCGCGGTGATCCGGGCGACGCGCACCTCCTGCTGGCAGTCGTCCGGGTTCCCCTTCTTCAGCACGTTGATGTAGATGTCGTGCGCGAAGGAGGCCGACGCGGTGATGGTCAGGCCGGCGACCACCGCGAGGATGGTGGCGAAGGCGACCGCGGAGATGAAGCCGAGCAGCAGCGGACCGCCCAGTTCCATCGCCAGCAGCGGCGCAGCCGAGTTGACCCCGCCCGGGGCCTCCTTGATCGCGTCCGGCCCCACCATGGCGCCGGCACCGTAACCGAGCACCAGGGTGAACAGGTAGAACAGGCCGATCAACCAGATCGCCCACACCACCGAGCGGCGCGCCTCCTGGGCGGTGGGCACGGTGTAGAAGCGCATCAGCACGTGCGGCAGGCCGGCGGTGCCCAGCACCAGCGCCAGGCCCAACGACAGGAAGTCGAGCTTGCTGGTCTCCGTCGCGCCGTACTGGGCACCCGGGTTGAGCAGGTGCTCCCCGCCGATCTCCGCCGCGTGCCCGAGCAGGCCGGAGAGGTTGAAGCCGTACGCGCCGAGCACCCACACCGTCATCACGAAGGCACCGGCGATCAGCAGGGCGGCCTTGATGATCTGCACCCACGTGGTGCCCTTCATGCCGCCGACCAGCACGTACAGGATCATCAGCGCGCCGACCACGGCGATGACCAGCGACTGCCCGGAGGAGCTGTGGATCCCCAGCAGCAGCGCGATCAGACCGCCCGCGCCGGCCATCTGGGCCAGCAGGTAGAAGAAGCTGACCGCCAGCGTGGACAGCGAGGCCGCGGTCCGCACCGGACGCTCCCGCATCCGGAAGCTCAGCACGTCGGCCATGGTGTAGCGGCCGGTGTTGCGCAGCAGCTCGGCGACCAGCAGCAAGGCCACCAGCCACGCCACCAGGAAGCCGATCGAGTAGAGGAAGCCGTCGTAGCCGTAGACCGCGATGGCACCGGCGATGCCCAGGAAGGACGCTGCCGAGAGGTAGTCACCGGAGATGGCGATGCCGTTCTGCGGTCCGCTGAAGGAGCGGCCGGCCGCGTAGTAGTCGGTCGCCGTCTTGGTGTTCCGACTGGCCCGGAACACGATCACCATGGTGACCGCGACGAACAGCGCGAAGATGCCGATGTTGAGCCACCGGTTGTCCGCGACCGAAGATTGGGCCACTGGGGACAGTGCGGTGATCACTCCTGGTCTCCTTCGGTCTTGGGCGTCTCGTCAGCTCCGCTGCCGGTGTCCGCGGTCTTCTCGGTCGCCGCTTCCACCGACGCGGCGTCCGCTCCGTCCTCCACCCGGCCGCGGATCTTCTCCGCGAGCGGGTCGAGGTTCCGGTTGGCGTAGCGGACGTAGAGCGTGGTGATCGCGAAGGTCGAGACGAATTGCAGCAGGCCCAGCACCAGGCCGATGTTGATGTTGCCGACCAGCTTGATGCTCATGAATCCATGCGCGTAGTCGGCCAGCAGCACGTAGACCAGGTACCAGGCCAGGAACAGAACCGATACCGGGAAGACGAAATTGCGCAATCGCTTGCGCAAATTGACGAAATCAGGGCTGCTTTGCGCAGAGGCCCAGGTTTCAGCAGTGATACCTGACCCGGACCCGCTCTGGCCCGTGGCACTCACGGCACTCCTCCTACGTGAAAGGCTCCACCAGAACCGGAGGAGCCTGCTGAGTCAGGGGGACGCGAAAAAGCTACGTAGTGCACCGGGAGGCTGTGAAGTACCTAACGGCATAGGCATGCTAACGATCGAATGACGTTGACAAAAGAGAAGAAAGCGCCCAAAAAGGACGCACTTCCAACATCAATTAACCCATTCAGAGCACACCGCTAACAATTCCCACCGAATTCATACGGAAGGCAGAACAAGAATTCACTCGAATGAACTAATTTCCTCTCGTTGGTGACTACTCAGCGCTTGCACCATTCGTACGGCCGAATTCCGTCGAGCGGTCGGCGTCAGCTGAAAGGCGCAGCCGGTCGGGTGCGTGCAGTCGCAGCATCACCCGCCCCACGTTCGGCGGCACCTGGTTCTGCGTCGCGCGACTGACCACCAGCGCCACCAGGAACGCGGCCGGCACGGACACCAGCGCCGGCTGCCCGGCCAACACCGCCCACGTCGATCCCGGCTCGCTGCCCAGCCAGACCACCATCCCGACCAGCACCAGCAGCGCACCGGTGAGCATCCCGCTGGCCGCTCCCGCCGCGGTCAACCCGCGCCACCAGATCCCCAGCAGCAGCAGCACCGCGAAGGTGGAAGCCGACATGGCGAAGGCCAACCCCACCCCGCGCACGATGTCCTGGTGCTCCATCGCCAACGCGAGCAGCACCGGAACCGGACAGGCCACTATGTATCCCCAGTGGACGTTCCGGGTGCGCAGCACATCGCTGGCCAGCACCCCACCCGCGCTGAACAGCAGTCCGGAACCGGCGGCGAAGAACGCGGCGAACGCACCGGCGGTGACCACCGCCGACAGCACCGCTCCCAGCCAGTTGTCCAACATCGCCGTCGGCAGCAGCAGCACCGCGGCATCGCTGTGCCCGGTCACCAGCAACTGCGGCACGTACAACCGGGACAGCAGCCCGAGGACCATCGGGCACACCAGGAAAGCCCCCACCATGACCACCACGAAGAAACCGGTGCGGCGGGCGGCCTGACCGCTCAGGTTCGAGTAGAACCGGGGCACCATGTGCGGCAGGCCCATGGTGCCCAGCAGCGTGGCCAGCAGGACCGAGTACACGTGCAACACCCCCGGTAGGTCCCCGGTCCCCGGGCGCAGCCAATCGGCGTTGAGCGGCTCCGCGTCCAGCACCACGGGCGCCGGAGCACCGGCCGGGAACCGCAACTGGGCCCCGGAGGCGATGGTGTACTCGCCGGGGCTCAAGTAGGTGCTGCTGCCGTCCTGCTGCAACCAGACCGGAGCGGACACCCGCACCTGCACATCGGTGTGCACCTCGACCTCGGTCTCGGCGGCGAACACCGGCGGCGCCGGCTCGGTCAGCGCCTGCCGGGGCGGGCCGCTGACCAGGAAGACCAAGAACAGGGCGAAAGTCGGCACGAACACGGCGGCCAGCTTCACCCAGTACTGGAACGCCCGGACCACCGTCACCGAGCGCATCCGACCGGTCAGCGCCCCCAGCAGGATGCAACCCACCAGGCAGAGCACCCCCGACCAGTACGGCAAGCCGGTAACCACGTTCCACACCAGCCCGGCGGCCTGCAGCTGCGGGACCAAGTACAGCCAGCTGACCAGCACCACCAGGACCGTGCACAGCACCCGCAGCCGGTCGGAGTCCAACCGGGCGACCGCGAAGTCCGGCAGCGTGTACGCCCCCGACCGGCGCACCGGAGCGACCACGAACAGCATCAGGGCCACGCACCCGGCCGCGAAACCGACCGGGTACCACAGGGCGTCCACCCCGTTCTTGAGCAGCAGACCGGAAACTCCCAGGAACGCGGCCGCCGAGAGGTACTGGCCGGAAACCGCGGCCGCGTTCAGCTTCACCGGAACCGGTTGCCGAGCGGTGCAGAAGTCATCGGTGACCCGGGCGGACCGGCCGCCCCAGAGACCGACGGCGAAAGAAGCCACAACCGCCGCCACCGCCCCGGCCAACGACCACAGATTCGCTTCCATCGCGCCCTACATCGCACCTGGACCGACACCGGACAGCTGCCCGTGCCAGCCGCTCGGCGCAGTGCTCCCGCTCCGGCTGCCCCGACCCGCCGCAGCCGGCTACTGCCCAACGTTCTGCAAGAACTCCCGTTCGTTCCGCTCCGCAGCGCGGACGCAGAAGTACCCAAGCAATACCAGAAACGGGTAGACGAGTACACCGAGAACGAGCCACGGCAACCGGATCCCGGCCACCACGAGCTCGCCGACCCGCGGAACCGTCCAGAACAGGACCGGCAGTCCGAACAGCACCACCCCCAGGATTCCGCCCAGCAGCAGCGCGCTGCGCAGCTGAGCGGCCATCAGCTGGCGGACCAGCACCTCCCCGACGCTGTTCTGCTCCTCCAGCTCCGCGATGGCGCGCACGATCCGCTGTGGACGGCGGCGGTCCGCCAGCACCACCCGCTTGCGGCGCGGCCGGGCCGGTTCCGCGCGCCGCCCGAGGAAGTCCATCCGCACCGCGCCCTGGCTCATTGCTGGCCCCACTGCTGCCGCGGCGCTCGCACCAGCCGGTCCTTCAGCTCCCGGGTGTGGCGGCGGCTCACCGGAAGTTCCTTCTGCGGCCCGCCACCGACCACGACCGAGTACCCCGAAGACGACATGCGCAGCTCGGTGACCAGCGGCAACGACACCAAGTACGAGCGGTGGATCCGCAGGAACCCGGCGTCGGCCCAGCGTTCCTCCAGCTGTGCCAGCGGGATCCAGACCAGGTGCGAGTCCACGGCGGTGTGCAGCCGGGCGTAGTCGCCCTGGGCTTCCACCCAGCGGATCTCGCGGCGCGGGATGAGCTTGGTGGTCCCGGCCAGCTCCACCGGGATCACCTCGTCGTCGCTGGGAGCTGCCGGCTCGGCCGAACTGGGGCCGGCGAGGGCGAGCTTGTTCCGCTCGATCTTCCGCAGCGCCCGGTCCACCCGGTTGGGGTTCGGGGGCTTCATGATGTAGTCGAGCGCGCCGACTTCGAACGCCTCCAGCGCGTTCTCGTCGTGCCCGGTGATGAAGACCAGGGCCGGCGGATTGCGGAACGCGGTGAGCACCCTGGCCAGCTCCATGCCGTTGAGACCGGGCATCGACAAGTCTGCGAACACGGCGTCCACGAAGGGCTGACTGGTCTCGTCGCCGCGCATGATCCGCAGCGCCTCGGCGGCGTCGACGGCGGTCAGCACCTGCGCGACCCGCGGATTGCTCTCCAGCATGTGCGCGATCTCGTCGAGCCCCGCCTTCTCGTCGTCCACGGCGAGCACGACCAGCCCCGCGGAGTTGTCTCGTGTACTCACTGCTATGCCAAACCCTGCCGAGCCATCAGCGCTTTCCCATGATCGAGTATCCACTCGACCTCAGTGGGAGGATATCCGCCACCCACCTCAGGACAGTGATTTCGATCACTCATACCAACCAAGCTACGTGTTCACGCTCTGCACGGTTCATCAGGGTGGACTGAACACGGATTTTCCGTGAGATGTAAGAGTTTTCCCCCAAATAGACGCAATTAAGCGGCTATTTGGGGGATGACTCGACTACTTATTGGCACAGCGGGTCACTGCGACCGCGCGGGGTCACGCAACCGGATTAGAGACCGAAGCGTGACCACGCAGCCCGCTGCTCCAGCGAATCCAACGCGGCCAACACCGATTCCCCCGGATTCCGCAGCCGGACCGCCGATGACATCCCCAACTTGGCCAGCAACGGCTTCCGCGGCTCGACCGGGATCAGGTGGGCGTCCGGGAAGCGCTCCTTCACCACCTGCCGGACGGTGCCCAAACCGTCCACCAAACCCAGTTCCCGGGCCTTGCTCCCGGTCCACACCTCACCGGAGAACAAGTCGTCCTCGCTCCCGGTCAGCTTGTCGCCCCGGCGGTTCCGCACCCAGCTCCGGAACTGCTCGTGCAGATCCTCCTGCATGCCCTTGAGCCACTCGACGTCCTCGGGCTTCTCCGGCTCGAACGGGTCCAGCCTGACCTTGTTGGGGCCAGCGGTGTAGATCCGGCGCTCCACGCCCAACTTCTCCAACAGCCCGGTGAGCCCGAAACTGGCGCTGACCACCCCCACCGAACCGACCATCGACGTGGCGTGCGCGTAGATCTCGTCCGCCGAGCAGGCCAACCAGTAACCGCCGGAAGCCGCGACGTCCTCGCAGAACGCCAGCACCGGCACGTCCTTCTCCTCGGCCAACCCGCGGATCCGCTCGGCGATCAGCGCCGACTGGGTGGCGGCCCCACCCGGGGAGTTGATCGCCAGCGCCACCGCCTGCAACCGGTCGTGGCTGAACGCCCTGGAGAGCGCCGGTTCCACCGAATGCAGGGAGATCGTCGGTCGGCTCATCGGCGACGGGTTCGGGGTGATCGCACCGTGCAGCCGCACGACGGTGACCACCGGTCCGCGCTCGGCCCGTTCGGCGAGCTTGCCCGGCAACTTCGTGGCGAGCTTGTCGGTGAGCAAATCGGTGAACTTCTGCGGCCCCTTCTCGGTCATGCTTAGACGCTACCCGCCGATGAGCCCGCTGCCAGCTCGGCGCTGGAATCGCTGAACGCGTGCGCCGCGTCGGCCTGCACCCCGGGGGCGAACTTCGGCACCCGCATGGTCACCTTCATGCCGGCCCCCTTCTCGGTCTCCACCACCAGGGCGTAGTCGTTGCCGAACGTGGCCCGCATCCGGTTGTTGATGTTGCCCAGTCCGACGTGCGCCCCGGTCAGGTGGGCGTCGGCCAGCTCGGCGTCCAGCCGGTCCGGATCCATCCCGATCCCGTCGTCGTCGACGCTGATGACCGCCTCGTTGCCGTTGTCCTCGGCGACCACGGTCACCGTGCCGCCGCCGGGCTTGTTGGCCAGCCCGTGCCGCACGGCGTTCTCCACCAGCGGCTGCAGCGCCAAGAACGGCACCACCACGGGCAGCACCTCGGGCGCGATCCGCAGCTGCACCTTCAACCGGTCCGGGCCGAACCTGGCCCGCTCCAGGGTCAGGTAGCGATCGATGTTGCGGATCTCGTCCGCCAGCGTCGTGTACAACCCGTTGGCGCGGAACGAGTAGCGGGTGAAGTCGGCGAACTCCTGGATCAGCTCCCGGGCCTGCTCCGGGTCGGTCCGGATGAGCGAACCGATCGTGTTCAACGCGTTGTAGATGAAGTGCGGGGAGATCTGCGCCCGCAGCGCGCGCACCTCGGCCTGCGCCAGCCGTTCCTTGGACTCCTGCAGCTCCGCCAGCTCCAGTTGGGTGGAGACGTGGTGGGCGACCTCCCCCGCAGCCCGCAGCAACCGCCTGCGGTCACCGTTGTCGATGATCGTCAGCGCGCCCCGCACCTCGTCCTCGACCTCCAGCGGGACCACCACGGCGTGGCGCATCGTGCACGGGCGCTGCTCGCAGCTGACGTTGGCGTGGTCCAGGTACTCGCGCTTGCCGGTGCGCAGCACCTGCTCGATCTTCGGGCGGACGTCCTCGTAGTGGTGGTTGGCCTCGCCGTCCCAGCTCAACAGGGTGCCGTCGGCGTCCACGATGCCGACCGCCACGCAGGACAGCAGCTCCCGGAGGTGCGGAGCGGTCTTGTCCGCGGACTCCTGGTTCAACCCCTCCCGCAGGTGGGGCACCGCGCTGGTGACCCGGTGCAGCGCGGCCAGGGTCGCGTCCTCGATCGAAGTGCTCACCCGGCGCGCCCGGCAGAACATCACGAACATGCCGAGCACGACGAGCGCGGCGAGCGTGGTGAGTACCGTCCGCTCCGTCAAAAGCTCCGCCACAGCGGTAATTCTTCCCGGGCAACACGAACGGAATCAAGAAAGCTACGCTCAGTGCACTGTTCTCATCGGCAAGCGGCTCCTACGGCTCGCCGAACAGCAGTGACCACCATCGACAGTTGGTCGCTCTTCACTCAGCGCAACCGCTGTCCGTGGCGCGTTCCGGGCACTTCTCACTCGACCGGTTGAAGCTCCCCGTTCATGTCCGGCTCGGCGTGCAACTCGATGTGCCGCGACACGACGGCCACCTCGTGGTGCGCCTTGCGGAAACCGCGCACCACACCGACCCAGGTCTCCGCCTGCTTCTCCTCGTCGCCGAGGGTCGCCGCGGTCACCGTCCACGGCCGGCGGAGCAGCCACCGCACCGGGAAGAAGAGGGCGACCGCGATCAGCAGCAGCACCAGCCACGGCGGGACGATGACCCCCGGCGGGGTCCACATCACGAACATCACCGCCAGCAGCACCAGGGCGCCGCTGATGATGACCACGGACACCGAACCGTCGGTCACGTCGTGCTCGAACTCGTCGGCGGAAATCGGGTTGGACCACTCCAAAGTGGCCTTGACCGTCCACTCCCGGCCGTCGGAGCCCCGCACCACCCGGTTCATCGCTTCCTCCCCGCCCGCGCGGGCTGGTTCTGGATTCCTCCCACCCGCACGGCTCTCCTGCACACCGATGACCGAGCGTGGCGCAACGGCACCGGGTGAGTCATGTGCCTAGCGGGTGAAACCTGCATCACCATTTTCGATCATGGGCGGCACCACGCCAAGTCGGCAGTTCCAACGCGCTCCGCCGGTCCCGCGTCCAGCGGCGCCCCGTCACCCGCTCGCCCGGTTGCGCGGCCTCCGGGAACCCGGCCATGCTCCTGGTCCCCGGCGGAGCACCGGGCCAGCACCGCACCCAGCGACCGGACCGCGACGAGGCAGCGATGGACCCCGAAGAAGCCCTCGACATCGTGCGCACCCAGCACCGCGCCGTGCTGGCGACCCTGCGGCGCAACGGAACCCCGCAGATGACCCCGGTGCTGGTGACCGCCGACAACGCCGGGCACGTCACCGTGAGCACCGTGGCGGGCTCGGCGAAGGTGCGCAACCTGCGCCGGGACCCGCGGGCGTGGGTGTGCGTGCTGCCCGAGCAGTTCTTCGGGCACTGGGTCCAGATCGAGGGCGAGGTGCGGATCGTGCCGCTTCCGGAGGCGATGCCGCTGCTGGAGGAGTACTACCGCAGCATCTCCGGGGAGCACCCGGACTGGGCCGCCTACCGGGCGGCGATGTGGGCCGAACACCGGGTGTTGCTGCAGCTCACGCCCACCCGGGCCGTGGGCTCGCCGACTCCGTAGCCCCCCCGTGAACGCGCCCTGAGCGATGCGTTAGAGTAGTGGCAGCAACGGCCCGGAAGGGCAACTGCAGATGCGGATGTAGCGCAGCTGGTAGCGCATCACCTTGCCAAGGTGAGGGTCGCGGGTTCGAGTCCCGTCATCCGCTCCGAAGGAAAGGCCCCGGCTGGACGAGCCGGGGCCTTTCTCCTTGCACCGCTCAGGTGTCCTGCAGTCGGAACCCGATCTTCAGGCCCACCTGGTAGTGCCTGATCTCGCCGTCCTCGACGTGCCCGCGGATCTCGGTCACCTCGAACCAGTCGACCTGCCGCAGCGTCTGCGTGGCCCGCTCGATCGCGCGGCGGACCGCATCGTCCACTCCCGTTCGGGACGTTCCGACAACTTCGGTCACCCGGTACACGTGCTCGCTCATCCTCGCATCGTCAGCGGGTTCCAGCGGGTCCGCAAACCGACGCCGCCGACAGCGACCAGTGCGGTCGACCGCGGAAAGCAGCCGGCATTATCAACCGCTGCCACCACCGGCTGGCGGCAGCTGCTCGCTGCAGAGCTAGCCCGGGTGGAGCAACCGGCTTACGGTGAAACCGGCAGTGCGGTACGGCTGCCGGCGTCCCATCCTTGGTCGGGGAGGATGGGACGCACCCCAAACCACGACCGCCACGGCGATGGGACCGCTCGGATGGAATTGGCGGCGATCACGCTCCTGACCTTGGACGGAGTCGTGCAGGCCCCCGGCGGCCCGGACGAGGACCGCAGCGGGAACTTCCAGCAGGGCGGCTGGGTCGCACCCCACGCCGACGAGGGCATGCAGCGCAGCGAAGCGGAATGGTTCGCCGCGGCCAGCGCCTTCCTCCTCGGCCGCCGCACCTACCAGATCTTCGCCTCCTACTGGCCGCAGGTGACCGACGAGAACGACCCGATCGCCAGCAAGCTCAACGCCCTGCCGAAGTACGTCGTCTCCACCACCCTCGAACGCGCCGACTGGCACAACTCGACGCTGATCCGCGACGACCCGGTCGAGGCGGTGCGCGAGCTGAAGGACCGGCCGGGCGGGGAACTGCAGGTGCACGGCAGCC
>Ga0079224_100002482_pt1 | contig 22441 bp, 19 predicted proteins | sample Stecom2015_FD_80414 | JGI IMG/M metagenome (GOLD analysis project Ga0079224, IMG submission 80414) | Agricultural soil microbial communities from Utah to study Nitrogen management - Steer compost 2015 | ecosystem: Environmental > Terrestrial > Soil > Agricultural land | place: USA: Utah...
AAGTTGCGGCCATGGAGGCCCATTCGGAACAGATGCAGGCCCAAGTGCGTGAAGAACGCCAGCGGGCCCTGACGGATCTGCTCACGCAGTTGCCCAACCGTGAAGCCTGGCAGGAACGGCTGTCCTTTGAATACAATCGCTGGTTGCGCTACCGGCACCCGCTCACGGTGGCTGTGCTGGACGTGGATCTGTTCAAGCGAATCAACGATTCCTATGGCCACAAGGCGGGGGATCGCGTGCTGCAGTTAGTGGCCCGGGAGATGAGCACTCGCCTGCGGTCGACGGATTTTATCGCCCGGTTCGGTGGCGAGGAGTTTGTGGTACTTCTGCCAGAAACCCCCACAGACGAAGCCTGCAAAGTTCTGGATTCACTGCGCGAACATGTATCCGGCCTGCCGTTCCATTTCAGCGGCGAGCCGGTAAGCATTACCTTTTCAGCGGGGCTGACCGGTTTTCAGGACGACGACACCGAGGAGTCGGTGTTTGATCGGGCTGATCGGGCCCTCTATCAGGCCAAGGATGAGGGCCGAAACCGGGTGTCGGTGCTCTGAAGCGGCCAATCAGTGCCTTAGCAGGGCATCCAGTTCGTCGATCACTTCCGCCCAGTCGCTGTCCTCTTCCAGCCCTTCCTCCAGAAAGTGGGACTGGCTCTCAGACCAGAAAGGCGCATCCTGGATGGCGACTTCACTGGGCAATGGTGAATGTCGGGCGATAAAATTCTCGATTTCCGCTTGTCCGGAGGGCAGCCCCAGTTGTTCGAACAGGGTGCTAAGGCTGTGTTTGCTGGTGTCCATGGTTACTTACCTCCATCAGCTCATTGGCAAAATGCAATCCTGCCCGTTTGCAGGTATGGTTTTCCTGAAATGTAGTGGACCCGCCGAGGATATCCAGTGAAGTCTCGTTCACAGTTCATGTTTTGCCTCCTGTTGCTGGTTTTTCAAGGGGCCGTATTGGCTGATCCGCCCCAGGATTCGCCCGCTCCCGTACTGGGCGTTGAAGACCTGCGTTGGCTGGCAGAACAGGATGGCTTCAATGTGGGGGTCCGGCACACTCAGGTGCCCCTGGTGTTCGATACCGGCGAAGGGCGGATGGCGGGTATCTGGGTGGACTACCTCAATCGTCTGTCTTCCAAGCTGGGCTTGCCCATTGAGCCCTTTCTGATGAACCAGACGCTGGGCACTGAGCGGCCAGAGCCGGATCTGATTCTCACCACCCGGTTGCCCGGTGCTCCGGTTATGCCCGGCGTGCGGCACACAGCCCCCTGGATGTCGCTCACCTACGGCGTGTTTGTGAATGCCGGTGACCCGGCGATCAGGAATCTGTCCGATCTGGAGGCGGCGAAGGTTGTCATTGTCGGTGACGATCCCAATCAGTTTCCGTTGCTGGACCCGGTGGAAAGTTTCACGCCGGTACCGGTTTCCAGCCTGGGTGAGGCCGTCAGCCGGGTCATGTCTGGTGAGGCGGGTGCTTTTCTCGGGCCGGTTCCGGTGGTGTCCGACTACCTGGAATCGGCGATGATCAATGGTGTCGGGCTGGCGGTGTTGCTGGATCAGCGCCCTGTGGATGTAGTGCTGCAGGTTCCGATTGAGCAGGAGCGCATGTTTCGGGTTTTTGATCGTACGGTTTCGTCACTGACCCATCAGGAACATCGCAATATTCGCCAGTCCTGGTTGGCGGGGGAGTTGCCCGAAGTCGAGACCCGAAATATTGCGCTGACGGCGGGTGAAATGGAATGGCTGGCCGGCAACTCGGAGATTACCGTGGGGCTGAGGCCGGACTGGCCACCGTTCGAGTTTGAGCAGGACGGCCGGCCCACGGGGCTGGTCGCCGACTTGCTCAGCCGGCTGGAGAAGGATCTCGGGATGCGCTTTCAGCGAGTGACGGTAGACAGTCGTGCCAGTGCTGAGGAAAAACTGAAATCCGGTGAGCTGGATGTTCTTCCCGGCATGTCCCGCACGCCCCGTACCGAGCAGGAATTCCTGTTCACCCGGGCCTATGTCAACGTGCCCATTGCGTTGGCGATCCGCGATACCGGCCGCTTTATCGGAGACCTGCGTGAACTGCGGGATGAACGGGTCGGTGTGGTAAACCGCCAGGCCAGTCATGACTACCTGCTGATCAACCATCCGAATCTCGACCTCTATCCCCAGCAGACCGTGGAAGACGGGCTGCTGGCACTGTCCAACGGGGATCTGGATGTGATGGTGACGCACATCCCCGCGGTAAGCTACACGGTGGCACGGCTTGGTCTGTCGAACCTGAGGATTACCAGTATTACCCCTTACCAGTACGACCTGAGACTGGCGGTCAGCCCGGCCCACCCCGAGCTCCACCGCATTCTTAACAAGGCGCTGGGCAGTCTGCCGGCTTCTGAAACCGAGGCCATCTACAACCGCTGGATTCACCTGGATATCGAACAGGAAGCCGATTACACCGTGGTTCGTCGGATCATTCTGATTGCCATCGTGGTGGTGCTCATCTTCCTGTACTGGAACCGCAAGCTGTCGCTGGAAGTGGATGAGCGAATCCGGTCCGAGAATGCGCTGCGTCGGAGCGAGGATGAGCTGCGTGCTGCCAAGCTGGAGGCGGAGCGGCTGGCCCGGGAAGCGGAGGCGGCGAGCCGTGCCAAAAGCGAATTCCTGGCCAACATGTCCCACGAAATCCGAACACCCATGAACGCGGTGATCGGCTACAGTGATCTGCTCTACAACTCGGTGACGGACCCGCAACAGCGCAACTACCTCAATGCCATCCGGGCGGGTAGCCGAAGTCTGCTGATGCTGATCAATGACATTCTGGACCTGTCACGGATCGAGGCCGGCAAGATGCGCCTGGATTTCGGCCCTGTTTCCGTACGCCGGCTGCTCAGTGATGTCCGCCATATCTTTGACCTGCGGGCGACGGAGCAGGGCATTACCCTGGAAGTGAGCGTGGGCTCGGGTATGCCCTCGGCCATGATGCTGGACGAAACCCGTTTGCGACAGGTGCTGTTCAATCTTGTGGGCAATGCCATCAAATTCACCCATGAGGGCGGGGTTACCGTGCGCGCGGTGGCCAAGCCGCTGGGTGAGCCGGCGGATGCCGATTCCGAGGTCTGTTTCTACCGGCTGGTGGTGACCGTGGCAGACACCGGTGTCGGCATTGCTCCAGACCAGCAGGAGCGCATCTTTGAAGCCTTTGAGCAGCAGGAGGGCCAGAGTTCCCGGCGTTATGGTGGTACCGGGCTGGGGCTTGCGATCAGCCGTAAACTGGTGGAAATGATGGGCGGCAGGCTGACCGTGAAAAGCGAGGCCAATGTGGGCTCGACATTCAAGGTGGTACTGCCCAGGGTAGAAGCGACGGTGGAACAGGCTGATGACGATGGCGCGCCGGAGGAATCCGAGCGCCTGCTGGCCCAGACCATGAGTATGCATGAGCGGGGCTGGCTACGGGAAAAGCTGGCTGAAGACTTCGGTAACGAATGGCAGGAAGTGCGGGAGAGCGGCGACCCGGAACAGATGAAGGATTTTGCTGCCCGCATTATCGAATGGGGCCAGCGGCACCGGTCATCGTCGGTCACGCGTTACGGGGAGAAGCTGCTGGCGGATGTGGAGGCTTTCAACCTGGACGCGGTCAATACTGCCCTGGATGCGTTCCCCCGACTACTGGGGCAGGAATAGCACGGGCGGCTTGCTCAGAGGCAGTCGAACTGGGACTGGCGGTCAAAGGCAACGGCCACCATGTCGTAGCCGGAATCCGACAGCGAGCGGATCAGTTCGCGATCTTTCAGCAGGGTCATGCACACTTTGTGTACGCTGGCCTGAAGTTGTTCGGCGGCCGGTTGCTGGTTCGGAAAGCGGAAATCCACAATCAGGTATTTCCGGTCTACGCTGGCCTGGGCGGGAATGTCCTCGCGCTCGATACTTTCGTAGCCGATGTAGGTGGCTTCATTGGCCTGAAAAACCTGGCTCATCAATACATCCAGATTTTCGGCGGCTACCTGCGCCGATGACAAGCCGAGCACCAGACCAGAGAGAAGGGCGGTAGTAAAGGTGCGCATGTGAGGCTCCCGAAAGGTAATCTGCGATTCTTGTTAGTGTAACCAAGTGTAAAGTTTGGTTACAGTTGATTGTTGCAGAGTGTGGCGTACTTTTCCTCCTGTGGGCGCTGGATTTTTCAATTGTTTGCAATGCTGAAATGATTTCCGGATGGTAAGGCCCGGCGTTGGTTAATGCCTGTTGTAGCCTGTGATTTCAGCTATCATTGACCAACAGTTGTTGTAAAAGCAGAGGGATAGCCATGTACCAGCTCGTGTTTAAAGGAGAGTGCACGCCAGGCACCGATCTGGAAACCGCTCGCAATAATGCCCGGGCTCTGTTCAAGGCCAGCGTCGAGCAGCTGGACCGCATGTTCAGTGGGCAACCGGTGGTCATTCGTAACAAGCTTGAGCAGGTTCAGGCCGAGAAGTACCTGGCAGTGCTGAAAAAACACGGGATGGTGGCGTATGTTCAGCCCATGCCCGGAGCCGGGCCGGCCCAACCCGCACCGGCGTCATCAGCTCAGGCTCAAGCGTCAACGCCTGCCCGGCCTCAGGCCCCGGCACCGAAACCAGAGCAACCGGCGACGAAATCCGGTGAGACTCCAGCGGTTGAGCCGGGCGATCGCCTACCGGTGGCCGGCGAAAAGGTGGATGATATTCTGGCCGGTTCCGGCCTGAGCCTGGATCCTGTGGGGGTGACTCTGGTTGAGCATCAGGAGGCTGAGGCACCGATGTTTGAGCATCTTGATGACTGGACACTGGCTCCGGCCGGCAGTGATCTGGGGGTAAAACGGGATCTTCCCCCACCGGTCGTGCCGGATACTTCCCATCTGTCACTGGCCGACGATGACAAAAAACAGAGCTCGTGACGGGATTGTGAGCACTCGTTGGCCGTCCTGGTTACTGTGCATTCTGCTTGTCCTGCCCGTATTCCCTTCTGCTTTCGCCGATGCTGGCGCCAGTAGCGCTCGCCCAACCATTGGCCTGGTGCTCAGTGGCGGTGGCGCCAAAGGTATGGCCCATGTCGGGGTATTGCGGGTGCTGGAAGAAATGCAGGTGCCGGTTGATGTGGTGGTCGGTACCAGTGCCGGATCGGCCGTTGCCGCCCTGTACGCCACCGGAATGCCGGTGGAAGAAATCGAACAGCGGTTTATCGGGCTGGACTGGCTGTCCAGTTTTCGCGATGACCCGGGCCGGGCCTATAAGCCGGTGCGCCGAAAGCAGGACGATTGGCGCCTGCCACTGGTGCCGGGCATTGGCGTCGGTTCCGAGGGCGTTCGGTTTGGCGGCGGGTTGGTTACCGGCCAGAATCTCGGTTTTATTCTCAATGAGCTGACCCGTAATGCCGCGCTGGTGGATGACTTTGATCAGCTACCCATCCCGTTTCGGGCTGTGGCCACTGATCTGGAAACCGGCGTTGAAGTGGTGATTGGCGACGGCAACCTGGCCGACGCGATTCGTGCCAGTATGAGCATTCCCGGCGTCTACGCCCCGGTGGAAAGAGGCGGGCGATTACTGGTGGATGGTGGGGTAGCCAACAACCTGCCGGTCAGCGTGGCCCGGGACATGGGCGCTGATGTGGTCATTGCCGTGGATATCACCGATCCGCTCATGACCACAGAGGACATGCGTGAGGCCTTTTCAGTGGTCGGGCAACTCACCACGCTGATGACCCGACGCAACACCGAATTCCAGCTGGGCTTGCTAACCGATCGCGACATTCTGATCCAGCCGGATCTGCAAGGACACACCTCTGCCGATTTCTACGACGCGCCGGTGCTGTTTGAGTTGGGGGCCAGTGGGGCCCGTGATCATGCCGTGGCCCTTAACCAGTTGGCGGTGTCTGACTCGGAGTGGCGGGATTACCGTGCCCGGCTCCGGGCCGAGGAACTGGCACCGGGGCCGGTCGTCCGGATCGAATTCCGCAAAGGCGACCGCCTGGCCAGTGATTTTCTGCGCGAGCGGATCCGGCAGAAAGAGGGTGAGCCGCTCGATGTGGAGCAACTGGAAGCCGATCTCAAACGCATCTACGGGCTGGGGTACTACGAGACGGTGTCCTGGTCCATGCGGCCGTCCGAGGCCGGCCCCGTGCTGATTATTCAGGCCAGGGAGAAGAGCTGGGGGCCCAACTACCTGTCGTTTGGCCTGAATTATGAGGACAACTTCGACGGCGATACCCGGTTCAATCTGGCCACCGGGTTGCGGATGACCGAACTCAATCGCCTGGGCGCGGAATGGCAGACGGGGCTTCAATTGGGCACTCAGCCCTGGGTGCGTAGCCAATGGTACCAGCCTCTCGATTACGGTTATGACCGGTTTGCGGTGGTTGGGGTGGAATATCGCCGCGATGACTACAGTATCTACGACAACGGCGACCGTATTTCCGAGATTGATGTGACCTTTCGGGAAGTGGATCTGGCCCTTGGCATGGAACTGGGTGGCGATGGCGAGATCCGATTGGGCTATGTCCGTGGCTATGCCACCGTGGATGACGAAGTGGGCGTTCCGGTTGCACCTTCCGGTAAGGTGCATCAGGGCTACGGCAGCCTGCAACTGGTGCATGATTCCCTGAGTGATGCCTTCTATCCGAAATCCGGTGCTTTTGCCGGTATCCGGGCCAGAGTAGAGCTAGAAGAGCTCGGCAGTGACCGGGAGTTCGATGCCCTCACCGGCATGTTGCTGGGAACCGGCACCTGGCAACGTTTCAATCTCACCGGCTTGCTGTATACCCGGCAGGTCATCAGCGGTGAACCGGGCGTTGAGAACGCAGCGCGCCTTGGCGGCTTTCGGCAGTTGTCAGCCTACGCCCCGGGTGAGATCACAGGAAATGATGCCGTTTTACTGGCGGCCTGGGCCCGGCGTGAATTCGGCGGGCCGGTGCTGCCCTGGTTCACCGGCGTAGGATTTGAGACCGGCAATGCCTGGGAGCAGATGGACGACGCTACCTGGTCGGGGCTGGTGCGATCCTGGAGTGTGTTCGCCGGGGTAGATACCTTCCTGGGGCCGGTACAGCTCTCGGCCGCCTATAACAACGAAGACGAATGGACCGCGTATCTCAATATCGGCTTCTCGTTCACTCAGCTGTTCTACTGAGTTTTCGCGGTATCAGTGATTCAGAGCGGACAGCACCTGCTCACACTGCTGCACGGCATAACGGTGCAGGATATCGGCCAGGGCCTGCTCGTCTCGTTCCCGTATCACCTGGATGGACTCTTCCATATGCGCCAGGTTGTCTTCCAGAACCTGTGTGCCGCCGTGGCGAAAGGCGACAAAGGCGCAGCGCTTGGCTGAGGGCCAGAGATCCTCAATGGCAGAGACAATAAAGTAATTGTCGGCGTACGCCAATGAGGCCTTGGTGTATTCAATTCCCAGCTCCAGAAACGCCATCAGATCATTTTTCTGGAAGCGGTCACGCATCTGCTCGTACAGCGATTCCAGCCGCTGCATGTCAGCCGGCTGCCACTGACGCACCAGCTTTCGCCCGGTGTGGGTCAGGTACAGTTCCAGGGTCTCGTAGAGACTGCGGACAAAGTGCTCGTCCAGGGGGGTGACAAACGCGCCCTTGCGGGGCACGTTACGCACCAGGTGGCGCTTCTCCAGCAGCAGCAGGCCTTCCCGGATGGAGCCGTGGCTGACATCCATCTGTTTGGCCATGGCACTTTCATAGATGCGCTCGCCGGAACGGAGTTGCTCGAAGGCAATCAGGTTTTCAATGTGACGAGCGACCTGCTCGGTCAGAGTTTCTCTGGGCTTGAATGCGTTCATGAAATGGTCGTTTACAGCATCAGTCGAGCGCTCATGTTCGCACAAGCGCCCGCCCGGGGCCAGATCAAAGCAGGGGCGCCAATAGTCGTACCGCCCGGCAGCCCAGCCGGAACAGGATGGAGCGCTGGCGATAGTCGTTTTCGGTCATGCGCCGGCTGGCCCCCAGATCTTCCTCCAGCATGGTTTCCACCTGCTGGATGAACGCCGGGCTGGTGTTAACGGCGGTAATCTCGAAGTTCAAACGCATGGAACGGTTGTCCAGGTTGGCAGTGCCAATGGCTGCGTAGCGTCTGTCCACCAGAACCACTTTCTGGTGCATGAAGCCGGGCTGGTAACGATAGATGCCGATGCCGGCCTGACTGGCCTGTACCAGGTAGGAATAGGCGGCCAGGCGAACCAGTGGACTGTCGGTTTTCTCCGGGATCAGGATGCGAACATCCACCCCCCTCAAGGCCGCCAGCTGCAGGGCATTCATAATCTGGAAATCCGGCACGAAATAGGGCGAGGCAATCCAGATCCGGGTGCGGGCGTTGTTGATGCAGTTCAGGAAGAACAGCGTGCAGGTTTCCCAGGTGTCTGCCGGGCCGGTGGGCAACACCAGCACTTCCTGGTCGCCGGGAGGCGACGACATGGACGCCCAGTTCAGCTCCGGCCGGGTATTGCTGGCCCAGTTCCAGTCTTCCAGCCAGGCCAGCTGGAGGCCGGTGACCGCCGGCCCTTCTATTCGGCAATGGGTGTCGCGCCAGGGCTCCTGGTCCATGGCGGTGCCCAGGTATTCGTCGCCCAGGTTGATGCCGCCGACAAAGCCGACCTTGCCATCGCAGACCAGGAGCTTGCGGTGATTACGGAAGTTGATCTGGAAGCGCCGGCGCCGGATATTGCCGTCACCAAACGAGGCGATGCGGGCGCCGGCGGCTGAGAGTTCATTCAGCCATTTGCGGGACAGAAACGCGCTGCCAATATCGTCGTACAGGAACCAGACCTCCACACCTCGGGCCAGCTTGCGTTCAAGGATGGCCTTGATGCGCTGGCCGACCCGGTCTGAGCGGACAATATAGAACTCCAGCAGCAGGTAGTGGCGGGCGTCTTCCATGGCATCGAACAAGGCTTCGAAGGTGGCTTCGCCGTCTCTCAGAAGCGTGCACCGGTTGCCGCTGGTGAACGGTTGCCGGCCGAGCTTGCACAGCACCTGCAGCTCATCGCTGAAATGCTCCTGGCCCGGATTGGTGATGGAGGTGGTCTGGCTTTCAAACTGATCCAACAGGTTGGTGAGGGATTCATCGCCCATGCGGCGCGCCTTGACGTAACCACCAAAGCGATAGCGGCCAAACAGCAGGAACATGGGCACGGCAATGTAGGGCAGGCCCACCAGTGCGAGAATCCAGGCAATGGCACCCTGGGCCGTACGATAGGTGAGCAGGATGCGATAAATACAGGCCAGCACCGCCAGGTACAGTGCCGCCAGGGGAATGGCCAGCAGCGAAAGGTTTTCTGAAATCATGACTCGCGCCCCTGATGACTGGCCCGGAACTGGGCCGGGGCAACACCGGTCCAGCGCTTGAACGCACGGCTGAAGGCACTCAGCTCGGAGAACCCCAGAAGAAAGGCGATTTCGCCAAGCGCGTATTGGTCGTCGGCGACATAGCGAAGGGCCTTGTCCTTGCGGACCTGTTCCACCAGGTCGTGGAAGCTCATGCCTTCTTTCTTGAGTTTTCGGTACAGGGTCTGGCGGCTCATATGGCACTGCCGGGCCAGGGTGTCGGCATCAATCCGGTCGGTGGCCATCTGGCGGGAAATGAGCCGTCGCACCTTGCGGCTGAACGAGCGGCGGGTCTGTAGCCTGGCCATAACCGCATTCACCTGTTTCAGCACCGCTGAGTAAACGTAGGGATTGCGGTGCGGGATGGGGTGGCCCAGATGCTTGCTGTCAAATGCCATGCGGGTAATGCCACAGCCAAAATGGACGGTACCACCGAACAGTTTGCGATATTCATCGGCGTACGCCGGCTCCGGGTGGGCAATTTCCAGCCAATCAGCCTCGATACCGCGATGGATAAAATGCCGGGTCCGGCACAGTGCAGCGGCCAGGATGCGGTCCATGTCCTGGCGACAGTAATGATCCGGATGATCCGGCTGCCAGGTCAGGATGGCCTGATCCGGGGTTTGCTCAAAACTCAGGGTGACCGACTCGTTGATCAGTCGGTGCAACCGGACATACTGGACCACGGCTTCGCCCAGGGTATCGCAGTTGAAGAACACATGGCCGACCAGCCCCATGCGCTCGGGATCGATGACCTGGCCCGCATGCAGGCCGACGCCCGGATCGGCGGTCAGTTGCTCGGCCAGTTCCCACAGACGGTAGTGGGCAGAGGCGGGTACCCGCAGATCCGGATCTTTCAAGGTTTCCAGTGCCAGCCCGGTAGCCTGTTCAACCCGGGCGCGATCCAGGAGGCCCCGTGTTTCCAGGTAATGCACCAGTGCCAGGGTGCTGGACGCCGCCACCTGGGGCAATTCCGGATGTTCGGTCTGGGGCTGCATGCCTGGGTTCTGCTCCCGGTTGTTATCTGATGGACTGATACAAAATGTCAAATGATTGGGACAGTGAGTCAACGGGTTGCCACTGCTTCAACGATAGCATGTTGGCTATCAGGTTGAAGTAATGCGTTGCAAAGTGGAGGTGTTGTATGGAACAGGAAATCTTTGTACCCCATAGCGAAACCGAGCGCAGAAACGTTCTGGCACTCGCTGAATACCTGGACAGCATCTTCTATTGCTGATCTGGCAGGCGTATGTCTGTGACCTTCCAGCCGGGCCCTGCCCGGTTTTTTTCTGCCCGTGGGGTTGGCACCAATTTCCCCTTGCCCCATAAACTGGCAGTGGTAGTGTATCCGGTTTGATCCGATAACCGGAGGCTGCCAGACCATGAGTGTTGCACTGAACCACCGAATTTCCGGCCAGGGCGAACCGTTGATCCTGCTGCACGGACTGTTTGGTTCCCTGGAAAATCTGGGCGGTATTGCCCGTCGGCTTGAAGACGGCTGGCAGATTCACGCTCTGGATGAACGCAATCACGGCAGCTCTCCCCATACCGACGACATGGACTATCCGGCCATGGCCGAGGATGTCATTGCCTATCTGGATGCCCAGGGTATTGAAAAAGCCAGTCTGCTGGGCCACTCCATGGGCGGCAAGGTCGCCATGCAGGTTGCCCTGAAGCACCCTGAGCGGGTGCAGTCACTGATTGTGGCGGATATCTCGCCGGTTACCTACAAGGCCCACCACGACGCCATCCTTGAAGGCATGCAGCAGATGGACCTTCGTGGCGTGAAATCCCGGAGCGAGGCGGATGCCCGCCTGGCAGAGTTTGTTGAAATAGCCGGCGTGCGACAGTTCCTGCTGAAAAACCTGGAGCGTATTCCGGCCCAGGAGCAGGCCGATGATGAGGTGGCGTTTCGCTGGCGGCTGAACCTGCCCGTCATTGATGCCTGCTACGGCAAGCTGGCGGCGGCGCCGAAAGGGCAGGGACCGTTTGAAGGGCCGGTGCTTTTTATCAAAGGTGCGGATTCCGCCTACATCCAGGAGAAACACCGGGACACGATTCGTACCCTGTTTCCGGGCGCCGAGCTGAAAATTATTGAAGGTACCGGGCACTGGCTGCACGCAGAAAAACCGGACGCTTTCGCCATGCTGTGCCGGCGTTTTCTGGAACAGGCCTGATCTTGTCAGAAACCCTGTGATGTCTGCTAAGGTTAGGCCCACGGGGTTATCCGCCGGGTCGCCTGCGGACAAAGAATCATAAAAGGGAACGGGCGCGCATGATGAAATGGTTGCTGGTTGGCTTGCTGGTTGTCTTTTTGTTGCTTGGCAGCTTTCTGCTGACCCCGTCCCCGATTGACAGTAAAGCCTGGGACGCGCCCTCTCCACCGGCCATGACCGGTGTACTGGCACCCAATGAACGGTTGCGACTGGCGGATCTGCTTGCCCGTGGCGAGGTGTACGGCCCGGAAGACACTACCATCGGCCCTGATGGTGTGCTCTACACCGGCACCCAGGACGGCTGGATTGTTCGTGTTCACCCCGATGATACCGTGGAACGCTGGCTGGAAACCGGCGGCAGGCCCCTTGGAATGGTGTTTGACCGCAACGGCAACCTGATTGTGGCCGACGCCTGGAAAGGCCTGTTATCCATTACCCCTCAGGGTGACATCACGGTGCTTACCCGGGAGGCCGAGGGCACTCCCTTCCGGTTCACGGATGATGTGGTGATCGCCCCCGATGGCCGAATCTATTTCACCGACGCCAGTTCCCGCTTTCAGCAGCCGGATTACGTGCTCGATTTGCTGGAGATGCGGCCTCACGGCCGGTTGTTGAGGTACAACCCGAAAACCCGGAAAACCGAGGTGCTGCTGGGCAATCTGCACTTTGCCAATGGCGTGGCGGTCTCGCACCAGGGCGATTATGTGCTGGTGAACGAGACCTGGAAATACCGCATTCTTCGTTACTGGATCAACGGTCCCAAGGCTGGCCGGGCCGAGGTGTTTGCCGACAACCTGCCGGGTTTTCCGGATAACCTGGCGGTGGATGGTGAGGGCCGGTATTGGGTCGCCTTCCCGACCCTGCGTAATCCCCAGGTTGATGCCATGCACAAGTCCCCCTGGTTGAAGGATCTGGTTGCCAAGTTGCCGGACAGCCTGAAGCCCAAGCCCCAGAACTACGGTCTGGTGGTCGCCTTCGACCGCAATGGCCAGATGCTGACCAGCCTGCACGACACCCGCGGCACCCATCTGCAGGAGATTACCTCGGTTAATCCCCAAGATGGCGTTCTATACTTTGGTTCACTTCACAACGACCGTATTGGCCGGCTACCGTTGCAGGCCATCCCTGGCCTTGGAGAAGCAACCCCATGACTGATGCCCCCGCCCTGAACTGGGATTTGCCCGGCCCGTTCACCCTGGAAATCACGGTTCAGGCCGAAGATACCGATCGACTTGGCCACGCCAATAACGTGGTGTACATCCGCTGGCTGGAGGAAGTGAGCTGGGCGCACATCGAGAGTCTGGGCATGACCTGGGCCCTGCACGAGGAAACCGGTAAAGCCATGGCCATTACCCACACCGACGTGGACTACCTGATGTCCGCCAATGCCGGCGACCAGTTGGTGCTGGGCACCTGGTTGACTGACTGGGATGGTCGTTTCCGCTCGGCCCGACAGTTCCAGCTGATTCGCCGGGTCGATGGCAAAACCCTGTTGCGGGGCCTGTCCACTCACGCCTGCGTTGATATGAAATCCCAGCGCCCGGCACGGGCCCCGAAAGCATTCGTCGATATTCTGTCCGGCGCCCTGGTGCCCGGCGGCCGGGGCCTGCCGCGCTAAGGCCGTTGCCGGGAATATCTGCTAGTCTCATCCTTGATGCCCTTCGAGGGACATCTGACCCCATGCACTCCGGAGGCAACCATGGAACCTACCGACGTTAGTGAATCAACCCTCATGCAGCATGTGATCTACGGCGAGTTTGGTGAGCGGGAGGTGCTTCAGGTGGCGCAGGCTCCGGTGCCTGAGCCGCGGGAAGGTGAAGTGGTCCTCCGGGTACATGGTGCCGGCTTGAACCCGATTGACTGGAAGACCCGAAAGGGGCTTGGATTCGCCGCCCGACAGATCGAAAACCGGCTGCCCTGGACGCCGGGGTACGACGCTGCCGGTGAGGTTGTCGCCGTTGCTGAGGGCGTGACTACCCTGGCCCCGGGCGACCGGGTAATGGGCATGGTGGGCTTTCCAGCCGGCGGTGGAGCCTACGCAGAGTATGCACTGGCCCGTGCCGATGAGTTGGCCATCGTACCTGATGAGCTTGATCTGGTGACTGCCGGCGCCGTGCCGCTGGCGGCATTAACGGCCTGGCAGGCACTGTTTGAGGTGGCCAGGCTGGAGTCCGGCCAGAAGATACTGATTCATGCCGGCGCTGGCGGTGTTGGCCACTTTGCGGTTCAGTTTGCGCTGGAGCGTGGCGCCCACGTGGTGGCAACAGCATCGCCCGGCAACCGGGATTTTCTGGCAGAGCTGGGTGTACACGAAGTCATTGATTACCACACCACCGACGTGGCTGAGGAGTGCTATGGCCTGGATGTGGTACTGGATCTGGTGGGAGGGGAAACCGGCAAACGCTCCCTGCATACCCTGTCAGAAACCGGTGTTCTTGTGACCATTCCCACCGTGACCGCGGATGACATTGTCAGCGCCGCCGAGGCTATGGGGCTTCGGGCCCACGGAATGACCGTAAGGCCGGATGTGTTTCATCTGGACGAAATTGCCGAGCTCATTGAAGACGGCGATGTGCGGGTTCACATTGAACAGGCGTTCCCGCTGGATCAGGTGCAGGCCGCCCACGCTCTGCTGGAGGGCGGCCACGTCCGTGGCAAGCTGGTGCTCGACTGCCGTTGACGAATCGCGTCAGGCTGGAGCGGCACCGCTTGCCGTTTTGTCGCCCTTCTCACTGGCAGGTTCTTCCCGGTCCCGGCGTTCCTTCTGGGGTTGTGGGGGAACCAGGCTGATCAGCACCCAGTCGTCACCCGGCTCCAGGGTTTCCATATCCTTGACCGGATGTACATGGTCCCGGCTGTCACGAACAAAAAGCACCAGGGCCTGGTTCTGATACTGGTTCAGGAACTGCTGGTAACTGAACTCTTCGCTTAGCTGTGTGGTTTTCACGGTGTAACCCTGGCTGACCAGGCTCGCCAGCTTGGCATAGCTGACACCATCGAACAGACCTCGGGTACGCTGCACCTTGCCTGCGGTCTGAAGCCGTGCCCGCTGATCCTGGTCGCCTTCCACCAGACCAAATACCGAATCATCTCCGAACCAGTCCAGAAAATGGTAGGTGGCCAGACTGTTCATCTGCTTGTACGGCGACAGAATCAGCAGGTTGCCGATTCCGGTCAGGTCCATATGCGTGGCGGCATGTTCCGACACCGGGTTGCCGAAATACACCGGCAGGTTTTCCATGCGCGCCTGACGCACGTTCTCCCAGTTGGTGTCGGTCAGCATGGTGGGAATGTCATGCTTTTTCAGAGCCTGGGCCACCAGCCGGGCCACCGGGTTGGCGCCCAGTATCAGGAAGCCGTGGGCAGGCGGTTCCTGAACTCCCAGCAATTTTGCCACTGGCCGGGCAGTGAGGCTTTGCAGGGTAACGGTGGTGATGATGAGCATAAACACCAGCGGTACCAGCACGCCGGCACTCTCATACCCGATTCGTTCAAGCTGGAATGCAAACAGCGCAGAGACCGCCGCAGCGACAATGCCGCGGGGAGCAATCCAGCTCAGGTACAGCTTTTCCCGCCAGTTCAGTGTGGTGCCAATGGCTGAGAGGAAAATGCTGGCGGGGCGTGCAACCAGCATGAGGATGGCCAGCACAGCTACCAGGCCCCAGCCCAGCTCGGCGATGGCGGCAAACTCCACACGGGCGGCCAGAATGATAAACAGGGCCGAAATGAGCAGCACGCTGAGGGATTCCTTGAATTCCAGAATGCTGTCGATCGGAACCTGTTTCATGTTGGCCATCCAGATGCCCATCACCGTGACGGTAAGCAAGCCGGATTCGTGGGCCAGTTCATTGGAAATGGCAAAGACACCGAGCATGAAGGTGAGCGTGCCGGCGTTATGCAGATATTGGGGGATCCAGTGTTTTCTGAGGACCAGGCCGTTCAGGTAGCCAGCGGCGGCACCGATGACAAAGCCAACCAGCAGGGTTTTGCCAAAAATGTAGAGGGAGTGGCTAAAGACATTGCCCTGGCCCCAGGAAACGATGCCCTCGAACACGAGAACCGCCAGCAGTGCGCCCACCGGATCAATGATGATGCCTTCCCAGGTGAGGATGTTCGAGAGCTTTGAGGTGGGGCGCACCGCCCGGATCAGGGGCGCAATCACCGTGGGCCCGGTGACCACGGATATGGCACCGAACAACAGGGCGACTTCCCAGGATACTTCGAGAATCCAGCGGGCGGCCAGGGTGCCGATAATGCAGGTGACGATGGTGCCCACAGGAATAAGATTGCGCACCATCTTGCCGTGGCCTTTGATTTCCTCGTAGCGCAGGGTAAGGCTGCCCTCGAACAGGATGATGGCCACTGCCAGGGAGATGACAGGAAACAGCAGGTCGTCAAAAATGGCTTCCGGTTGCAGGAACCCGGTCACCGGGCCTGCGAGGATGCCGCCGGCGAGCAGGAACAGGATAGCCGGCATGCGTACTCGCCATGCCAGCCACTGGCAAACCAGGGAAGAAACGCCGATACCGGCCAGAATTAACGTGGTGCTTACGGCCATAAAAGGGCCCCGATGGTTGAATTAGGCGTTGGCCTTGCGGGCGATGCGGTTCAGCAGCCGGGACGCTGCGAAAAAGCCGAAACTCGCGGTCACCGGGCTGGCAGCACCAAAACCGGTGGCGCAGTCGAGCCGCACCGGGCCATCGCTTGTCGGTTTCTGTTGACATACCTCGCCGTCCGGGGCGGGATAGGTTAGTTGTTCCAGTGAGTATACAGCTTCTACGCCGAAGCGCCGTTTCGGGTTTCGGGAAAAACCGTATTCCCGGCGCAACATATTACGGACCTTGGCCAACAATGGATCCTGTGTGGTTTTCGCCAGGTCGGCCACCTGGATCTGGGTCGGGTCCATCTGGCCTCCCGCGCCACCGGCACAGACGATCGGAATCTTGCGCCGCTGGCAGTGGGCAATCAGCGCCGTTTTTGCCTTCACGCTGTCGATGGCATCCACCACGCCGGTCATATCTTCGGTGATCAGCTCGCCGACATTCTTCACCGTGAGAAAGCCAAAGTGCACCCGAATATCGGCCTGGGGATTGATGGCCCGCAACCGCTCCGCCATGGCATCGGTTTTGGTGCGACCATACTGGCTTGGCAGGGCATGTAGCTGCCGGTTGGTGTTGGAGACACAGATGTCGTCCATATCAATCAGGGTGATGGTGCCGATACCGCTGCGCGCCAAGGCCTCCGCCGCCCAGGAACCGACGCCGCCGAGGCCGACAATGGCGATGTGAGCATGGCGGAAGGCAGTCAGGGCCTTGCGGCCGTACAGACGTTCTATACCGCCGAAGCGGAGGTGGTAGTCGTCGGTGTTTGCAGGATCTGATGCCATGTAGGCTTCCCGATAGACAAAAAAGTTCAACGTGAATGCGCGCAGATTGTACCGCAGCCAGCCTCTTGGCGGCCATGTGGGGCTATAAACAAAAAGGCGGACTCAACTGAGCCCGCCTGGTTTGACGCTTAAAGTTTCTCTGACGGTATTTACTTGGTCTCGGTCAGTATCACTAGCCCAAGTTCATCAGGGTCGCCCTCGGTTGGTGCCCCGCGCAGGGCAAACAAGCCAATTGAGGCATCTGCATTGAAGAAACCATCCAGAGTTGTTGCCCCCTCCGTGCTACCGATTGTTATGGTCGTTGCGCCGTTGGCACCGATGCTGACACTGGCCACTTCGCCTTCAACGACATCCGTTGCCACCGAAACGTTGCCACCCAGGCTGACCTTCTCTACCTCGAGGAAGCTGCCATTGATCGCACCTTCGGTTTCACTGGCCATGGTCAGGAAGGTATTGAACTTGCTGCTGGAAAGCAGGAAGCGTTCCTGAGTATCGAGTTTCATGGATATGAGCTGCAGTCGATACTGCTTGCCTTCGACACTGGGAGCAGGTCCTGAACTCAGCTTGGTCATCAGGGTCATGTCGAGCTCGGAGTAACCGCCAAGTTCGCCGTCGCCACCGGACATGACAATGAAATCTCCAGCATCGTTAATAAAGCCGTCGGCAGGTTCGCCACCGGCCTCTGTGATATCACCGGAACTGTCGATGACAAAAGTGCCAGTGTCCTCTGGATCCGTAAGTGGCGCGTAGCCGGGGCCACTTGCTGAAAGACTGATCTGGTGACCATGTCCTTCCATGACCGCAGCGTAGTTGAAGTTTCCATTGCCATCAAAGGTGATGGTGTTGACTTCGGTTTTCAGTCTCAGCTCGTCGGTTGTGATATCAGACGCGATATAAACCCGGCCAAACTGGCCTGACAGGTCGCTGCTCTGAAAGTTGGTTGGTTGCCGTGCAAAGACCTCAAAAGACCGGGAGATCTCGTCGCCCAGTTTCTGGGAGGGGTCTAGCGCATCGGGTGTGCCGTCGTCGTTGGTATCGATCACGGCGTAACGAACGCTGGCTTCATTGGGTTGGACAAAAAACAGGCCTCGCTCACCAGCCTGCACCAGATTGTAGGTTACTGCAGGCCAGCGCCAGCCTTCCTCCTCTTCGATTTCCTCTTCGAACTCGCCCTGGATAGCGAGGATGCCCGATTGGGTCAGAATGCCGTCGAAGGTTTCATTAACCTCTTCGGATTCGGACTCATGGTTGAGCCATTCAGCGCTGGACAAGGATGGGCCTCCCCGGCTTCCGTAGAGATCATCTTCATCGACCAGGGTGACGTTGACGACGTTTTCGCCACCGTCTGCCAGCTGAAAACTGGATGCCCACAAACTGTGGGCATAGGTGCCCGAACTGTGATTTTCAGCGTCGTGGAGTTCAAGTGCGAAGGCGGCGCTCCGGTAATCGCCAGCGACTGTGCTGGCCTCACCCTTGCCACCGGCTACCACGGCAACCTCGCTCTCTACGAAATCGCCGACTTCGTTTTCCAGGCTCCGGAACATAGCGTCAAGATTGTCGCCCGCAGCCAGATTGAACTCTTCAACTTTGCCGCTGAGCTTGACTACGTCTGTGACAACCAGTTGATCCAGGTCCGCTCCGGTTTCGATGAATTTGCGGAGCACAAATTCTGAAACGGGGCTGATATCCACTTCTTTTTCAACGACCTGTGCCCGTAATTCCTGATTGGGGCCCTGAATGCGAACGATGAGGTTACCTGCCAGATTGACGCCCTGTGGGAGTGTGAGCGTGTAGTTGCCGGTGATGGAGGTGCTGGTGGTTGCGAGCACATCACCGATCTGGTTACCTTCGTCATCTACCCGAATCAACTCAACCGTGGCGCCTTCAATGGGCTCCAGCCCGGTAATGGCTGCGGCAGCAGGTGCTACGACAAAATTCAGTGCGATTTCAAAGACACTCGGCTGCTCAAAGCTGGCCACTGCACCTGCAGGGGCGGTCGCGGTGCCAGAAATAGTTTCCCCGGAAGTCGTTCCTCCGCCACTGCTACTGCTGCCACCACTGCTGCCTCCGCACCCGGCAATACCAACAACTGAGGATACTGCGACCACTAACGCCAGTTTTCTAAAACCATTCATAACAACTCCTTGATTCAATGAAATGCCCCGGTTCCCTGTGCGAACCCGGCTCTGCCCGAAGGCTCCCTGACAAAGGGTTATTGAGATATAGCAAGACGGACTGGCTGGCGCCCCACCCGTTTGGGGAGTGAGCGGCGGTGTTTTGTAGGCAATGTGTAACGGTTCCCGATTGGATTATTTCGGAGGTCTACACTAATTTACGTAGTAAACAACGATACAAGAGCTGCCTGCTGTGAATTTCCCTGAACGTGAGGGCTTTTTTAGCCACGATTACCATGAGTTGATTGGCCTTATCTATGATGCAGTAACCTCTGAACACGGGTTCTTCCCGTTTCTGAATCGGTTTATCCAGATCTTTCATGGCCACAGCGCTTCGTTTGCGATCTACGACACAGCGGAAAACTCCCTGGTGGGTGCCTGGACCGTGAATATTCCCGATGAAGCTCTGCGCTTTTACTCCGAGCATGTTTCCCGTCAGGATGTTCTGGTGGAGCGTGCGATGTCGGTATACCATCAGGGGGAATGTCGTTTTGTCGCCAGTAACCTGGACCTTGGCCCCGACGTGAAACGCCTGCGCCGCGATACCAGGGCGGAAGAATGGCTGGAAAGCTATGGAGCCAGTGAAGCGGCGGGGGCGGTTGCCTACATGGAAGGGCACTACCTGAATTTTTTCGGAATACAGCGATCATCGGAACAACCGGCGTTCAGTTATGAAGAGCTAACAGTGTTTGATGGCTTTCTGCCGCACCTCCATCGCGCTGTCGGTCTGTATACACGGTTGATGCAGAAACGATGCGGTGATGCGGTTGAGCGATTGGTACTCGAACGTTTTAATCGGGGTATCATCATTTGCGATGCCTCTTTCCGGGTGGCGTTCCGCAATGCCAAAGCGGAAGAGATTCTGGCCGGCAATGCAGGTTTGCGTATCAACGATGAGGGCACGCTGACGGCTCAAGGAAATGAAAGTGCGCGGCAGTTTGCCATCCTGCTGTCATCGGCTGTTGAGGCGTCAATTGCCCGGAGAGATCTGGAGGATCAGGTTTTCAGCCTGGAGCAGGACGACCAGCGTATTACGCTGGTCGTCACACCATTACTGGGACGGACTGACGACGACAGCACGGCTCGCGGTGCACTGGTTACCCTGCACGACTGGAGTTGGAGTCCGGAGGTCAATGAAGAGCTGCTGCGCAGCCTGTTTGAATTGACCGATGCTGAGGCTGCGGTGGCTTCCGAGCTCCTCAATGGCCAGAGCCTGGCGGATATTGCTCAGAGCTCCGGGCGGTCACGGGAAACGGTCAAATACCATCTCAACAGCATATTTCGTAAAACCCGCACACGCCGCCAGGGTGAGCTGGTGTCTTTGTTGTCCCGGGCCGGCGTGTCGGTTTGATCCCTTGCCATAAAAAAAGCCGCGCATAGCGCGGCTTCAAGAAGGTACCAGCCTCGCAAGGAGGCGGGTTGGACTAGTTCAGAGACACTAATCAACGTGACTATTATCAATTTATGATCTGTCGTGATGAAGGTCACAAACTGCCATTTACCGGTCATTTCCGGCCAGGATTTTTGGCCTGACCGGAAATTCTGCCGTTTAGGCCGTCCAGTGCTCATCCTCAAGGGCCATCAGGCTGTCTTTGCCCGACTGGATATCCCGTAGCAGCCAGTCCGCCTCAGGCATCAGTTTCTCGAAATAGAAGCGGGCGGATGCCTGTTTGCTTTCCAGTAATGGCTTGTTGCCTTCGCCGGCTTCGAGCTGCTGGCCAGCCACGGCAGCCATGCGGGACCAGAGATAGCCGATCACGGTCAGGGCCGTCAGGCGCAGATAAGGCGTTGCCGCAGCGCCAGCCTGCTCCGGGTCTTTCGGGGCATTCTGGGCCAACCAAAGAGTGGCCTGCTCAAGCCCCTTGATGGCGCCTTTCAATTCTTCCCGGTAGGGCGCATCAGGATTGTCTTTCAGGTAACCAGTCAGCTCGGCAAACAGGGCGCGTACCAGTTGCCCGCCCTTCAGGGACAGTTTGCGGCCCACCAGATCCATTGCCTGGATGCCGTTGGTGCCCTCGTAGATGCGGGCGATACGGCCGTCGCGCACCAGTTGTTCCAGTGGCCAGTCCTGGGTGAAGCCAGAGCCACCCAGTACCTGTTGGCCCCAGTTGCGTTGTTGTAGCCTTCGTCGGTGAGGAAGGCTTTCACCACCGGCGTCAGCAGTTGCACCAGGTCATCGGCGTTTTCACGAACCTTTTCGTCCGGGTGAGCCACGGAGAGATCCAGCTGGTGGCCGGTAAACAGTGCCAGTGCACGCATGCCTTCGTTCAGTACCTTCTGACGCATCAGCATACGGCGTACATCCGGGTGCACAATGATCGGGTCTGCCGGGCCGTCGGGATTCTTCGGGCCACTCAGGGAGCGGCTTTGCAGACGCTCTTTGGCGAAGGCCAGGCTCTCCTGGTAAGCCATTTCCGCCAGGCCCAGGCCCTGCATGCCCACCATCAGACGGGCTTCGTTCATCATGGTGAACATGGCGCTCATGCCCTTGTTGGGCTCGCCCACCAGCCAGCCCTTGGCGCCTTCAAAGTTCATCACGCAGGTGGCGGAACCCTTGATACCCATCTTGTGCTCCAGGCCACCACAGAATGCCGGGTTGCGCTCGCCGGAGTCCGGCAGGAACTTGGGTACTACAAACAGGGAAATGCCTTTGGTGGTGTCTGGTGCGCCCGGCAACTTGGCCAGCACCAGATGGACAATGTTGTCCACCAGATCGTGTTCACCACCGGTAATCCAGATCTTGGTGCCCTCAATGGCGTAGCTGCCATCATCGTTCGGCGTGGCTTTGGTGCGAATCAGGCCCAGGTCGGTGCCGCACTGGGGCTCGGTCAGGCACATGGTGCCGGTCCACTCACCGGAGATCAGTTTTTCCAGGTAGGTCTGTTTCAGCTCATCCGAGCCGTGGGCATAGAGGGCGCTGATGGCGCCGTGCGTCAGGCCAGGGTACATGCCCAGGGACAGGTTGGTGGAGCACACCATCTCGTCCACCACGAATTTCAGCGTGTGAGGCAGGCCCTGGCCGCCAAACTCCAGTGGCGCGTCCAGCGCGGTCCAGCCACCTTCGACAAATTTCTGATAGGCCTCTTTGAAGCCGTCTGGTGTCTTGACCAGTTTGGTTTCGGGGTCGTAGCTGCAGCCCTGACGGTCGCCAACCTGGTTGGTGGGCTGAATGACCTCTGCCGCCAACTTGCCGGCCTCATCAATGACCGCGGAGATCAGGTCTGGTGTGGCGTCGGCATACTTTTCCAGCTCGTGCAGCTTGTCTGCACCCAACACATCAAACAACAGAAAGCGAAGGTCGTTCGCTGGTGCCTGGTATTGCATGGATACTCTCCTGTTTTG
>Ga0079224_100002483_pt1 | contig 22439 bp, 21 predicted proteins | sample Stecom2015_FD_80414 | JGI IMG/M metagenome (GOLD analysis project Ga0079224, IMG submission 80414) | Agricultural soil microbial communities from Utah to study Nitrogen management - Steer compost 2015 | ecosystem: Environmental > Terrestrial > Soil > Agricultural land | place: USA: Utah...
AAAATAGGGATGCAATAGATATTATATACTCATTAAATTTACCGGGATGTCGAAGCAGTCTATTACGACCAACGTCGGGCCAGATAGTGATCCTCTTTTGCTGTCATCAGATATTTTTCTTCTTTCTTTTTATCCGGATAACCCATCAAGTGCAAAACGCCATGGATCATAACGCGATGAAGTTCATCGTTGAAGTCAATAGAGAGACTGTTAGCGTTTTCAATGACACGGTCAATACTGATAAAGATATCGCCTGATATTTCCTTATTTTCTTCGCTGTTATCAAAGGTAATGATATCTGTGAAGGTATTATGATTTAAATACTCTTGATTAATTTTGAGCAGGTAAGTATCAGAACAAAAGATAAAATTTAATTCTCCAAGTTCGAAATTTTCACTTTCAAGTGTGTCGGTAACCCATTTTCGCAAATGCATCTTATTTTTTAATGTAAACTGGATCTCTTCATTAAAAAATTGGATTTTTTGACTCATGATGTAAAGATTTATAGAGCGAATTTATAGTTTTTATTTCAACTTTTCGTTGACATACTTTCGTTTGTATTAATCTTATCTTTGCGAGGTCTATGAAAGCAGAATTTTACAATCCGTTCGAAGATTTTACATTTGATACCGTTCGGTGTTTCTTAACCGGTGAGATATTAGAAGAACCTTTATTTTTTCCAGTTTTTCCAAAATGGATTTTAGAGGATTATGGTTTAGAAGATAGGCCTTTCAAAATGCTGGACGAGAATGTCAAGCGCTACAGCGATTTGGTTCTGCCTTGCAGTCAGGAAGTCTATGATCGACTGGAGACTATGGATCAGAAAGCAGAGGTAGCTTTCCGAAAGGGTTATTCAGAAGTAAGTAAATTAGATTCCATCTTTCTTTTTCAATGGATTGCCAAATGGGTGTACGGAGTCATTTTTAATGAAATTCAGGTAGGTGTCAGACAGCAAATCATGAGCGGGGAGCCACTGAATTTTTCTCAGACACTGATACATAAATTTAAAAACCTGCATATCATGCTTCAGTCGATAGTCCATGAGGTAGAATTTGAAAACCAAGTGCCATTCGGTATTCTTGTTCATCAAGTTGATAATTCTGAAAATACCTATAACTACCGGGATGAAATCAATACCTTGGTTTTCTCTCTTAGAGTAAAGAATTTGGGTATTATTGCCTGTTTACAAGATAATGAGGCTAACTTACGTTATCATCAAGAAGTGTTGAATACGATTGAGGGTGAAACACTTCATCCCATTCAGTTTGAAGAACTGTGTGCCCGATTTTTTTATTCCTGTTATCTTTTTAACCGTCTTCCCGATTACATGATTTCATCGTTAAACGAAAAGATATTTATAGAGCCTATGCCGCTTTTGGGCGTGAATTCCAGACCCGTTTTTGATCACTGGCAGGTGAAGACTTATGGACAGGTTCTCGAGAATTTTTGGAAGCCATGGGGTTATACGCTTTTCGAAATTATTAAAGATCCGGATAATCCGATGTCTTTTATCTATGACAACGACAGAAATTTCATTCCTTTGGATAAAGTAAATCTACCCAAGGATTCTATTTAAGAAGTCTTGGATTTGATATGTTCGCCGAACATATCAATGGCATATATGAAATTTAATCCCAACGCATTTACGGTGTCTCTAAGTGATCAATATGTTGAGGAATATGTTTAGTTTCAGTTAAAACATTTGACCGATCTGATTCACAAAGTTTCCTAAAACTTGGGGATAGAGAAGGATGGTAATTGCTAGTCCTGTTAATGCCCCGTAAAAATGTGCATCATGGTTGATGCTATCATTTGCCGCATTGGCTGCCCAGACGCAATATGCCAGGTAAAGAGGACCAAAGATTACCGCTGGAATAGGAATGGGTATAAAGAAAAGGTAAATAGACATACCCGGATTGAACAGGATGAAGCTGAAGAGGACCGCTGAAATCGCTCCTGATGCTCCCAAGCTATGGTAGCCATAATTATTTTTATGTTTAAAAATTGTCGTAATATCACTTAAAATCAACGCAAGTACATAGATCAGTAAAAACTGAATATGCCCCCAGGAACTGATGCTCGCTAAAACCCGTTCCAGCGGAAAACCGAAAAAGAAAAAGGTTAGCATATTAAATAGCAAATGCATCCAATCGCGATGGATAATTCCGCTGGTAAGAACGGTATATAAGTTTTTCCCCCGGCTGACGGTATAAGGATGGAGCATAAATTTGCCAAATAGTTGCGGATTAGAAAACGTGTATACGCTCGTGATTAACGTAAATACTAAGATGAAACTGGCAACCGGTGTATAACTAATGTATTCTTGCATCGTATATTTTAAGTTTACTTTGTTTTTTATCAGTTTTTGAAAGGTAGTAAAAATACAGCAATTCGAAATTTAATCGTCAAACAAATTTAACTGTTTTCCCTTCTTAGGTATGAAGATGTCGGTTCTGAGCGGATTTAATACCCTGTCCTTCATATATTTTTGTTTGGCTATTTTGAAGAGCGTATGAATGCTTTCTGCTAAATGTCCGTCGCCGCGCATTCTTCTGCTCCAATCGCTGTCATTTAGATTTCCCCCGTGGGCCGCTTGGATTCCGTGCAAAATCTTTTGTGCTCTATCTGGGAAGGTCTTCTCGACCCAGTCTGTAAATATATCTGATATTGCGCCATTAAGGCGCACGAGGGTGAATGAGGCTGATTGGGCACCTGCATCTGCTGCCGCTTTAATCAGTTTCGGCATTTCGTCACTATTTAGCCCGGGTATGATCGGCGCACACATTAATAGGACTGGAATACCCTCATTACTAAGTTTCTCAATGATTCTGAGACGACCTTTAGCCGTCACGGTACGTGGCTCCATCTTTAATCGTAAATCTTCATTTAGTGAATTGATGGTAATTGCTACATTGACCAGATTCTTTTGTGCCAGCTGTTTGAGAATATCGATGTCTCTTTGGATGAGGCTGTTTTTTGTAATAATTGATACGGGATGCTGATAATGATTGAGGATCTTCAGCAGTGATCGCGTAATTTGTAGTTTTCTCTCAATCGGTTGATAACAATCGGTATTTCCAGAAAGTACAATGGTTTTTGCCTGATAGCCTTTTTTGTTGAGTGCTTTTTCTAAAAGCTCGGCGGCATTATGTTTAACGATTATTTTTCGTTCAAAATCTAATCCGGCACTAAAACCCCAATATTCGTGTGAGTTTCTTGCATAACAATAAATACAACCGTGTTCACACCCTTGATAGGGATTAATGGATTGGCTGAAAGACAGGTCGGGACTGTCATTGGTGCTGATAATCTTCTTGGGAGTTTCTTTATAGAATTTTGTGGGATTGTTCTCAAGGAATTCTTCATCCAGGCCTTCAACAAATTCCTGCACGTACTTTTTCTCCAAGAATTTATTGTTGGGATTAATTTGTGATCCCCTTCCTTTTATAAAATCACCAGACATATCCATCCAACAAAAATACTAATATTTTTAGTATTTTTGTTGGATTATTTTTTATTATCTGCTACTGCGATTGAGTCGTCAATCAAAAAAACGAAGAGTTCTCGAGGTCCGTGGGCTCCTAAGACTAATGTTTTTTCGATATCCGCTGTTCTACTAGGTCCGGTAATCAGATTAATCATTGAAGGAAGTTTATGTTTATATTTCGTTTTCAGAAAGTCTAAACCATCTTTAATGTCGGGAAGGACTTGTGACGTATAAGCAACGACAATATGAATATGCGGGAAAATAGCTAATCTTCTTCCCATGGGGCTGCCGCTAGAGATAAGTACGCTACCGTTTCTTGCGATCAATGCTTCGCAGAATGTGATTCCCGCATCTGCTTTTTCAAAGTCGGTATCTGTACTATAGTAAGGGAAACCATAGTTATCCAATAGCTCTTGCAGTTTTGGTTCCCATACGTACATTTTCCGTAAAGTGAACTGATCTGCGAGAAGAAGGAGGTTTTCGACTAGGTCGAGCTCATCCTCACAGAAAACGAACTTTCCCGCCACGGCGGAGAACTGTTTAGCAAATTCGATTTCCAAAGGCTCGGTAAAAGCGGGATAAAGTGGAGTTTCCTCCATATTCAGATATGGATTATCTCTCTTTTGTAATAAAGCAGCTCGGATCTTTTTTAGAATCCTTTCTTTGGCAGTCGCTTGCTTCATGATTTAATCACTTGCTTTGTCGTCCTTATTGGTATTATCAAAAGTATCGGAATTATCTCCTACACCGTCATGAATAAGGTTGTCCGTAACAGGACTTTGATCGGGCTCGTCGTTGCCACTATTTACAAATTCATCGTATGCGGTACGTTTATCGAACGGTCTTTTGCCCAAAAGCTCTTCAAGATCAGATTGGAATAAGATCTCTTTGTCGAGTAATTTCTCAGCCAGCTTTTCTAATCCTTCTATGTTAGCTTGCAATAATTTTTTAGTCCGTTCATAGCAATCAGCGATAAGCATACGAACTTCATCATCGATAAGCTCAGCTGTTTTCTCGGAATACGGCTTGTTGAACTGATTACTTTCTTGTACTTCATTAAACGATACGTTTCCGATACGATGGTTCATACCATATACGGTTACCATAGCATAAGCCAGCTTGGTAATTCGTTCTAAGTCGTTTTGCGCACCTGTGGATATCTTACCAAAGGTAATATCTTCGGCTACCCGACCGCCCATTGTCATACAAATTGAATCAATTAGCTGCTCTGTCGTATATAGGAATTGTTCTTTCGGAAGATATTGTGCGTAACCTAAAGCTGCTACTCCCCGTGGAACGATCGATACCTTCACAAGGGGGTCAACATGTTCCAGGAACCATCCGGCTATAGCATGCCCTGCTTCGTGGTAAGCTACAATCCGCTTCTCTTCAGGTGATATAATTTTGTTTTTCTTTTCTAATCCTCCAATAACACGATCGATTGCATCCTGAAAATCCTGCATATCGACTGCCTCTTTACTTCGTCTGGCAGCAATCAAAGCAGCTTCATTACATACATTGGCAATCTCGGCACCGGCAAATCCAGGAGTTTGTGCGGATAATTTTTTAGCATCGACATCAGACGCCAATTTAATAGGTTTTAAATGGACTTTGAATATTTGTTCACGACCTACCAGATCTGGTTTATCGATTGAAATCTGTCTGTCAAAACGTCCCGGGCGGAGCAAGGCAGCGTCTAATACATCTGGTCGGTTCGTGGCAGCCATAATGATAATACCAGAATCGGTTCCGAATCCGTCCATTTCAACCAGAAGTTGGTTGAGGGTATTTTCGCGTTCATCGTTACCTCCCATCATGCTATTTTTACCGCGCGCACGGCCGATTGCATCGATCTCGTCAATAAATATGATACATGGTGCCTTTTCCTTAGCCTGTTTAAATAAATCACGCACACGAGAAGCTCCGACACCGACAAACATTTCTACGAAGTCTGACCCTGATAGTGAGAAAAAGGGTACTTGAGCTTCACCAGCTACGGCTTTAGCCAACAAGGTTTTACCTGTACCCGGAGAACCTACTAATAGGGCTCCCTTTGGAATTTTACCTCCCAGATTTGTGTACTTTTTCGGATTTCGCAGGAAATCTACGATCTCCATAACTTCCTGTTTAGCTTCTTCTAAACCTGCCACGTCGTTGAACGTTATGTTGACTTGCGATTCCTTGTCGAAGAGTTTAGCCTTTGACTTACCGATGTTGAAGATCTGTCCGCCTGGACCGCCACCTCCGCTACCCATACGGCGCATCAGATATATCCAGAAAGCGATAATCAATACAAAAGGTAATAGAGTCAACAACCAGCCCGTCCAGGGACTATTCCTTTCTTCAAGTTTAACACTCACCCGTTCATTGGCTGGCAGATCGGCTTGTGCCGCATTTAGCTTTCTTTCAAGCGCGTCAAAAGAGCCCTCCTGAAAAACATATTGGGGGCTTTGTGCGCTACTCAGATTCAATGGGTTTTCTTGAGGTTGAACCTCTTTGTATTTATCAGTCGTTAACTTGTCTTTCTTGATAAAGACTTCGACTGCGATCAATTCGTTTTTTTTATAAGCAACAAGATGATCAACATCTCCAGCTTTTAGCATATGCTCTTCAAAACGCTGATAGGTAACTTGTTTAGCGGTGTCACCGCTGAAAACGTATTGAAGAACAAAAAATCCTAACAACAGGATCATCCATAGCCACATGATATTAAACCGAGGCGGTTTGGGTGTTATCTTCTTGCTAGGTATCTTCTTATTACCTCTTGCCTGGTTTGAAAACTTTTCTTCCATTCTAAATCTTTATAGTATCACAACCTATGGTTGTTTTCTGTTTTTATTTCTCTAAAATATGACTTTGTATTAAGCGCTTCTGTAATTTTCCATTTTTGCGTCGCCCCATAAATCTTCAATTCCATAATACGACCGTTTCTCAGTCTTGAAAACATGAACAACAACGTCAACGTAATCTAAAAGCACCCATTCACCCTGCTCATAACCCTCTTTTCTCCAAGGGTTCTGTTTTAACGAGTTGTATATCTCTTTTTCTACACTATCTGCCAGGGCTCTTACCTGCGTAGATGAGTCTGCATGAGATACAACAAAAAAATCTGTAACGGATGCTTTAAGTTTTCTAAGATCAACACGCACAATATCGTTCCCTTTCTTTTCTTGGAGACCGTGAATAGCTATCTCCGAAATATAGGTGGATTCATTTGAGTTTTTATTTTTTGTCATTAAAAATATTAGTTTTGACAATTATTAACATATTATTAGCAATCTTGCAAAGTAACACTTTTTCAGCATTTTTTTCTGGTCAAAAATTAATTAAACTGAATGAGGTTGACTCTACAAATGACTATTTGAAAGAAAGACTGTCAAAATCTACGCCAGTTAAGGAAGGGACTGTAATAATGGCAGTTGACCAGAAGAGAGGGCGAGGTCAAAGAGGAAATAGCTGGGTAAGTGAGGCGGGTAAAAACCTGACTTTTAGTATTCTTTTGAAACCTTCTTTTTTAACGCCGGATGAACAGTTTTACTTGAATATTACAATTAGTTGGTCGATTGTTCAGGCGTTGCAGCCTATCTTGGGTGACCGACTGTCAATAAAATGGCCGAACGATATCTATGTTGATGAGAAAAAGCTTGGGGGAATTTTGATCGAGAACCTTATTTCTGGATCTAAATGGAAGGAGTCGATTGTCGGAATCGGTATAAATGTTAACCAGAATCACTTTGAGGGGCTACCTAACGCTTGCTCTATAAAGCAATTATTACAGGAAGAATACAGTTTAACCGACTTATTGTACGAACTTTGTAGGCGGATCGAAGCAAACTATACTGAGCTTAAAACTCATGGCGTTTCACGACTTCAAACATTTTATGTTCAATATCTTTTTGGATTGAACCAAGTTCGTGAGTTTAGTATAGATGGTATACGTGTCCAAGGGAAGATTGTGGATATCACCCGTAAAGGTCAATTGATGATTGACTTTGACGGGCATACCGCAAATTTCGACTTTAAAGAAATAGTATTTGTATTTTAAGCTTTATTTATGAAGAAGTTTTTAGCATCGTTGGTTTTTGTTCTATTAAGTTTAAGTTCGATAGCGCAGATCTACGATCCGGTCGATTGGAAGTTTAGTGTAAAAGATGTTGACGGTGAGGATGCAACCCTTGTTATTACAGCAAACATAGAATCTGGCTGGCATGTTTATTCTCAATTTATTGACGAGGGAGGACCCATTCCAACTTCATTCAAGTTTGATCCGAATGATGGTTATACGATCGTCGGCACGGTGAATGAAAGTCCCGAGGCAATTTCTGCTTTTGATCCAAATTTCAATATGCAGATTGCCTGGCATAAGACGAAAGTTGATTTTACTCAAAAGATTAAACTCAAGAAGCCGAAATTAACGGTTACGGGGACATTGGAATTTATGACTTGCAACGATACGAATTGTTTGCCTCCTGAAGAAGTTCCATTTTCAATCGCGGTGGATGCTTCAGCGTCTTTCACTCCTCCACAAACATCTGCAGAGGTTAATCCTATGGTTGAAACAAGAAAAGAGGAATCAGATATACAAGCCAATAATAACGATTCAGATACGGTGAAAAAGGAGCTTGCGGTAGATTCAGCCGTTAGTCTTGTTAACAACGATACTCCTCAAAATCCGGACAGAGCCGATTCATTGCAGTCAGCTCGTGGCGGAGTGAGCGCCGGGGAGGGAAGCTCAGAAGAACAGGGGCTATGGGCAATCTTTATAGCTGGCTTAATAGGTGGATTCGCGGCGTTCCTTATGCCCTGTATCTATCCGATGGTGCCTCTAACAACTTCCTTTTTTACGAAACAAAGTGGTAGCCGGTCGAAAGGGATCTGGAACGCTATTATTTACGGAATATCCATCATTGTTATTTACGTGGCACTCGGAATGGTCATTACGTTGATATTTGGCGCTTCCGCTTTAAATCAAGCTGCGAGTAGCGCTTGGTTCAATCTCGCATTTTTTATCATCATTGTGATTTTTGCCGTTTCGTTTTTGGGAGCGTTTGAAATTACTCTTCCGTCTCGTTTCGTTAATAAAATCGATAGCCAGTCGAACCGAGGCGGACTGATTGGTATTTTCTTTATGGCATTTACCTTGGCCTTGGTATCATTTTCGTGCACGGGACCGATTATTGGGTATCTATTGGTCGAAGCTGTTTCAAAGGGGTCACTACTTGGACCGGCGATTGGGATGTTAGGCTTTTCAGTAGCCTTAGCAATTCCGTTTATAATTTTCGCTCTTTTCCCGGCATTTTTAAAGGAAATGCCGAAGTCTGGAGGATGGCTCAATACGATTAAGGTCTCACTAGGTTTCTTGGAGCTGGCTTTAGCCTTTAAGTTTCTTTCGAATGTAGATTTGGCTTACCATTGGGGTATTTTAGATCGGGAAGTATTTCTTGCAATCTGGATAGTCATCTTCGCTGTATTTGGATTTTATCTTTTAGGTAAGATTAAATTGTCGGAAGCCGATGAAGTTAAGGTGCTTTCTTTGCCCAGGCTGTTCGTTGCTATGCTAATATTAACATTTACTGTGTATATGATTCCAGGTCTATGGGGAGCTCCTTTAAAAGGGATTAGTGCGTGGTTGCCCCCGCAGCCGACACAGGATTTTGATTTGAATAAATTAACCTATGGTGATTTTAGTAGTGTAGGTTCAGCTAATGGCCAAACCGGCGATAAAAAATATGCGAATATATTTCATGCGCCGCACGGATTAGACGCGTTTTACGATTATGAGGAAGGGCTAGCGTACGCGCGGACAGTCAATAAACCGGTGCTTATAGACTTTACCGGTTGGAGCTGCGTGAACTGCCGGAAAATGGAAGCTTCCGTTTGGCCAGAACCAGAGGTTTTAAAAAGATTAAAAGAAGACTATGTACTGATTTCTTTGTATGTTGACGACCGCACCGAGCTCGATGAGTCTGAAAAATATGTATCTGACTTTAGCGGGAAGAAGATTTCCAGAATCGGTCAGAAGTGGAGTGATATGCAAGCGTCTGTCTACGGAACAAATTCGCAGCCGTACTATGTCATAGTCGATCATGATGGCGATAAGCTGGTTCCCCCACAAGCCTTTAATTTGGATATCCAAAACTATATTGATTTCCTTGATTCCGGCATTGAAATGTTTAAAAAAAAATAACTAAAAAAAGCAGGGTTTATAGCTAAGATTCCTTATTATAGCGGTCATATTAAACGATATTTTGAAATGAATAAGATTAAGAGCATAGGTATTTTAACTTCAGGAGGGGATTCTCCCGGAATGAATGCGGCTATTCGGGCTGTAGTAAGAACAGCTCTATATTACGATTTGAAGGTTTATGGAATTACCCGCGGTTACGACGGCCTGGTCAAGGGAGATATTGTTGAAATGGGACCTAAATCGGTTGCCAATATTATTCAACGAGGTGGAACAATCCTGAAAACTGCAAGAAGCCAGGAGTTTTTAACCGCAGAGGGGAGGGCAAAAGCTCGGGAACAACTTGCGAAATTTGAGATAGACGCTTTGGTGGCGATTGGCGGGGACGGTACGTTTACAGGGGCAAAAATTTTCATGGAAGAACAGGATGTTCCGGTAATCGGTATTCCCGGCACAATTGACAATGATTTACAGGGAACGGATTTTACAATTGGTTATGATACGGCAATTAACACGGTTGTTGATGCAGTTGATAAAATACGGGACACCGCTGAATCACACGATCGGGTCTTCATCGTTGAGGTCATGGGCCGGGATTCCGGTCTGATTGCCTTACGTAGTGGAATCGGGATCGGGGCGGAGGCGATTTTGATTCCTGAGGCGAAAATAGATTTTACGAATATGCTTAACCGGATGGATAACATCCGCAAAAATAAGTCGTCGAGGATTATTATTGTAGCGGAAGGCGACGGGGAAGGAGGTGCCTTTGAAACTGCAGAGAAGGTTAAGGAGCGGTTTCCCCATTACGACGTAAGGGTTTCGATTTTAGGGCATATTCAGCGTGGCGGTAAACCATCATGTATGGATAGAGTGTTGGCTAGTCGACTAGGAGTTGCTGCGGTAGAAGGTTTAATAGCTGGTAAATCTGGTGAGATGGCCGGCATCATATGTGGAGATATTGCTTTCACACCTTTTGATAATGCTATTAAACACATACACACAGTAAACCCTAATTTGTTAAAGATTGCAGATATTCTTTCTTTGTAAAAGGTTAATGTTAGGTTTCTTGATACAACTTTAGCCTTTATTATTGACGTGCGCATGATCTGTATGAATGTCTTCCTCAAGTTCTTGCTGAACAACACGTACTGCGAATTTCGACGGTAGAATCTCGCCACATTGCCGTTTGGTATATACTTTTGTGAATTCAGCACCGAAATAAAGAATTGCTGCCGTATAATAGACCCACAAAAGAATAACTATGATGGAACCTGCGGCGCCGTATGCACTTTCAGGCGCCGTATATTGCATGTATAGACTAATGAGAAACTTTCCCGCTATAAAAAGTAGGGCGGTAAAGATTGCACCGCTTCTTACATATTTCCATTTGACCTGCGCATCGGGGAGAAATTTAAAGATGATGGCAAATAGGGACGAAATAACCAGAAAGGTTATTCCGAAGTTTATCAAATTAAAGAGAGCTCCCATAATCTCGGGAAGAATCCTGATCAGATAGCTGCTTAGTAATTCGATGATTGTACTTACTAACAAGGATACGATTAATAGGAAACCGAGTCCGAGAATCATTGAAAAGGAAATCACACGATCAAGCAACATCTTTTTCCATCCCTTGGTCGGTTTCGCTTTGACACCCCATATAGCATTAATCGAATCCTGAATTTCAATAAAAACAGTGGTTGAACCGATGATTAAGGTTCCGACTCCAATTACGATGGCCATTCCTGATTTTTCTGACAGGCTGATTTGTTTAATAATATCCTGGATCTGTGTAGCTGCCTTTGCTCCGACCATCTCATTTATTTCTGAGAAAATCTCTCCGCTGGAGGCGTCTTCACCATAGAAAAAGCCGACGGTCCACATGAGGATAAGAATCAGAGGCGCTAAAGAAAAAATAGTGTAATAGGCTAAAGAAGCACTTTTCTTCATCACTTTGTCATCCGAAAAGCCGGCGAAAGTTTCTTTGATCAAAGAAAAAGTATTAGAGAAAAACTGCTTGTTAAAAGGCATAAGCTAATCTAGTTTTTTATAGGTAAACGCGCAAAGGGTCAATTGGTTTGTATTATCTTTGGGAAAATGCGATCAGCTCCAGGTCCTTCGGTGTCATATTAAAACGTTCTCCGATATCCTTATTAGTCAACGCGCCTTGATAAAGGTAGACTGCATTTCGGACACCCGGTCTGTTCCATATCAGGTTCATGATGCTTCCTCTTTCTCCGATCTCCAGGAGAATCGGTGTAAATATATTCGTTAAAGCATATGTGGCCGTGCGTGCAACACGCGAGGCGATATTCGGGACACAATAATGAATGACATCGTGTTTTCGAAATGTCGGTTTGAGGTGGTTGGTAATCTGGGAGGTTTCAAAGCATCCTCCTTGATCGATGCTGACGTCAATCAACACTGAATTAGGTTTCATTTTTTCAACAGTCGATTCGTCGATGATGCACGGACAGCGGCCATTGTTGGAGCGTACGGCACCGATAACTACATCTGAACTGAGAACAGCCTTACGAAGGACAATTGGTTGCATAACCGAAGTAAATACCAGACTCCCGATATTCGTTTGCAACCGCCGCAAGCGATAAATCGAACTGTCAAATACCTTAACCTGTGCGCCCAAAGCCAGCGCTGTTCTGGCAGCATACTCAGCAACGGTGCCAGCACCTAGGATGACTATTTCGGTGGGAGGAACGCCCGTAATGCCGCCTAGCATTAGACCTTTCCCTTCAAACACATTACTTAAGTATTCTGCAGCGATGAGAACTGAAGTAGCACCAACAATCTCACTCATAGCCCGTACGACAGTCAGGATATTGCCCTCATCGCGTAGATACTCGTAACTAATAGCTGTAATCTTTTTACGCATCATGGCTTGAAGGTGACTCAGACTCAGAAGAGATGGTTGTTGTGATGAAAAAAGGACTTGACCATTTTTCATCAGGTCAATTTCATCAATCGTAGGAGGGGCAATTTTTATAATGAAATCGGCTTTATATACACTAGCTTTATCTGGCACAATTTCAGCTCCTTGTTCGCTGTAATGGTGATCAAGAAAATTATCTGCCTTGCCCGCCCCGCTTTCCATGATTACTCGATGGCCATTTGCTACTAACAAGGCTACAGAGAGTGGAGTTAAAGCGATTCGTTTCTCCTGAAATGACACTTCCTTTGGGATTCCAATAAACAGTTCATTTTTTTTTCTGCCAGTTTCCTGCAGCATCTCCTGCGGTTGCCTCAAGGCTTGTTTCGCTAATTTAGAAAACTCGTTCATACATGAGATTGTTCATAAACGGGGATTAAGATACGAAAAAGAAACCATAATGGTTTTAAAAAAGCGGTATAAACTATTCAGAAAACCTGATTATACGTGATTGTGGGCCAGTTATACGAATCTCGATAAAAAGAGCATTATCGGGGAGTAGGTTGGGGATCTTCTGTGGCCACTCAACCAGACAATAGTTGCCGGAGTAGAAATATTCCTCGTATCCAAGATCATAGGCTTCTTGCTCATCCTTTAGTCTGTAAAAGTCGAAATGATAAATAGGCCCGTCAGTACCATGGTATTCGTTTACGATTGAGAAGGTCGGACTACTAACATTTTCTTCTACTCCGAGAACAGCACAGAGGGCTTTAATAAATGTCGTTTTTCCTGCGCCCATAGGTGCATCAAAAAGCAAAATCCTTTTATCTGTAGCTATCGACTTTAATAAGCTTTCAGCTGCCTTTGGTACGTCTTCGAGGTTCTGAACAATAAAATCTTCCAAATTTATTTTGAGCTATAAGTTATATAGGGGATAATTATTTCTTCCATTGAAATTCCTCCGTGTTGGAACGTTTCATTATAATAGTTGACAAACTGATTATAATTGTTAGGATATACAAAATAAGTATCCTCTTTAGCGAAAATAAAGCTAGAACTGACATGAAGCTTAGGAAGCATGGCGTCATGAGGATTCTTTATGTGAAAAACATCTTTAGCAATAAAATTCAGATTTTTGCCCTGCTTATAGCGTAAGTTCGTGTTGGTATTTCGATCTCCGATAACTTTACTTGCATGTTTGACACGTATTGTTCCGTGATCGGTCGTTATAACGATTCGCACATTTTTTTGCGATAGTTTTTTGATTGCTTCTAATAAGGGCGAGTGCTCAAACCAGGAAAGCGTTAAAGAACGATAGGCGGATTCATCGTTTGCCAATTCCCGAATCATCGCCATGTCGGTCCGTGCGTGCGATAGCATATCAACAAAATTGTAAACCAGAACATTTAGGTCGTTGTCCATTAAGTTATAAATGTTGTCTGCAATATCACGACCTTGCTCCAGAGTAAGTATCTTGTTGTAAGAGAACTTACTGTTTTTACGTAGAATGCGTTTTATCTGATCTGCAATAAAGTCCTCCTCATGAAGATTTTTCCCCCCTTCGTCTTCATCATTTTGCCACATGTTTGGATAGCGTTTTTCCATATCTAAGGGTAGGAGTCCGCTAAATATAGCGTTTCGGGCATATTGAGTGGCTGTCGGAAGAATGCTATAATAATGGCCTTCTTCATCCAATCGAAAATAATTGCTGATGATGTTATTGATGATTCGCCATTGATCGTAGCGGAGATTGTCGATTAAAAAGGAGAAAGTGGGTTTATTTTCTTCAAGAGAAGGGAAGAGTTTTTTGGAGAATAGCTGATGTGACATGACAGGCCCTTCTTCTGGAGATTTTATCCAGTCGATATAATTATTCTCGATGAATTTGGAAAACTGCGCGTTTGCTTCAGCTTTTTGCAATGTGAGTACTTCGTGCATCCCCGCGTCTTCCAGTTTTTCAAGAGACAATTCCCAATAAACCAATTTTTTATAGACTTCTGCCCATTGCTCGTGACTTAAACGATCATTAAGGGTCATGCCTAACACTCTGAAATCTTGTTGGTATGCAGTAGACGTTTTTTCACTGACTAAACGCTTATTTTCCGTAAGTTTTTTTATCGTTAAGAGGATCTGCTTCGGATTTACCGGCTTAATCAGATAGTCATCAATTTTAGACCCAATTGCATCTTCCATCAGATGTTCTTCTTCATTTTTGGTAACCAGAACCATGGGTACTGCTGGATTGATACTTTTTAGCTCCGCTAGAGTCTCTAGTCCTGTTAGTCCCGGCATATTTTCGTCCAGAAAAACCAGATCAAAATACGCGTTCTTGAATGCTTCGACAGCATCTGTTCCGTTTGTAACGGTTTTAACAAAATATCCTTTTTCGTTGAGTAGAAGGATATGTGGCTTCAGCAAATCGATTTCATCGTCTGCCCACAATATATTGGTTTCTTGCATTATCTTATTTTTTTTGTAAGTTCACGAACTTAAAGGAATGTTTGTTGATCTCCCGTTTTTTTAACAAAGATTAACAAAAATCTTTTTGTCTACAGTAAATAAAAGTAAGCATTTACCTAACTTTATGCAAGCTAACCCGAATCGTCTTTTGTCGCTCGATGTATTTCGAGGCGCTACTGTTGCTGCAATGATTTTAGTAAACAATCCCGGTAGCTGGAGTGATATTTATTCGCCTCTTCGCCATGCGGAATGGAACGGATGCACACCAACAGATCTGATTTTCCCTTTCTTCCTGTTTATAGTTGGTGTATCGATAGCCTATGCTTATGGGACCAAAAAATTGGATAAAACGAAGCATGGCAGTTTGCTGATGAAAGCAGGTAAAAGGGCATTGATTTTATTCGGATTGGGACTGATGTTATCGCTTTTCCCACAAGTATTTGTAGATCCTTTGGGTGCTTTTGAAGTCGTTCGGATTCCCGGGGTTTTGCAAAGAATTGCTGTTGTTTTTTTTATTTCTACATTGTTCTTTCTTAGGTTGTCGCCTAAAAATATTTTATGGACCGGGATTGCTCTGCTGATTATTTATTGGGTTATTATGACCTTTATTCCCGTACCTGGTGTTGGTCCGGCAAATTTAGGTAAGGAAACTAATATGGGAGCTTGGCTCGACCGAACATTGCTAACAGAAGCTCATCTGTGGAAATCTGCAAAAACGTGGGATCCGGAGGGTATTCTGAGCACGGTGCCGGCAATATCTACCTGTTTATTTGGGATATTGGTTGGGGTTTATCTTAAAAGAAAGGATATTGATCAACCTACCAAAGTGGCGTGGTTATGCTTTTATGGCTTTTTAACCTTTGTCATTGGCATGGCTTGGGGACTGCAATTCCCTTTGAATAAGTCATTATGGACAAGCTCATTTGTCCTGTATACAGGTGGGTTAGCGACGCTTGTTTTAGCTTTAACTTATTGGGTAATAGATTATAAGAAACATACACGCTTTACGAAACCATTTTTAATATTTGGAGTAAATGCAATTACCGTTTTCTTTTTCTCCGGAATTATGGCTCGATGCTTAAGCTTGATTACAGTTGGCGGCGGACTTAGCTTAAAGGGTTGGATTTACAACACCTTCATGACTCCTTATTTTTCCCCTAACAACGCGTCTTTAGTCTATGCTTTTTTCTTTATACTGATTTGGGCGGTTATCGCTCTGATTATGTTCAACAGGAAAATCTTTATAAAAGTTTAGTCATAAAATAGCACCTTTGTATTAAGCGTTTTCAAAATTGAAGAAGAAAAAAATAATCAACGATCCCATCTACGGTTTTATATCAGTGCCTGGAGGGTTGGTTTTTGAGTTAATAGAGCACCCTTATTTTCAGCGTTTAAGAAGCATAAAACAGGTTAGTTTAACGCACATGGTATATCCCGGGGCGCTCCATACGCGGTTTCAACATGCGTTGGGGGCTATGCACCTGATGGGGTTGGCAATTGAAACACTGAAAGGAAAGGACGTTGAGATAACTCCTGAAGAGGAGGAGGCTGTCACGATAGCCATTCTTTTGCATGATATAGGTCACGGCCCCTTTTCTCACTCTCTTGAACATTCAATCGTTGAAGGGGTGTCCCACGAATATATCTCTGACCGAATTATGGATGACCTGAACAAGAGATTTGACGGGAGACTAACGTTGGCCATTGCTATTTTTCGAAATCAGTATCCAAAGCTATTTCTTCATCAACTTGTTTCAAGTCAGTTAGATACGGATAGGATGGATTATTTAATTCGAGATAGTTTCTATACGGGTGTCACGGAAGGGGTGATTAGTTTCAATCGAATTATAAAAATGCTGACTGTGGCTAATAATGAGCTTGTTGTAGAAGAAAAGGGTATTTATTCGATCGAAAAGTTCTTGATAGCACGTCGTTTGATGTACTGGCAGGTTTATCTTCATAAAACAGTTGTTAGTGCTGAGCAGATGCTGGTAAAAATTTTACATCGTGCAAAACAGTTGGGCTTGCGCGGGCAGCCGCTATTCGCAACGCCTCCTTTAAAGCATTTTTTAGAGCTTAAGGTTACCAAAGAATCGTTTGAAGAAACCCCTGTTCATTTGGAGACTTTTCTTAAACTAGATGACATTGATATTTTAGCCAGTATGAAAGTCTGGACTTCCCATACGGATAGAGCTTTATCTCTTTTATGTAATCAATTGCTTAGTCGACAGCTTAATCGGGTAGAGATCATGAACGATAAGCCGGATCACAGATATATAGAGCATATAAGAGAGGTTGCTATGCGTTATTTTTCTTTATCCGCAGATGAAGTAGACTGTTTTGTTTATTCTGCCATTATCTCGAATAGTGCTTATGATATTGAGAATGAAAGCATTAATATTTTGATGAAAGACGGCTCTCTCAAAGACATTACAGAGGCATCTGATTTATCAAATCTTGAAGTGCTATCACAAAAGGTAGAAAAATATATTGTTTCTTTTCCCAAGGAACTTCATTCAAAAGCTTTAATTTAGCACCTTGATTATTTAATTTTAATTGTTTGTTCATAAACTAATAACATTTAGATTTGCAGATGCAATTTACCGCACAACAAATTAGCGATATCGTTAACGGTACTGTTGAAGGAGATTCTAGTCGAATGGTTTCGGAAATGTCGAAGATCGAGGAGGGGCAGGAAGGAAGCATCTCCTTTTTGGCAAATCCTAGATATGAGAACTATTTATATACAACTCAGGCATCAATCGTAATTATAAATGAAGATCTCATCCTGAAACAAGCGGTTAAACCTACACTTATTCGAGTTAAAAATGCCTATACGGCTTTTTCAATCTTATTGGATGCCTACAATCAACTACGAGCAGACAAGAGCGGAATCGAAGAGCCTTGCTTTATCCATCCGAGTGCTGTGATAGGGAAAAATGTATACATTGGTGCTTTTACTTATATTGGACCCAACGTTCGTATTGGAGACCATACCAAAATATATCCAAACAGTTATCTAGGAGATGCGGTGTCAATTGGCTCGTTTTGCACAATTTATGCCGGAGTGAAGATTTACTTCGATAGTGTGATTGGCGATCGGGTTATTATACATGCTGGTGCAGTTATCGGGAGTGACGGTTTTGGTTTCGCTCCTCAAGAAGACGGCACCTATAAAAAAGTTAGTCAAATTGGCAATGTTTTGATTGGTGACGACGTTGAAGTAGGTGCGAATACGACGATTGACAGGGCGACGTTAGGGTCGACAAAGATTCAGAATGGCGTTAAGCTAGATAACCTAATCCAGCTGGCTCATAATGTTGAGCTGGGGAGTAATACGGTGGTGGCCGCACAAACAGGTGTTTCTGGCAGTACGAAAATCGGTGAGAATGTTGTTTTAGGCGGGCAAGTGGGTGTTGCAGGTCACATTAGTGTGGCAGATGGATCACAGGTGCAGGCGCAATCTGGAATCAATCGATCGATCACTCAACCCGGAAAGAAATGGGCCGGTACCCCTGCTTTTAATTATACCTCTCAGATGCGTATACAGGTAACATTGCAAAAATTGCCCGGATTGGAGAAGCGGATAGAGCAATTGGAATACTTAATAAATAAAAGTTAACTTTAATCTTAAAATCGAAATTAAGCGAAGTTTGAAAGAATGAATGCTAAACAGAGAACTATTAGAAATGAAGTAACGATTTCGGGTGTTGGGTTACACACCGGGAAGCCTGCTTCATTGACTTTTAAAGCGGCTCCTGAGAATCACGGTTATAAATTTAAAAGGGTTGACCTAGAAGGGACTCCTATTATTGATGCGGACGTAGACAATGTCAGCGATACTTCTCGGGGAACTACCATCTCGCAGAATGATGCGAGTGTTAGTACAATAGAACACCTACTAGCTGCTCTGGTCGGCATGGAAATAGACAATGTGCTGATTGAAATCGACGGGCCGGAGGTTCCTATTATGGATGGAAGCTCTTCTTTCTTTACTGATGCTATCGAAGAGGCCGGATTTGTTACTCAGAATATGGATCGCGAATATTATGTGATTCCGCATAATATGCATTATTCTGAACCAGACCGAAGAGTGGAAATGGTGGCCATGCCACTTGACGACGGCTATAGATTGACGTGTATGATAGACTATAACTCTCCGGTTTTAGGTAGTCAGCATGCTTCAATTTCAAATATTGATGAATTTAAAACGGAAATCGCTTCTTCACGAACATTCTGTTTCTTACATGAATTAGAGGCTTTAGTAGAAAACAATCTGATAAAAGGCGGAGATCTAAACAATGCGATTGTGATCGTAGACAAAAATGTAAGTGAAAACGAACTTGCAGATTTGGCAAAACTTTTTAACCGAAAAGACATTAAAGTAGCAAAAGAAGGGATTTTAAATAATATAGAGCTAAGACACCAAAACGAACCAGCTCGACATAAACTGTTGGATATGGTTGGTGACCTAGCACTTGTTGGAATGCCAATAAAAGGTCATATTATGGCTGCAAGGCCCGGTCATGCAGCCAATGTCGCATTTGCAAAAAAAATTAAAGCAGCTATCAAAAAGGAAAGAAACAAGAAGAGGGTCCCTACCTATGATCCCTCCGCCAAACCATTATACGACGTCGTTCAAATTATGGACATCTTGCCTCATCGGCCGCCGTTTTTGTTCATTGACAAGATACTGGAACTATCCAAAACTCATGTTGTGGGGATGAAAAATGTGACGATGAATGAAGGGTTCTTCCAGGGGCATTTTCCCGGGGCTCCGGTTTTCCCTGGCGTGATTCAAGTAGAAGCAATGGCTCAAACGGGGGGTATACTCGTGTTGAGCACCGTACCGGATCCTAGAAATTACTTAACTTTATTCTTAAAAATCGACAACGTAAGGTTCCGGGCGCAGGTATCTCCGGGCGACACGGTTGTCTTTCGCTGCGACTTAATGGAACCAATTAGAAGAGGTATCGCTCAGATGAAGGGCGTCGGAACGGTTGGTGATAAAGTAGTCGTGGAAGCGGAAATGATGGCCCAAATTGTCAGAGTAAAAGACAGCGAAACTGCATAATTATGATTCAACCGCTAGCATATATTCATCCGGAAGCAAAAATTGCTAATAATGTAGTTATTGAGCCCTTTGTAACTATCCATAAGAATGTAGAAATTGGACAAGGTACATGGATTGGCTCAAACGTTACCATTATGGAAGGCGCAAGGATCGGTAAAGGATGTAAGATTTTTCCCGGTGCAGTGATTTCTGGAATACCTCAAGATCTGAAATTTGATGGTGAGGAAACCACCGCAGAAATTGGTGATAATACGACTATTCGTGAATGCGTAACAATTAATAGAGGGACTAAAGATCGTTGGAAAACAGTAGTAGGTAAAAACTGCTTAATTCAGGCTTATAGTCATATAGCCCATGATTGTGTTGTTGGAGACAACTGTATATTTTCAAATAGTAGTACCTTAGCCGGCCATATAACGGTTGGTGATTATGTGGTGTTAGCTGGAATGGTAGCTGTACATCAATTTTGTAGTATTGGATCCCATGCGTTCATTGCAGGTGGTACATTAGTTCGTAAAGATGTGCCTCCATTTGTTAAAGCAGCTCGGGAGCCAATTGCATACGTGGGTATTAATTCTGTGGGACTTCGCCGAAGAGGTTTCTCCTCGGAAATGATAAATGAAATTCAAGATATTTATCGAACACTTTTTGTAAAAAACAATAATCTCTCGAAAGCATTGGGAATTATTGAGACTGAATACAAGCCAACTGAGATACGGGATGAAATTATCGATTTTATCAGAAATTCAAATCGGGGGGTAATGAAGGGGTTTGGGCAAGGTAAGCTGGGTGTGATGTAGACCGATGGATATTATACTTGAAAATGTTGGTAGACGATTTAATCAAGAGTGGATCTTTAGAAAGATCAACTACCGCTTTGTTCAAGGAGAATCTTACGCTGTTCTTGGCGCAAACGGTTCAGGAAAATCTACGCTGTTACAGATTCTGTCAGGAAGCTTGAGTGCATCAGAGGGAAAAATTAACTATTCCGTTGATCAACAAGTGATCGATATTGAGGCTGTTTTTACGCATTTATCCATAGCAGCACCTTACCTAGAACTGATTGAAGAATTCACGCTGGGCGAATTAATTACTTTCCATTTCCGCTTTAAGGATGCTGTACATGGATGGGACTTAGAGCGGATGATTGATTTCTTAGGCTTGGGTAAGTCTAGAGATAAGGAAATCCGATATTTTTCCTCCGGCATGAAACAACGCGTAAAATTACTATTGGCTTGCTGTACTGAAACCCCAGTATTGCTTTTGGATGAACCTACGACCAATTTAGACAGACAAGGGGTAGACTGGTATTATGAATTAATAGAAAATTTCTCCGCTAATAGAACGGTTGTTGTGTGTTCAAATCAGCCAATTGAGTACGATTTTTGCAAGAACCAATTATTTATAAATGACTATAAATAGCTTTGACTAGCTATTGTCGTGTTTTATTGTCGAAAAAATTATCTTTGTTAAAAAAGAGAATGTCTAATTAAAATATAAGAAAATGGCAGAAGCATCTGAAGTAAAGTCTGGGAATGTTTTACGGTTTAATGGGGAGTTAGTTACGGTAGAAGAGTTTATTCATCGTACTCCGGGAAATCTGCGTGCTTTTTATCAGGCCAAAATGAGAAATGTCAAGACGGGCAAACTGGTGGAATATCGCTTCAGAACGGATGAGGAGGTTGAAATTGCGAGGGTAGAAACGAACGACTATCAATACCTATATGACGAGGGTGATTTTTTTGTCGTTATGGATAATAATACTTTTGACCAATATAACATCCCAAAACATCTATTTGGTGACTCAGCAAAGTTTTTAAAGGAGGGAATGAATGTGATTGTCGCATTTGAAAGTGAAGAGCCGATAATGGCAAGTATACCAACCAATATTGAATTAGAAATCACTTATACTGAGCCGGCCGTAAAGGGGGATACATCGACTGGCGCTCTTAAAAACGCAACGGTGGAAACTGGTGTAGAGATAAGAGTTCCATTGTTCATTAATCAGGGTGACCGGGTTAAAGTAGACACACGTACTGGTAATTATATTGAGAGAGTAAAATAATATTAACGGAATCCTCTTTGTCACTTGTGCGGAATGGAAGAAGCTAGTAAGAAAGAGCTACGCAGCGTCTTTAAGGAAAAGAGGATCTCTTTGAAGAAGAGAGAAGAAGAAGAGTTAAATACACGCTTGTTGTTACAATTTCAACAATTTGTGTGGGAAGGGTTAAGTTATGTACATACCTTTCTTCCCATTCGGAGGTTTAGAGAGCCAGATACTTATCGTTTTGTGGACTGGCTGCGAGAGGTTTACCCCGAAATTAATTTGGTTATTTCGAAATCAGACTTAAAA
>Ga0079224_100002484_pt1 | contig 22437 bp, 21 predicted proteins | sample Stecom2015_FD_80414 | JGI IMG/M metagenome (GOLD analysis project Ga0079224, IMG submission 80414) | Agricultural soil microbial communities from Utah to study Nitrogen management - Steer compost 2015 | ecosystem: Environmental > Terrestrial > Soil > Agricultural land | place: USA: Utah...
ACCGCAGCCGACACCGCGGCCGACACCGCTGCGGGCACCACGACGTCGGGCCGCGGATCCGACCGGCGGGGGAGCACGGTCGCGCTCTTCCCCGACCATCCGGTCAAGGTCGTCGGGCTGGGGTTCATCGTCTCCGGTGTCATCGTCATCATGGCCGCGACCTTGCAGATCAATCCGGTGTGGCTGTGGGGGCCGTTCGACGCGGCCCAGGCGTTCGCGGGCAGCCAACCGCCGTGGTACTTCGGGTTCCTCGACGGTGGCCTGCGCCTGACGCCGCCCTGGGACCTCGACCTGATGGGGCACGAACTGAACTTGAGCGTGCTGATCCCCGCGATGGTGGTGCCGGGGCTCATGTTGACAGCGCTGGCGGCCTATCCATGGATCGAACAGCTGGCCACGGGTGCCCGACCGGACCCGCTACGGCTGGATCGCCCCCGCGACATGCCGGTACGGACCGGGCTCGGAGTCGCGTTCGTGGTCTTCTACCTCGTGCTGTGGATCGCCGGCGGCAACGACATTCTCGCCACGGTGATCGAGGTCCCGCTGAACTGGATCACCCGGTTCCTGCAGGTCGGCGCCATCGTCCTGCCTGTGGTGGCGTTCTGGATCACCAAGCGGATCTGCCTCGGCCTGCAACGTCGCGAACGCGACGAGGTGCTGCACGGCCGGGCCTCCGGGGTGATCGTCGTCAGCTCGAGCGGCGCGTTCTCCGAGGTGCATACGCAACTGTCGGCGTTCGACGCACAGGTCCGGACGCCACGATGGACGGTGCCCGACCCGGGTTCGGCGACCGATGCCAACGGCGTGGTGAACCCGCACTACCGTGCAGCTCGGCGACGCGCCCGGCTGGCGCGGTTCTACTTCGCCGACCTCGTGGCGTCCCAGGAGGTCGACTGCGACGAACGGCCCGCGGCGTAGGGCGCGCTATTCGAGGAGCTTGCCCTCGGTTGCGACGTCGCCCATGAGTTCGGCGATCTCGGCCGGGATGGCCGGAATCGCCTCTCGCTCGAGGCGCTCCGGGCCGGACCACACCAGATTGACCTGGAGCGACTCATCCAGCTCGGGGTAGTCCGAGCGGTTGTGGCAGCCGCGTGTCTCGCGACGTTCGAGCGCCGCCTCGAGCGTGGCGCGGCCAGCGAGCACCGCCGCCTTCAGGTCGAAGGCATGCGCCAGGTCGTGATAACCGGCGATGTCGGGATGCACCCCGATGTCGGCGATACGAGCTTCGATGCCGTCCAACTCCGTGAGCCCCTTGAGCAGCCCAGCTTCGTCGCGGACGACACCGGCGTGGTCTGTCATGGTGTTGCGGATCGCACGCTGCAGCGACCGGACGTTCTCGGGCCCCCGACTGGCGAGGAGCTCGTCGACCTCGGATCGGGCTTCGGCCAGCGCCGCTGCCGAACGCTGCTGCGCCGGCAATGTCGTGGAGTATTCGGCCGCGGCAGCACCCACGATCCGCCCGAAGACCAGCAGTTCGATCAACGAGTTTCCGCCGAGGCGGTTCGCGCCGTGCAACCCGCTGGCTGCTTCGCCGATGGCGTAGAGGCCCTCGACCCCGGTGCTGTGATCCTCCGGGCGCACCCACACACCGCCCATGGAGTAGTGCGCCGTGGGCGCGATCTCGATCGATTCCTCGGTGATGTCGAGCAGCTGTAGTTCCAGCAGCGTCTGGTAGACGCGGGGGAGACGGCTCATGATCGTCTCTTTCGGCAAGTGTGAGACGTCCAGCCACACGCCGCCCTTCGGCGTACCGCGGCCCTCTTTGATCTCGGTATACGCGGCCAGTGCGACCCGGTCTCGCGTGGACAGCTCCATGCGTTGCGGGTCGTAACGCTCCATGAAGCGCTCACCGAGAGCGTTGCGCAGGATGCCGCCCTCGCCGCGAGCCGCCTCGGACACGAGGGTGCCTGCGGCGCTCTCCGGATCGATGAGGCCCGACGGGTGGAACTGCACCAGCTCGGGATCACGGATGCGGCCGCCGGCCAAGAGCGCCAACCGGAACGAATCACCGGTGTTCTCGTCACGCCGCGACGAGGTGCGACGCCAGATGCGATTGTGTCCGCCCGAGGCGAGAATTACCGCATCGGCGTGTATGACATACCGAGTACCGCTGTAAAGATCGAAGCCGTAGGCGCCGAAGATCACATTCTCGTGCACTAAAAGCCGTGTAATGTAGACCTGATCGAGCATACGAATGCCGACCTGCTGCGCCCGGTTGCGCAGGGTGCGTTGAATCTCCAGACCGGTGTAATCGCCGGCGAATGCCGTCCGCCGGTAACGATGCGCGCCGAAGAAGCGCTGCGAGATACGCCCGTCTTCGGTTGTCGTGAACGGCATGCCATACCGGACGAGATCGTCGATGCCGGCCGCTGCGCCTTCGGTCACGATCTGCACGGTGATCGGGTTGGCGAGCAGGTAACTTTCCGTCAGTGTGTCGGCGGCGTGCTGCTGCCACGTGTCGTCCGGGTCCATCGTGGCCAGCGCGGCATTGATACCTCCAGCGGCCAGCGAAGTGTGTGCATCGCCGACGGGGCGTTTTCCGACGGCGAGTACGTCGACGCCGCGTTCGGCCAGTTCGATCGCGGCGCGCAGACCTGAGCCGCCGAGGCCCACGACGAGTACCGAGGTCGAGATCTGAATTTCGGAATTATTCATGGCCCGTTCTCCATTCATCCGACAATTTCATTGTCCGGACCACGGCCGGAAAATGCGCGTGAATATGCGCTACATCACGTGTGGCATAAGTCGCAGGGAAAGCGTGCCGCGGCGAAAGTCGTGACAACCGGGGGGAGTGGGCGAGAGGGGAGTAGGCGGCGACGGTTTGTCGTTTGATGACAGTCGAGCGTGGCCGGTCAGATGATCAGGACGAGGGCGAACGCCAGCAGGCTCGGCAACACGAAGAGCGCAACGACGGCAACCGCCCCGAAGACGCCGGAGCGCCCATCACGGCTGGAGCGTCCGGTCTGCCACATCGCGAGAAAGCCGATGACTATCGCCAACGGCCACGCCAGCGGGCCCAGCAGCACGAGAACGAGAGCGATGGCCGCCAACGGGCTGGCATCGGTGCCGGCGCCATTCGCCGAACGCCGTGGCGTCACCGGTGCGGTGCGGGGGTGGGGAGCCGTGGCGGTACGCGTGCCAGCCGACGGGGGTTCGTGGACCGATGCAAACGCGCTGTTCGGTGCACCCCGGCCGTTGGGTGCACTGCCGGCGCCGACCGGAGCCATCCCCGCCGCTTGGCGAGCGACGTTGTACGCAGCGAGCCGGCGCGGGTCGAGCAGGACGTCACGAGCCCGTGTGAGCTGCCGGAACGTACTGGCGTCACCGCCGGCGTCCGGATGCCCGCCGCGTGCGGCGCGCCGGTATGCGCTGACGACCTCGTGGTCGCGGGCGCCGTGAGACACGCCGAGCACTGCATGCGGGTCGCGCCCACGTAGTTCTGTGAAGTCGTTGTTCGCCCTCACCGTGCTGCCTCCTGGCCAGGTGCGTCCTGGTGCACATAAGACGGCGATCGGCCGTGGAATGTGACATCGGGCGTCAGTGTCGTGCGTCACCTGAAACAGTACGCGCCGACAACGCTGCAGCGGGCAGATCATGAGGCGTTGGCGGCGCGACAACGCCGTCACTGACCCATGATCGCCGAGCGTCCAGCGTCAGATGCCGGGTGATGGCAATGAACAGCGTCGGGGCTGGGTGACCGTGGCCGGAGGAGGGCGCACAGCGCCGCGTCAGAGGCTCGATCCAAGGCTTACTTGACATAATGCACATTATCGGCGTTCGACTAAGACGCTCTCGTGCCTCGATCGATGCCTCGTTTCGCTGGCCCGGGCACCCGGCATCTGCTGCCTGGCCAGCCGACATCATGGTTCGAGCACCTTGACTCCACATCGACACCGACCGCACGTCGACCGTGCATGTGTTGGGATATGACCATGCCCGGTGCACCGCAGCCTGTCGTGGAGATGCTGTGGGAGCCGCATGACCCTCATGAGACGCTCCGGGAACGATTCGGCTTCCGGGCGCCGGCCTCAGCCGGCCGCTGGATCGCTGCCACGGTGAACACGCACTGGGATGCGCAGATCGAGGCCGTCGAGCGAATCGTCATCAGCCACACCAATGCACTGGCCTGGCTGGCCAGTTCGTCCGGCGACCGGCTGATCGCGAAGTGGTCGGTCGCGACAGACACGTTCGCGTCCCTGTCGCGGGTTTCTCGGTTCACCCACTGGCTCCACGTCAACGGACTGCCCGTCTCAGCGCCGTTGCCGTCCCTGGCCGGGTGCCTGCAGGTCGAGACCGAGAAGGTGTCGATGTGCCTGCAGCGTGTCGTCGAAGGCGATCTTCTCGACGTCGACGACCTGGACCAGGTTCGAGCTGCCGGCCAGGTGTTGGCTCGCCTCCATCATGCCCTCACCGACTACCCCCGCCACGATCACATCTTGCCTGCCTACGCTCGGCCACAGCCGTTAGCTGCGCGAATCGCCAGCTGGCTGAACTCCGCCGGCCCACATGTGCCGGATGCCGGCCGCACCGCACTGCGAAGCCTGGTGCAGGACGCTCCCACTACCCCACTGCCGGTCCAACTCGTCCACGGCGACTTTCGCTCGTCGAACATCGTGTGTGTGGGTTCTCGGATCGCCGCTGTCATCGACTTCGAATCGGCCCGGCTCGACCACTGTGCCGACGAGTTGGCGCGCTCGGCGGTCCTGCTCGGTACCCGCTTCCGTGACTGGGGGCCGGTGTCGCCGGAGGTCCGGGCCACATTCTTGGCCGGCTACGAGTCCGAGCGGGCCTTGACACCGGTCGAGCAGTACTGGTGGAACGCCCTCGTGCTCTGGTACACGCTGGCGTTCGTGCCACCAGGCGATGATCCGACCGGCTGGGGTTCGTCGGCGCTCGGCCAACTAGCCGCGCTGCAGCCCATTGTCAGCGCTGTCGGCCAGGTTTAATGTTGACCGCAAGACTTGGTGCCGTTCCCGCACCTCACCTCCGATTCCGGCGCTCACGCCGTCGGCGCAGCGGAGGCAAAGGGGGCCTTGAGCTCTCGGGTTGCCGGTGGACTGTCACTCTTCCGGCGGGGTCGAGGTGAGCGTGAGTCACCGCGGCAGCCGCCAGGAGAGAAGTCGACATGACCAGGCAGAAGTCTTTCAAGCGCCTCGTTCGAGCCCGGATGGCGAAGACTGGCGAGAGCTACACGACCGCGCGGCGCCAGCTGCTGAGCGCCACGACGCCGGTCAGCCGGGCGGACCAGCCGGCGCTGGTCACCACCGACGAACGGATTCGGGAACGTACCGGGCTCGGCTGGGAGATGTGGTTCGACCTCCTCGACGAAGCGGGCGGACTGAACCTGCCCCACCGAGAGATCGCGCGGTGGGTCGCCGGCAAGCTGGATCTGCAGCCGCTCGCGTGGAACGTTCAGGCGATCGCCACCAGCTACGAGCGTGCGCGCGGGATCCGGGACGTCGGCGAACACCCCGACGGGTTCTCGGTCAACGCGTCACGCACGATCGCCGTGCCCGTCGAGCAGGTGTACGACGCCGTTCTCGACCCGGCGCTGCGTGGCCGTTGGCTACCCGAAGCGGGCCTGCTGCGCGAGCGGCAGGCCACTCGCCCGAAGTCGGCGCACTTCGATTGGGCTGGCGACGAGTCCAGACTGCACGTGTACATCCGGGTCAAGGAGACCGACAAGAGCGTCATCACGATCGAACACGCGCGCCTGACCGACGCGGCTGCCCGCGATCAGGCAAAGCGCCTGTGGGGCCGGTGCCTCGCCGATCTCAAGACGGCCCTGGAAAGCGGTGAGCTCCGGTGACATTCGAGGTTGCGGATCTGCACCTGCTGATCATCGGCGTCATCGGCGGCGCGTGGACCTGACACTCGGCGCCCGCGCAGTCAGTTGCATATTCGGTTGCGCCGCCGCCGGAGCGGATCACAGACTGGCCTCCGCGCCGACGGCGTCACGACAGCTGATCCAGGGCAGAAGGGGTGCCGACGTTGATCCTCCCGAAGGTCCGCGATCCACGGTTCGTGACGATCCGGCGTGGCGGGAGCCTCACCGACGAGCATCATCGCTTGCTCGCGCTGTGGGCGGCGGTGTGCGCGGAACACGTGCTGCCGCTGTTCGAGGCCGTTCAACCCGACGACCCACGCCCGCGCCAGGCGATCGAGCACGCTCGCGCCTGGACCCGCGGTGAAGTGACGATGATGCAAGCGCGCGCAGCAGGTGGGCACGCCATGGGTGCGGCGCGTGACCTGCGCGGAGCGCCCCGGCACGCCGCCTACGCTGCCGGGCAGGCCGGTGCCGTCGCTCACGTCGCTGCCCACGAGCTGGGCGCCGCTGCCTACGCCATCAAGGCCGCGCGCGCTGCGGTGCCCGAAGCCGACAGCGACGCCGCCGGGCGACGTGAATGCCGGTGGCAGCGCGATCAACTGCCCGCGGAGATTCGCGAGCTCGTCCTGGACGACCAGCGGTTGCGAAACGACATCTGCTGGTCGGTGTTCGAAGTATGAGCAACACGCCTGATCTCGGGCCCGTGCCTGAACGTATCACCGTCGAGGCCGTGCAGGTACGTCGTCTCGTTGCCGAACAGTTCCCACAGTGGGCCGATCGTGCGGTCGAACCCGTGGCCCATGGCGGCTGGGACAATCAGACCTTCCATCTGGGCCCTGACCTGCTGGTCCGTCTGCCCAGCGCGGCCGAGTACGCCACGGCGGTGGAGAAGGAGCACCGATGGCTTCCGGCCCTCGCTCCCCTGCTGCCGCTGCCGATCCCCGTTCCGCTGGCGAAAGGCGCACCGGGTGCGGGCTATCCGCATCCGTGGTCGGTCTACCGGTGGATCGAGGGCGTGCCGGCGCGAGTCGACCGGATCGCCGACCCGGTCCGGTTCGCTGACGACCTCGCCGGTTTCCTGGCCGCCTTACAGCGCGTCGACCCGGGTGACGGGCCGCGGCCAGGCATTCACAACTGGTTCCAAGGCGGGCCGTTACGCACCTACGACCAGGGCACGCAGCGCGCGCTCGAGGTCCTCAGGGGTCATGTCGACGTCGGCCTGGCTCGCGAGATCTGGGCCGAGGCCCTCGCGGCGCCGTGGGATGGCGTCCAGCGCTGGTTCCACGGTGACGTCGCCGCGGGGAATCTCCTTCTCACCGACGGCGTGCTGACGGCCGTCATCGACTTCGGGACCTGCGGAGTCGGCGATCCGGCCTGCGATCTCGCGGTCGCCTGGACGCTGCTGAACGATGCGGGGCGGCAGGTGTTCAAGCAGCGCCTTTCCATCGACGACCACACCTGGGCGCGTGGGCGCGGCTGGGCGTTGTGGAAGGCACTGGCCACCTGTTCGTACACCTGTGACGATCCCGACGACGCAGATGACTTCGCCAGTGCGAGGCGCGTGCTCGACGAGATCTTCCTCGAGTACTCCGGTTAACAGGGAAGCCACCGGGCCGCGGCCTCGAAGGTGTCCGCCGGGCTGCTGTTGAATGCGATCGCTGCTTCGGGTGCATGCCGGTGTACGTGATTGACGATGCGTTCGAACAGCAGCGGATCTTCGGCGGTCCGCACTCCCCCGCCGATGACCACCACGGCCCATGACCGGCTGTCGAGCGCCTCGACCACCACCTCGTCGATGTCGTCGCTGCCGTCGAGACCGAACAGACAACTCGTCGCACTCACCTGAGCATCGGCGAAGCGCTGCATTCCCTGGGCGATCGCGCGTGCCACCGGCTCGGGATCCCACGGGCCGGGTACCCGGTACGGGTCCAGTCCGATCACCAGCACCCATGGCGTTCCAGCGCCGGGCATTGAATCGGAAGCGGGCATGGACGCCACTATACCGAGCGGTGTACTGTCGATCCTTCATAGGTATACTGATCGGTATAGTTAGGTGCTCGGATGATGCAGGCACACTCCCCTACGGCGGCGTTCGACGTCGTCGTCTTCGACGTCCTCGGCACGATGGTGGACGAGCCGGGCGGACATCGAACAGCCATCCGCGAGGCGGCGCCCGGCCTCGATGACGCGTCGCTCGATCGACTGGTCAAGCTCCGACAGGACCATGTGGAAAGCGAGCAACACCGCATCGGGGCCGGATGCCGCACCTACGCCAATACCGACGTCATCGACCGCGAGGCTGCTCAGCTCGTCGCCGAGTATGCCGGCCGCAGCGATCCAGCGATCATCGAGCGGTTGGCCACGGCGGGGCAGCGCCTGGAACCTTGGCACGACTCCCCCGCCGAGCTCGCTCGGCTGGCCGAGTGCTTGCCTGTGCTGGGGCTGTCCAACGCCAGTCGCGCCGCTCTCCTGCGTCTCAACGCCCACGCCGGCCTGCGCTGGCATGCGGCCTTGTCCGCCGAGGACGCGAAGGCCTACAAGCCGGCCGCGGAGGTCTACCACCTCGCGATCGACGCCGCTGGATGCCCACCGGAACGGATCCTGATGATCGCCGCGCATGCGTGGGACCTTCGCGCCGCAAAGGCCACCGGAATGCGGACGGCGTACGTACCGCGCCCCGTCGGCGATCGCCCGACCAGCGACGACACGTTCGACTTTCACGCGTCCAGCCTGCACGGACTCATCAACGCCCTGACTCGGGCCTAGCTGCCAGCGTCACGGCCCCGGCGGGAGTCAGTCCAGGCAGAACTCGTTGCCTTCGGGGTCGAGCATCACGATGAAGCCCTGGCTCAGCGGCGGCTCGGGGTCGTGACGACGCTGCCGAGTAGCCCCGAGGGCGACGAGGCGCTCGCACTCGGCCTCCAGCGCTGCCATCCGCTCGTCCCCCTGCAGGCCGGGAGCGGCACGAACATCGAGGTGGACCCGGTTCTTGGCGACCTTGTCCTCCGGGACCTGCTGAAAGAACAGCCGCGGGCCGCTCCCGTCCGGGTCCTCGATGGCTGATCTCGTGTTGCGCTGATCTTCCGGCACCCCGATCTGCTCGAGGAAGTCGTCCCACGCGGCCAGTGGGTCGACGCCGTCGGGCACGTCGACCCCGGGCGGGCCTGGGTGAACGTAACCCAACACGTCTCGCCAGAAGGTCGACAAGGCGCGCGGATCGTGGGCGTCGAAGGTGACCTGGACATCGCGACTCATCAGTGACCTCCGTTTCAGCTCTGGCGTTGCTCGGAGCGATCCTCGGCCCACAGCGTGTGATAGACACCCTCGCGATCGACTCGGCGGTAGGTGTGCGCGCCGAAATAGTCACGCTGGCCTTGGGTCAGTGCGGCCGGCAACCGCTCGGCGCGAAGGGAGTCGTAGTAGGCCAGCGCGGTCGAGAACCCAGGGGCGGGTACGCCGGTACGAGCGGCAGTGGCGACCACCTCGCGCCAGGCATCCTGTGCCGCTGCCACTTCCCCGGCGAACTGCTCGTCGGCCAGCAGGCTGACCAGCGCGGCGTCCTTGGCGTAGGCCGCGGTGATCCGGTCGAGGAACGCGGCCCGGATGATGCAGCCGCCCCGCCAGATCGCGGCGATGGAACCCAGATCGAGGTCCCAGCCGTACTCGGCGCCGGCAGACTGCATCTGGTGGAAACCCTGGGTGTAGGAGATCACCTTGGAGGCATACAGCGCCTGTTCCACGAGCGCGGCGAACATTCGGGCCTCGTCAGCGGACAGCGGGGTGCGCTCCGGCCCGGGGAGCGAGCGCCCGACGGCCCGCAGATCAGTGTGCCCGGACACCGAGCGAGCGAAGACCGCTTCGGCGATACCGCTGACCGGAACGCCGAGGTCGAGCGCGATCTGGACCGTCCACCGGCCGGTCCCCTTCTGCTCGGCTTCGTCGGCGACGACGTCGACGAACGGGCGGCCGGTGGCGGCGTCGACGTGGTCGAGCACGTCAGCGGTGATCTCGATCAGGTAAGAGCCCAGGCGCCCTTCGTCCCACTCACGGAAGATCGCCGCGATCTGGGCGGGCTCGTATCCGGCGACGTGGCGCAACAGGTCGTAGGCCTCGGCGATGAGCTGCATGTCGGCATATTCGATGCCGTTGTGCACCATCTTGACGAAATGTCCGGCGCCGTCGGCGCCGACGTGGGTGCAGCAGGGCGCGCCGTCGGCGGCTTTGGCCGAGATGTCTTCGAGGATCGGACCGAGCGATGCGTAGGATTCCGCGGAACCGCCCGGCATGATGCTGGGCCCGTTGAGCGCACCCTCCTCTCCCCCGGAGATGCCGGTGCCGACGAAGTGGATCCCGCGCTCGCGCAAGCTCGCCTCACGGCGACGCGTGTCGGCGAAATGGGCGTTGCCGCCGTCGATGATCATGTCGCCGGGTTCGAGCAGCGGCGCGAATTGGTTGATGACGGCGTCGGTTGCCTCGCCCGCCTTGACCATCACGACCAGTCGGCGGGGACGCTCGAGCGCCTGGACGAATTCTTCGGCCGTATCGGTGGCCACGAACGTGCCTTCGTGCCCGAAGTGTTCAACGAGTTCGTGAGTGCGCTCGGGCGTCCGGTTGTGCAGCGCCACGGTGTAGCCGTGCCGAGCGAAGTTGCGCGCGAGATTGCGGCCCATGACCGCGAGCCCGGTGACACCGATCTGCGCCTGTCCAGCCATCAGTTGTTCATCTCCCGTGTCGACGTCGGAGGCCGCGTCGCCCGCATGGCGCACCTTCGAGCCCAGTTGCGCGGTGACGCCAGTTCAGTATTCCTTGCCGGCCCGACAAGGTCGGACCCTGCCCTCGAGCGAGCGCAGTTCAGCGTGATCAGGACGCCGGGGCCGCCTGGCGATGGTCGATCAGCGCCTGGATGCCGTCCAGGATGCGCTCGAGCCCGAACTCGAAATCCGCTTCCAGCCAGACGTCGTCTTCTTCGACATCGAACACGTTCGCCGAGACCAGCCGGGCCAGCATGGGGTATTCGCCCTGGGTGATCGCCCGCTCGAGCGCCTGGCCGTACGCGGTGTCCCACTCCGCTTCGGGCACGCCGGTGCGGGCTTCGGCCTGGGACAGCGTGATGGTCAATTGGGCGTGGCCACGCACGTAGCCGGTGATCATGACCAGGATCTGAATCATTTCTCCCCCGGTCAGGGGCGTGTCGCTCAACGTCGCCAGGCCTCGCTCGGTCCAGGTGATCATGTTCGGCCCCATGGGCGGCGAGTTGAGCGGGACCTCAATGACCCACGGATGGTCGCGATACATCTGGATCGTCCGGCGCGCCCAGTCGGCCAGGCCGACGCGCCAGTCGGTGCTGGCGGTGGGCGCTGGGATCTCTTCGCCTGCCACGGCTTCGATGGCCAGCTCGATCAGCTCGTCCTTGCTGGGCACGTACCGGTACAGCGACATCGTCGTGAAGCCGAGCTGTTCTGCGACACGCCGCATCGACAGCGCGCCGAGCCCTTCGGTGTCAGCGATCTTGATGGCCGTCTCGACGATGCGCTCGAGGCTCAGGCCTGGTTTTGGTCCCCGGGTCCGCGGTGACTGGGTGCCCCACAACAGCTCGAGCGTGCGAGCGGGGTCGCGGCGGTCTTCACGTGGCATCTCCTCACCCATCTGCCGTGTTGACGCCCATCCTAGAACTGTGTATACCCTATACCGGCGTATATGGCATACACAGTTTGGAGGCAGGCCCATGACGAACGAATTCGCCGTCGTCGCGGAGGGGCTGCACAAGCGGTACGGCAGGTCCTGTGCGCTGGACGGCGTGGACCTGACGGTCCCCAGGGGCACGGTCCACGGGCTGCTCGGACCCAACGGAGCCGGCAAGACCACCGCCGTGCGCATCCTTGCCACGCTGCTGCGGTTCGACGCCGGCCGGGCGGAGGTGGCCGGGTTCGATGTTCAGCGCGAGCCGGAACGGGTGCGGGCGCGAATCGGCCTGACCGGCCAGTACGCGGCGGTGGACGAGGTGCTGTCCGGACGGCAGAACCTCATCATGTTCGCGCGGTTGTTCCACCTCAGCCCCCGAGCTGCCCGGGCCCGGGCTGACGAACTGCTCGAGCAGTTCGACCTCGTCGACGCCGCGGGAAAGTCCGCGGCGCAGTACTCCGGCGGCATGCGCCGACGGCTCGACCTCGCCGCGAGCCTGATCCTCGCGCCCGACGTGCTGTTCCTCGACGAGCCGACGACCGGACTCGACCCACGCAGCCGCAACGGGGTGTGGGACGGCGTGCGGTCTCTGGTCGCCGGAGGGACCACGGTGCTGCTGACCACTCAGTATCTGGAGGAGGCCGATCAGCTCGCCGACCGCATCTCGGTCATCGACACCGGACGGGTGGTCGCCGAAGGCACGTCCGACGAACTGAAGTCGCAGATCGGCGGCGACCGGATCGAGGTGGTCGTGCGCGATGCCGCTGATCTGGCGTCAGCTGCGCACGTCGTCGAAGCCGTCGGCGGCGGCGCCGTGCACACCGACCCGGACACCCGCCGGGTCAGCAGCCCTGTCCGCGACCGCGTCGAGGCTCTCGGCGATGTCGTGCAGCGGCTGCGCGAGGCCGGCATCGTGGCGGAAGACATCGGCGTGCGCAGGCCCAGCCTGGACGAAGCGTTCCTGGCCCTGACCGGGCACCGAGCCGAGGAAGAGGTGGCCGCATGAGCACGGCGATCAGTACATCCGCACCCGCATCGTCGCCGGCCACGGCAGCGCCCTCGGCGCTGACTCGCCTGCGCTGGTGGGTCTGCGACAGCTGGGTCATGACGAAGCGGAACATGACTCATGTCGTCCGGGAGCCGGAAGAAGTGGTCATCTACTTCACGTTGCCGATCATGTTCGTGCTGGTCTTCGGGTACGTCTTCGGCAGCGGCATGGCCGTGCCCGGAGCCTCCAGCGACTCCGCCTACCGGGAGTTCCTGCTGCCGGGCGTCTTCGTCATGACCATGCTCTACGGCCTGGGCGCCACCGCCAGCGGGATCGCCTTCGACGTCGGCCGCGGGGTGGTCGACCGGTTCCGGTCGATGCCGGTGACGCGCTCGGCGCTGGTGACCGGTCGTAGCCTCGCCGATCTGCTGCGTGCGCTGCTGGAGATGACGGTGCTCGTCGTGTGCGGACTGCTGGTGGGCTGGCAGTGGCACCGCGGTATCGGCAACGCTCTACTGGCGGTGGGCTTGATCCTGCTGCTGCGGATCGCACTGACCTGGATGGGCATCCTGCTCGGCCTGATCGTCCCGAACCCGGACTTGGTCGCCGTGATCGTCTTCCCGACCGCGTTTCCCCTGACGGCGGTGTCCAATGTGTTCGTCGCACCCGAGCTCATGCCGGGCTGGCTGGGCGCGGTGTCGGAGTGGAACCCGCTGTCGGCGACCGTGGGCGCCATTCGCGAACTGTTCGGCAACCCCGGCCTGGGCGGCAGCTCATGGGTCGCCGAGCACGCCCTCGTGATGGCCGTGGTGTGGCCGTTGCTGATGCTCGCGATCTTCGTACCGCTCTCGGTATGGCGATACCAACGGCTCAGTCGATGACGACAGTTGAACCGCCGTCGCGTTCGGGGGAATCTGGAAGTACGGACAACCGTCTGTGAAGACCAACGTCGAAGGGAGGCCAAGGTGCGTGCACGTGACGGTGACCGCCTGGTAGTCGAAGGGACGAAGGTCGGCGAACCGCGTCGCGAGGGTGAGGTTCTCGAGACGCACGGACCGGACGGCACCCCACCGTTCGTGGTTCGGTGGTCCGACGGGTCCGAGGGGCTCGTCTACCCCGGGCCGGACGCCCGCATCGAGCCCGCAGGCACCACGTCGGCAGGCTGAGCCCGGGGCCGCGTCGACGCTCCGGACGACATCGAGGGTAATGTAGCCGTTTTGTACAGAGTTCTGGTGTCAATGCCTGATATGTCCGGAGCTGCCGACGATGACGGGTCGCCATGCCACGCCTCGGGCGTCGCAAGATCGTTCGTGGCCACGTCGGCTCGGGCTGTCGGTGGCCGCGATGGCCACGCTCGGTGCGGCCGGATTGGCCGTGGCGTCGGTCGTGGCACCCTCGGACGAGGAATGCTCGGGGTCGGTGCTGGCTGCGGTCAGCGCCGACCCGGCGATCGCCCCGGCGCTGAGCGAGATCGCCGACGCCTACGCCGAGACGGAGCCGACCACCGGCGGACACTGCGTGCAGATCGAGGTGAACGCGGCGTCGTCCGATGAGGTCGAGCCGACACTGACCACCGACGACTCCCCCGACCTCTGGGTGCCGAAGACTGAGCTGCTGGCCCGCCCGGGCGAGGGTGCGGACCTCGAGCGCCTGGCGGAGGTGGCCGTCTCACCGCTCGTCGTCGCCATGCCCCGCGACCAGGCCGAGGAGCTGGGCTGGCCCGACGCCGAGTACTCCTGGCAATCGTTGCTCGACAGCGGCCCCGGGATCCTGGTCGACCCGGCGAGCACCGACGAGGGTCTGGCCAGCCTGCTGGCGTTGCAGGCCGCGCTCGGCGACAACGTGGACCAGGCCGAGTTGGTCCAGGTGATGACTCAGGTCGCGCAGACCGTGCATCCCACGACCGAGACCGCCTTCGCCTCCACCGCCGAAAACGGCGGCGACACGTTCACGGCTTTGGAGCGCGACGTCATCCTGCACAACCGCGAGGTCCCCGAATCCCCGTACGTGGCGGTCTACCCGGGCGAGGGAACGCTGGCGTTCGACTTCCCCGCCCTGGCGGTGCGCGGTCCCGACACCGACAAGTCGGTGCAGACCGCGGTGACGGACTTCGTGACGTACCTGGGCACCGCCGACGCGTTGGAGACGATCCGGGCCACGGGCTTGCGCTCTCCGGACGGCGTGCCCGCCGAAGTCGCCAAGATCGTCGAAGGTATCCAAGCGGAGATGCCTGACCTGCTGCCCGAGCCCGATCCGGCGGTGATCGCGGGGATCGAGCGACAGTGGGCCGCCTTGTCGCTGGACATGCGCATGCTGGCGGTCATCGACGTGTCCGGCTCGATGAAAGAGCAGGTCGGTGACCAAGGCACCCGGATCGAGCTGACGCGTGACGCCGCACTCGAAGCGGTCCAACTGTTCCCGCCGTCGTCGTCGGTCGGCCTCTGGGCGTTCTCCACGCTGCGCAATCCACCCGACGATCACATCGAACTGGTCGAGGTCGGTCCGCTCGACGACGTCCTCGACGACGGCGGGACACGGATGGACGACCTGGTCGCCGGACTGGAGTCGTTGCCGGACCTCGCCGAAGGCGGAACCGGGCTGTACGACACGGTGATGGCTGCGTTCCAGGAGATGCGAGCCAACTACCAGCCCGGGATGATCAACTCCGTCGTCCTGCTCACCGACGGGCGCAACGAGGACGATCCCGACGGCGTCGACCTGGCTACTCTGCTCAACACGCTCACGGCGCAGTTCGATCCCAGTGCGCCGGTACCGGTCATCACCATCGGTATGGGGCCGGACGCGGACATGGACGCGCTGCGCCAGATCTCCGACGCGACCGGCACGACGGCCTACCAGGCCCGTGACCCGCGCGAGATCCGCAGCGTGTTCTTCCAGGCCATGGTCGAACGGCAATGCCGCCCCAACTGCTGACCCACCTGCTGACCATCTGCTGACGAGGCTCCGCGCGGCGCGCCTTCCGCCTCCGGCGGAGCGTTCGCATGATCATGGTCTCGATGAACAACCTGTCGTGGCCAACGTGCGTCCTGCTGGGCATCTTGCTCGGCTTGGCTTTGGTGGCCGCTGACCGTAGCGTCGACGAGCGCAACGGCGCCGAGACGTCCGGCGGCCAGGGCGCGCAGGACGCGTCGAACGACGGCGCACCGGATTCGAGCGGGTCAGGCTCGGACGCACCGGACGAGACCATCACTGACGGCTCCCCCACCACGACCGACCCCAACGGGACGTATGCGCTGACTCTCACGTTCGACGACGGCCCGCATCCTACCTATACGCCGCAGATCCTCGACCTTCTCGAGCAGTACGAGGCCACGGCTGTGTTCTGCGTCGTCGGCGAGCAGGTCCGGGCGCACCCCGAGATCGTCCGGCGCATCGTCGACGATGGCCATGCGCTGTGCAACCACACCGACAGCCACGACGAGGAGCTGGCTCAGCGCGACGACGACATGATCGAGCACGAGATCGAGGTCACCGACGCCGCCATTGACGCCGCGGTGGGCACCGACGTCGAAGTCCGGTACTTCCGCCAACCGAACACCTTCGTCAAGCCGGCTGTTGCCGGCGTCGTCGCCGACCACGGCCTCACGCCGCTGGACTGGACCGTAGACCCACGAGACTGGTCACGCCCGGGTTCGGCCTCTATTGTTCAGGGCGTGTTGAACAAGGTCCAGCCCGGTGCGATCGTGCTGCTGCACGACGGTGGCGGCGACCGTTCCCAGACGGTCACCGCGCTCGGGCAGATCCTCGACGCGCTGTCGCGCGCGGGCTACGGCTACGTGTTGCCGGGGGCGGACACATGACCCGGCCCCTGGCGGTCATCGACATCGACGGTGTGCTGGCCGACGTCGACCACCGGCTACATCATCTGCGCGGCCGCCCCAAGAACTGGGCCGGCTTCTTCGCCGGCATGGGCGACGACCCGCCGTACACCGAGGGGCTGGCCCTGGCGCACCAGTTGGCCGCCGAGCACGCGGTCGTCTACCTCAGCGGTCGCCCGGAACGCACTCGCGCGGTCACCCAAGCGTGGCTGGCCGCGCACGAGGCACCGCACGGACGGGTGATGTTGCGCCCCGACGACGACCGCCGCCCGGCCCGCCTGTTCAAGATCGGCGTGCTCAAGCGGCTGGCCGCCCAGCGGACGGTGGCCCTACTCGTCGATGACGACCCGGCAGTCTGCGACGCCGCGCGCACGGCCGGATTCCAGGTCCGGCAGGTGAGCTGGGGTACCCAGGCGGCCACGCTGCACGCCGCTCAGGAACGCCACGGCCGTACCTGAGCGACCCCTAGGCCGGCAGTGCTGCGACGAACTCCACCCACACCAGCGCGATCAGGGCGCCGACCAGCATCGGCGGGCCGAACGGGATGCTCGAACGCCGACCGGCCCGCCCGGTCGACAGCAGCACCACGCCCACGACGCCGCCGACGAGGAAGCCGCAGAACACCCCCAGCACGACCGTCGGCCACCCGACCCAGCCGAGCAGGAGGCCCAGCACAGCAGCCAGCTTGACGTCGCCGAAGCCCAGATCTGCCGGGCGCAGCAGAACGAGAACGAGATAAAAAACGAAGCACGCGCCCGCCGCCACCCAGGCGCGCCCATAGGCCGACCAGTCCGAGTCGAGCACCGCGGGAACCGCCAACAACACAGCGGCGCCGGCCAGGGCGGGCAGGGTCAGCCAGTCCGGTAGGCGGTGCTCACGCAGGTCGATGTAGCCCATGGCCACGCCGAGCGTGGCGACCAGCAAGTACGCGGGGAGTTCGACCGCCTCGAGCCCGGTGAAGCCGACCAACGCCCACACCACGGCAGCGGTCACGCCCAGCAACAACGCCAGTCGTGGCGCCCGCGCGAGCTCGGCATACGGCGTCGGTTCCGGCTCGTCGTCGGCCGGGGCGCGATCCGGGATGCGGGCGATCACCTGGGGCAGCATCAGCCCGGCCAGGAGCCCGGCCGCAGCCAGAGCAGGGATCACGTGCGGGTACCCATCGCCTCGACCGCAGCCGTCCGCAGTACCCCGGCGGGCACCGATGCACCGGTCATCAGCAGCACTTGTCCGACCGCCTGGTGCACCAGCAGGTCGAGTCCGCCGGCGACGGTTCCCCCGCCCGCAGCCCAGGCCGCGGCCAACGGGGTCGGCCACGGCGCGTACACGACGTCGAACAACAGCCGTCCACTCGGGCGCTCCGCGATGTCGGCGACCAGTGGGTCCACCGCACCGGCCGGTGCGGTGGAGATCGTCGTCGCCGCTTCATGACACTGCTCGCTCACCGCCCAGGCCACCGGCGCGGCGGGGTGCCCGAGTGCCTCAGCGACGCCCAACGCCGACGCCGCACGTTGCGGTGAACGCGCGTGGACATGTACGGCGCCGGTGCCCATCTGCGCCAGGGCGGCCAGAACGCTGGCCGCGGTGGCCCCGCCGCCCCAGACGCAGACCGAGCCGGTGACATCGACACCGTGCTCGGTCAGGGTGGCCACGACGCCACCGACGTCGGTGTTGTCAGCCGACCATCGCCCTTCGCCGTCGTGGATCAGCGTGTTCGCAGCGCCGACCGTTCGCGCGATGTCCGAAGCGTCGTCGGCGAGGTCCAGGGCCACCCGCTTGAGCGGCATGGTCAGCGACAGTCCACGCCAGTCCGCGTCCAGCGTGGCCAGGAAACTCGCCAGGTCCGCCTCGCCGACGTCATGGGCGCTGTAGTGCCAGTCGAGGCCCAAGTGGCGGTACGCCGCGCGGTGGATCACCGGGGACAGGGAGTGTGAGATCGGAGAGCCCAGTACGGCGCAGCGCCGCGAACGGTCAGGATCGGACACGGCACCTCAGCACAGGTCACTCTTTCGGCAATACTCGTTCAGTATCTTCTCGTTCTGCGCGTGTTCGGCAGCGGTGGCGGCAAAGCGCGTCTCGCCGGTCTCGAGGTTGACCGCAACGAAGTAGCAGTTGCCTTCCGAAGACGGATTGAGCGCGGCCGCCATCGCCTGCTCCCCGGGTGACGCGATGGGTCCCGGCGGAAGCCCGGAGACCCGGTAGGTGTTGTACGGGGAGTCACTCTGGCGCATCTCAGCGGTGGTGAACACGCTGGAGTAGTCGTCAACGGCGTAGTGCACGGTGGAATCCATCTGCAACCGCCGCTTCGGAACACCGTTGGCTTCGCAGGCGCCGTTGAGCCGGTTGTAGATCACTTCGGCGACCTGCGGCATGTCTTCGGTGTTGCTCACTTCGCGCTGCACGATGCTGGCCACGGTCAGGATTTCGCGCGGCGTGTACTCCAGCCCGGCCGCGCCGTCGACCAGCCCGACCTTGCCGGCCGTCTGGTTGAACCGCCCCAACATCTGCTTGACCAGCGCTTCGGCGGTCACGTCATCGGGCAGCTCGTACCTCGCCGGGAACAGGAAGCCTTCGGGATCGCCCTCGGCGTACTCCGGCAGCGGCGCTGCGTCGATGGCCGCCTTGACCTGCTCGGGCGGCAAGCCTGCCTGCTCAGCCACACGGGCCACCACCTGACGCACCCGGAAACCCTCGGGAATGGTCAGCCTCGGGCGCGCGGTGTCACCGGAGACGAGCGAGGCCACCGCATCCGCGGCACGCATCTCGCGCGCGAGCACGTAGGTGCCGGGCTGGATGCTGGTGGAGTCCGGGTTGGCGTCGGCGGCAGCGAGGAAGGCGTCCTGGCTGGCGACGACGCCGGCCTCGTAGAGCGTGGTACCCATCGAGCGCAGCGAATCCCCCGACTCGATGGTGATGGTGACCTCGCCCGAACCCGGCCCGGGATAGTCCTCGGCTTCGCCGAACATGTCCGAGGCGCTGTCCAACACGGCGCTGCCGCCGTAGTACAACCCGGCCACCAAGCCGCCGATGACAGCGATCGAGGCCACGACCGCTACGAATGATCCGAAACGGCTCTTTCGCCGGCGCCGGCGGCGGTGCCGCCGGGGTCGGACTATCTCGTCGGTATCGCTAGTGGTCAAGCTCGCCTTCTTGGTCACCGGACGGATGTGTGCGGGCGATACGTGCGGTCCGTCATGGCGTCAACGTCAGCACCTCTCCCGGCGGCCTCCCGGCCGCTCGCTCGGCATCCAGCGCATCCTGCAGGATCACCATGGCCGCGGCCTGGTCAACCGTGGCCCGCCCGGAACGGGCAGAGACACCGCTGGCCCGCATGCCGCGCGTGGCCACAGCGGTGGTCAGCCGTTCGTCGACCAGCCGCACCGGGCATGGTGCCACAAATCGCGCCAAATCGGCAGCAAAGGAACGCACGTGCTCGGCAGCGATGCCCTCCTCACCGCTGAGCGTACGCGGCAGGCCCACGACAATCTCGATGACCTCGTATTCAGCGGCCAGCCGAGCGAGTCGACGCACATCGCCGGAGCCACGCCGAACCGTCTCGAGCGGCGTGGCGAGCAGCCCGGACGGATCACAGACCGCTACCCCGATGCGGACACTGCCGACATCAACGCCAAGCCTGGCCCCAGATCGCACAGTCACGAACCGCGCGTGACGGTATCGCCGACGGCCTGCTCGACTCGAGCGAGCGCCTGACCCACCGCGGCGGCGTTCGTGCCGCCACCCTGGGCGACATCGCCCTTGCCGCCTCCGCCGCCACCGAGCTCTTTCGCCGCGACCCGCACGAGGTCGCCGGCCTTCAGGCCCTGATCGCGGCCGGTCTCGTTCACCGCCACGACGACGCTGGGCCGCCCGGCGTCCGATGTTCCGGCGATGGCCACGACGCTCGGGCGGTCCGCTCCGAGCCGCCCTCGGACGTCCAGAGCGAGGCTGCGCAGATCGTCGGCCGCCGAGCCCACGGGCGCCTCGAAACCGACGAACGACACGCCGTACACGTCGCGTGCGGAGCTCGCCAGCTCCGCGGCCCGCGAGCCCAGCGCCGCCGCGCGGACCTTGGAGAGCTCCTTCTCGGCATCGCGGACCTGGGTGACGAGTCGCTCCACGCGTTCGGGCAGCTGCTCCGGCTGCACCTTCAGCAGGTCCGCCAACTGCGTCACCAGGACACGTTCCTTCGTCAGGTACCGGAATCCCTCGATGCCGACGTAGGCCTCGACCCGGCGCGATCCCGCGCCGACGGAGCTCTCACCGATCATCGTCACGAGCCCGACCTGGGACGAATGCTGGACGTGCGTGCCGCCGCACAGCTCGCGCGACCAGGCGCCGTTCATCTCGACGACTCGCACTTGCTCGTCGTAGGTCTCGCCGAACAGGGCGAGCGCACCGATCTCGCGCGCCTTGTCCAGCGGCATGTACGTCGCCGACACGGGATAGTCACGACGGATGGCCTGGTTGGCGGCCTCCTCGACCTCACTGCGCGTGGCTGCGCCCAGCGCCTGCCCCCACGAGAAGTCGAGGCGCAGGTAGCCGGGCTTGTTGTACGAGCCGCTCTGCAGCGCCTGGGGACCGAGAACCTGCCGCAGGGCGGCGTGCATGACGTGCGTGCCCGAGTGGGCCTGGCACGCGCCGATCCGCCATTCCACGTCGACGGCGGCCTCGACCTCCTGGCCGGTGACCAGCTCACCGTGCAGGACACGGACACGATGGACGATCAGGCCCTTGATCGGGCGCTGCACGTCGAGGACGTCGAGCTCGACGCCCTCGCCCCGGATCCGGCCGGCGTCGCTGTCCTGGCCGCCGGACTCGGCGTAGAACGGGGTGCGATCGAGCACCAGTTCGACGATCTCGCCTTCGCTGGCCGCCGGGACCGCCACACCATCGCGGACGATGCCGCGTACCCGGCTGTCGGTACGCAGCTCGTCGTAGCCGGTGAACGGTGTGGGACCCGCCTCGCGCAGCTCCCGGTAGGCCGGCGACTCGCCCGCGCCGGTCTTCTTGGCCCGCGCGTCGGCCTTGGCGCGTTCACGCTGTTCGGTCATGAGCCGCCGGAACTCCGCCTCGTCGACGGACAGGCCCTGCTCGGCGGCCATCTCCAGCGTGAGGTCGATGGGGAAGCCGTACGTGTCGTGCAACTTGAACGCCGTCTCACCCGGGAGCTCGGTGCGCTGTGCCGTTCGCGCCTGCGCCGCGGCCAGGTCGAACATCTGGGTGCCGGTCTGCAACGTCTTGCGGAAGGTCTCTTCCTCGGCGTAAGCCACCGACGAGATGCGTGCGAAGTCCGCCGCCACCTCGGGGTAGGCCGCCTGCATGCAATCGCGGCTCACAGGGAGCAGTTCGGGCAACACGCGAGTGTCGACGCCGAGCAGCCGCATCGCGCGCACGCTGCGGCGCAGCAGCCGCCGCAGGACGTAGCCGCGGCCTTCGTTGGCCGGCGTGACGCCGTCTCCGATGAGCATCAACGAGCTGCGCACGTGATCGGCCACCACGCGCAGGCGCACGTCGTCGTCGTGGTCGGCGCCGTAACGCTTGCCGGCCAGCTCGCAGGCGTGCTCGATGACCGGGAAGGTCTGGTCGATCTCGTACATGTTCTCGACGCCTTGCAGCAGGTACGCAACCCGCTCCAAGCCCATGCCGGTGTCGATGTTCTTCGACGGCAGGTCCCCGACGATCGTGAAGTCCTCTTTGCTCTTCACATCGGCGAGCTCGTACTGCATGAACACGAGGTTCCAGATCTCGAGGAAGCGGTCCTCGTCGACCACCGGACCACCGTCCGGGCCGAATTCCGGACCACGGTCGACGTAGATCTCGCTACAGGGCCCGCCGGGGCCGGGCTGGCCGGTGTGCCAGTAGTTGTCCTTGCGCCCACGCCGCTGGATCCGTTCCTCGGGCAACTCGGCGATCTTGCGCCACAGCGTGGCGGCCTCGTCGTCCTCCTCGTAGACGGTGACCCAGATCTTCGCCGGATCGAAGCCGTACCCGCCGTCGGCCTGTGACCGGGTGATCAGGTCCCAGGCGAACTCGATGGCGCCTTCCTTGAAGTAGTCGCCGAAGGAGAAGTTGCCGTTCATCTGGAAGAACGTGCCGTGGCG
>Ga0079224_100002485_pt1 | contig 22433 bp, 20 predicted proteins | sample Stecom2015_FD_80414 | JGI IMG/M metagenome (GOLD analysis project Ga0079224, IMG submission 80414) | Agricultural soil microbial communities from Utah to study Nitrogen management - Steer compost 2015 | ecosystem: Environmental > Terrestrial > Soil > Agricultural land | place: USA: Utah...
TAAAGGCATACCATGCCCCTAAACTAAATAGTACAGCTACACTAATATTGACTTTCCATTTTTCTTTTCCATTTACGATAAATAATATAGCCATCCTGAAGAGGATCGTTGAGAGTAAGAATCCAACTCTTTCACAAATAAGCGTATAAATGAGTGACAATACTAGTGTTGAGATGATAAGAAAGGGTGCTCTGCCTTTAAATAATAACTGGACTTCATCATTCTTTGGATAGTGATGCTTAAACTCTTTAATAAAATAAATAACACTTACTACAAAAAGAAAAATACTAACTATTAATGGAAAATACATCGGACCATTAGGATCTCCCAATTTTGCTTTTGGAAGATTGATAGTTGATATAAAATAGAAAATACTAATTAGAATTGAAATGGTCGGTATGATTAATCTTGAAGCCCCCATTTTATAACCCCTTTCTAACATTACTTTTGTTGAGTTTAATTTTTTTGTGAATGAAACACAGCCGAACTAGCTGCTCTTTATTAACCCTTATAGATATAATAAAAGTTCTGACACACATATGTAACCGTTTTCAAAATAAGTAATATAAAAACCGATAAATACTTTTTGTTCATTTTGTTCATGAAAAAGCATCTTGAATCCAGTTCAAGATGCTTTTGATTACTTTATTTTTGAGTATTTTCGTTCGGGTCTACCTACTATCCCATATTCTAACTCTGCAGTTACTTCATTGGTTGAGGCTAAGTATTCTAAGTATCGTCTGGCTGTTGTTCTTGAAGCTCCCATACGTTCTCCCATTTCTTCTGCAGTGATACCTGCATCCAACTGGCTAATAATTTCTTTTACCTTTTCTAGTGACAGGGGATCAATGCCTTTTGGATAATGGATTTTCTTTTCAAGCGTCTGTATGGGTTTACCTCCGAAATATTGGTCTGCTAATTTTTGATCGACCTCGTCCGTGTTGTTAAGAAGTTGTTTCTTTTCAATGTATTTTTTTATAGTCTCTGTAAATTTTTCAACGGTTACAGGTTTGATTAAGTAATGAAAGACTCCACTTCGAATCGATTCTTCTAAATGTTGTTTTTCTGTTGCAGCGGTAATCATAATGATATCTACATCTGGATGGAGGTGCCGAATAATGGGGAGAATTTGCGTCCCCATTTTGTCCGGCATATAAACGTCTAATAATAGTAGATCAATATTCTCATGTTTTTTTAACCATTCAAGTGTTTCTTTTGCATTTGAAGACTTTCCGATCAACTTCACATTTTCTATTTTTGTAAGAAATTGTTCATGAATAGACGCTACTCTAAAATCATCTTCAGCTATAAGGACATTGATCATGAGCCTACCTCCTTATAATTCTATTTTTTCTTGGGTAAAAATACTGTAAAAATAGCTCCACTATTTTTCCCGTTTGTCACTTCAATTGAACCGTTTAATTTAAGTACAACGTTTTTTACATTCCAAAGTCCAAAACCTCGGTTTTTTTCTCCTTTTGAAGATTTCCCTTTGTGGAAAAGGTGAGGGACTGTCTCATTTGGAATTCCTTTGCCGTTATCACTAACTTCGAAAACGATGTCATTCCCAATATCAGTTACAAAAAACGTGATTTCTCCTACTTCTTGTATTACTTCTTCAATTGCATTATCAATAAGGTTGCCAATAATAATGATGCAATCTGTAATGGAAATATGTTCTGGTAACTCAGATAGAGAACTATTTTCATCGATTATCAAATTTACCTTTTTTTCAGAAGCTTTTCCAATTTTACCGAGTAAGATAGCTTGTATCTTTGTGTCTTTTATATGATTAAATAAAAGGTCATTTTGAAAGTTTAATTGATTAGTTTCTTCTTGAATCATTGCAACCGCTTGCTCGTATTGTTCAAGTTGTAACAAACCAGACAGCACATATAATTTATTCGTAAATTCGTGGGTTTGTGCCCTTAAGTCTTCAGAGTAGTTTTTAATCTCTGTTAGTGTATCGACCATTTTTTTAATTTCTGTTTTATCTCTAAAACTTGCAACCACTCCAACTGTCTTTCCATTCTCAATAATAGGCATTCGGTTCACAATTAGGACGCGATTATTAAGAATCATCTCGTCATCGGTTTCATCTAGATTTGTCTCTAAAACTCTAAGCATTTTTGTACTAGGTAAGATTTCTTTTATAGGTTTATTTATACTGTCCTTAGATATTCCAAGCATTTGTTCTGCAGAATTATTCAGTAGAGTAATGTATCCAATCTGATCAATGGCAATTATTCCTTCTTTTACTGATTTCAATATCGCATTTCTTTCTCGAAATAAGGAAGCGATTTCATGAGGTTCAAGACCCATTATGTCATTACGAATACTTCTTGCTAATAGAACTCCACCAAATAAACCAATCACTAAAACAATAATAGCGATAAATAGGGTTTTAAGTAACTTTTGATGTATGCTTTCCTGAATCTCACTTTTTAGGAAGCCGACACTTACTACACCAATTAGCTGTTGACCATGTTCTTGTGTGATGATTGGTGCTTTTCCCCATAAAATCTGGCCTAATTGATTATCTGTTTCTACCGTATAATAGCTACCAAAAACAATAGCTTTATAGTTTTCACGATCGAATGCAGAATGATCAAAATCGACGGAAGGATATGTGATATTTAGTCCATCTTTATATTCAATGAGTACATAGTCTGCACCCACTTGATTTCCGATTTGTTGTGTTATAGCAAGTATAGAACCTTCCTGCAAGTCTTGATGCGAAACATCATTTATTACGGGTATTAATGAAATAGTCCTCGAAGCTTGAAGCGCGAGCTTTCTCATTTCTTCATGAGTGTCTTTAGCTTCATAGTAAATAAACATCCCCGTTAATACTGTGATTACAAACACAATCAAGGTAACAATTAATGTAATGATTTTTGTTTGTAAGGTAATGTTAAAGAATTTTAACATGTGTCTCTCTCCGATGACATTAAAATATATATCTATTATATCGGAATTTGTCAGAAAATCACCAATATTTTAAAACATTAATGCAGTCTTAGTGTTAGGTTTAATTTCACTATGGTAGACGAGTACAAGGAACTTATTTCAATAACTAAATGTCCGATTCTATTCATCTTTTAGTACATGATAGGTCTTTGTGTAGACAGGGCCAGTGAAAACAGTTTGGGTAAGACCTGCTTTTGTTTTATGAATGACAAGTTCAAGCTGTTTGAATGATGCTGAGTGGGTCCAATCTAGGTAAAATGATTCTTTGACCCAAAAGCTTGCGATTACAAAGGTGTCGTTTTTAATCGGGCGAAGTACTCGAAATGCCACTAATCCAGGAGTGCTGTGAAAGAGAGAATTCAATTGGATAATATTGTTTTCAAAAAGTGGCTTTCCTTCTTCTGAAACAGGTACATATGTCAATGCTGCAAACCCCGCGCAGTCAATTTCCCCTGAGCCAGTATGGACTTCATATCTTTTTGGTGCAGCAAATACAGACTTCTTTGTTGTTTCATGAAGTAAAATCGCTGTTTCGTTATTATAAAAGGCAATCATGTTTTTATTCTTATGCTTTATTTGTAGCTTTTTTAAAAAATCAACTGTACCAAATGCAATATAAAAATTCATGTTACTCCTCCTTTACGTTTTGAGTTTAGCGTCATTGGAATTTTAATTGGGCCTTATGCCAATCGTTTTAGATGGTAAATTCAATACATAGTGAGAAACTTTTACAGTTATACTAAAAGATAACATAATAAAACAAGCTAAGAAAAATATCTGAGAATAAATGAGACATCGATAAAATTTTTCTTTCATTAATATAGAGCTTCGTTTACACAAGATACATGTTTTTAAACATTCCAAGGAGGGTATTGTATGAAGAAGAGATTAATTCTATTGTTTATTACTATTATAGGTTCGTTTGTCCTTGGTTTGTGTGGGTATTTGCTTATCTTATATGCAGGTGACTATGTGATTGATGACAAAAAGCTTGTGATGAATTCAGCAACCAAGCTTATTGATGAGGAAGGGCAATTTATTACGAAATTATATTATGAGAATCGTGACCTTGTAAAAATTAAAGATATTCCAGAATATGTACAACAGGCATTTATTGCAGTTGAAGATACTAGGTTTTATCAACATCATGGAATTGATCTCCAGGCGATTGGAAGGGCGATTTACAAGGATATTGTTGCTGGGGGGAAGGTAGAAGGAGGTAGTACGATAACGCAACAACTTGCAAAAAATGTATTTCTAACAAATGAAAAGACTTTTTTGAGGAAAACGAAGGAACTAATCATTGCAATTAATTTAGAAGAAAAATATTCAAAGCAAGAGCTCCTTGAAATGTATCTAAATCAAATCTATTTTGGTCATGGTTCATACGGAATTCAGTCGGCATCTAAGTTTTATTTTAATAAAAATGTAAGTGAATTAACTGTTGAAGAAGGGGCACTCCTTGCAGCCATTCCTAAAGCACCTTCTACATATTCTCCCATTTTGCATCCTGAAAAAAGTAAACAAAGACGTGATCTCGTGATTAGCTTAATGGAAAAGAGAGGCTTTCTACAACCAGAAGAAGCGGTTAGGGTACTTGGAAAGACATTATCTTTAGACATACATGAAATAGAGAGGGATCCAGCTTTATTAACATATATTGATATGGTTTTTGAAGAAGCAAAAACGCGATATAAGCTCTCAAATGAGGAGTTATTAAGAGGTGGCTATACAATCACTGTTCCTCTTCATTTAGAAATACAAAAAACAGCCTACGAGTTATTTAAGGATCAAAAGAACTTTCCAGGTGTAGATGATCAAGTGGAAGGCGCCTTTGTTCTCCTTGATAACGATACAGGGGGTGTTCTTTCTGCAATAGGAGGCAGGCATTATGTCAGTCGTGGGATAAATCGAGTTGTAGTTAAGCGACAGCCAGGATCGACAATTAAGCCATTAGCTGTTTACGGGCCTGCACTAGAGGAGAATGGCTTTGAACCTTATTCCTTGTTGGTGGATAAAAAGCTATCCTATGGGGACTATGAGCCAAGCAATTTATCTGGAATTTATAAAGGGAAAATATCAATGTACGATGCATTAATTGAATCTGCAAATGCACCAGCAGTTTGGATGCTAGATCGACTTGGAATAGACACGGCTAAAAAATATTTGACAAAAACTGGGATTTCAATTCCTGATCAAGGGTTATCAATTGCGCTTGGTGGACTAAAAGAAGGGATTTCTCCAATCGCAATGGCAAAAGCATATCGTGCATTTGCCCGAGATGGGAAAGTAATTGAACCACATGTGATTAGTAAAATTGTCAATCGTGATGGAAAGGTGATAGGTGAGGCATCTCGTCATGAGACCGAAGCATTTTCAAAACAAACAGCTTGGTATATGACGAGGATGCTTGAAGGGGTCGTGGATAATGGAACAGCAAAAGTTGGTTCATATTCAGGTGCACTTGCAGGGAAGACGGGAACAACTAATTTACCAGGTGTGAAAGACGGTATCAAAGATGCCTGGTTTGTTGGATTTACACCATCTGTTGTTGGGGCCATTTGGATGGGATATGATACATCAAATGCTACCCATTATTTAAAAACAGGAAGTGCTTCAGCGACGAAACTATTCAAGAAGATTCTTGATCAATCAGAGCTAAAACAAGTAACCGCGTTTTCGACTCCTAAGGATGTGGAAGAGCTTGAACCCCCAATACGTCTATTTGAAATTACAGATGTCAAAGCTAACTTAACTTTCAAGCCACTTGGACTTTTTACGGTTACACTTAATTGGACACCAGGAAAAGATGAACGCATTGAATATCGAGTCTATGAAGAAAGTTCAAATACTGTTAAATATGTCGGCTCTGTTAGAGGCAGTGGGAAATTTGAAATTGAAAATGTAAATATATTTTCAATGCCTTCATATTTTATAGTCCCCTATAATTCACAAACGAAAGAAGAAGGGATTCAATCACAATCTATAAAACCTACCTTATTTTCAAATAAATAAAAAATTCCAAGTTCGAAAGGGGGGTGTTCTATTCATCACCCTTGGTGAATGTTCGTCAAATTTTTGACATTTGCCCCCGTTTTGTATACAAGGATAGTAGAAACAATTATAGTGATAGAGTGAGGAGATAGAATGTACGATTAATAAAAACCAAACTTACTATGCTATGATAATAAATATTTGTGAGGATGTTGAAAGGTAGGTAAATACATATGCAAAAGAGTTTCAATGATACATTATTAAGGGCGGCTAGGGGTGAAAAGACTGAGCACGTACCTGTCTGGTATATGAGACAAGCGGGACGTTCCCAACCTGAGTACCGTAAAATTAAAGAGAAATACGGATTGTTTGAAATTACACATCAACCAGAACTTTGTGCTTATGTAACAAGACTTCCAGTCGAGCAATACGATGTAGATGCTGCAATTCTTTACAAAGATATTATGTCTCCGCTACCAGCAATGGGAATAGACGTTGAGATTAAAGCAGGAGTTGGTCCTGTTATCAGCAACCCAATCCGTTCTGTGAAGGATGTTGAGAAACTGGGTGAAATTCATCCTGAAGAAGATGTTCCGTACGTGTTAGAAACCATTAAGCTTTTAACAACAGAACAACTTTCGGTTCCATTAATTGGATTTGCTGGAGCACCATTTACACTAGCGAGCTATATGATTGAAGGTGGGCCTTCAAAAAACTATAATAAAACGAAAGCTTTTATGTATGCTGAGCCAGAAGCTTGGTTTGCACTAATGGATAAATTAGCTGAAATGACCATCACATATGTGAAATCGCAAATTGCTGCAGGCGTTAAAGCTGTGCAGATTTTTGACTCTTGGGTAGGGGCACTTAATGTTGCAGATTACCGTCATTTCATTAAACCTGTGATGCATCGTATTTTTACTGCTCTACGTGAGGAAAATGTACCTTTAATTATGTTCGGAGTCGGTGCAAGTCACTTGGCATTAGAATGGCATGACCTACCAATTGATGTAGTTGGTCTTGATTGGCGTTTGCCTATCATGAAAGCAAGGGAACTAGGGATTACGAAAACGGTTCAAGGAAACCTAGACCCAGCAATTTTATTAGCACCATGGGATGTTATTGAAGCAAAAGCAAAAGAAATCTTAGACCAAGGAATGCAACAACCTGGGTATATTTTCAACCTCGGTCATGGTGTTTTTCCAGAAGTTAAACCAGAAACTCTTAAGCGTTTGACTACATTCATCCACGAATATTCAAAGAATAACTAATCTAGCTTTTTGAGGTGTATGAAATGACAAAGAAGAAAATGGGTTTACTCGTAATGGCATACGGTACTCCATATAAAGAGGAAGATATTGAACGATATTACACACATATTCGTCACGGACGCAAGCCATCAGAAGAGAGTTTAGAGGATCTACGCAACCGTTACGAAGCGATCGGTGGTATATCTCCACTTGCTAAAATTACAACTGAACAAGCGGAAAAACTAGAACAACATTTAAATGAAATTCAAGATGATATTGAATTTAAAATGTATCAAGGGTTAAAACATATCGAGCCTTTTATTGAAGATGCAGTAAAACAAATGAATCAGGATGGAATTGAGGAAGCGGTGAGTATTGTACTTGCGCCACACTTCTCAACTTTCAGTGTGAAATCCTATAATGAACGTGCGAAAGAAGAAGCTGAAAAACTTGGTGGGCCGAAGATTACATCCGTAGAAAGCTGGTATAAAGAGCCTAAATTTATCAATTATTGGGCAAATCAGGTTAAACAAGTATATGCTTCAATGCCTGAAGATGAAAGAGAAAACGCAGTATTAATAGTATCTGCTCATAGCTTACCAGAAAAAATTATTGCTGCAGGGGACCCATACCCAAATCAATTACAAGAGACGGCTGATTTGATTGCAGAAGCAGCAGGTGTGAAAAATTATGCAATAGGTTGGCAAAGTGAAGGGAATACCCCTGAGCCTTGGTTAGGACCAGATGTTCAAGATTTAACAAGGGATCTATATAACCAAAAAGGCTATAAAGCATTTGTGTACATTCCAGTAGGGTTTGTTGCTGATCACTTAGAGGTACTCTATGACAATGATCACGAATGTAAAGTCGTTACCGAAGAGCTAGGTGTTAGCTATTACCGTCCAGAAATGCCAAATGCAAAGCCAGAATTTATCGATACATTGGCTACAGTGATTTTAAAAGAACTAAACAAATAAATTTTCATTGAATGTATATATTTGATGAGTGTTCAAAAAGGAGGATGAAAAGGACCGCGTCGACAAGACCCCGACGTCCTGTCGCAATGTCGACACTAGCACGTCCTTTGCGTCGAAAATTCGAGCGGTGAAGCTTTGATTGAGTGGCGGAACGTATGAGTTGATACGTGGGCAAATGTTCTAGCACGAAGGAAAAGTGATTTTCCTTTTCCAAGGAACTAAAAAAGGCTAGCCAACGAGCTTCTACAGGATGTGGTGAATTCGAGTTTGACAAGGACGTGTCGGCTTTTAGTCGAAGTTCCACATCCGATGTTCATTTTCATCCCATTTTTTGACATACTATTGAAAGAAGGCGATGTTAAGTGAGTAATCAAAAGGTAGTCGTAATAGGTGGTGGGATTACTGGTTTAACGGTAGCTTATTATCTCCAGAAAGAGGCAAGGGAGAAGGGCTTAGATATAAAATGTACCCTTTTGGAAGCGAGTCATAGACTAGGTGGAAAAGTTCAAACAGTTGAACGAGATGGTTTTGTGATTGAAAGAGGTCCAGATTCATATTTAGCAAGGAAAAAAAGTGCCTCTCGACTTGTCAATGAAGTAGGTCTAGGGGATAAATTGGTCAACAATACTGCTGGTAAATCATATGTTCTTGTAAATGGAAAGCTTCATCCGATGCCAGGAGGTTCGATTATGGGGATTCCAACTCAAATCGGGCCGTTTATTACGACGGGGTTGTTTACGCCTTTCGGTAAATTACGTGCAGCAATGGATTTTGTGCTGCCACGAACATCTGATGATGGCGATCAGTCACTTGGACAGTTTTTTAGAAGAAGACTAGGAAATGAGGTTGTAGAAAACCTTATTGAACCATTGTTGTCAGGAATTTATGCAGGAGATATTGACCAATTAAGTTTAATGTCAACTTTTCCACAATTTTACCAAGTAGAGCAAAAATACCGAAGTCTAATTGTTGGTATGAAGCAAACAACACCACCAAAACCAAAGACAAATGGTGCAACAAAATCTGCACCAAAAGGCCAATTTTTAACTGTAACTACAGGCTTGCAATCATTTATCGATGCGATAGAAGCTAAGCTCGAACCAGGAACTGTATTTAAGGGAATTAAGGTAGAAAGTATTGAGAAACAAAATAATCATTATGAAGTGAAGCTCAACAGTGGTGAAACCATTACAGCTGATAGCGTGGTACTAGCAACACCACATCATGTTACTCAATCTATCTTTAATCAATATCCATTCTTCGATTCCTTTAAGAATATGCCATCTACCTCCGTTGCAACAGTGGCAATGGCTTTCCCAGAGGAGGCAATCAAGAAAGATATTGATGGAACAGGTTTTGTTGTCTCCCGTAATAATGATTATATTATTACGGCTGTTACGTGGACTCATAAAAAATGGCCTCATACAACTCCTAAAGGTAAGGTTCTTCTGCGTTGTTATGTTGGAAAAGCGGGGGACGAAGCAATCGTCGATCAAACAGATGAGGAGATTATCAAAGTGGTCCTCGATGATTTAAATAAAACGATGGACATTACGGACCAACCTGAATTTTCAATTGTAACAAGGTGGAAGGATGCGATGCCACAATATACAGTTGGTCATAAGGATAGAGTTGAAACGATTAAACAGAATGTCGCTGAACACTTACCTGGTGTCTTCTTAGCGGGAAGTTCTTATGAAGGTCTAGGTCTACCTGACTGTATAGACCAAGGAGAAGCAGCAGTAAAAAATGTTCTCGAATTCCTAAAAGAAAATACACCAGTACTCGTATAAAAAAGGAAGGCCTGAGCCTTCCTTTTTTATTTGATTTCATTGCAATGATCGCATTTATTGCCGTAGCACTCATGTTGCTCCTCAATCTCATGGCCACACTCAACACATTTTTTTGGCGGCAAGTTTTTGAAAAATTCTGTACTTTTTACTAACATTTTAACCCCTCCGTTTGTTTTCTCCGCATATACGGGTAGTCAAGGACCCCTATTATGTGGGCTTCAATTCCCAATCAGTGGGGATAAGAATCCCTTCTTCTGATTGTTGGTTTCGCTTTATTGTTTATAGTGTACTATAACAGTTTAAAATATGTCAATAACTGTTTTGTAACAATTTTCGCTAATAATGCATTTTTTTTTCGTTTCGATTATAGTGGTATTGGATGGGGTAAACCATTAAAGAAGAGTGGAAGTAAGAACAAGGAGAGGTGATTCTATGAAAGTAACGGTAGTTGGTTTCTGGGGTGGTTTTCCAGCAGCAAATGAAGCCACATCTGGATATCTATTTGAACATGAGGGGTTTCGTTTACTCGTTGATTGCGGAAGTGGTGTACTAGCACAGCTTCAAAATTATATAACAATAGATGAACTTGATGCGGTAATTTTATCTCATTACCATCATGATCATGTAGCAGATGTCGGTCCCATGCAGTACGCAAAACTCGTAACGAATACAATACATAACAATCAAAAAGTACTTCCGATATATGGCCATATGGCTGATCAAGACGGCTTTTCAAAACTAGAGTATAAGGGGCATACAAAAGGTATTGCATATGATCCGAAAAAAACAATTGAAATTGGACCATTTTCCATCTCGTTTATGGAAACGAAACACCCTGCAGTATGTTACGCAATGAGGATTTCAGCAGGTGAACAAACAGTTGTTTTTTCTGCTGACTCAAGTTACTTAGAAGAGTTTATTCCTTTTACCGAAGATGCAGACCTGTTTATTTGTGAATGTAACTTATACGCAGAACAAGATGGTTCTAATATGGGTCATATGAATAGCACGGAAGTTGGAAAAATAGCAGCTGCAGCCAATGTGAAGGAGCTTTGGATTACACATTTGCCACATTACGGACAACATCAGGACTTAGTCAATCAAGCTATACAACAATATAATGGACCTATCAAATTAGCAAAATCTGGATTAACTTGGGAGTGAAAAGCTATGTTATTTATCGACAATAAAGGTATTACCGATCCACAAATCAATCTAGCAATTGAAGAATATGCACTGAAAAATCTCGACATAAATGAAACGTATTTATTGTTTTATATTAATGCTCCATCAATCATCATTGGGAAGAACCAAAACACGATTGAAGAAATTAATACTCAATATGTTGAGGAAAATGGTATCAAAGTAGTGCGACGCTTATCAGGCGGAGGAGCTGTGTATCATGATTTAGGAAATCTAAATTTCAGCTTTATTACAAAGGATGACGGGGAAAGCTTCCATAATTACAAAAAGTTTACTGAGCCGGTCATTGAAGCATTACATAAGCTTGGTGTAAATGCACAACTTAGCGGACGAAATGATATTGAGGTTGAAGGTAGAAAGATCTCTGGGAATGCCCAATTTTCAACAAGAGGTAGAATGTTTAGCCATGGTACTCTTATGTTTGATTCTGAGATTGATCACGTTGTATCAGCTTTAAAAGTAAAGAAGGATAAAATAGAATCAAAAGGAATTAAGTCTGTAAGAAGCAGGGTTGCAAATATCAGTGAATTCCTAACTGAACAAATTACGATTGAAGAATTTAAACAGATGCTACTACGGTACATTTTTAACTCGGATGGGGACATTCCTGAATATAAATTGACTGAACAAGATTGGGAAAAAATCAATGAAATTTCAAAAGAACGTTATCAAAATTGGGATTGGAACTATGGAAAATCACCTAAATTTAATTACCAACATACACATCGTTTCCCAGTTGGTTCAATTGATGTGCGACTTGAGGTTCAAAAGGGTGTCATTGAAAATTGTAAGATTTTTGGTGACTTTTTTGGTGTTGGGGATGTAGAGGAAATCGAAAATCAGTTAATTGGAAAAAAATACGAAAAGGCTGAATTGGAGAAGGCACTTGAAAACATCGATATATCACATTATTTTGGTAAAATTACAAAAGAAGATTTTATCCAATTAATTTACTGATTCATATGAAAAACAGGTAGGATTCTTTATTTGAATCTTACTTGTTTTTTTGAAAAACTGTTCTAAATATTCTTGATAGAAAAACTTTCTTTCAATATAATAAATTATGTATATTATTATTAAGTATAATGAATGAGTATTCATTCATAAAGTATAGGGAGGGAGAAAGTTGAATTTATCATTACGACTAAGGGAAACAGCAAAGAAATATTTTGACAAGCCAGCATATATTTTTCAAGGAAATGTAAGTACATATGCTGAATTAGATGGTGCAGTAACGAGATTTGCAAGCGGGTTAGAAAAGTTAGGGATTAAAAAAGGAGACCATATCGCTTTAGTATTGGGGAATACTCCACACTTTGTCATTGGATTTTACGGTGCTCTCAGGGTAGGAGCAACCGTTATTCCGATAAATCCCATTTATACACCTGATGAAATTGGATATATCGTGAATAACGGTGATGTTAAGGCTGTAATTACATTAGACTTGCTTGTCCCACTGTTTGAAAAGATGAACGAACACCTTCCGAAAATTGAACACCTCATTGTATGCGAAACACCTCAAGGGACAAATAGTGAATTAGATGTTTCAAAGTTATCAATCTACCCTAAAATGAAATCGTTTACAAATGTCGTTAGAGCAGGAGAAGTCACTTTTGTTGGACCAGCTCTAGACGACAATGATGTCGCTGTTATCTTATACACTTCAGGAACAACCGGGAAACCTAAGGGAGCCATGTTAACACAGATGAACTTGTATAGTAATGCAAGGGATGTTGCGGAGTACCTGAAGATTTCTAACTCTGATCGTGTTATCACAACATTGCCGATGTTCCATGTTTTCTGCTTAACCGTAGCATTAAATGCTCCACTAATGAATGGGGGAACGATGCTAATCGTGCCTAAGTTTAGTCCAAAAGAAATCTTTGAAATCGCAAAAGAATATCAAGCAACTGTTTTTGCAGGAGTACCAACGATGTATAATTTCCTTTTACAGTATCCCGAGGGGAATCCTGAGGACCTACGTTCACTACGTTTATGTATCTCAGGCGGCTCAGCGATGCCTGTAGCTCTGTTAAAAAGCTTTGAGCAGAAGTTCAATGTGTTAGTATCTGAAGGGTACGGTTTGTCCGAGGCATCACCAGTAACTTGTTTTAATCCATTAGATCGTCCAAGAAAGCCAGGTTCAATTGGGGCGAATATTGTAAATGTTGAAAATAAAGTAGTTAATGAAGATGGAGATGAAGTTCCAATTGGTCAGGTTGGTGAACTCGTCGTCCGTGGACCGAATGTGATGAAAGGCTATTATAATATGCCTGAAGAAACTGCTGCAACATTACGTAATGGTTGGCTTTATACTGGTGATTTAGCAAGAATGGATGAAGAAGGCTATTTTTATATCGTTGACCGTAAGAAGGACATGATTATTGTCGGGGGATATAATGTATATCCGAGAGAGGTAGAAGAAGTTTTATATAATCATCCTGATATAGTTGAAGCTGCAGTAGTTGGAGTGCCAGACCCAGAACAGGGAGAGGCAGTTCTGTGTTATGTAGTTAGAAAGAATGATCGTTTAACAGAAGAGAATCTCCTTGCATATTGTCGAGAACATTTAGCAAAGTACAAGCTTCCAAGTAAGATTGAATTCATTGAAGAACTACCTAAAAACACGACTGGAAAAATACTTCGACGAGCATTGAAGGATTTAGTTATGAATAAGTAAGTTTTAAAGGAACAGGTCAAGTCGACCTGTTCTAATTTTTTTAAAATAAAATTTGTTAAAGGAATTTTTCTATTAAAAGCGAAATAGGATGTAAGCGATTCAAAATTAATAGTAAGAGGTGGAACCATGACTACAGTAACATACCGAGTTGAAAATCATATCGCAACTGTCACACTAAATCGCCCAGAAGCGCTAAACAGCTTTAATTATGAGATGCTTAAAGAACTAGATGAGGTAGTTGAGCATATCCGTACAAATGCAGATGTAAGGGTTGTTATCTTTACTGGCTCAGGTGAAAAGGCATTTAGTGTAGGTGCTGATTTAAAAGAGCGAAAAACCTTAAATGAAGAACAGGTCAGAAGAAACGTTTATAAAATAGGATCAGTCTTTGAGAATATAGGAAATCTACCACAGCCAACAATTGCTGCTGTTAATGGATATGCGTTTGGAGGTGGTATGGAGCTTGCCTTAGCTTGTGACTTCCGAATTTCAGTAGAAGATACTCAAATGGGATTAACAGAAACAAGTCTTGCCATTATTCCTGGTGCTGGAGGAACACAGAGGCTTCCGCGCCTGATTGGTGAAACGAAAGCACTTGAACTGATATTAACCGCAAAACGAATAACTGCAATCGAAGCAAAAGAACTCGGAATTGTTTCGAGTGTCGTACCACGTAATGAACTCTTGGAAGAATCTTTGAAATTTGCAAATGAAATGTTGAAAAATGGACCGCTTGCCTTACAGCAAGCTAAGTTTGCAATAAAAGAAGGAATGAATACAGACTTACATACAGGTCTTAAAATTGAACGTAAAGCCTATGAAGTGATTATCCCAACCGAGGACAGAGTCGAAGCATTAAATGCTTTTAATGAAAAAAGAAAACCTATTTATAAAGGAAAATAGAATGGATTGGGCGTCTCAGTGCTGAGGCGCTTTTTTAGATTTCTCTAACGCCGATAGAGTTTTATAATGTTGATAGAAATGAAAAAAAACTGATAGAATTAGATTATCGTCTAAACAGCGAATATAACAACAATAGCTCGTGTGTTATGGGACGCAACTAAAAATCAATGCAGGATGAGGAATCCTCCAATATTGGAGTTTCGCTTAATCATTTAGTTTTCTAGTTCCATACATGTAGTAAGCATCAAGTCATTCTAACGTAAGGGAATCATCCATATGCAACCATTTACTGAAAATGTGATTCAAATTATAAGTCAAATACCACAGGGCAAGGTCATGACGTATGGACAGATTGCACGTCTATCAGGGAGTCCTAGAGGTGCAAGACAAGTTGTGAGAATCCTACATTCCATGAGTAAAAAGCATAATTTACCTTGGTTTCGAGTTATAAACTCCAAAGGTGAAATTGCCATTAGAGACGAAGAGACGCGTACCGCCCAAATCATCTTTTTAGAGGATGAAGGAGTTGAGGTCGTAAATGGTTCAATCGATCTTAGTAGATATCAATATCATCCCTAAAAAGAGCCTAGAATAAATCCCTAGGCTTACTACGTTTTATTAGTTGTCCATCCTGTCAAAGATAGGACAAGAGAAAAGTCATTGTTCTAACTGGCCTCACTTTAAACTAAAATAATAAAAGAAGAGGTTGTACATAAAGGGGGACAGCTTAGTGAAGAAGGTAATTAGTTGGTCACTTGGAATTTATCTGGTCTTTGGCCTGTTTATAGCCTGGTATTTATTTTTTGGAGCAAATACGGATATCCCGTCACAGCTACAAGGAAGTCCAGCAGACCCACAGACATTTATGAGTGATCGTGAGCTATTGTTAAGTGAAGAGTATTCACAATTTCGAAACCTTTTGTTTTTCTTGTCAGTACCATTTGAATGGCTCATTTATACATTGGTTCTCGTAATCGGGATTTCAGCAAAATTTCGAGATTGGTCTAAAATATCAGCTAAATTTTCGATTCTCCAAACGGCGATTTATTTATTCTGGCTTTCCTTGTTGGTAGAGGTTTTATCATTTCCTCTTTCATGGATAAGTTATAATGTCTCCAAGTCATATAACATAAGTGTCCAGTCAACGCAAAGTTGGATGAAGGATTTATTAATTGATTTTTGGGTGAATTATGCCTTAATGATTGTGATTGTTGGCGTTTTGTTCTGGTTAATACGCAGGAATGAGAAAAGATGGTGGTTTCATGCTTGGTTGCTATCCATCCCGTTCTCACTGTTTCTCATGTTTGTACAGCCAGTTATTATCGACCCACTTTATAACGATTTTTTCCCATTAACGAACAAAGAACTTGAAACGAAAATTCTTGAGTTAGCAAGTCGCGCGGATATTCCAGCAGATCATGTATTTGAAGTAAATATGTCAGAAAAGACAAATGCACTTAATGCATATGTAAATGGAATTGGCTCCAATTCTAGGATAGTTTTATGGGATACTACTCTCGAAAGGTTGAGTGAAGACGAAATTTTATTCATCATGGCCCATGAGATGGGGCATTATGTGATGAAGCATATATATTTCGGAATTGCTGGCTATTTGCTATTAACTTTTGTTGGGTTATTTATCATTAGTAAACTCATGAACTATATGATACGAAAATGGGGACATATATTTAAAATTTCAAGTGTAAAAGATATTGCAGTTCTTCCTGTGTTTCTCTTATTAATTTCTGTTCTGAGTTTTGTTTCAGATCCTGTTTCAAATGCAGTTTCAAGACATCAGGAAAAGTCAGCTGATTTGTATGCTATTGAAATGACTAATGATAACGTGGCGGCAGTCTCGACATTTCAAGAATTATCAAAAGCAGGACTAAGTCAAGTGAATCCGCCGTTCCTAGTGAAAATTTTTAGATATGGGCACCCTACGATGCTTGAGCGAATTACGTATATAAACGAATTTGAAAAGAGTGACAAATAACCCAAATAGCCTTGTTTACAGAACTATTTCTGTGAGCAAGGCATTTTTCGTTTTCTGTTGTTATAGTACAGAATAACTATTTTTAAAATTGTTATATAAAATTTTCAGAAATATATTCCATTTTTAAATGTTCTGTTATACAATACATTTATAATTATTAATCTGTAGTATAACAATAAAGGGAGGAAAACAAAATGACAAATGAAAGAGTTGAAAAATTAAAAGAAAGCTGGGAAATGGATTCAAGATGGAAAGGGATTGAAAGACCTTATCGTGCAGAAGATGTGATTCGTCTACGTGGATCAATTGATATTGAACATACATTGGCACGAAGAGGCGCTGAAAAGCTTTGGAATCTTCTTCATACGGAAGATTATATTCATGCTTTAGGAGCTTTAACAGGAAATCAAGCTGTTCAGCAGGTAAAAGCAGGATTAAAAGCCATTTATTTAAGCGGGTGGCAAGTAGCTGCTGATGCAAACTTATCTGGACAAATGTATCCAGACCAAAGTTTATATCCTGCTAACAGTGTACCAAGTGTGGTAAAACGAATTAACCAAGCATTACAACGTGCTGACCAGATCCAGCATTTAGAGGGAGAGGGAGATATTGATTGGTTTGCTCCGATTGTGGCTGATGCAGAAGCAGGTTTTGGTGGACAGTTGAATGTATTTGAGCTAATGAAAGGAATGATTGAAGCGGGAGCTGCTGGAGTACACTTTGAAGACCAGCTTTCCTCCGAAAAGAAATGTGGACATTTAGGTGGGAAGGTATTATTACCAACACAAAATGCAGTACGTAATTTAATTTCTGCACGCTTAGCTGCAGATGTAATGGGAGTTCCAACGATAATCGTAGCACGTACAGATGCTGATGCTGCAGACTTAATTACAAGTGATATTGACCCTGTTGATCAGCAATTTATTACGGGTGAACGAACACCAGAAGGTTTTTTCCGAACAAAAGCGGGAATGGACCAAGCAATTGCACGTGGCATAGCCTATGCACCGTATGCTGACTTGGTTTGGTGTGAAACGTCCGAACCAGACTTAGAACAAGCTAAGCGATTTGCGGATGCCATTCATGAGAAGTTTCCTGGTAAGCTATTAGCCTATAATTGTTCTCCATCATTTAATTGGAAAAAGAAGCTTGACGATGAAACAATTGAGAATTTCCAAAAGGAAATCGGTAAGATGGGTTACAAATTCCAATTTGTCACGTTAGCAGGATTCCACTCATTAAATCATAGTATGTTTGAACTAGCCAGGGGTTATAAAGAAAGAGGAATGGGAGCATACTCAGAGCTCCAACAAGCTGAGTTTGCAAGTGAAAAATATGGTTACACAGCAACAAGACATCAGCGTGAGGTAGGGACTGGATACTTTGATGAAGTGGCACAGGTTATTACAGGTGGAACATCTTCGACTACGGCACTCAAGGGATCTACGGAGGAAGCTCAATTTACGAAGTAGTGCACACCGCACGAAAAAACTGGCTAACATTTGTTAGTCAGTTTTTTATGTGATTGAAAAAAGCATCACCGTCATTGTACTACGTTTTACTATATAATTTGCGGTATTCTGCAGATGCCTTCATAAACAACCCTTCATTGTTAGCATCAATTGCTTCATTCACCTTTTTTTCTAATAGTTCTTTTTTTCGTTTAAATAGGCTCTCATCAATAACCATTTGAATATAGATATCTAATACTGATTCTTTAGGTGCTTTAAGTGCCTTCGTACCCTGTGACTTCATGATTTCTGAATATGTTTTTCTTTTTTTCATGAAAGCTCACCCCTAAATCCTTTTTATTAGTATATTTAGCAGGGGGGAGAAAATCAACTGAATTTTTTGACTTTTTAAAAATTAAGTTGGAATATAAAAGAATATTACATGATATTTTGGATTTTTAAGCATGATAATAGTGGAGGTGGAAAAAAATTGAAAAATAACAATAAGCAATTAACTCATGATATACCGATGAACACACCATTAAATCCAGTTTTTGGAATGTCGAATACTCTTGATACTAATAATCCGTTTCTTTCTGAATCGGCATATGCAGGTAATTCTATTGATGAACACACCACATTAGAACAAGCTAACGCCTATTTAGCTGAAAAAGAATTAGGACAAATTAATGAGAACTCCTGAGAAATACGCAATAGTGTACTTATCTTATGAAAAGATTTGTTTATGACTTTGAATGGATGATACTTATATAGAAAAGCACAATATAAGTGGGTTTCTTTTAAAATGGTTATTGGAAGATCAAAAGAGTATTTTAAAAAGAAATCCACTTTTTCTTTATGAACATTTTGTGAACCGACTAGTTATAAATACCTATAAATGATAATATGTAAGTGCTTCCATAAGTTGAATAATAGAACAAATCGAGAGGGGTTGAGTACATGGAAGTTAAGCATTCAAATTATTTAATGGAATATGAAATTAATCCAGACACTATGGCAGTACTACCAATTGAAATAGGAAATAATACCTGTTCGAGAGTACTTGAAGTGGAAGGTGAATATGTTGTTGCCATGAAGCCAACCGAGATTGTCGACAGAAGCTGCCGTTATTTTGGAAGTTCACTTAAAGGTAGGCAAGAAGGGACACGTGAAATTATGGGAGTAACCCATAAAGCACCAATCATTGTTGAAGCGTCTAATAAAATTTTCCTGTTTCCAACAGCCTCCCCAACGAAGCTTGATTGTGCATGGCTCTCACATAATTATGTTTCAGATTGTAATTATAGTTTACATGAGAAAACAACTGTTATTTTTACAAATAAACAGGCAGTCCAATTGCAAATTTCGAAAGGTTCCTTCCAAAATCAACTACATAGAACTGCACAACTGCGAACCATTGTCACCAATAGAATGGATAAACCAAAGAAACGTATCAAATTTGTCTTAAACCCCCAAAATAATTAAACTTACCAAAAAATGTCCAATTATTATTAAATGAATCTATCAGTACGTTTGCGATAAATGTATCTACTCACTTGTATTTTTTTTGATGAAATAAGCTTCAAGAAGTTGTTGAACCTCATTTCGAATCCGTGGGTTAAAATAATTATGCTCCTCTTCATAGCCTCGATACATGAATGAAAATAAGGTAAATGCCTCATCTCTTTGTTTTTCCCATACCTTCATATTTTTCTTTTTCATTTGTTGTTTGATTGTATAGAGGTCTTTTTGAACCATCTTCATTGTATGTTCAAGTAGCTGGAGATACGGCTTTTTTAACTTAAAGCCAGCCGTTTCTATTACTGAAAGATCACGGTTAAGGATGGTAAGAACCATTGGCAAAAAGATGGCTTTTTCAAAAATATCACGGTCATCTTCTGGTATTCTTGTCATGATTACCCCTCTTTTTAGAACATATGTTTGTATACATACTATAATATATTTTTTAAGAAGAATCAAGAAGATTGAAGGAGAATTTATTTCAAATGTCGAAATACTTTTGGAAGGAATATAAAAAGTAAACTACTTTGACAATTAATGAGATAAAGGACGGGAGCTAGAGATGACAGAACAAAAGCCTAGAGGTATCGTTGCAGAGGATTTATATGAATTAAAAACAGTGAATGATCCACAGTTTTCACCAGATGGACGCAAGTATGTATACGTTGAGACTGAGATTAATAAAGAAAAGCATGAGTATAATTCACATTTATATGTAGGGACAGTTGATGGAAAGATCACTCAATGGACATATGGGGATGTTAGAGATGGCTCACCACGTTGGTCTCCTGATGGAGAAGTGATTGCATTTGTATCAAATCGTTCAGGTAAACAGCAAATCTATGTTATGAACGCTCACGGTGGCGAGCCTAAACAAATTACATATTGTGTTAATGGTGCGCGAAATCCAGTTTGGTCACCAGATGGCACAAAGCTCTTGTTCACAACTTCGTTAGCACCAGATGAAAGCATTTCAGATAAAGACGAAAAAAAGAAAGATGAAGATGAGAAAAAACTTGAACCAATGGTAATCGAGCGAATTCGCTATAAATCAGATGCTGCTGGGTTCTTAGATAATAAAAGTCAACACCTTGCAGTAGTTGAAGTGGCTACTGGAAAAGTGGAGCAACTCACATCAGGAGAATATGATTATACCGCGGGTTGTTGGTCACCAGACGGGACAAAAATTACATTCGTAGGTGATATCAGTGAGGATTCAGATTATAATTTGATTTCTGACATATACGTCATGACCATTAACGATAAAAGTTATCACAAGATTACAGGGAGTACTGGAAATTTCGGAAATCCATCTTGGTCACCAGATGGCAAGTACATCGCATTAATTGGCCATGAACAAGAATTTGCAGGTGCTACATTACCTAAGATTTACCTATATACAGTCGAAAATGCAGAATTAATTTGTTTAACAAGTGAGTTAGATGCCTATGTTGGTGATTGTGTAGCTGCTGATTTCCAATTAGGTGGTTCAAATCCAGGAGTCATTTGGAATGAGGACAGCAGAAGTTTTTACTTTATCCTCTCAAACCATGGCAGCACTGGGGTTTATTATGGGTCAATAGAGGGAGAAATGTATCCTTCCCTTTTTGAAAATCAGCATGTATTCGCATTAACAGTGAACAACCATAAGGCTATTGTAGGGATTAGTAAACCAACAGAGCCAGGGGATCTCTACCATTTGGATTTGAGTACGGGTGATATCAAACGACTCACAAATGTAAATGAACCTTTTTTACAGGGAGTTGAATTGTCAGATGCAGAACCGTTTACATTCCATGCCCCAGATGGCTGGGAAATAAATGGCTGGGTGATGAAGCCATTTGGCTATAAGAAAGGTAAAAAATATCCGACCATTGTCGAAGTACACGGTGGACCACATGCAATGTATGCTAATACATATTTCCATGAGTTCCAAGTATTAACGAGCAAAGGTTTTGTCGTTGTCTTTACAAACCCTCGTGGAAGTCACGGCTATGGGCAACATTTTGTTGATGCCGTTAGAGGTGATTACGGTGGTAAGGACTATTTAGATGTAATGGCAGCAACAGATTATGCTGTCCAACATTTTGAATTTGTCGACGAAACGAAACTTGGTGTAACTGGAGGGAGTTATGGTGGTTTCATGACTAACTGGATTGTTGGACACACAAAACGATTTAAAGCTGCTGTAACACAACGTTCCATTTCAAACTGGATCAGTTTTTATGGTGTAAGTGATATTGGTTATTTCTTTACGGATTGGGAGCTAAAAGGGAATCTACTTGAAGATGCTGAAAAACTCTGGGATCATTCACCACTCAAATATGTGGGAAATGTGGAAACACCGTTATTAATCATTCATGGTGAGCGTGATTTCCGCTGTCCAATTGAGCAAGCCGAACAATTTTATGTAGCATTGAAGCATCAAAAGAAACCAACAAAATTTGTACGTTTCCCAGGAGCCAATCACGAATTATCACGAAGCGGAAATCCAAAACTGAGAATATCTCGTCTCCACCATATTAAAGACTGGTTCGTTGAATATCTTAATTAAGATGCAAAAAGACACTGGTGCAAAACGAGGCAGCTGAAAAACTTACGTTTTTTATAGGTGATTAAATTGATAAATCAAAAAAGACGACTAAAATTCATTTTTTGAATTAAAAGTCGTCTTTTTTATGCATATGATACCATTTCA
>Ga0079224_100002487_pt1 | contig 22422 bp, 18 predicted proteins | sample Stecom2015_FD_80414 | JGI IMG/M metagenome (GOLD analysis project Ga0079224, IMG submission 80414) | Agricultural soil microbial communities from Utah to study Nitrogen management - Steer compost 2015 | ecosystem: Environmental > Terrestrial > Soil > Agricultural land | place: USA: Utah...
GAGATTATGGCAGGGTAGCAGAAATTAGATATGGAAAAATTCAGGAACAGGAAAAGCAAATTGAAGAACTGACGGCTGAAATGGATCAAATGTCTGAAAAACGTTTATTGAAAGAAGAGGTAGATGCTGAAGATATTGCAGAAAATGTAGCCCGTGCTACCGGCATTCCGGTGCATAGAATGCTGACCAGCGAAAGAGAAAAACTAATGCATCTGGAAGAGGAATTGCACAAACGTGTGGTGGGACAAGACGAAGCAATAGAAGCAGTAGCAGATGCTATTCGGCGTAGTCGTGCCGGCTTGCAAGATGAACGCCGACCCATTGGTTCCTTTATATTTTTGGGTACAACCGGCGTGGGTAAAACCGAACTAGCCAAAGCTTTGGCTGATTACTTATTCGACGATGAAAGTATGATGACTCGTATCGATATGAGTGAGTATCAGGAAAAGCATAGTGTAAGCAGGCTGGTAGGCGCGCCTCCGGGTTATGTAGGATATGATGAGGGCGGACAGCTGACAGAAGCAGTCAGGCGTAAACCTTATTCTGTGGTGCTGCTTGATGAAATAGAGAAAGCACACCCCGATGTGTTCAATGTGTTGTTGCAGGCTTTGGATGATGGCAGACTGACCGATAATAAAGGTCGGGTGGTTAATTTTAAAAACACCATCATCATCATGACCAGTAACCTAGGCAGTCACCTGATTCAGGAAAATTTTGATGACTTAAAAGAGGGAGATCAGATAGAAGCTGTAGTAGCCAGAACTAAAGGCGCTGTGATGAGCTTACTGCGCCAAACCCTACGACCTGAATTTTTGAACCGCATTGATGAGGTCATCATGTTCCAGCCTTTAATGCAAAATGAAATCAGGGGAATTATCAAAATTCAACTGGAAGATCTGAAAGAGCGGGTAGCCAAACAAGGCATTCGTCTGGACTTCTCAGAGTATGCGGTCGACTTTTTTGCGGAACAAGGCTTTGACCCCCAGTTTGGAGCCCGTCCATTAAAAAGATTAATTCAGAAAGAGGTGATCAATTTATTGAGTAAGAAAATCATCTCCGGAGAGTTGGACAGCTCCCTGCCGGTACTTATAGATGTATTTGATGGTATTGTTGTGGTGCGCAATGAGCAGGTAACAGCTCCATAATACGCAAACGATTTTCCCATAAAAAAAACCGGATGTTCTTCAGGACATTCCGGTTTTTTGTTTTTTTGAACGGCGGTGATTACTCTACTTGATGCAGGGCTAATACCGGTATTTTACTGTTTTGTGTTAGGCCTTTGGTGCGGCTTTTATGAAAAATGTTTTCAAAAAAACCATATTTTTTAGGGATGACCATCAACCAATTTATTTGATGTTCGGTTACAAAATTACCTATGATCGTTTCAATGTTTTCAGCAACCATCGATTGGTATTCAGGATGGAGGCCGGCCAAGCCTTGTTGCAGCTGTGCGGGTATTTCAGTAGGGTCATTTTCCCGATCTACGTGCAAGACTGTTAAAGATGCCTTCATTTTTTCTACCCAATGACGTATTTTTTCCAAGGGTGTATCTTCGCTAAACTGTTTGTAGTCAGCAGCAAAGGCAATTTTTTCTATGGGTGTCCAATTGACTTCAGCCGGAATAGCCAGCACCGGAATCGTTAAGTTACGTAGGGCGTTAACGGCCATGCTCCCCCAAAAGAAGGTACTGTTTCCACTGCCTGATTTACCCAAAACAACTAACATAGGAGGATCATTTTCGATGACTTCAGCCAGACAATCAATCAAGTCTCCCGGCAGGATACGCTGAGAAATAGATAAGCCCCGGCAGGTAGCCTCAATTTCGGCACTGGCGGCCTGCATGCTGTCTTCGGCTATTTTTTGTATTTCGTCAATGTTGAGTAGGGGCACCGGACTATCGGTATAAGCAAAGGGAATAATGTAAGCATGCAGCATTTCCAGAGGAACCTGAAGGTGTTGTGCCAGATGTGCTGCGTATTTGACGGCATTCTGGGCTGCTGGAGAGAAGTCGGTAGCTACTATTATTCTATTGGACATATTGGCTGTTTTTATTGGTGGATGTAAAGATTACCGTTTTTAGGTTCAAGAGCCTTCCTTCTTCATCAATAAAAATAAAAATAATTTCTGTGAAAAAAGGTATTTCATTGCAAATTGATAACAAAATGTATTTTTGCCAACCAATTTTTATGAATCCATATGGCATTGCTAGGCAGTCTTATTTCTCGGTCTCTTCGTATTCGGAAGCAATTTACTATAAAGGTAGGCAGTCCCCGCAATTACCAACTGCAAACACTTCGTTATTTATTGGAACATGCTCAATACACTGCATTTGGTAAAAAGTATGGTTTTGAACAAATGCTTTCGGAGTCTTTGGATGTAGCCGTAGAATTTAAGAAGCGGGTTCCTTTGCATACTTACGATAGTATGTTTAAAGAATGGTGGCATCGTTGTTTGGCCGGTGAGGAAAATGTTTGCTGGCCGGGTAAGGTGCGTTACTTTGCCTTAAGTTCCGGTACTTCTGAATCGTCCAGTAAGCATATCCCGGTTACAAAGGATATGATTCGATCCACAAAAAAAGTGGGTATCCGGCAGTTTTATACCATGACCAATTTCAATATTCCGGCAGCTACCTTCGAAAAAGGAATTTTGATGTTGGGCGGAACGACCTCGTTAATGGAGCGCGGCGACATCTACGAAGGAGATATGAGTGGAATTAGTGCCAAGAATATGCCCCGCATTTTATCCAACTTTTTTTACAAGCCCGGTCAAAAAATATCCCGGAAACCACAATGGGAAGAGCGTATTCAATTGATTATTGAAAATGCACCCAAATGGGATGTGGGAACGCTTTGCGGGGTTCCTGCCTGGGCACAAATTGTGTTGGAAGAAATTATTAAAACATATAAGCTCAATAGTATTCATGATATCTGGCCCAATCTGGCGGTATACATTCATGGCGGTGTGAGCTTTGAACCCTATAAAGAAAATTTCAAAAAATTATTCAGCAAGCCCGTCAGTTTCATTGAAACCTACATGGCTTCTGAAGGGTCCTTTGGATTTCAGGCAAGGCCCCAAACTCAGGGAATTAAACTGGTGTTGAATGCCGGTATTCTTTTTGAGTTTATTCCCTTTAACAGGCAGAATTTTACCGAAGAGGGAGAGCTGAAAGAAAATTGTAGTACTTATTTTATCAATGAGGTTACTGAAGGGGAAGAGTATGCCGTAGTGCTCAGTACCTGTGCCGGCGCCTGGAGGTATTTGATAGGCGATGTGGTGAGAGTGACCAATGTCAAAGAACATGAAATTGTTATTGTTGGCAGAACCAAGCAATTTTTAAGCTTATGTGGCGAGCATATTTCGGTCGATAATCTGAACAAAGCCATTGATGCAGTCAATAAAACTCTGGGTGTACACATTAAGGAGTTTACCGTTGCAGGCTTTGCTTATGATGGCTTATTTGCCCATAAATGGTACATCGGTTGCGATGATCCGGTGGATGCGGAGCATGCATTGGCTATTGTGGATCAAACCTTGCAGCAGGTGAATGACGATTATGCCGTGGAGCGAACATCTGCTTTGAAAGAAGTGTTTTTAGAAGTTTTACCCACCCCTGTATTCATAGATTATATGCACCACATCGGTAAATTCGGAGCAATGAATAAATTTCCGAGGGTGATGAAGGGAGCTGCCCGCGAAACCTGGGAAAACTTTTTAGCTGCCAGAAAAAAGTAAATCTAAATTTCTGTTTTATCTATAAACAATGGGCATTCAATGTAAAGAATTGAATGCCCATGTATGTTTTTGTTGACCTTATTTATTTTGTAAAACCGGAGCCAACATGCTTTCCATATTAGGCTCAAATTTTCTTTCTTTTATATCATAAGCATTCCCTTTTTCCATAATGTGCACCTTTAGGTTTTCTACGGAAATAGGTTGGTTAAACTCTGCATCGCCTATATTATTGTGGCCCACACTTCTGCCATCAATGATGATCACGCCGCCTGATCCTATCGCTTCCATAAAATGGCCTTCGCGAATAATAATTCCGGTGTCTTCACCTAAGCCTATACCTATAGCACCGGGATTGGCTGCTACCGCTTGCGCTAAGCGCATAAATCGTCCGCGTTTATCAAAGTGAGAGTCGATAATGACTTCATCCACCAAGCCCAGGCCAGTGGTTATTTTCACTTCTCCTTTTAAATGGGCTGCTGCCGCATTACCTTCGTAAATCATGGTTCTGCTCATGGCCATGGCACCGGCACTGGTTCCGGAAATCACAAAGTATTCTTCCTGATAGCGTTTCTTTACAATATCCAGAAATTCGGTGCCTCCAAAAATGGAGCTTAAGCGTAATTGATTTCCTCCGGACATCATAAGACACTCGCAGCTTTTTATGCGCTCCAGGTATTCCGGCCGGTTAGTATCTTCCCGATCGCGAATATCTAAGTGACCCACATTATTAAATCCTAATTTGGCAAAAGCATCGATGTAGTTTTCACCTACTTCTACCGGAATGGACGAAGCCGTTGTCACTACTTCAATCCTACTGTCTTCGGCGTTGAGTAAGTTGGTAATGGTTTTTAAGATACCCATCTCAAAGAAGTTCAGGTTATTGCGTTGTATAACCCCTTCTTCTAAATTTGTTCCTTTGTCTTCTGCCCCCCCGATTGATACCAAGATGCCTTTAGCAGTCATGTTTCGAGTTATTTGTAAGCATCAAAGGTAATCATTTCTTAATTTATGGACCGGTCAAAAAAGGAGCATTAATCCACGATTTGTGGAAAACAATACAAGTAGTACCTTAGCGCAAAATTCAATTGTTTTGAAAAAATATAGCCTTTTTGCCCTCATTGGAATCAGTTGCTGTTGGATCTCCTGCAACGAAAATCAACAGTCTAGTAGTCAAGGTGAGGCTATTGTTTTGGGCGACTCCAGCACGATAGTAACCGAAACGGATTCTGCCTATCTGCAAGAAGTAGTGGCTGACTTTAAAGAGCCGGTACCGGAAACCGGATTAGAGCCGGAAGCTCCTGCTCCTAAAGCTGATACAGCCAAAACTATACAGGAAATAACAAAAGCCACTTTACCTGAAATAAAGGGTTTCCTTTTGGATTTTGGTACGGCTTCTGCGGTTTTCGCCAACATAGAAACCCGGGAATTCAGAAAACAAAACCCCGCCACCAGCGATGGTTTGAGCTATGCCATCACTTCCGGTAAGTTGAGCCAATTGCAAGTGAGCGGTGTAAAAGAACTTAAAGTTAGGCAGCGCTACCAATCCGCTTTGTTGATAAAAGGAAGAAAGGGAACGCTGGAGCTGCCCGGTTATTACACCAGTACTTGGGAAACTTTGAATGGCAAACAAAGTGGCGATCAATTTAATTTTTCCTTACCCGGATTAAATAAGCCTGATTTTATAGCCTGGAATGCTGCAAAAATCAGAAAGGAAGCTGAGTCGGCTTTGAAAAAGAAAAGAACCTCTTCTGCAAATATGAAAATCTGGAGACAGGATTTGAAAAAAGTACGCCGTGTACAGTCCGCTCCCTGTGAAATTGAATTGAAAAATGTACAGTATCAGATTTCCGGAACCGACTCAAAAGGTAAAGCCTTTTTTAAGACGATCAGGTTGGATGCTTAAATTTATAAATCAACCTGATGGTAGGCGATCAGACCGTCAGTAGGGGTTTTGTAAATGTTGCCGTTATCCAGCCCGTATTGCTCATGCAGTGAATAAAGTACATCTTTAAACTCATGGGCTACGGTACCTACAAAATGAATTGGGTAGTTCCAGCTTTCCCTATACTTCAACACATGCCTTTGGTAGAAATCTATAAAAGCATCTTCAATGATGTTTTCTACCATATAGTGTCCCCGGTGTTCTATGAGGAATTGAGTAAAGGAAGCCAGGTAGCGATTAGCCTGTGCTTGGGTGTATATCTTTTGTAGAATGGCACTGAGATCATGACCATATTTGGCTTCAAAAGCATCATGCAGCTCTTCATCAAAAGTCTTGTAAAAAAAATACTGCAGTACCCGTTTGCCTAAGTAAGTACCGCTGCCTTCATCACCCACAATAAATCCGAGTGAGGGGTTTTGAAGCGCAATTTTTTCCCCGTTATAATAGCAGGAATTACTTCCCGTGCCCAAAATACAGGCAATTCCTTTTTCATGTCCACAGGTTGCTCTGGCCGCGGCCAGCAAGTCCGACTGTGCTTGCGTTTTTTCTACAGCAAAATGTTTCTTCAAAATTTTTTCAATAAAAGAAGACTGCTCCTTGCTTTTGATTCCGGCACCGTAAAAAATAATTTCACGGATATTTTCTTCTTCAGGTTTTATGTTCAGTTCTTTCTTGAGGAGCTCCAGACAATCTGCTTCCGTTCGGAAAAAAGGATTAAGTCCTTCTGTTTGAAAGTGGCGTGTTTGTTTATTTTTTTCTATGAGCGACCAGTCGGTTTTAGACGAGCCACTGTCGGCTATCAATATTGCGGACATCAGTTTGATTTTGAGCAGAGCAAAGAAATGAAGAGGAAAGTTAGCATGTATTTCCTAATTCGTCAAATCTGAAGAAGCCATAATATTCTTAAAAGCTGTCGGCGACCAATAGGAACGTGGTTACACTTCCTTGTTCGCTCATCTCGAAGTGAATAAATATCTTTGCAGCCATGAAAGCACAAGCGGATACCATTGCTGCCATTTCTACTGCAGCAGGTCTGGGGGCTATAGGTCTGGTACGGTTAAGCGGTAGCCGGGCAGTGGCTATAGTGGATAGTTTGTTTGAGGGAAAGACTTTAGCCAAACAAGCTAGTCATACTGCTCATTTTGGAAACTTTTACAGTTCCCCTGTGGCTGATGAAGGTCGCCAATTGTTAGATGAAGTGGTGGTCACCCTGTTTTTAACCGGAAAAAGTTTTACCGGTGAAGAAACTGTAGAGATCTCAGCCCATGGTTCACCCTATATCCTGCATCAGATTTTACAAGCTTGTGTGGCTGCCGGAGCACGCTCGGCTTTGCCGGGTGAATTTACCCAGCGTGCTTTTTTGAACGGGAAGATGGATTTGGCTCAAGCCGAAGCGGTGGGTGATTTGATTGCTGCCGAAAATAAGGCCAGCCATCACATTGCACTGAATCAAATGAAGGGTTCAGTAAGTACCGAACTGGCTCACCTTCGCGACAAACTCATCAACTTTACGGCACTTATTGAATTAGAACTGGATTTTGGTGAAGAAGATGTAGAATTTGCCGACCGAACGGCCTTAAGCCATTTGGTGCAAGAGTTAAAATCGGCTATTCAAAAATTGATTCAGAGTTTTGAATACGGTAACGCCCTTAAAAATGGAGTGCCGGTGGCCATCATCGGATTACCCAATGCAGGTAAGTCTACCTTGCTCAACGCTTTGCTGCAAGAGGAGCGGGCTATAGTATCCGATATAGCCGGAACTACCAGAGATGCGATTGAAGAAACGATAAATATTGAAGGCATTAGTTTTCGCTTTATAGATACAGCAGGCATCCGCCAAACTGACGATGTGATAGAAGCTATCGGTGTGGAACGGGCAAAACAAAAAGTTCGCCAGGCCCTTGTAGTGATTCATTTGTACGATCAGCCTGATACTCTGCTTGAAGACCTTCAGGAAGACCTCAGCAATAAGATTGTTTTTAGTCTTCGGAGTAAGGCTGATGGCGCTACAGAGGCAGCACCCCGCCTTTCTGTTGAGGAGCGTTTTCATCACTTTTCGATTTCTGTCAAAACCGGATTTCAGCTGGAGTTACTCAAGCAAGCCTTAGTCCTGCATTTTAAGCATCAGCAACACCAAAATGCGGTGGTGATTACCAATGTTCGCCATAAGCAAGCGTTGGAACTTGCTGCTGAAGCCTTAGAAATGGTGGACAGAGAAATGGCCAAACAGGCCAGCGGCGATTTGCTTTCTTTATACCTTAAAGATGCCTTATACCACATTGGCTCTATCACCGGCAAAATAGATGTAGATCGGGATATCCTGGGTACGATATTCGGGAAGTTTTGTATCGGAAAGTAAGCAGTGCACAGATAAATACGACTCTAGGCTGAGGTACTTGCTTCGCTTCAGTGACCGGAAATCACCTGCACTTCGAGAATCTCAGTGACCTAAAATCACCGGCACTTTGAGAGCCTACTGTTTGGAGAACTGTTTTAAGTAGTACCAAGAGGTGATTTCGGGCACTTCGAGAGCCTCAGTGATCGGAAATCACCAACATTTCGAGTGGCTTTCATTTCAAGCAAAAACCCTACATGCACTGCCTTTACTTAACGACTGCGCATCCGTTACTCAACGCATGCGCATCCGTTACCCAACGAGTGCGCATCCGTTTGCTCACGAGTGCGCATCCGTTTGGGAGTCGTGCCGCAAGGGCTTCTTTTTCGGTCTCTAATGTTTTAAAAGCCCGCAAAAAGTACCAAGCCGGCTTGTTAAATGCCGTGTTGGAATTTAAATTTATTCTTTTACTAAGGGAATCGTTTGATCGCCAATCAATGCATAATAAATACCTACAGGAAGATGGGCGACATCTACAGGGATGAGTGCTGCCTGTCCCAATTGCTGATGAAAGACTTCCGTACCGGTAATCGTTACTATCCGTAGGGAAGGATTGCCTTTGATAGCAGCACGATTGATGAAGAGCTGTTCTTTAAAGGGATTCGGATAAATCAACACCTGAGCGGAAGCAAAGCTTAATTCCCGCACATCAGAATAGTTGGTCTTTTGGTCCTGATCGACCATTTTCAGGCGGTAATAATTTCCTCCGGCTGCAGGTTGCCTATCCGTATAGGTATAGTGCTTCACTTCGCTCGAATTACCGGAAGCCCTCACTTGTCCCAGTGTTTCGAACAGGATGCCGTCGGTACTGCGTTCAATCTCAAAAAGTGCAGTGTTTTGTTCCTGGGCTGTTTCCCAAGTCAGTACGGCCTTTCCGTTTTGCTTCTGTGCATTGAATCGGGTAAGGTTTAAAGGAAGCGGTCCGTTGTTGCTGGTAATGGTCAGGCTCCAGGAGGCAATATGACCTTCGGCTGTAGTGGCGCTTATAATGCCATTCTCATACAACTTCCAGGTACCATTGGGGTTGCTGTTATTAAAGGTATTCAGGTCGATGCTGATGCCTGCGGGTAAATCCTGCGAATTGGCCATAGAAGGCAGGTAGGTGCCTGGTAAAAAATCTCCTCCATAAGAAGTTGGAGGGATATTGATGGCGTCCTGATCAAAGCTGAGGTCACCTTCTGTTATAAAAAATGCCGAGCCACTTTTAGAGAAAAGACATACCTGCTGCCCGGTAGGACTTTCGATATAAACCTGATTGCAAACAATGCTGGGAATGCTCACATTATGCAGGGTGACAACGACCTTAGTGGTATAAGGATCTAAACCGGAGACCGGAAGCTCGCTGGGAAAGGGGTTGCCTGGCCCGAATGCATGTGTAAAAATAGTGTCGTTGTTGGTGAAGGTAGTTTGCGCATGGCTTAATTTGCCCAGACATACAAATGCCAGGAGCACAGGAATAAATTTCAACTTCATGATTACGGTTAAATTGGATGGAAGAATGACCGTGAAAATACAGCATAAGTATTTTTTTCACTAAATATTAATAAAGTTTTAGCATACCTGCATTTTCATAGGCCGATACGGAACCCGAAGGAGCAGAGCTTACTTAAAAAATTGGACTGATGAATAAAAGGGTAGAGTAAAATTTACGCTTCCCAAACCCTGCGGTATTTACTTGCTTAGTTTCACGCGGGGGTCTAATTTGGTATACAGCAAATCGGTAATGAAGTTGATGAGCACAAAAATAGTTGCACTGATTAATATAGCCCCCATCACCACAGGGAAGTCCAGTTTGTCTAAAGAGTCGACAGTGAGTTTACCCAGACCTTTCCAACTGAAGATAAACTCCACAAAGAAAGAGCCCGCCAATAGTTCAGCCAGCCAGCCCGATATAGCGGTGACCACCGGGTTTAAGGCATTGGGTAAGGCATGCCGCCAAATAACTTTTGCCTTACTTAAGCCTTTAGCATAAGCTGTACGAATGTAATCCTGGCTCAGCACATCCAGCAGGGCACTACGGGTAAGTTGGGTGATAATGGCCATGGGCCTTATTCCTAAGGTGATGGCCGGAAGAATAAGGTTTTTCAGGTCTAAATGCCGGCCACCAAAGGCATCATATCGCCATAGGCTCCCTACCATATCCAGGCCGGTATATTGTTTCAGCAAAAACCCGAAAATATAGGCCAACAGGAGTCCTGCAAAAAAGGAGGGTGCCGAAATGCCGGCGACGCTGATTAAAATGGAAGAAGTGTCCCAAAAGCTGTCTTTCTTGAGGGCCGCCAACACGCCGAAACTGATGCCCAGTACTGTAGCGATCAAGATGGCAGCAAAGGCCAATATTAAGGTGCCCGGTAAGGCGTCGCCCAAAACTTCAGTGACCAATCTTTTTGTTTGGTAAGATCGGCCTAAGTAGGGCTTTTTGACCACTAAAGTATACTCCTGATGAATTGTTGAACTGAAAATTGTTTGGTATTTTTGAATGACTTCCGGCTCGTTTTTTAAGATGCTTATTGGCGACAGGTCATTGAGGTAGAGCAGGTAACGATTCCACACCGGTTTATCTAAGTGTAATTCTTTGCGCACATTCTCCAAAGAGGCTAAATCACTTCTTTGTCCCAAGGTTAGTTTTGCCGGATCATCGGGCAGCACATTAAAGAGCAAAAACACCAGGGTAACTACACCCCATAACACCGATAGGCCATAAAGAAACTTTCGAAAAATGTAGCCGATACTCAAGGGACGAAGCTTTTGTTGTTCCGACAAAATAACGTTTTTTTGCTGAGAGAAAGGCCACTAAACCCAAGATGGTATAGAAAAGAAAGCAGTTGCCCGAACTCTTGTAAATGCATGCCGGGTATTTTGATTTTCCGAAAATCACCTTATCTTACCTCCGATTAATCGTATGGCTATCCGACCACATATAACCCCTTCGTTTTCCTATATTCCTTTGGAGGAAACATTGGAGATCATTCCTCGTTTCCAAAGTCTTCAGTTGGGTATTCCCAAGGAAACTTCCTTTCAGGAAAACCGGGTGCCGCTTACTCCGGAAGCAGTTTCTGTATTGGTTCAAAATGGCCACGAAGTGTTGGTAGAGCACAATGCAGGGGAACATTCTTTTTATTTTGATACGGATTACAGCGAAGCCGGAGCCCGTATTGTGTATGATAAATCAGAGGTGTATAAAGCCCGAATGATTATAAAGTCTGCACCGATATCGGAAGAAGAAACGAATTTGCTACAAGCACATCATGTCATTATTTCGCCCATTCATTTGCCTTTCTTGAAGGCTAGTATGATGGAGACTTTAGTTCGCAAAAAAATTATCGGAATCACTTTCGATTCTATCAAAGATGATTCAGGAATTTATCCTATCGTAAGGTCCATGAGTGAGATTGCCGGTAGCTCGGCTATTCTTACTGCGGCAAAATACCTAAGTAATGTTCATAATGGTAAAGGGGTTTTGTTAGGAGGAATTTCCGGTGTTCCATCCGCCAATGTGGTCATTATAGGTGCCGGAGTAGTAGGGGAGTTTGCCTCTCGAACCGCACTTGGACTAGGCGCTTCAGTAAAGATTTTTGACAATTCCATTTACCGCTTGATGCGCTTGCAAAACAATATAGGCCAGCGTTTATATACCTCCGTTATCGATCCTAAAGCCCTGGCGCAGGAGCTGATGAGTGCCGATGTGGCCGTGGGGGCCCTCAAGCCGGTTAACGGGGTGACCCCGGTGGTGGTGAGCGAGGCTATGGTGAGCCATATGAAAGCCGGTTCAATGGTTGTAGATGTCAGCATCGATCGGGGAGGCTGCTTCGAAACTTCCAGGGCAACCTCGCATGAACATCCGGTATTTAAAAAATATGATGTGATTCATTACTGTGTGCCCAATATTGCCTCCGGTGTTTCCCGTACGGCCTCTATGGCAATCAGCAATGTGCTGATGCCGATAGTACTGCAATGTGCCGACCTGGGTGGTGTGGATCACTTATTGCATGCCAAACCGGGTATCCGTAATGGGGTGTATTTATACAAAGGATTTGTAACCAACGCTCCTTTGGCACGCCGCTTCGATATTAAATACACCAATCTGGATTTTTTAATGGCAAATCCATTGTAAACCTAAACTCAAAAACTGAAAACCAACAAAAGTAGCGACTATGCCGCAACGTAAAAGAACGAACAAAACAATTGCCGGATATCATTTATTGATGATACTCGCTGCTGCTGATCACCAATTCAAAGTATCGGAAGACATGGTTATCCGGGAGTACCTGATTCAGGAATTTCCTTTCGATGTCAACTTAGATCGCGAGATGGAGATTATCAGCAACCTGCTCCCTGAAGAAAGAGAAGCCCACTTCTTAAAATATATGGATGATTTTTACGATGATGGTACACCTGATGAACGCAATAACCTCATCCAGTTTGCTATCGATCTGACAAAAGCCGATAATGTCATTTCTGTTGAAGAAAACCGATACCTGCAACTGCTTTTCGAACACTGGCATAGTGATGGTGAATAAAGAAACAGCTTGTTGAACACCAACAAGCTGTTTCTTTATTCGGGCGATTCTTATCTATGCCGCTTCTTTATAAACAGGAATGATTCTCTCAGTCATGCTGATAATGAATTTAGCCCTGATTTAAAATAGCTATCCTAAAGATCCTGTCTCTTTATTGTTTAATACTTCATGAAATCTCTTCTGGCAATATTCAAGCGTAAGCCACTGTGCAGGTACAGCGATTGTTGCAGGGGTAATATATCAGCTGCACCGGACTCCCGGCGGTAATCCATACCCAGATCAAAAAATAGACGAGGCCAGAATTCATAAGAAGCATTCAATCCTGCCAACAGATAATTGCCCTTTGGTCCATTGATAAGCCGCACCCCTTCATTGCTAAATCGGGTGTTGTAGTTCATGAAAATGTTATTTCCAAAGTTGGCAGCTCCGGTGTCTATGCCTTGGGTATAATAAATAACTTGGCCTTCAAAGCGTAAACGAGGTGCCGGCTGGTACCTTATTTTACCGATGAACTCGGCAAATCCTGCACCCAGCGGATGGGCCAAGGCCTGATTATAATGGGTATAGTTAGCCATGGATGTGCCCTTGATTTTAGGGGTGTTATGTTGGTAAGTATAGGGTCTTATCAGGTTCATTTCTGCCTGAAGGTCTAGGTTAGAAAGGGTAAAGGCGTCCATGTATTTAAGCCCCAGCTGCAGGCCCCACTTATTAGCCCAATATCCCGATCCGTCCACGAATCTTTTGCTGGAAAACTCATTGATTAAAATTTGTGTGTACAGATTCCAGTGTCCGGCAATTAAAGCTTTGGCATTGAGGCCTATGGCTACCTTATCAGGGCTGCCCATAGCACGTTCCACGGCTCTGTAAAAGATTATGGGGTTCAGGTAGCCAAACTCAAAATGTCCTTTCCGGGAAAAGGTTACCGATTCAAACAAACCAACATTCAGCCAACGATTAATGTTCATACTTAAATGATGAATGGTGGCGTATTTATACCCTTGGGCTTTTGGTTCACCGGCAAACCATTGCGGTGTTAATCGAACAAACAGGTTTTGATATTGGAGTTTCCATATGCGCGTTCGTAAACGGACGAAAGCCATATTGGCCCCTATATCGGAAAGGAACAAGGATCGATATCCGTCTCCTATAAAGTTTTTGTCGTAGCCAACTGTCAGGTTCATATGGTCCTGAATTAAGGGAACATCTACATAAAAACCGGGTAAAAAATAAGTATAACCATTCCCTGATTTATGATAGCGTCCGCGACCGGGTATGGCTTCCCATTCTTGTATATATTTGTTGATGTAGTCGGGTACTTCTTCGTATTGGTGGATGAGTGAAGTGTAAAATCCCACTTTATTCAGGATGCGCCCCCTCAGTTCGGCACCCTGGGCGGTACTGAATAAAAATTGTCGCTCATCATCAGGAGCATATAGCGTTTGAAAACTAAGTATGGGGTTGGCCGCAATAAAAAAATCGGAATTATTGGATTGTAATAAATTAGCAGGGTTTTTGTAAAAACCATTGGACGCATTACTTAAAGTAGCGGCGGTAACAGGTGCCCACTCACTACTGATGCTCAATGCGCGATTGATGTTGAAATGGTCAACATTGCTCCAACGCATTTCATAAGCATCGGCTTTTTGTCCAAATAAATAATTGGCCGCATCTCTTCTGGAAATTGCTCGATTGCCTAAAAAAAGACTGTCTGATAAGCGCCCGTTTTTGGTTTCTATCCGGTCCAGCAAATGCTGTTCCTCACTACCAAAAGGTAAGTAAGTGATTTGGGCCGTGGTCGAAAAAGTACCCAAAAGCAATAGGGTGGTTAGTATATTTCGGATTTGCAGGAGCATTTTCAGAACTTAAATTAGTAAGAGAAAAGATACAGCTTCAGGTATATTTATTTTTTCAACTGCTCGGCTAACCAGATAAACTCATGTACAAAGTCGGCTACGTTTTTTTCAAAGCCGCCATCTACCAAATTACCTTCCTCATCAAATTTTTCATTTGCTTTGGGAACAATCAGCATAAATGGTGAAGCAATACCAAACAGTGCAGGAATCAGCTGAAGTAATTGTTGAGAAGCCCGAATGCCTCCCATTGCTCCGTCGGATGAAGTGACCACTCCCATTGCTTTGCGCCTTTGTTTGGGAAAATGATCCAGTAAGTTTTTTAATGCAGGCGAGTAAGCGCCATTGTATTCCGGTGAACTTAAAATGAGGGCATCAGCCGAAAACATTCTTTCCGCTATTCCTCTTAATGATTCCGGTGCATCTTCAGGTTTTTGCCATACTTTTTGAATAAACGGAATGTCCGTTTCATTCATTGCAATAAGGCCCACCTTATGAGAGGTATGCTGCTGCATGTATTGGTGAAGGTAGCGGGCAACGCGTAAATTTAAACTTGGTTGGCGCGGGCTGCCGGCAATGATTTCTATATTCATATGGAATCTCAATTTTACGCCACAATGTTAAGTTTTTAATCCAAAATCAAGAAGAATAGCCTTTAAAATTGTGCAAAGGCCCCAAAACGTTTTATGATAAAAGGGATAAGAGCTTATTAATAGTGTAGGGCAGTCCGGACAATTTTTGATAAATGAAGAAGTTTTATCACTTTGTTTTGGTGCACAGCCGGTGTGCTCTGCCAAAAATTAAATAACTTTGCGCCCTGTAATTTCAACCCTCGGGTACAGCAGTTTACCCATGGGTATTGTAAGCAAATTTTAAAGTAAACAAATGAATATAATTATTCCAATGGCAGGGATGGGTAAAAGAATGCGCCCGCATACTTTAACTACGGCTAAGCCACTCATTCCTATTGCGGGAAAACCTATTGTACAGCGACTTGTAGAAGACATCATGGCCACCTCTAATGAGCAGGTAGAAGAGATAGCTTTTATTATCGCTCCGCATTTCGGGACGGTTGTAGAACAATTGTTGCTTTCTGTTGCTGAAAATTTAGGAGCGAAAGGTCGTATTTGTTATCAGGAGGAGGCCTTAGGCACGGGTCATGCCTTGCTTTGTGCTGCTGAGAGTTTGAAAGGCAATGTTTTTATTGCTTTTGCCGACACTTTGTTTAAAGCTAATTTTCAAATTGATACCCAAAAAGATGCCATCATCTGGACCCAAAAAGTAGCCGACCCTTCGGCCTTTGGTGTCGTAAAAATGAATGCAGAAGGACGCATTACGGATTTTGTGGAAAAACCAAAGGAGTTTGTTTCTGATTTGGCCATTATTGGTGTTTATTATTTTAAAGATGGCGAAAACCTGCGTCGGGAATTACAATATCTGGTAGATCATGATGTGAAGGAAAAAGGAGAATTTCAATTGACGACAGCCATGGAGAACATGAAAAATAAAGGATTGGCCTTTTATAGTGATCAGGTGGAAGAATGGTTGGATTGTGGCAACAAAGATGCTACCGTATTTACCAACCAAAGGATACTGGAATTTAAGCAGAATACGGAACAACTAGAGGCAACTTCCGCACAGATTCAGCAGAGCATAATCATCCCTCCTTGTTTTATCGGGGAGAATGTAAAAATTAGTCATTCCGTTATTGGCCCGTATGTATCCTTGGAAGCAGGCGCAGAAATCAGCCATGCCATTATCGAAAATAGTATTATACAATCTGATACAACTGTTAAAAATGCACAGATAAGCAATTCGTTGTTAGGAAAATCAGTAACTTACAGCAGCAAAGCTGACGAGTTAAGCCTTGGAGATTATTCTGTGTCGTTATGAGTGTAAGTCCTTTTGATTATTCTAATTACCAGAAACCTGAAAGACACCTTGGTGCTTACAGGTTTTTCTTTTTTTGTGTTGTGTTACTGACAATGTTGACAAGTTGTGGGGTGACACGCAATACTATTGAAAAAGAAACAGCTAACCATACAATAGATAATGGTGGTAGCGATGCCCTGTTTATGAAAGCCGTAAAGCAAAAAATTAAGGGGAATAGCGACAGTGCCTTCAATGATTTTTTGCGGTATGCTCAACAGCATCCGGAAAATGCAACAGCCCATTATGAGTTGGCTCGAATATGGTTTGAACGTAACCATGTTCCTAAAGCCTTAAAAGAAATTAAACAAGCCTATCAGTTGGATTCGGCCAATAAATGGATTCATAGTTTTTATGCCGATTTGCTGGCCTATGACGGACAATATTTAAAAGCTGCCCATGAATTCAGCCGTTTGGCGCAAAAAGAACCACGTGCGCCGGAAGATTATTTGGTGCGGCAAGCTATGTTGTTCCAAAAAGCAGAATCTTATCTTAATGCCATAAAGGTTTTGGATACTTTAGCCCGTTTTATTGGAGAGGATGATGAAGTGCTGCTGCTCCAAAAGCACCAACTGTATTTACGGATGAATGACGTAGCAGGTGCCGCAGGCGAAATCAGGAAGTTGATAGATTTTTATCCGGATAACATTCAATACCCTTTGATGTTGGGAAATATTTACCTCAATAATGGTAAGCCTGAGGAAGCCGCCACTGTTTTTCAAGGTTTGGAAAAAAGCTATCCCGACAGCTTGGAGGTACAACATGGTCTCATGCAGTATTACATGAAAATTCAGGATACTACAAGCTTACATAAGGTAGTTGTGCGCACTTTTTCTAATAAAGTATTAGATATTAGAGACCGTATTGACTTATTGCTTCCTTTACTCCAACAAAATAATACTAGCGAAAAGGAGCGTGCTTTAGGTAAACAATTAGCCTTTTCGTTGGCACATGAAGAACCTTTGAATCCCTTGGCATTAATGCTTTATGGCGATTTATTAATGCTGGAGGAGCAATCAGACAGTGCTTTAATATACTATAAAAAGGTAACCGAGATTGATACCACCATGTACTTGCCCTGGCAGCAAATTATGATGAATTTTGCGGCCAACAGACAAATGGACTCGGTGGCGGTTTACAGTTCACAGGCCATTCAATATTTTCCTGATGAACCCATTGCCTACTATTTTGCCGGTATCGCCTATAGTCAGTTAAGCCAGCCGGAAAAGGCTGTGAGCCTGTTGCATTCGGCAGTGAAGTTGCAAGAGGATGATAATGAAGCCTTAAAATCGGAGATGTTGAGCACTTTAGGGGATGCCTACAATGCCTTGAAGGACTTTTCGGCAGCTGACAGCAGTTATGAAGCAGCTTTAAAACTGATGCCTGATAATATTACGGCACTAAATAATTACAGTTATTACCTCTCCTTACGCGGCGAAAGGCTGGAAGATGCTGCTATGATGTCGGCAAAAACTTTAAAGGCACGACCCGATGAACCCACCTTTTTGGATACTTATGGCTGGATATTATTTAAACAAAAGAAATACGAGGAAGCAAAAGTGCAGATTGAAAAAGCCATTGAACTGAGTGGTCCGGAAACAGATGGTACTCTTTTTGAGCATTTAGGAGATATTGAATTTATGCTGGGCAATGAAGAAGCCGCTGTAGAAGCCTGGGAAAAGGCCTTAAATAAAGGAGGGGCCTCGGATATCATTAATAAAAAAATTAAAGACAAACAGTGGTATGAATAAACTGACGGGTTTTTCCTTCTCAATCTCAGCGCTATTTGCCGCTGTTTTACTTTTATCTTCTTGTGCGGGCAGCCGTAAACTTAGCGAAGCAGAAACACCAACGGTGGTGAAGCCTATGCAAGCCAGTGATTTTTTGACTAACAAGATTCACTACAATACCTTTTCAGGACGGGCACAAGCACATTTGGTGACCAAGGATCAGGATCAGAATTTTTCGGCTAATCTGAAAATGAAAAAAGGCTCAGTAATCTGGTCTTCCCTCATTGCCTTAGGTATTGCTGAGGTGGCCAGAGCCAATATTACTCCGGATAGTTTGCGCGCCTTGGTTCGCATTGGCAAAAAGGCTTACGCTATGTCCTACGAGGAAGGGCAAAAGTTTATAAATGCAGAAGTGGAGTTTGCAACACTACAGAATTTACTGGTAGGTAATGTGCTTGTTGAAGATATGCCGGTAAAAAGTCTGGAAGAAAAAGATTCGGTAGTGGTCATTACAACCGAACAAGGAGGCAATACCCAAGTGCTGACCTATGGAAAAGCAAGTAAACTATTGAAGCATGTAAGTTTGTCTGCACCGGCCAAGGATTTTAGCTGTGACATAAGCTATGAAAAGTATGGCCCTACCAGCAATAGTCAGCCATTTGCTTATCAACGTAAAATCATTATTAAAAACCAGAAGGAAGTCGTTAAATTAGATTTGGATTTTACCCGCGCCGAATTGGATATTCCTTTGGAGATTGCCTTTGATATTCCCACTTCCTATACGCTACAAACTATTCAGAAGAAAAACTAGTCTTATAAGTAGAAGACATCGATGTGCCATTTTTAAACTGAAAAATGGCACATCAATAATTAATAACCCTGGGAAACTGAACAAGCTGTTATTGATGCTGACTTTGGTCTAAATCTCTAACATATAGTTTACCTTTGGTGACTTTTAATCAAATAAAGAAATGAACGTAAAACTTAAATCGAGCTTATTGATTGCAGCTGGTGTATTATCTTTTGCCTATTCTGCAGAGGCTCAAAAGCAGAACTACACTATTCCTAACGACAAAGGGAGTGTATATGCCAACCTGAAGGACCGAAAGCTGAAATCGGATGATTTGAAAAACAATTTGTCACAATGGTTAGGCTTGAATCCTGATCATACTTATAAAGTGATTAATACAACTACGGATAAATTGGGATTTACGCACCGTAATTTTCAACAATATTATCAAAACACTTTGGTAGATGGTGGAACTATTTTAGTGCATTCCAAAGATGGAATTATCACTTCCGTGAATGGCCGTGTTGCTCCCATTGCTCAGTTGTCAGTACAGTCTGCGTTAAATTCAGATGAGGCAATCGGAACCGCACGCAGAACTTTGGAAGTAGTTACACTTATTCGTCAATACCCGGCTTCTTTGTTGATTACCTCTGTGCCTTCTGCTCATGGAATGGAGTTTGCCTTGGCTTATAAAGTCCGGATAGATGGTCGTACCCTCGACGGAAAAATCAAAATGGCCAATGTGTTTGTTAATGCTACTAATGGTTCAGTAATCAAAACCGAAAGTTTGATTGCGCATGCCGATGTGGAAGCTACAGGGCACACATTATATAGCGGAGTAAGAACTATCACTACTGATGATACTCCGGAAAATGGGTATCGGTTGCGTGATAATGCCCGGAATATTGAAACTTATAATGTTACCGGCGATCCCATGACCGGAGTGAACGGCACTACTTTTGATAACCCTCAGGATTACTTTAACCCCACCACTGTTTGGGATGAAAAATTAGCCCTGACCAATATCCAATTGACTGAAGCCAACAGCGTAATGCTTAGTGGACTGGGTTTTCAAACCGGCAATTTCCTTACTTCATTTGTTACCCGGGCTGGGAATTTTAATATGGCAGAAGCAGATTTTATAAATTGGCCGGATGTAATGCTTATGCAAGCGCCGGTGGCTGTTTTGCCCTTAAGCACTAACAATATCTACGGTTTTACCAATACAGATACTGCTTTCTTTGCGGGCTTTGGTAAAGTAGATATTTTCAGTAATGACTTCAACTTAATTGATTCAACCCTCTTTATTGTTTCCAACTTAAATGCTCCCGGTGTATATAGCTGGAGCGATACTGCCGGGTACGCAGGTACCTATGAAATTGCTCTCGTAAAAAATCCAGCACTGGATACCCATTGGGGTATGGGCGAAACGCATGATTATTATATGGACAAGTTTGCCCGTAATAGTTATGATGGTGAAGGGGCTGTGGTTAAAAACTATGTAAATGGTATTTGGCCTATCTCCATAAGCCAAAACAATGCTGCTGCCTTACCTGCTCCCGATAATGCGATGGTATATGGTTTAGGAGATGGAATTATGATGGATGCTGTGGTGAGTTTAGATGTTATGGGTCATGAGTTTACCCATATGGTTACCGAAAGCAATGGTAACGGAGGCTTGCAATACGTAGGAGAATCGGGTGCATTGAACGAATCTTTTTCTGATATCTTCGGTACCTGCATTGAGTTCCGTTCTAAAGGTGAAGAAGCAAACTGGTTAATCGGTGAGGACGTTATTTTGGTTCAGCCCGGTTTTTTCCGTTCTATGTCAGACCCCAAAGCACCCGCTTCTGCAGGAAATCCTAACTTTCCAGCACAGCCTGATACTTACGGAAAACAGTACTGGGTAGATCCTACCAACGTACAGAATGATAATGGTGGCGTACACATCAATAGTGGTATTCAAAACAAATGGTTCTACCTTCTTTGCGAAGGTGGTACAGGTACCAACGATAATAATTACACCTATAATGTGAGTGCCATAGGGATGGAAAAGGCAGAGCAAATTGCCTATCGTAATCTAACTTCTTATTTGGTAAGCACCTCTAAGTATCAAGATGCTTTCAACGGTTCAATTCAGGCAACTATTGATTTGTTTGGAGAAAATTCTGACGAAGTAGCAGCAGTACAAGAGGCCTGGAAAGCAGTAGGCGTGTTGGATGGCAGTGCTATTAGTAAAGTAGGAGCTTTGGCGAGCACGCTAACCGTTTATCCTAACCCAAGCTCAACAGGCCGGTTTACTATTTCCTCCGATAGTCAGGAAATAGTACAAGCACAATTGATGAGCATGGTGGGCAAATCACTTTTATCTTTCGATGTAAAAAAGGGAATCAATAGTTTTTCAACCGGTAATTTACCTAAAGGAATCTATCTGCTGAAGTTGACCCTCGATAGCGAAGAAATAATTAAAAAGATTTCGGTTCTGTAAATAAAAAAAAGAAACTGAAGGAACTCCGGCATGATCAAAAGCCTATCATGCCGGAGTTTTTTTGTAGAAAATTATCGGATAAGTGCAGCACAAATGATGCCGGTTGCCACCGCTACATTCAAGGACTCTGCCTTTCCTTTTCCGGGAATAGTAACCGGATACTGAGCAGCAGCTATCAGGTCCTTGGAGAGGCCTACAGATTCATTACCTAAGGCTATTATTCCGGGTTTCGGCTCCTTTAAGTCATGCACAGATTGCCCCTGCAGGCAAGTGGCATAAATAGTGGCTTTGTTGGAGTCTAAAAAATCTTTTAGCTGAATAAAATGAATTTGTACTCTTAGAAAGCTGCCCATAGTGGCTTGTATCACTTTTGGGTTATAGACTTCCACGCAGTCTTCTGTACAATAAATAGTTTCTATTCCAAACCAGTCTGCAATTCGGATGATGGTTCCCATGTTTCCCGGATTTTGTACTTTTTCTAATAACAAAGCCCAGCTGTTTGTATCTTTTATAGGATATTGCGGGGCCTGTTGTACCACTAAAATGACCTCTTGAGCTGTTTTCAAAGAAGTGGATTTCTCCAGTTCAAAGTCCTTGGCCATTACAATTTGTGCCTCAGGATGTTGATCCAGCAGTTGCCGGTTCTCGTTCAACCAGGTTTCCAAGGCTATTACCATTTGAATGGAGGAAGAGGATGCTAACCATTCTTTTGCATTTTTGTCTCCTTCAACTAAATAGGCATTGTGTGCTTTTCTGTATTTTTGCTGACTTAAAGAAAGAACAAATTGAATTTGAGATTTTGTCATGAAATATCGTTGTAGAAAGATTTTCTGGTCGGCACAAATTAGGCAAAAAGACAAGAAATAGCTACCTTGATACTACATTTTCTTCCATGCTGCAAATAAAGCGGATTGTATATTTTTTCTGTATGGTTACCCTGCTTGCCTATGTTAGTGGTTGTTCTACTACTAAACATTTAAAAGAAGGGGAAGTGCTGTTGAGGCGAAGTAATGTGAGGCTACATACCGACCGTACCCTGGCAGAAA
>Ga0079224_100002488_pt1 | contig 22414 bp, 18 predicted proteins | sample Stecom2015_FD_80414 | JGI IMG/M metagenome (GOLD analysis project Ga0079224, IMG submission 80414) | Agricultural soil microbial communities from Utah to study Nitrogen management - Steer compost 2015 | ecosystem: Environmental > Terrestrial > Soil > Agricultural land | place: USA: Utah...
CACCTTGGCGGTCACCGAGGCGCCCTTCAGCTGATCCGGGGTGGCCAGCACGGTGTCGCCGTCGACGACGAGCACCGGCGTGAGGGTGACCTCCTCGCCGACGTCGCTGCCGAGCTTCTCGACCTCGAGGACCTGGCCGGGCTCGACCCTCTCCTGCTTGCCACCGGTCTTGATCACTGCGTACATGGGGCTCTTCCTGGTGCTGGCGGCGCCACGGGGCGCGCCGAATGCGGGACGGACGATGCTACCGCGGCGGCGCCGATGTCGGCCAAGTCCGCCACGGCTGGGCTCAGGTGGCGGGCAGGAGGTCCTCGTCGACCACGACGCCACGGCCCTCGCAGGTGGGGCACTTGCCGGCGAAGCTCTCGAGGAGGCCCTCCCCGATGCGCTTCCGGGTCATCTCGCAGAGGCCGAGCTCGGAGATCTCGAACACCTGGGTGCGGGTCTTGTCCCGGGCCAGGGCCTCGCGGAACACCCGCACCACCTCGTCGCGGTTCGGCTTGATCTCCATGTCGATGAAGTCGACGACGATGATCCCGCCGATGTCGCGGAGCCGGAGCTGGCGGGCGATCTCCTCGGCCGCCTCCAGGTTGTTCTTGAACACCGTCTCCTCGAGGCTCGACGTGCCCACGTTCTTGCCGGTGTTCACGTCGATGACCGTGAGGGCCTCGGTGTGCTCGATGATGAGCGACCCGCCCGAGGGCAGCCACACCTTGCGGTCGAGGGCCTTGTGGAGCTGCTCGTGGATGTGGAGCTTCTCGTAGAGCGGCAGGGCCTCGGCCTCGGGGTCGTAGTACTCCACCCGGTCGGCCAGCTCGGGGCTGATGCTGGCCACGTAGTCCCGCACGCTCTCGTAGAGCTCGCGGTCGTCGATGATCACGCCGCGGTAGTCGCTGTTGAACTCCTCGCGGATCACCCGGACCGCCATGTCCGGCTCCCGGTAGAGCAGCGCCGGAGCCTGGGTCTTCTTGGCCAGCGCGTCGATCTGGTTCCACTGGTCGACGAGGCGGCGGACGTCGTTCTCGATCTCCTGGTCGGTGACGCCCTCTGCCGCGGTGCGGACGATCACGCCGTGCTCGGCGGGCTTCACCGCGTCGAGGATCCGGCGCAGGCGCTTGCGCTCGTCGTCGGAGAGTCGCTTGGAGATGCCGTAGGTGGAGCTGTTCGGGATGAGGACCACGAACCGGCCGGGCAGCGACACCTCCTGGGTGAGCCGCGCCCCCTTCGCGCCGATCGGGTTCTTCGTGACCTGACAGATGATCGTCTGCTTCGGCTTCAGGATCTGCTCGATCCGCAGGTCGGAGCGGTTGCCCTTGCCGGCCCCGCCCCGCTCGACGTCCTCGGGGTCGTAGTGGACGTCCCCGCGGTAGAGCACGGCGTTCTTCGGGGTGGCGATGTCCACGAACGCGGCCTCCATGCCGGGCAGCACGTTCTGGACCTTGCCGAGGTAGATGTTGCCGTGGATCTGGGAGATGTCGTCCTGGGGGCGGCTCACGTAGTGCTCGATGAGGTTGCGGCCCTCGAGCACGGCGATCTGGGTGGCCTTCTCGGTGACGTGGACGGCCATCAGGTAGCGGCCCACGGGGCGGCCCTTGCGCTCCCTGCCCCGGCGGGCCTCGAGGATGTCCTCGTCGAGGTCGACCCCGCCGGTGGGCAGCACCGCCTCGACCGGCTCCCCCCGCTTGCCGCGGCCGCCGGTGCGGCCGTTGCCCTTGGCCGGTGCCTTGGCCTCGCCGTCCTTGCGGCCCTGACCGCCGCGGCCCCGCCCGCCCCGGCGGCGCTTGCGCTTGGGGGCACCCTCGCTGGCGCGCTCACCCCCGTTGCCCGCCGGCGGGGCCGGGGGCGCGGGGCGGGTGTCGCCGATCTGGGGCTTGCGGGGCGCCTTGGGCACGAGGGCCGCCTCCGCGGCCTCGGGCGAGGGGCGGCCCTCGCTGGCCCGCTCGGGCAGCTCCGGGATGCGGTCGTCGTCGCCGGCGGCGGCCTGGCGGGCGCCCTCGCCCTTCGCCTGGGCGGTCCGGCCGGGGGCGTCCGGGCCGGGCGAGCCCGACGGCTGCTCGTCGGCGCCAGCACCGGCCTGACCGACACCGTCGGCCCTGGCGGTGTCGGCGGCCGCCCGGGAGCGGCTGCGGTTGCGGCCGCCCCGCGAGCCGCGACGGCGCTTGCGCTGCCCACCACCGCTGCCGCTGCCGGCCGCGTCGGCGGAGGCGGACTGGGCGGTGCCGCCGGTGGCGGGACCCGCCTCCCCCGCGCCGCGGTCGGGTGCGGCGCTGGCCTGGGCGCCGTCGTCGCCCTTGGGCTGGTCGCCGGCGGCAGCAGCCGGCGCGCTCGAGGAGCCTGCGGCGCCGTCGCTGCGGTCCGCCGTCGAGCCCCGGTCGCGCTCCGGGCGCGTCGAAGGCTCAGCCCCGGCGGCGTCTCCGCGGGGGCCCGAGTCGCCGGTGGCGTCGGCGGGTGTGGTGTCGGTCATCGGGGAGATCCCTTCTCATGACGCACGCGCCTGCGCGTGCGGGGCCGGCGTCGCCGCACGCGCGCCGGGATCCCCGAGGGGGATCGGCTCGCAGCGGGCGCCGTCGACCAGCGTCCATTGGTGGGTCCGCATCACCCGACCCTCGCGCCAGGCGGGGTCGAGCGCGCGGAGGAGCTCCGCGGGTCGGAGGCTCCGGGGTTGGGTGGCCAGCTCGGCGCCGAGGAGCGGCCCGACGAGGGCCGGGTGGCCCCGCAGGTCGTCGGCGTCGGGCTCGGGGGGCAGGACGTCGAGCGACATGATGGCGGGGCGAGCGTCGACCTCGACCTCGCTCCCCTTGCGCTCGACGGTGATCGGCAGCTCGGTGGCGGCCAGGGCTCGCTCCACCGCGGCGGCCAGGGCGGCCTGGTCGGGGCCGACGACCTCCAGCTGCCAGGAGGCGCTCGTCACCGCGGCCTGCAGCGAGTCGGTACCGGGGTGGAGGACCACGGCGCGCTGGGCGGTGATCCCGGGCGGCAGGTGCGGCGTGATGACCGCCGGCAGGTCGGCGACGTCCACCTCGGTCGCCGGGTGCAGCTCCACGTCGAGGTACTCGCCGAGGCTCTCGTAGCCGGTGGACAGCGCCAGGCCGAAGCTCAGCTTGGGTCGGGGCGAGAACCCCTCGCTGTACGCCACCCGGATCCCGGCTCGGCGCAGCGACCGCTCCCACACCCGGGCCAGGTCGCGGTGGGACAGGAAGCGGACCTTGCCGCGCTTGTCGTAGCGGACCCGGACCTTCACGTGCCGACCCCTGCCGGGCGGCGCGGCAGGAGCGTGACCGGCACCTCGCCGCCGCGCCCCAGGTCCTGACCCGTGCCCTGGCTCCCGCCGGCCGGGGGGACCGCCGATGCGACGACGTGCTCGATGCCGTAGCCGGTGCAGGCGCCGCAGTCGTAGCAGGGGGTCCAGCGGCAGTCCTCGAGGCCGACCTCGTCGAGGGCGTCGCGCCACTCCTGCCACAGGAAGTCCTTGTGCAGGCCGGCCGAGAGGTGGTCCCAGGGGAGCACCTCGTCCTCGGTGCGGTGGCGGTGGCAGTACCAGTCCATGTCGAGGCCGTGGGCCTCCACGGCCGCCTGCCAGCGCTCCAGGCTGAAGTGCTCGCTCCACTCCTGGAAGGTCCCGCCCTCGCGCCAGACCTGCTCGATGACGGGCCCGAGGCGGCGGTCGCCGCGGCTGAGGAGGCCCTCGACGATGCTGGCGCGCGGGTCGTGCCACTTGATCTGGACGTTGCCGCCCCGCTTGCCCTTCACGGCGTCGCGCAGCAGGCCGATCTTGCGGCGCAGCTCGGCCTCGGTGTTCATCCCGAACCACTGGAACGGGGTGAAGGCCTTCGGCACGAACCCGCCGACGCTGACCGTGACCGACCCCTTCAGGCCGTTGGCCTTGGCGAGGTCGAGGCAGCGCTGGGCCATCTCGACGATGCCGAGCGTGTCCTCGTCGGTCTCGGTGGGCAGCCCCGTGAGGAAGTAGAGCTTCACCCGCCGCCAGCCCTGGCTGAACGCCGAGCTGACCGCGGCGTAGAGGTCCTCCTCGGTGATCAGCTTGTTGATCACCTGGCGCATCCGCCACGTGCCGGCCTCGGGGGCGAAGGTGAGGCCGGTGCGGCGGGCCCGCTGGATCTGGGCCGCGATGCCGACGGTGAACGCGTCGACCCGCAGGCTCGGGAGGCTGACGCTGACGTCGCCGCAGGTGGCGTCGTCGTCCATCGTGGCGGTGACGACGTCCTCGATGCCGGAGAAGTCGGCGGTGGAGAGGCTGGTGAGCGCCACCTCGTCGTAGCCGGTGCGACGCAGGCCCTGGCGCACCATCTCGGTGACCTGCTCGGCCGGGCGCTCCCGCACGGGGCGGGTGATCATGCCGGCCTGGCAGAACCGGCAGCCCCGGGTGCAGCCGCGGAACACCTCGACGTTGAGGCGGTCGTGGACCACCTCGGTGAGCGGCACGAGCTGGCGCTTCGGGTACGGCCACTCGGCGAGGTCGGCGATCGTGCGCTTCTCGACCGTCTCCGGCGCCGCCGGGTCGATCGGCCGGGTGGCCTCCAAGCGGCCGTCGGGCAGGTAGGTGGCCTCGTAGAGCGACGGCACGTACACGCCCTCGAGCCCCGCCAGGTCGCGCAGGACCTGCTGGCGGTCGGCTCGACCGCCGTCGCGCCAGCGGGCGATCACCTCGGTGATCTCGCTGACCGCCTCCTCGCCGTCGCCGAGGACGACGAAGTCGAGGAAGTCGGCGAGCGGCTCGGGGTTGTAGGTGGCGTGGCCGCCCGCGCCCACGAGGGGGTGGTCCGCGCCGCGGTCGGCGCTGCGGACCGGCACGCCGGCCAGGTCCAGGCAGTTGAGGACGTTCGTGTAGACGAGCTCGGAGGACAGGTTGAACGCGATGACGTCGAACTCGTCGGCGCTGCGGTGCGTGTCGACCGAGAACAGCGGGATGTCGTGCTCCCGCATGATCGCCTCGAGGTCCGTCCACGGGGCGTAGGACCGCTCGGCGCGGGCGTCGGGGCGCTCGTTGAGGATCTCGTAGAGGATCTGCAGGCCCTGGTTGGGCAGGCCGATCTCGTAGGTGTCCGGGTACACGAGCAGCCACCCGACCCGAGCGGGATCGGGGGCGGGGACCTCGGCGCCGAGCTCGCAGCCGATGTAGCGGGCAGGCTTCTGGACCGAGGCGAGGTGCGGCTCGAGGCGAGCCCAGACGTCGGCCATGGTCTGTCCAGGCTACCGGACTGACCCGCGCCGCCGGGCATCCCGCAACCCTCGACCCGCGCTCGAGGGCAGCTCCCGCGGAGGTCGACCCGCCCTCCGGTTGAGGTCGAGCCCTCGGCGACCGGGGGGTCAGCTGAAGCGGCGCATGTGGACGTTGAGGACGAGGCCCATGGCGATGAAGGCGGTGAGGGTGCTCGAGCCGCCGTAGCTCATGAAGGGCAGCGGGATGCCGGTGATCGGCATGATCCCCATCGTCATCCCCACGTTCTCGAACACCTGGAAGACGAACATCGACAGCACCCCCACGCAGATGAGGGTGCCGAGCGGGTCGCGGGACAGCTGGGCGGTGCGCCAGATCCGCCAGGCGATGAGCGAGAGGAGCGCGAGGAGCGTGCCGGCGCCCACGAAGCCGAGCTCCTCCCCCACGGCGGTGAAGATGAAGTCGGTGTGCTGCTCGGGGACGATGTCGAGGCGGGTCTGGGTGCCCTCGAAGAGGCCGGCACCGAAGATCGACCCGGAGCCGATCGCCACCTTGGCCTGGTCCAGGTTGTAGGCGGCGTCGCGCTCCTCGCAGTCCTGGTTCTGGGTGTCGAGGAACGAGGTGAGCCGGCACTGCTGGTAGGTCTCGAGCATCCCCGAGTTGAGGACGATCACCACCCCGAACAGCCCGGCCACGGTGAGCGCGGCGATGTGGCGCACCTGCACGCCGCCGATGAGGAACATCCCCATGCCGATGGCCACGAACACGAGCGTGGTGCCGAGGTCGGGCTGCAGCATGATCAGCGCCATCGGCACACCGGCGATGGCGAGGAGGACGCCGAGGCGCCGGGCGTCGATCTCCTGGTTGAAGTGGGCGATCACCGACGCCAGGGCCACGATCACGACCACCTTCGCCAACTCGGAGGGCTGCAGCTGGAACGGGCCGAGCTGGAACCAGGCCTGGGCGCCCTTGCGCTCGCTGCCCAGGCCGGTGATCACGCCGGCGAGGAGGGCCAGCACCCCGAGGTAGGCGATCGGCGCGAGGTCCCGGTAGCGCCGGTAGTCGACCAGGCAGGTGGCGATCATCGCGACGACGCCCATGCCGACGAACAGGGCCTGGCGGCTGACGAAGCCGGTGTTGAAGTCGGACGGGTCGCGCCCGCGGGTGGCGCTGAAGATCATGAGGCAGCCCATCGCCGACACGGCGAGCACCGCCCCGATCAGCGCGAAGTCGAGGTGCCGCCACGGCGCCGCCGGGTTGCGCGACGTCCGGCCGAGCGCCCCCGGGGCCACCCGGGTGCGGCTGGGCATCGTGGTGGCCATCAGTCGGACACCCCGTCGATCGCCTCGGGCGGTTCGAGGTCCATGTTGGCGACGTTGCCGCCGGGCGGCGCCTCCGGCATCGGCGCGGCACCGGAGAGCACGTCGAAGAGGCGCCGGGCGATCGGGGCGGCCACCGAGCCGCCGTAGCCGGACTCCTCCAGCAGGACCGACACCGCGTACTGCGGAGCGGGCGCGGGGCCGATGGCGCCGAACACCGCGGTCGGCGCCTTGTTCGCCACCTGAGCGGTGCCGGTCTTGGCGGCGACGGGGTACTCGGGCGGGAACCCGGCGAAGGCGGCGCGGGCGGTGCCGCCCTCCTGGGTGGTGACGCCGACCAGGCCGTCGACCATGGCGTCACGCCAGTACTGGGGGATGTCGAGCGTGTGGCGGACGACCGGCTCGGCCACCCGCTTCACCTCGCCGGTCACGCCGTCGCGCACCTCGGCCATCAGCTGGGGCTGCATGATGCGCCCGCCGTTGCCGACGGCGGCGTAGGCCACGGCCAGCTGGAGCGGGGTGACGAGCACGTCGCCCTGGCCGATCGACATGTTCACGTTGTCGCCCGTGCGCCACGTGGGGTCGATGCACTCGGTGGCCTCGCAGAACTGGGCCTTCCACGACGGCGACGGGATCCGCCCGGGCTGCTCGGCCGGCAGGTCGATCCCCGTCTTGGACCCGAAGCCCCACTCCTCGAGGAGCTGGCGGAACCGCTCGGGACCACCGATCGCCTCCTGCTCGATCCAGAAGCGGGCGCCGAGGGTGTAGTAGAAGACGTCCGACGAGACGGTGAGCGACCGCCGGAGGTCGACGATCCCGTAGGCCTTGCTCCCGTCGTTGCGGAACCGGCACGACTCGCCCCGGCAGCCCGGCACCTCGAACACGCCGGTGTCGTTGATCGTGGACTCCGGGGTGATCAGGCCCGCGGCGAGCGCGGCCCAGGCGGTGAACGGCTTGAACGTCGAGCCGGGGGCGTACTGGCCCTGCAGGGCCCAGTTGTTGAGCGGGTAGTAGTTGGCCGGGTCGTTCAGCTCGGCCCACTCGGCCTCGCTGATCCCGTCGACGAACCGCGTGGGGTCGTACCCCGGCACCGACGCCATCGCCAGCACCGCGCCCGTGTTCGGGTCGAGCACCACGGTGGAGCCGACCTTGCCGACGTTCGGTCGGTCGCCGCCGCGAGGTGGTCGCTGCGCGGCGGCGGCCAGCGACGCCTGGAGCGCCTGCTCGGCGGTGGCCTGGAGGTCGATGTCGATGTTGAGGACGATGTCGTCGCCGGGGACCGGCGGGGTGGTGCCCTCGGGGATCACCCGGATCGTGTTGCCCTCGGTGTCGACCTCGAGGAGCGTCCGCCCCGGCGTGCCCCGCAGGTCCGACTCGTACATGCGCTCGATGCCGGCCTTCCCGATGGCGTCGTTCAGCGTGTACGGCTTGGTGGTGTCGGGGTCGACGGCGTCGAACTCCTCCTTGGTGATCTTGCCGGTGTAGCCGAGGATGTGCGCCGCGAGCGGCCCGTACGGGTAGCGGCGCACCGCCACCCGCTCGGCCGACACCGACGGCAGCTCGTCCTGGCGCTCGTCGATCCAGATCTTCAGGTCCTCGGGGACGTCGCTGGCCACCGGCACCGGCACGTACGGGCTGTAGCGCTGATCGGCGATGCGGGCCTCGAGCTCGGCGACGGTGGTGGGCTTGCTCGTCTGCGACAGGGCCTCGGCCAGCTTGGCGAGGACCTCGGTGCGCTCGTCGTCGTCGAGCTCCTTCAGCACGGTGCGGTCGATCGTCACCTGGATCGACACCCGGTTGTCGACGAGCACCTTGCCGTTGCGGTCGAGGATCCGGCCGCGGGGCGCCTCGACCTGCACCTCCCGCACCCGGTTGGCCTCGGCGACGATCTGGTAGTCCTCGTCGGACATCACCTGCAGGTACCAGAGCCGGGCGAAGAGCGCGGCGAACATCGAGAACACGACGATCCCGAGGATCGACAGGCGCAGGCGGGGCGTGTCGGTGGGCCTCATCGCATGATCGCCCGGGCGCGGACGCTGTCACGGGTGTCGGTGGCCCACCGCACCACCGGCAGGACGAGCGGGGCGGCGAGCGCGTTCAGGACGGCGACGACCGCGGCGATGCGCAGCAGCGCGGGGTCGACGAGATCCCGGCCGAGGATCGTTCCGAACACCCCGTAGAGGATGACACCGAACAGGCTGCCGATGGCCGCGGTGGCCGACGGGATCCACCAGGCGGCGCGCAGGACGGTGTCCTGCAGCGAGCCGACCACGTAGGCGACGATCACGTACACGAGGGCGGACAGTCCGAAGGGGCTCTGCAGCACCAGGTCGAAGGCGATGCCGGTGGCGAAGGCGACCACGGCGCCCCGGTCGGGGCCGGCGGCCAGCCCCGCCATCGCCGCGATGAGCAGCATCAGGTCGCCCTGCACCCCGAAGACCTCGATGCGCGACGCCACGCTCAGCTGAACGGTGACCGCGACGACGAGCAGGAGCGAGGTGCGGACCGCGATGACGAACGGGCCCGCGGGGGTCACCGGCTGGGCTCCCAGAGCAGCACGGTGAGGAAGGCCAGCCGGGAGGTGTCGACGAGGGGCTCCACGACGAGGTCGACGGTGAGCCCGCCGCTGCCGGTGCGGGTGTCCACCACGGTGCCGACAAGGATGAAGCCGGGGAAGGCGCTGCGGTCCGACCCGCTGGTGGTGAGCGGCGTCCCCTCCTTCACCTCGGAGCCGGCCTCGAGGCCGGTGTCCACGATGAGGGGCTTGCCCTCGCCGGTGCCCTCGGCGGTGCCGGTGACGCCGCTGTCGACGAGGCGCACGCCGACGGCGAAGTCGGGGTCGGTGATGAGCATCACGTGGGACCGCCGGTCGGTGACCTGCACGAGCTTGCCGACGAGCCCGGCGCCGTTGACGACGGGCATCCCCTCCTTGAGCCCGTGGTCGCTGCCCTTGTCGATCTCGATCGACCGGGAGAAGTTCGAGCCCGGGCCGGCGATCACCCGGGCGGTGGCGGTGGGGATGTCCCCCACCCACTCGATGTCGAGCTGGTCGAGCAGCCCGGCCAGCTGCTCCGCGGCGTCGGCGTCGCGGACCCGCTCGCCGCGCATCTCGTCGATGGTGGCGCGCAGCTCCTCGTTCTCGCGCTCGAGGTCGGGGTAGCGGGTGATCCCGTTCCACGCGTTCGAGAAGGGCTCGGTGGCGGTCTCGGCGACGCCGCGCAGCGGGGAGAAGACCTTGGCCGCGACGTCACGGGCGCCGGAGACCACCGCGGAGTCGCGGAAGTCGAGGGTCAGCACCGTGATCGAGGTGATGACGAGGAGCGCGATCGTGAGCCGCGAGCGTCCGGTGCGCCGGGACAGAGCCACAGACGGCGGCGGTCAGTGGGTGGCGGAGGAGGAGAAGAGCACGCCCTTGAGCGCCTCGAACTCCTCGAGCGACTGGCCGGAGCCGATGGCCACGGCGTGCAGCGGGTCGGGCGCGATGACGATGGGCATGCCGGTCTCGTGGTGGAGGCGGGCCTGGAGGCCGTGGAGGAGCGCCCCGCCGCCAGCGAGGGTGATGCCCTTCTCCATGATGTCGGCGGCCAGCTCGGGCGGGGTCTTGTCGAGGGTGACTTTCACCGCGTCGCAGATGGCGGAGACGGGCTCCTCCATCGCCTCGCGGATCTCCTCGGTGGTGGTGACGATCGTCTTGGGCAGGCCGGTGACGAGGTCTCGGCCCCGGATCTCGGCGTGGAGCTCCTCCTCGAGGGGCCAGGCCGAGCCGAGCGCGATCTTCACCTCCTCGGCGGTGCGGTCGCCGACGGCGAGCGAGTACTCCTTCTTGATGAACTGGACGATCGCGTCGTCGAGCTCGTCGCCGCCCACCCGCACCGACTGGCTGGCCACGATGCCGCCGAGGGAGATGACCGCCACCTCGGTGGTGCCGCCGCCGATGTCCACGATCATGTTGCCGGTGGGCTCCTGCACGGGCAGCCCGGAGCCGATGGCGGCGGCCATGGGCTCCTCGATGATGTAGGCGGGCTTGCGGGCGCCGGCGTACTCGGCGGCCTCCTGCACGGCCCGCTGCTCCACGCCGGTGATGCCGGAGGGCACGCAGATCACCATGCGGGGCTTGCTCCAGCGGCGGTTGTTCACCTTCTGGATGAAGTAGCGGAGCATCTTCTCGCAGATCTCGAAGTCTGCGATCACCCCGTCCTTGAGCGGCCGGATGGCCTGGATGTGCGAGGGGGTCCGACCGATCATCCGCTTGGCCTCGACGCCGACCGCCAGCGGGCGGCCGTCGCGCACGTTGACGGCGACCACCGACGGCTCGTTGAGGACGATCCCCCGGCCGCGGACGTAGACGACGGTGTTGGCCGTGCCCAGGTCGACCGCCATGTCGCGGCCCATGATCGAAGAGAGGACGTTCTCGGACATCGCGGCAAGGCCTCCGCTCGCTGCCTCCGGCGCTAGGGGAAGGCAGCCTACTCGTGCAGGTCCGGAGCGCCTAGGTCGCGCCTTAGCACGACCGGCCCGACCGGTGGTGGACCCTCAGCCTACGCCTCGTAACCGGAACGCAACAATCGCCGCCGGCGATGGGCGGGTCAGCGACCGGGGAACCAGAGCGCGATCTCCCGCGCGGCGGACTCGTGGCCGTCAGACGCGTGGACCAGGTTCTCGGTGGTGATCGTGGCGAAGTCGCCCCGGATCGTGCCCGGCTCGGCGTCGTCGACCTTGGTGGCGCCGACCATCTTCCGCACCAGGGCGTAGGTGTTGTCGGCCGGCCCCTCGACGATCATCGCGAACACCGGCGAGCGGGTGAGGAAGCTCACCAGCTCCCCGAAGAACGGCTTCTCGGCGTGCTCGGCGTAGTGCTCCTTGGCGAGGTCCTCGTCGACCTGGCGCAGCTCGGCGGCCACGATCTTGAGGCCCTTGCGCTCGATCCGGGACACGATCTCGCCGATGAGGCCCCGCTCGACGGCGTCGGGCTTGGCCATCACGAAGGTCTGGTTCATGGCCCGGACGCTACGCGGGCCGCGCCGAAGCCCGGAAATCCCGAATCCCGCCGGACGAGCCCACGGCCTGCTAGGGATGGGCCGGTGAAGGCGCTCCCCGGGGTGCTCCCCTACCTCACCGGGTCCCTGCGCGGTCGCAACCTGCGCGTCGTCGCCTGGCTGCTCGGCGTGTTCGCCGTCATGGTGGCCGTCTACTCCACGGTCTTCCACGTGCTGATGGAGCACGAGGGCCGGGACCACTCGTGGGCCACCGGCGTGTACTGGACGATGACAACGATGTCGACGCTCGGCTTCGGCGACATCACCTTCGAGAGCGACGCCGGGCGGCTGTTCTCGATGGTCGTGCTGCTGAGCGGCGCGCTGTTCATCCTCGTCCTGCTGCCGTTCGCGTTCATCCAGTTCGTCTTCCTGCCCTGGATGGCGTGGCGCGACGAGAACCGGGCACCGGCGAGGCTGCCGGAGGGAACCTCGGGCCACATCGTGCTCACCACGCTGGACCCGGTCACCGACGCGGTGATCCGCCGGGCCAAGAGCACCGGCGTGCCCTACGTGCTCATCGAGCCGGACCGGCACCGGGCCCTCGCCCTGCACGACAGCGGCTACCACGTGATGGTGGGCGACCCCGACAGCCCCGACGCGTACCGGCGAGCCCGGGTGGAGCACGCCGCCCTCGTGGCCACCACCAGCAGCGACACGACGAACACCAACGTCGCCTTCACCGTGCGGGAGATCGACGAGCACGTGCCGATCGTGACCACCGCGTCGTCGCCCGCGTCGGTCGACATCCTCGAGCTGGCCGGCAGCGACCACGTCCTGCAGCTGGGCCAGCTGCTCGGGGAGGCCGTGGCCCGACGGGTGGTGGGGCGCGACGGCAAGGCCCAGGCCATCGGCGAGCTCGACGAGCTCGTCGTCGCCGAGGCCAGCGCGGTGCACCCGGACCTCGTCGGCCGGCGACTGGCCGAGACCGACATCCGCCAGCGGGCCTCGGTGAACGTCGTCGGGATCTGGGAGCGGGGACGCTACCGGGCCGCCGGGCCCGAGACGCTGATCACGCCGGGGTCCGTGCTGATCCTGGCCGGATCGGCGGCCCAGCTGGCTGCGTACGACGAGGCGTACTCGGTGCCGGGCGCGGCCGAGGACCGGGTGGTGATCATCGGGGCCGGACGGGTCGGCCGGGCCGCCGCCCGGGACCTCGACTCGGCCGGCATCGACTTCAAGATCGTCGACAAGCGGCCCGACCGGATCCGGGACCACCAGCACTTCGTGCTGGGCGACGCCGCCGAGCTCGAGGTGCTCGTGCGAGCCGGACTGCGGGAGTCCTCGGCGGTGCTGATCACCACCCACGACGACGACGTCAACGTCTACCTGACGATCTACTGCCGCCGCCTGGAGCCCGACATCCAGATCATCAGCCGGGCCAACGTGGAGCGCAACGTCGGGACCCTCCATCGAGCCGGCGCGGACGCGGTGCTGTCGTACGCCTCGCTCGGCGCGTCGGCGATCTGGAACGCCCTGGGCCCGAACGACGTGCTCGTCGTGGCCGAGGGCCTCCACGTGTTCCGGATGCCCACCCCCCGCCCGCTCGTGGGCCGCACCCTGGAGGAGTCGCGGCTGCGCCAGGAGACCGGGGTGACCGTGGTGGCCCTCGCGCTGGGCGAGAAGATGCTCACCACCAACCCCGGACGCGACACGCGCCTGCCGCCGGACGCGGACCTCATCCTCATCGCCGACGACGAGGCCGAGGAGCGCTTCCTCGACCGGTACCAGCTCGACCGGCCGCGCTGAGCGGAGCGGCTCAGCGGAGGCGGCCGAGACGGCGGGCCGCGGCCCGGGCGGCGCCGACGGTGTAGAGGCTGCCGGTGACGAACACGAGGTCCTCGTCGGCGGCGTGCTCGACGGCGGCGGCCAGGGCGTCGCCGGGGTCGGCCACCACCCGGGCGGAGCCGCCGACGGCGGCGACCGCCGCGGCCAGCTCGCGGGCGTCGAGCGCTCGCGGGGAGTCCGGCGTGCAGCACACGACCTCGGCCGCCTGGTCGACGCCGAGGATCCGCAGCAGCTCCTCGGGGTCCCGTCCGGCGAGGACGCCGATCACGAAGCGGCGGTCACCGGCGATGGAGAACCCCTCGGACAGGGTGCTGGCGGCAGCCCGGGCGCCATCCACGTTGTGGGCGCCGTCGAGGATGAGCAGCGGGTCGTGGTGCAGCACCTCGAACCGGCCCGGGTTCTCGACCGACGCGAACGCCTCCCGCACCAGCCCGTCGTCGAGGGGCCGCCCGAAGAACGCCTCCGCCGCGGCGAGGGCCACGGCGGCGTTGTCGCCCTGGTGCGCGCCGTGGAGCGGCAGGAAGACGTCGTCGTAGGCCCCGCCGGGGGTGCGCAGCGACACGAGCCGGCCGCCGACGGCGAGCCGGTTGTCGACGCAGTCGAAGTCCTCGCCGCGGTACCAGCGGGCATCCGCGGGGGTGGCGTCGAACACCGGGCGCAGCTCGGCGGAGGTCTCCCCCACCACGAAGGTGGCGCCCGGCTTCACGATCCCGGCCTTCTCCTCGGCCACCCGCCGGCGCCAGTCGCCCTGCCCGTCGGTGTGGTCGTGACCCACGTTGGTCAGCACGGCGACGAGGCCGTCGACGACGTTGGTGGCGTCGTAGCGCCCGAGGAGGCCGACCTCCACCACGGCGGCGGCCACGGCCTCATCCGCGAACCAGCGCAGCGCCGCCGCGGTCAGCAGCTCGAAGTAGGACGGCCGCTCGTCGAGCAGGGTCTCGAGCTGCGCGAGGTCCGAGAGGACCTCCGCCAGCTGCTCGTCGCGGATCGGTTCGCCGTTGCGGGAGATGCGCTCGTTGAGCCGCTCGAGGTGCGGGCTCAGGTAGGTGCCGACCGGCAGGTCGTGGCCGCCGAGGAGGCGGGTGACCATCCGGGCCACCGAGCCCTTCCCGTTGGTGCCGGTCACGTGGACCGACGGCTGGGCGTGCTGGGGGTCGCCGAGCACGGCGGCCAGGGCCCGCATGCTGTCGAGCTTCAGGCCCTCCACCCGCCCGGCGACGGCCTTGGAGCGCTCCAGGTCGATGTGGCCGTCCAGCCAGGCCAGGGCCTCGTCCAGGTTCACTCGCTCGGAGGCTAGCGGTCGCCGTGGATGATCCGGATCAGTGAGGCGGCGCCGAAACGTACGCGGCCACCCCGGACAGGGGGAAGGTGCCCTGGACGCCGGAACCGTCCTTGGTGGCGATGCGCAGGGCCTCGATCTCGACGGCGATCACGTCGGACGACGCGGCGTTCGCGAGCTTCACCTGGCCGAGCGCCGTGGTCGTGGTGCCGGACCCGATCCACACGGTGAGCTCCCTGATGGCCGTGGAGCCGTTCCGGCGGTGCTCGGTGATGCGCAGGGTGAGGTGCCCGCCGTGGGGCCAGGCGTAGTCGAAGGTCACCGAAGGCTCCCAGGCACCGTCCTTGCCGTTCCACCAGACCAGCTGCCCGGAGGAGGACGCCACCTCGACGTCGCGCCAGCCCTCGCCGGGGTCCGGAGCGGGGTTCGTGCCGCCACCGGGGTCAGGGGTCGGGTCACCGCCCCCGATCGGCTCCCCGGGTCGGGTCGGGGTCCCCGTCTTGGCCGGGCCCTCGACGGCGAGCTGGGACACCTCGGCGTCGAGGCGCTCGGCGCTGCGACGCTCGAGGACCTGGATCGCACCGAGCAGGACGACGGCGAAGAGCGCCAGGCCGAGCGCGTACTCGACGAGGGTGGCGCCGCGCTCGCGGTCCAAGGCGGTCACCGCCACAGCGCCACCTGCGGCCGGCTGCCGCCGGTCCCCGGCGGGCCGGCAGGCGGATCGATGATCCGGATGTTCCCGCCGTTCACGGTGGCGGTGTTGCCGGCGCCCCCGAAGACGATGGCGGTGGCTTCGAAGGTCCCGTTGCCGAAGGCGGGTGCGGCGCCCTTGGAGTAGTAGGCACCGCCGAGCTTGACGTTGCCGTTGTAGTTGATGACGGACTCGCCGCTGGCCGTGGGATCCCAGAGGAGCGAGACCCCGCCGTGGTACGGCTCACCGAGCTGGAGGCCGCCGGAGATGTTCACGTTGCCGGTGTGGCGCCCGTTGCAGGGTTGCGGGCGGTCGGTCACCTCGGTCCCGGTGGCGCAGCCGAAGACGAGCGTGACCTTGGAGCCGGCCGGGGCCTTGAGGGTGCCGCTCACGTTGATCCCGTTGCGGAAGAAGTACATCCCGTCGCCCGGCAGCGTGCACGACGAGTCGATGTTCACCGTCTGGCGGTACATCCGCCAGGGCTCCAGGTGCTCGCACCGGGCGTTCATCTCCGGGTGCATCGTCACCCCGGCGTAGTCGACGGTCACCGACTCGAACGGGTTCGGGACCGGTGCGTTGAGCTTCCGGTAGGTGTACTTGCGGTTGTTGCCGTCCTCGGACACGTAGTAGGCGGCGGTCTTCGGCTCGTTGGCGTTGTGGTTGGCGTCGATCCGGAGCCGGTCGGCCTGGATCTCCCGTCCGCCTTCGATCTTGATGTTGCCGTTGGCCTGCTGAAGCAGGGCCCCGTCGATGCCGCAGATCCCGCAGTCGGCGTAGGCGGCGACGCCCGACGCGAAGGTGGCCTCCGCCGCCGCCGAGATCTCGTAGGGGCCTCGACCGATCACGGCCCCGAAGAACGACGGGCTGTCCACGTCCGGCAGCACCACCCGCACCAGGCCTCGCGCCGCGTCGACCGACACGCACTCGCCGGTGAGCGTCGGGGCGGCGGGCACGAAGCCCGCCGGGCGGGCGGGATCGGTGCACGCAGCCCACGTGGCTGCGTCGTCGGACAGGCCGTCGGAGCTCAGGGCGGCGTAGCGGCGGGCACTCGCCGCAGCCTCCGCCAGGTTCCCGCCGTCGGCCAGGACCTGACCTGCGGCCAGCGCCGCCGAGTCCGCCGCGCCTTGCACCTCCCGTCGCAGCTGCTTGGCGTGGCCGAGGTCGACGACGAGAGCCACGATCGTCAGCAGCGCGATCACGACCAGCGCGGTGACGACCAGGACCACGCCTCGGTCGTCGCGCGCCCCCGAGGCCCGGTCAGACCTCCGCACGGCACCAGCTCCACGAGCCGTCAGGCGGGGCGTCGTCGCCTCCGGTGAGGCCGCTGTCCACCCACGGGAGCGGCTGCTCGACCCGCATCGTGACGTGGCTCGTGATCACTCGCCCGTCGAGGATGGGCCCGAAGAACCCGGTGAGGCTGCGCATCGGCGCCTGGGCGCACACGGTGAGGTCGCTGCCGGGCTCGCCGGCGGCGGCCTCCCCGACGGCCGAGGCCACCACCCGCACCCGCAGCCCTGGGACGTCGGCGGCCACCCGCTCCTTGGTGAGCTCGACGATCTCGTCGATGCCCTCGGCCCCGGGCGCGGCGACGATGGCCTGGCGGGCGCCCTCGCGGACCCCCTGCCGCACGGCCACCTGGTTCGACAGGTTCACCCCGAAGTCGATGACCCCGAACACGAGAGCGAGCAGGAGCGGCGCCGCGATCGCCATCTCGATGAGCGCCGCGCCCCGGTCACCGGTGCGCCTGCGGTGCTGCGTCCCCACTGGGCTCCTTCCGCCTGTTCCGATCCGCCGATCAGGGTCGAACGTACCCAGGTGGTCGCCCGACGCCGCCGGGCCGAACGGCCCTTTCGTCTGAGGCGATCAGCCCACCGCGCGGCGGAGCGGGGCGGTCAGGAGGCGGCGCGGCGGGGGCGAGCCGGCCGGCGCTCGCCGCGGGGGACGAGCGTGGGGTTCACCTTGTCGAGCACGACGGTGCGGTCGATCACGCACTTCTCGACGTCGTTGCGCGACGGCAGGTCGTACATGACGTTGAGGAGGACCTCTTCGAGGATGGCGCGCAGGCCACGGGCGCCGGTGCCGCGCAGGAGGGCCTGGTCGGCCACGGCCTCGAGGGCGTCGTCGGAGAACTCGAGCTCCACGTCCTCCAGCTCGAAGAACCGCTGGTACTGCTTCACCAGGGCGTTCTTCGGCTCGGACAGGATCTTGACGAGGGCCTCGCGGTCGAGCGGCGACACCGCGCCGATGACCGGCAGCCGGCCGATGAACTCGGGGATCAGCCCGAACTTGAGCAGGTCCTCGGGCAGCACGTTGGCGAGGACCGCCCCGTCCTCGCGCTCGTCGAAGCGGCGGATGTCGGAGGTGAAGCCCACGCCCGCGTTGCCGAGGCGGCTCTCGATGATCTTCTCGAGCCCGGCGAAGGCCCCGCCGCAGATGAACAGGATGTTCGTGGTGTCGATCTGGATGAACTCCTGGTGGGGGTGCTTGCGGCCCCCCTGCGGCGGCACCGAGGCGGTGGTGCCCTCCAGGATCTTGAGCAGGGCCTGCTGCACGCCCTCACCGGAGACGTCGCGGGTGATCGACGGGTTCTCGCTCTTGCGGGCGATCTTGTCGATCTCGTCGATGTAGATGATCCCGGTCTCGGCCTTCTTGACGTCGTAGTCAGCGGCCTGGATCAGCTTCAGCAGGATGTTCTCGACGTCCTCGCCGACGTAGCCGGCCTCGGTGAGCGCCGTGGCGTCGGCGATGGCGAACGGGACGTTGAGCATCCGAGCCAGCGTCTGGGCCAGGAGCGTCTTGCCGCAGCCGGTGGGGCCGAGCAGCAGGATGTTCGACTTCGCCAGCTCCACATCCTCGTGGTGGTTCGCGCCGAACTGCACCCGCTTGTAGTGGTTGTAGACGGCGACCGAGAGGATCTTCTTCGCCTGCTCCTGACCGACGATGTAGTCGTTCAGGAACTCGTAGATCTCCCGGGGCTTGGGCAGCTCGTCGAAGTGCAGCTCGGAGGTCTCGGAGAGCTCCTCCTCGATGATCTCGTTGCAGAGGTCGATGCACTCGTCGCAGATGTAGACGCCCGGACCCGCGATGAGCTTCTTCACCTGCTTCTGCGACTTCCCGCAGAAGGAGCACTTCAACAGCTCGCCGCCGTCTCCGAACTTGGCCACGTCGACCCCCGATGCCTTCCCTGGTTCAGCTGGCCCGCGTGATGGGCCCGGACGTGTCGGCCACCACCCGGGCCGAGATGACCTCGTCGATGATGCCGTACTCGCGCGCCTCTTCGGCGGACATCACGAAGTCGCGCTCCGTGTCGCGGTGGATCTTGTCCGCTGGCTGCCCGGTGTGGAAGGCGAGCAGCTCGTCGAGCTGCGTGCGCATCCGGAGGATCTCCTTGGCCGCCAGCTCGACGTCGGTGGCCTGACCGCCGGCCTGACCCCACGGCTGGTGCAGGAGCACGCGGGCGTGGGGCAGCGCCAGGCGCTTGCCCTTCGTGCCGGCGGCGAGGAGCACCGCCGCGGCGGAGGCGGCCTGCCCGAAGCAGATCGTGGAGATGTCCGGCTTCACGAACGTCATCGTGTCGTAGATCGCGAAGAGCGCCGTGATGTCGCCGCCGGGGCTGTTGATGTAGATGTTGATGTCCCGGTCCGCGTTCTCGGACTCGAGGTGGAGCAGCTGGGCGCAGATCAGGTTGGCGACCGTGTCGTCGATCGGCGTGCCCAGGAAGATGATGTGCTCCTTGAGGAGCCGGCTGTACAGGTCGTACGCCCGCTCCCCCCGGTTGGTGGACTCGACCACCGTCGGCACGAGGTAGTTGCGGATCACGTTCTCGTGCTGGCCGATGACATCCATCAGTCGTCCGTCCCCTCGGTGGCCTCGGCGACCACCTCGTCGTCCTGTTCGTCCTCGTCGACCGGCGGCTGGAGCTCGCTCCGGTCGATCGGGGCGCCGTCCTCGTCGCGCACCTCGACCCGCTCGATGAGCCACTCGAGAGCCTTGCGCTTCCTGATGTCCGAGCGTACCGCCGAGATCTGACCGACGCGCTCGAACTGCTCGCGCACCGACTCGGGGGACTGACCGACCCGCTCGGCCACGCCCTCGATCTCGGTCTCGAGGTCCTCGTCGGTGCACTCGAGGCCCTCGGCGTCGGCCACGGCCCGCAGCGCGAGGTCGACCTTCACGCCCTGGGTGGCCGTCTCCCGGAGCTCCTGGCTGAACTGCTCAGGGTCGGTGCCGCTCATCGCGAGGTACTGCTCGAGCTGGATGCCCTGGGCCTGGAGGCGCATGGCGAGGTCCTGCAGGCGGTCCTGCATCTCCTGGGCGATGAGCGCCTCGGGCAGCTCGTCCGTGACGAGCTCGGCCACGGCCTCGGCCACCTTCTCCCGCAGCGCCATCTCGGCCTGGGCCTTGCGGACCCGCAGCATGCGGTCAGCCAGGTCGGCCCGGAGCGCCTCGACGGTGTCGAACTCGGAGGCCTCCGCCGCCCACTCGTCGGTGAGCGCGGGGAGGACCTTCTCCTTCACCTCGCGCACGGTGATCTCGAAGTGGAGCTGGCGCTCCTCGTCGGGATCGGGGTGGGTGGCGTCGAAGGAGAGGACGTCGCCGACGTTCGCGCCGACGAGCTGCTCGTCCACCTCGGGGGTGATCGCCCCAGAGCCGACCGTGTAGCTGTACTCCTCGGCGGTCAGGCCGGACTGGGGCTCGCCGTCGAGCGTGCCGACGATGTCGATCGTGACCGTGTCGCCCTCCTGCACGGGGCGGTCGACCGCCTCGAGGGAGGCGTCCAGCTCGCGCATGCGGTCGATCTGGGCGTCGATCGCCTCGTCGTCGACGGTCGGCCGGTCGATCGTGACCTGGAGGGAGTCGTAGCCGGCCACCTCGACGGTGGGCCGGACCTCGACGACGGCGTCGAAGGTGACGTCGCCGGACTCCTGGCCGCCGGTGATGTCGATCTCCGGCGGGGCGATGACGTCGACGTCGTGCTCGATGACGGCGGCGGTGTAGTACTCGGGCAGCGCGTCCTGGAGGGCCTGCTCGCGACCGGCCTGCGTGCCGAAGCGAGCCTCGAGCACCTTGCGAGGGGCCTTGCCGGGACGGAAGCCCGGGAGGCGCACCTCCTTGGCGATCTTCTTGAAGGCAGCGTCGACGGCCTTGTCGAACTCACCCGCCTCCACCTCGATGGACAGCTTGACCTTGTTCCCCTCGAGGGGTTCGACGGTTGATCTCATAGGTGAGGGGCGAGTCTACCGATGCGCACCGACCGCTCCGACAACGCGATCGTCGGCTCGGGACGACCGCAGACGAGAGGGTACGCTCCGGCGATCCGGGGAGTGGCGCAGCTGGTAGCGCACCTGCTTTGGGAGCAGGAGGCCGGGAGTTCGAGTCTCCCCTCCCCGACGGCGCGGCGGCACCATCCGCCACCTCCGCGCGCCGGCGTGCGATCCTTCCCGTGGGAGCGGACCTGTTGTTGGAGGACGACGCACTCGGGCCGCTACCGTCGGGATCGACCTGCGGGCGTAGCTCAATGGCTAGAGCCCCAGCCTTCCAAGCTGGTGGTGCGGGTTCGATTCCCGTCGCCCGCTCCAAACTCCTCCCGAGGACTGAGCCCTGAGAACCCCCGAGAAGCTGATCCTGGGTGCGGCGGCCGTGCTCTTCGCAGCCGGCGGGGTCCTGGCGATCACCAAGCCGGGGAACCTCGGAGACGACGACGTGAGCGCCGAGGCCACCTCCACCACGGTCGGCGACGCGACCACGACGGAGGGCACCACCTCCACCACGGTCGACGGCGACGGCAGCACCACCACCGTCGACCCGGCTGGCCAGCCCACCGACACCACGGCGCCCGGCGGCGTTGGCGGGGTGGGCGGAAGCGGGACCGGGAGCACCGGGGCGCCGGCGGAGCCCGAGGACGGCACCACCACCTCGACGATCGCGGGCAGCGGCATGGCCGGCGGCGGCACGCCCACCGGCGGGGTGGACGGCATCGCGAACACGGGCCACGACTCGCTGCTCGGCGCCGGCCTCGGCCTGGCTGCCCTCGGGCTGGCCCTGCGCCGCCTGCGCGCCAGCGCCTGACGCCTCACCCGGCGGCGGATCTCTCTGCGCCTCCGGCACGATTCGAACGTGCGACCGTCGGATTAGAAGTCCGCTGCTCTGTCCAGCTGAGCTACGGAGGCCCGCCGCTCAGCGTACGCGCCGGCCCGGCCCGCGTTCGGGGTTGGGGCGGCTGCGTGCGCCGCGCCTATGCTGACCGCTCCCATGGTGGCCGTAGCTCAGGTGGTTAGAGCGTCAGGTTGTGGCCCTGAAGGTCGGGGGTTCGAGTCCCCTCGGTCACCCCATGGCCTTCGTCGTCGAGCGCACCCGCGCCTAGACTGCGAAGTCCACCTGCCCCTCTAGCTCAATTGGTCAGAGCGACGGACTCTTAATCCGCAGGTTCTGGGTTCGAGTCCCAGGGGGGGTACAGGAACCGACGAGGCCGGGCCCCACGGGCCCGGCCTCGTCGCGTGCGCTGCCAGCGTGCGAAGCACCACGCAGCGCGGCGGCGAGGCTACGGTCCCCGGCTCGGACCTCCGGCGGGAGGTGGGGCTGGTCCAGCTCGCCGCGCCCGGCGGCAGGTCTGGGCAGCGACCGTGCCACCCGGCGCGGCACGACACCACTCGGGAGGGTTCGACACCCACATGCTCCGCACCACCAACCGACGACGCCGCCTCGTGCTGGGCGGCGCCGTCGCCGCCAGCGTGCTCGCGGCGGCGGCTGTGGCCGACGCCAGCAGCCCCTTCCCTGACGTGAAGCGAGGGACCTACTACACGGAGGCCGTGGACTGGGCCGCCGAGCACGGGATCACCACCGGCGTCGGCAACACCGGCGAGTTCCGACCCCACGACCCCGCCGACCGGGCCCAGGTCCTCACGATGCTCTACCGCTACGACCAGCACCTGCGCGACGAGCTCGTGACGCAACCGGGTCCGGCCGGACCGCAGGGCCCGGAGGGGCCACCAGGGCCCCAGGGGCCACCAGGGCCCCAGGGGCCACCAGGGCCCCAGGGGCCGCCAGGGCCGCCGGGAGCGGGCGGATCGCCAGGACCGCAGGGGCCAGCCGGACCGCAGGGGCCAGCCGGACCGCAAGGACCAC
>Ga0079224_100002489_pt1 | contig 22413 bp, 19 predicted proteins | sample Stecom2015_FD_80414 | JGI IMG/M metagenome (GOLD analysis project Ga0079224, IMG submission 80414) | Agricultural soil microbial communities from Utah to study Nitrogen management - Steer compost 2015 | ecosystem: Environmental > Terrestrial > Soil > Agricultural land | place: USA: Utah...
AGGACCGCGTCCGGCCGCGCGAGGGGGGGGCCTGGCTCCGCGCCTGGCAGACGGCCAGCGACGCCGTCGCCCGCATCCTGGACGATGTGTTCGCCGACGACCGGCTGACCGAGCCGCGCGTGGCCCGCCTCATCTCGGAGCGGATCGGGGAGGGGCAGGCGCTCTTCGCGGCGGCCTCGATGCCGATCCGCGACCTCAACACCTTCGCCGTCCCGGACGGCCCGTACGCCTTCCCCGGCGCGAACCGCGGTGCGAGCGGCATCGACGGCACCGTGGCCACGGCGGTCGGCTTCGGCGGCTCTTCGATCAACGGGCCTGCCGTGCTCCTCATCGGCGACCTGGCGCTTCTCCACGACCTCAACAGCCTCGCGCTCCTCCGCGACGGCCCGCCCCTCGTCGTCGTCGTCGTCAACAACGACGGCGGCGGCATCTTCCACTTCCTGCCCGTTGCGCCGGGGGGCGGGGCGGGGGCGCTGCCCGAGCGCGTCTTCGAGCCGTACTTCGGTGCGCCGCACGGGCTGACGTTCGAGCACGCGGCGCGGATGTTCGGGCTGGAGTATGCGCGCCCGGAGACGGCCTCGGCATTCGTGGAGGCGTTCGAGGCCGCGCAGCAGCGGCCGAAGACGATGGATGCGCGCGGCGACGTCGTCTACCGGCACGGTTGCTCGACCCTCATCGAGGTGCGGACGGACCGCGAGGAGAACGCCGCGCTGCACCGGGACCTCGCCGCGCGCTGCGCCCGGGCCGTCGAGGCGGCGCTGGGGCTGTGAGCGCCGTGTTGCTGCTCCACGGCTTCCTCGGGCGTGGGTCCGACTGGGCGCCCGTCCGTGCCCTCCTCGGCGCCGAGGCGGAGGCCCTCACGCCCGATCTCCCCGGTCACGGCAGGGCCGTCGGCCTGCCCGGGGGCGCCTACACGATGAACGGCGCGTCCGACCGGCTCGTTGCCCTCCTCGACGCGCGCGGCGTCGAGCGCGCGATCGTCGCGGGCTATTCGATGGGCGGGCGGCTGGCGCTGCACCTCGCGCTCCAGCACCCCAGTCGGGTATCCGGGCTCGTCCTCGTTTCCGCCTCGCCCGGTCTCCGCTCCGAGGCCGAGCGGGCCGAGCGCCGGAGGCTCGACGCCGCCCGCGCCGCCGGCCTCGACGCCGATCTGCCGGGCTTCCTGGACCGCTGGTACCGGATGCCGCTCTTTGCGAGCCTGGACGCCGCCACGCGCGAGCGGCTCGCCGCGCGGCGGGCGGGCAACGACCCGGCGGAACTGGGCCGCTCGCTGGCCGGGATGGGCGCGGGCGTGCAGCCGAGCCACTGGGAGCATCTTCACCGCCTTTGCGTTCCGGCGTGGGCCGTCGTCGGTGCGAGGGATGCGAAGTTCGTCCGGATCGCGGAGGCGATGGCCGCCGCGGGGCCGGTCACGGTCCGCATCGTCCCGGATGCCGGCCACGCCCTCCTCGACGAAGCGCCCGACGCCATCGCCCTTCTCCTCCGGGATCTCCTGCCCCCTCATCCCATTACTCCGTCACCCCCTCACCCCCTGTAGCATGGGTCACCTCACCGAACGCCCCACCGTTTCCGGCCCCTTCGAATGGGTCGCCGCCGGCGCCTACACCGACATCCGCTACGAGAAGGGCCGGCCCGGCACCGACACCGAGGGCATCGCCCGCATCACGATCAACCGGCCCGAGGTGCGCAACGCCTTCCGGCCGCTGACCGTCCGCGAGATGCAGGACGCGATGAACGACGCCCGCGACGACGCGTCCGTCGGCGTGGTGGTGCTCACGGGCGCAGGGACCGAGGCCTTCTGCTCCGGCGGCGACCAGCGCATCCGGGGCGACCACGGATACAAGGAGGAGGGCACCGGCATGCAGCGCCTCAACGTGCTCGACCTCCAGCGCCAGATCCGCACGATCCCCAAGCCGGTCATCGCGGCCGTGGCGGGCTGGGCCGCGGGCGGCGGGCACGTGCTCCACGTCGTGTGCGACCTCACCATCGCTGCCGACAATGCGCGGTTCATGCAGACCGGCCCGAAGGTCGGCTCCTTCGACGGCGGCTACGGCACCTCCCACCTCGCGCGGATCGTCGGCCAGAAGAAGGCGCGCGAGATCTGGTTCCTCTGCCGCCCCTACGACGCGCAGCAGGCGCTCGGCATGGGCCTCGTCAACACCGTCGTGCCCGTCGAGGACCTGGAGCGCGAGTACGTCCAGTGGAGCCGGGAAATCCTCGCCAACTCGAACATCGCCATCCGCATGATCAAGGCGGCGGCCAACGCCGACGAGGACGGCGGCGCGGGCCTCCAGGAACTGGCGGGTCACGCGACGATGCTCTTCTACATGACCGAGGAGGGCCAGGAAGGAAAGAAGGCGTATCTAGAGAAGCGGAAGCCGCAGTTCGACAAAGACGGCTACCGACCCTGACGATGGCCGATGGATGAGGGCCGATGGAGGGTGGGGGTGCCAGCCTCCTCCGCAGCGCGCCGATGCAGAGCGTCCCCTTCAAGATCGACGAGGTCCACGGCGGCTTCACCGAGGCCGGCGGTGCCGTCTACGTGGACGGCGACGACCTCGTCTTCGAGATCGAAACGGCGCTGATGGGGATGTGGAACCGGAAGACCCGGACCTACCGCCTCGACCTGACGGACCTGGAGGACGTGCGCCACAAGCGGACGCTCGCGGGGGACAAGCTCCTCCTCCGCACCCGCCCGCTCGACCTCCTCAGCGTCATTCCCGGCGCCAGGGAGGGTACCCTGACGCTCAAGGTGAAGCGCAAGGACCGCCGGGCGCTGAACGCCCTCCTGGACCGGCTCGACCTCTGGGTCGAGCGGGGGTAGGCGATGGGAGAGGGCTCCTACCCTGTGGCGCGTCGCCCGGCCTCCGCCGCCGTGTGGTGGATGGCCGCGCGGCCGAAGACGCTCCCGGCGGCCGTGGCGCCGGTGTTGCTGGGGACGGCCTCTGCGCTGGAAGCCGGCGCCTTCCACCCCCTCGCGTTCGTGTGCGCCCTCCGCGGTGCCGTGCTCATCCAGGTCGGCACCAACTTCGCCAACGACGTGGCCGACTTCGAGCGCGGCGCCGACACGGAGGCCCGGAAGGGTCCGCAGCGCGTGACGCAGGCGGGCCTCGTCACGCCCCGGCAGGTCAAGGCCGCCACCGTCGTCGCCTTCGGTCTGGCGTTTCTGGCGGGCGTCTACCTGATCGTCCGAGGCGGCTGGCCGATCCTCGCGCTCGGCCTCGTCTCCATCGCCTCCGGGCTGGCCTACACGTTCGGCCGCTACGCGCTGGCCTACACCGGGTTGGCCGACCTCTTCGTGCTCGTTTTCTTCGGCCCCGTGGCCGTGGGGGGGACGTACTACGTGCAGGCCCTCGCGCTCCCGCCCGCGGTGCTGGTCGCCGGCCTCGGCCCCGGCCTGCTGGCGACGGCGATCCTGCTGGCGAACAACGTGCGCGACGTGGACGAGGACCGGGCGGCGAGCAAGCGGACCCTCGTGGTGCGCTTCGGCCGCGGATTCGGCGTCGGGTTTTACGCCGCGTGCGTCGTGGGCGCGGCGCTCGCGCCGGTGGCCCTGTGCCTCTGGACGGGCGAGCACGGGTGGACGCTGCTCGCCTCAGCCGCCGTGCTCGGGCTCGGCGGGCCGCTGGTGCTCACCCTGCGCCGATCGCGCGACCCGGCCGTGCTGAATCCGCTCCTCGGCGCGACGGCCCGGCTGCTGCTCGTCTACTGCGTCGTCTTCGGGATCGGCTGGCTGCTGCCGTAGCCATGCGCATCGACGGCTTCGCCCTCCACCCGTACCGCTTGCCGCTGACCGAGCCGGTGGCCTTCGGCGGGACGGCGCTCGCCCACCGTGAGGGCGTTCTCCTCCGCCTCGGCACCGAGGGGGGCCTCGTCGGCTGGGGCGACGCCGCGCCGCTCCCGCGCTTCAGCCGCGAAACGCTGGAGGAGGCGCGAGACGCGCTGGAGGTCTTCGCCGCCGCGCTCGTCGGCCGGGACGTGGCCCCGAACGAGGCGGTTGCCTGGGACGGCCCGCTCCACGCGGCCCTCGATGCCACCGGGCTTCCGTCCTCGGCGCGGTTCGCGCTCGACCTGGCGCTGGCCGACCTCGCCGCGCAAGCGCACGGGCGCCCGCTGCCCCAACTGCTCCACCCCGATCCGACCGTCACGCTGTCGATTCAGGGCCTCCTGATGGGCGAGGCCGACGCCGTGCTGGACCGCGCCGAGCGGCTCGTCCGTGACGGCTACCGGACGCTCAAGCTGAAAGTCGGTCGCCGCGATCTGGACGCCGATGTCGAGCTCGTCAACGGCGTGCGCGGGCGGGTGGGGGCAGGCATTGCTCTCCGCCTCGACGCCAATCGGGCGTGGACGGACGACGAGGCGCGGCGCTTCGCCGAGGGCATCGCCGGGGCGGGCATCGACTACGTCGAGGAGCCGCTGCGGGCCCCGGCCGGGTTGCCCGCGCTGTGGCTCGACACCGGCCTGCCGATTGCGCTCGACGAGACGCTGGCCGTGCCGGAGGGCGCCGCGCTGCTGCGTGGCTGGGCCGAGGCGGCCGTGCTGAAGCCGACCGTCCTCGGCGGCCTCGCTGCGACGCTGCGGTGGGCGCGGCAGGCGCGGCAGGTGGGCGTACGGCCCGTGCTCAGCGCGGCCTTCGAGAGCGGAGTCGGCCTGCGAGGCGTCGCCGCTCTGGCCGCCGCGACGGGCGCCGAGGCCGTCGGCCTCGATCCATACCGCCGGCTGGCCGGCGACGTGCTGGGCGAGCGGCTTCCGTTCGACCGGCCCACCGTGGATCTGCCTCGTCTGTTCGCCCACCCGCCCCGCGTGGCGCCGGAGCGATGAGCGAGGCGATTCCCTGCCCCGTTCGGCGCCACGCCGAAGTGCATCCGGGTGCCCCCGCCGTCGTCACGCCGAACGCAACATGGACGTGGGCCGACCTCGACCGGCACGTGACGGCCTGGGCCGCCCACCTCGACGAACTCACTGAGGCAGGCGGGCGCGTCGCCGTTCGGGCCGAGACCTCGCCCCGGATGGTCGCCCTCGTCCTGGCCGCGCTGCGGACGGGGCACGTCCTGGTGCCGCTCTCGCCCCGTCTGCCCGAGGCCGCGATCCGCGAGCACCTGGAGCGGATCGCCCGTACCCGTCGGCTCGACCTCGCTGCCGCCGCCGTCTCCCGTCCGCCGCCCACCGTACTCCGCCCGATCCCCCTCGACCGCCCCGCCACGGTCGTCTTCACCAGCGGCTCGACGGGTGCGCCCAAGGCGGCGCTGCACACGGCCGGCAACCACGTCTGGAGTGCGCGCGGCTGGGCCGACGTGCTCCCCCTCCGCCTCGGTGACCGCTGGCTCCTTGACCTCCCGCTGCACCACGTCGGCGGGCTGGCGGTGGTGTACCGCTGTGCCCTCGCCGGTGCCGCCGTCGCCATCCCGGCGCCGAAGACGCCGACGGCCGAGGCGATCCGTGCGCTTGGTGCCACACACGCTTCGCTCGTCGCCACGCAGCTGTACCGGATGCTCGGAACGGAGGGACTGCTACCCGAGACGATCCGCGCTCTCCTCCTCGGCGGCAGCGCCATCCCCGAAGCGTTGCTCGACGAAGCGCACCGGCGCGGCTGGCCCGTCCTCGTCTCGTACGGCCTGACCGAGATGGCTTCGACCGTTGCGAGCACGGCGCCGGGCGCCTCCCGGCGCGACCTCACCACGGCCGGACGCGTGTTGCCCTACCGCGAGGTGGCCGTCCGGGACGGCGAGATCGTCGTTCGTGGCCGGACGCGCTTCGCGGGCTACGTCGAGGGCGACGCGCTCGCCGAGCCGTTCGACGCCGACGGCTGGTTTGCTACGGGCGACCTCGGGCACGTCGACGCCCAGGGGTGCCTGCACGTCACCGGACGGCGCGACAACCGCTTCGTCTCGGGCGGCGAGAACGTCCAGCCCGAGGCCATCGAGGCCGTGCTTCTGCGGCAGCAGGGCGTCGTCCGCGCCGTCGTCGTGCCCGTGACGGATGCCGAGTTCGGGCAGCGGCCCGTCGCCTTCGTGGAGGCCGAGGGCGCGATGGACCCCGGCCGCCTCGGCGCGGCCGTCGAGGCGGCACTGCCCCGGTTCATGCGGCCCGTCGCGTTTCATCCGTGGCCCGAGGGCGAGGCCGGGTTCAAGCCCTCGCGGGCCGCCCTCCGCGCCGAGGCCGAGCGGCTGAAAACGACGTAGGGGCCGCCGATCCCTCGGCGGCCCCTACGAATCCGGATCCGATGCGGGCGGGCCGTTCGCTCAGAGGAGCGTGTTGCGGAAGTCCTCAATCTTGGCCTCCTCGCGGAGCCCCTCGATCCACGCCCGCTGCACCTGCGCGCGCTTGCGCTGGAGGAGCTGCTGGCGGATCTGTTGCCGCTCGGCATCGGTGAACTGCGCCAGGTCGCCGCCCTGGAAGCCCGTCGGGCGGACGACGAACACGGCGGACTCGCCCTCGATGGGGCCGGAGACCGCGCCGGTGTCGAGGCCGAACACGGTGCCGACCACGCGCGGCTCGCGGCCCAGGCCGGGGATGGCCGGCGCGTTCATCGCGAGGTTCTCCAGCGGCTGCACGCTCTGGCCGAGGGCGGAGGCGAGGGCGGTGAGGTCGCCGCCCGCCTGGGCCAGCGCGTCGCGCATCCGCGACGCCTGCACGGCCCGCTTCTTCTCCAGGCGCACGCGCGGCTCGAGCTGGCTGCGGACCTCCTCGAACGGCGTGTAGCCCTCCGGCGTGGTCTCGGTCAGCTCGAAGACGACGAAGCTGGCGCCCGCGTCGAACGGCTCGGAGATGGCGCCCGGCCGGGCGGTGCGCATCCAGCGAACGGCGTCGCGGCCGAGCTGGAGGCCGGGCACGAGCGGCTCGTCGTCCAGCACGACGGCCGACTGCACGTTCAGGCCCCGGCGCTGCGCCTCCTCGGCGAAGCCCGTGCCCTCGGCGTCGGCGTAGTACTGGAGGTCCTCGGCTTGCTCCAGGAGCCGGTCGTACGTGCTCTGGAGCGGGACCGACAGGCGCACGATCTCGGCCTGCTGCGTGCTCTTCTCGTCCACGCGGAGGAGGTGCCAGCCGAACTGCGTCTCCACCGGTCCGACGACCTGGCCCACGGGCGCGCTCAGGGCGGCCGTCTCGAACGCCGCCACCATCCGGCCGGGGCCGAACCAGCCGAGGTCACCGCCGTCGTGCTTGTTGCTCTCGTCCTGGGAGTAGAGCGCCGCGGCGGCCTCGAACGAGAAATCCCCGTCCTCGATGCGGGTCTTGACCTCCCTCGCGCGCGCCTCGTCGGTGCTGGGGAAGAGGATGTGGCGCGCGCGGACGGCCGGGCGCGCGGCCGGCTCGGCGCCGACGATGCGGACGAGCGTGCCTTCCTCCCCGGCCAGCACGGGGCCGGCGACCCGGCCCGGCGTGAGGTCGGCGAACACGGCCGAGGCCAGCTCCGGGTGGAGGTCCGCCGGCGTGACGGTCTCGACCTCGCCGCTGCCGTAGGCGTTGGTCTGGACGAAGGCGCCCGGTTCCTCGGCGGCGGCGAACTCCGGCTCGACCCGCTCCAGCGCCGTGCGCACGCGCACCGAGTCCTCCTCGCTCGGCACCTTCGGGAAGGTGACGTACTGGACGGTATAGCTGGCCGGGCGCTCGAAGTCCTCCCGGTTCTCGTCGTAGAAGGCGCGGAGGTCGCGCTCGGCCACCTCGACCTCGGCGTCGGGCACGTCGGCGTAGCGGAGGGCGACGTACTCGGCCGAGGCGCGGCGGTTGCGGCGGACCCACTCGGCCTCGACCTCGGCCTCGGAGACGCGCGCCGTGGCGGCGATGAGCGCGTCGAGCTTGGCCTGGCGGCGGTTCTGCCGGACGAGTTCCTCGAGCTGGATGAGCTGCTCCTGCGCCGCCGGGTCCGGGTTCGCGATGAAGTCGTTGAGGCGGACGCGGTCCACGCCGCCCTGGCCGTCGCCGAAGAGCTGGCGGATGATGGGGTCGGGGTTCTCGCCCACGATGGCCTCGCGGACCTCGGCGTCCGAGACGCCGACGCCGAGGCGGTCCATCTCGGCCTCGCGGAGGCGGTTCTCGACGAGCGCGTCGAACACCTCGTCCTCGATGCGGGCCTGGAGCGCGGGCGTGATCTCGATGCCCTGCTGCTGGTAGAGCTGCGTGCGCTGGCTCACGGCCCCCTGGAAGTCCTGCATCGAGATCGCCTCGCCGTTGACGCGGGCGATGTCGCGGCCCATCCCGAAGCCGACGGCCTCGAAAGCGCCGGAGTCCTGGAGCACCCAGAGGCCGCCGAACGCGAACACCAGGATGTAGAGGACGACCGCGGTGTTCTCCCGCATGCGGTTCATGATGCCCATAACTGCCTCGGCGAAACTCGGTAAGTCGGTGGGGTGAAGCGGAACGCAGGCCGCGTCGGTCGCAGTGCCGGGCAAGCGACCCGCCGACGCGAAGAAGCCGGTGCACCGGCCGCCAGCTGCGACGCGGTACCCGCCAAGAGCGCCGAATATAGCAGCGGAGGCCGCCCGTCTCCGGGTAATTTTCCGGGGAGCCTCTCCCGATTTTCGACCGGCGCACCGGACTCGGGCGCCCCCCATACACGTCCGCATACACGTCCGCATACACGTCCGCCCGGACGAGCCAGGCGGCTCCATCCGGGCGGACGGCCTCTTTCCCAGAAGCGGGGGGCGCGTGGCGGGTCAGGCCGCCTCGCGGCTGAGTTCGAGCTGTGCGCGGAGCGTGCGGAGCAGCTTCGAGAGGATCTGGGAGATGCGCGCCTCGGTGAGGTTCATCTCGGCGGCGATCTCGCGGAGCGTCAGGTTCTCGAAGTAATAGAGCGCGATGATGCGCTGCTCGCGTTCGGGGAACCGGGCGATGAGCGTCTGCACGTGCGCGAAGAGCGACTCCCGCTCGAACGCCTCGATGGCCAGCTCGGTGTCGGGGTGGGGGATCGTGTCGAGCGGCGTGGCGCGTTGCTCCGGGCTGTCGCTTTCGTGGAGGGAGAGCGTGAAGCGCTGCTGGGCGTCGGTGCGGAGGCGGTCGTACTCCGAGACGGAGACGCCGAGGCGGGCGGCCACGTCGGCGGCGCGGGGCTCGGCGCCCTGCTCCTGCTGGAGCTCGTCGGCAGCGCGGAGGGCTTCGGCGACGCGGCGGCGGCGGTCCCGGCTGAGCGTGTCGATGGTGCGGAGGAAGTCCACGAGCGCGCCCCGGATGCGGCCGTAGGCGAAGGAGGCGAAGGAGGTGCCGCGCTTGGGGTCGTAGCTCTGGAGTGCCTGCAGCATCCCGAGCATGCCCGCGTTCTCGAGGTCGCGGTAGGTCGCGAGCGGGTGATCCGGGAGGCTGACGCGGCGGGTCATGGAGCGGACGAGCGGTAGGGCCGCCACGGCCACGGCCCGGCCGTACTCCGGCGTCGGGGACGTCACGTAGCGTTCGGCGGCGCGCTGGAGGTTGGAGTTCATGAAGTCGTCCGGGTGGGTGAGAGGCCGCGATTTCGGGCGGCGTTCAGACGTCGGCACCATGGGGAGGGCGGAGGGAACCGAGGCGGAGCGCGAGCGCTCCCGGGCGGTGGGGCAGGAAGGCGCGGAGCCGGGGGAGACCGGCCCGCAGGGCGCGGCCGCCGTAGAGGGCGGCCAGGATGCAGGCGAGGCCGACGAGGCCGATCGCGAACGCGTCGTTCACGGAGTCGGTGGCGGGCAGCCGCCCGAGGAGGGCGACGACGCCCGCGCAGGCCACGAGGCGGAGGGTCCAGACGGGCATGAGGGTGAGCGCTTCGTCGGTGTGCCGCCCCTCTCGTCAAGCATGATGCCAGCCGCGGCGGCCGGGACGAGCCCACGGGCGCGAGCCCCCTCGCGCGAGTCCTCTTCTCCGGCTCCTGGGTTAAATGCTTCGGCCGCCTGTCGCGGAAGTGCTCCCGATCCGATCCCTGATAAAAATGGGGAAGCGCCTGAGGGGAGGTCACCTGAGGCCGGCGCGGCGTGATCGAGCCCGCGCCGGCGGGTAAAGATTCGTAACCCCCAGGGTAGAATCGGCCGGGCCTGCGGGCTGCCCGCGTGGCGATTCGGGCGTCTATTTAACCCACGGCCTCACGTAACCGGCCCGGCTGAGGCGGGCGCTTCGTAGCCCCGGTAGGCCCCGGAGCGGAGGCCGTCGGCGATCACGTCGAAGGCGCGCTCCACGTCGGCCTCGGTGTTCCACACGAACGGCGCGAGGCGGAGCACCTCGCCCCGGCGGCTGTCGGTGAAGACGCCCTGCGGCTTGAGCCACTCGCACAGCGCGCCCGCCTCCTCGACGGCCAGGAGGACCATCGCCCCGCGCCGCTCGGGCTCGCGGGGTGAGCGGAGCGTGAGGCCGGCCGCCTCGGCCCGCTCGATGGCGAGGGCCGTCTTGGCGAGGGAGTCGGCGCGGACGGCGTCGAGCCCGGCTTCCAGCAGCACGCGGAGGCCCTCGACGGCGTGGTAGAGCGAGGCGACGGCCGTGGTCCCCGCCAGGAAGCGGCGGCGCACGGCGGGGTGCGGACGCGGCTCGGGGCGGAAGCCGAACGGGTCGGCGTCGCCGAACCAGCCGGCCAGCCGGGGTGTTAGCGCGAGGCCCTCGCGGACGTAGAGGTAGGCGTTGCCGGACGACCCGCAGGCCTCCTTCAGCAGCCCGCCGAAGTAGACGTCGGCCCCCAGCGCGGTCACGTCTACGTCCACCGAGCCCGTCGCGTGGTAGCCGTCGAGGGCGAACAGGGCGCCGTGCTTCCGGGCCGTCGCCGCGATGGCGCGCAGCGCCTCGTCCGTCAGCTTCTCGCCCGTGGCGAAGCCGACGTGGCTGAGGAAGACCCACGCCGTCCGGTCCGTGATCGCCGCCAGCACGGCGTCGAGGTCCACGAAGCCGTCGGTACCGAGCGAGACGCGCCGGGGCACGAGGCCGCGCAGGTCCGCCCACTGGCGGACGGAGTGCTGGACGGACGGGAACTCGGCGGCGGTGTAGACGACCTCGGTGCGCCCGCCTCGGTACGGCTCCGGGCAGGAGAGGAGGCACTGGACCGTCCAGTGCACGTTTGGCTGCATGACGCACGTCCCGGCCGGGGCCGAGAGCATCGGTGCGATGAAGGCGTCGCCGAGGTAGTCCGGCAGGCTCCACCAGCCGACGGCCTCGCCCGATCCCGGCCGCCAGTGGTTGGGGACCGCGTTCCAGGCGTCCACGCCGCACTCGCGCCAGTCCTCGGTGAACCGCGCCATCATGGCGGGCACCGTCTTCGGCATCAGTCCGTGTGTGAACGCCCGAAGTTCGACGGCGGGCGGATCGGGGACGAAGAAGCGGTCGCGGAGGTCGAGCATGGGGACGAGGCGAAGGAGGAGTGCGGAAGGATACGCCCGGCGTTCGCCCGGACGCACCCGAGGCGGAATTGGTCGCTTCGCATGAAGATGGATCTGAGGATGGATCGTTGATATGAAGATGGATCGTTTCGTATGAAGAGCGCCCGGTTCACAACTCCGCCGTGGGCTCGGCGTAGAGGAGGTGCACTTCGCCTGCGCGCCCATGAGCCCGACCCCGCTCTCCATCCGCAGCGTAGACGGCGCCCCGGCCGCCGACGGCCTCGCGCCCCGTCCGCGCGTCGTCGTCGTGGGCGTGGGCCACGCGGGCATGGAGGCCACCCAGGCGCTCCGCCGCGCGCCGGTGGACGTGATCCTCGTGGATCGGAACAACTACCACAAGTTCCAGCCGCTGCTGTACCAGGTGGCCACGGCCGGCCTCGACGAAGGCGACATCACGCAGTCGGCCCGGCACATCTTCCAGAAGCAGCGCAACGTGGACGTCCGCATGGCGACGGTGACGGGCGTGGACTTTGAGCAGCGGCTCGTTCGCGTCGAGCCCGGCCCGCCCATCGGCTACGACTACCTCATCCTCGCGGCGGGCGCCTCGACGGCGTACTTCGGCACCGTGGGCGCCGAGGCGTACGGCTTCCCCGTCAAGAACGTGTCCGACGCCGTCAACCTCCGGAGCCACCTCCTCCTTCAGTTCGAGGCGGCCCACCGCAACCCGGCGCTGATCGAGGAGGGCGCGCTCCGGTTCGTCATCGTCGGCGGCGGGGCGACGGGCGTGGAGACGGCGGGGGCGATGGTCGAGCTGTTCGACCGCGTGCTCCGGCGTGACTTCCCCGGCCTCGACGTGGACCGCGCCGAGGTCATCCTGGTCGAGGCCGGCGACGCGCTGATGACGGCCTACAAGCCCGACCTCCAGGCCTACACCCTCCGCCAGCTCGAAAAGCGCGGCGTCAGGGTCCGCCTCAACGCGCCGGTAACGCGGGTGACGCCCGCGGCCGTCCACTTCGCCGACGGCTCGGTCCTGAAGACGCGGACGCTCGTCTGGGCGGCGGGTGTCCGGGCGCACCCGCTGGCCGATGCCCTCGGCCTGGAGCAGACGCGCGGTGGGCGCCTCATCGTGGACGACACGCTCCGCGTGCCGGGCCGCCCCGAGGTGTTCGTCGCGGGCGACATGGCGGGGGCGACCGACCCCCAGGGCGTGCTCTACCCGCAGGTGGCGCAGGTGGCCATCCAGCAGGGCATCCACGCGGCGCGCGAGATCGAACGTGACCTGCGCGGCCTCGACCCCGCGCCGTTCGTCTACCGCGACAAGGGGATGATGGCGACCATCGGGCGGAACGCGGCCATCCTCCAACTCCCGAGCGGGCGAGGCGCGAAAGGCTTCGTCGCCTGGCTCGGCTGGGTGTTCATCCACGTCCTCAACCTCGTCGGCTTCCGCAACCGCCTCTCGGTCCTCTTCAACTGGGTCTACAACTACTTCACCTACGACCGCGGGCCGCGCCTCATCATGCCCACGTGGCCCGAGCGCGACACCGTCGAGGTCCTCGCCGATGCCGCCGAGGAGGCCGACGTGGTTCGGCCGGCGCTGCCCGCCGGGGGATTTCGTGAAGCGTTGCGTCAGGTAGAGTGACCGGCTATCTTGTTTCCAATCGGATGACCGGGTCCGAAACGGCCCGCCCTCATGGACGCCCTCCGTGCCTCAGTTCGCTTCGCCGTCGTACTCGGCCTCGTGCTGAGTACGCAGAGCTTCGTGATGCTCCAGACGGCGTTCGAGCTGCGGCGCGACTACATCGCCGAGCACTTCTGCATCAACCGGGACCGGCCCGAGCTGGAGTGCGACGGGAAGTGCTACCTCCGCGCCCGTATGGAGGGCCACACCCACGACGCGCTGGCCGAGGGGGCGCACGATCACGCCGCCCACGGTTCCGAGGCGGGCGAGCCGCACACGCACCCGGCCCCGCCGACGCCGCGGGAGACGACCCTGCTGGAGGTGGCGCTCTCCGTGACGTGGTGGATCCCGTCCCGCCTGGAGGTGCGCCCGCCGCCCGCCCGCGACGGCGCCTACGGGCTGCGTGCGCCGGACCGCATCCTGCCGGGGCTGGATACCGAGGTCTTCCGCCCGCCCCGGGTGGCGTAGCGCCAGGCCGCCCGTGGGCGGCCCGCTCCCTGCCGTGCCGGCCGCCGTGGGGGCGGTCCGGCGGCTTCCCGCTACGTCCTCCCAGGAAGACCCATGCTTTCCCGACTTCTCGCGGGAGTGCTCGGCCTCGTGCTTGCGCTCCTCGCGCCCGCTGCCCTCGCGCAGCCCACCTACACCGTCGAGGGCCGCGTCCTCGACGACGAGACCGGTGAGACGCTCGTCGGCGTTCACGTCCGCGCCGAGGGGACGACCCTCGGCGCCACGACCGACCGCGACGGCCGGTTCAGCCTCACGGCCGCACGGCCGTTCTCGGTCCTCACGTTCTCCTTCATCGGCTACCAGACGCAGACCCTCGCCGTCGAGGGCGGCGCGCCGCTGGTGGTACGGATGACGGCGGCCGTGAGCGACCTCCAGCCGGTCATCGTCTCCGGCAGCCGCGTCGAGCAGGCCCGCGCCGACGCGCCCGTGGCCGTCGCCGCGCTCTCGGCGGCCGAGCTGGAGGCGGCGAAGCCGGACCTGATGGCCGAGGCGCTCAACCGCGTGCCCGGCGTCCACATGGTCGACCTCGGCAACGAGCAGCACGCCATGAGCATCCGCCAGCCGTTCTCCCTCAAGCCGCTCTTCCTCTACCTGGAGGACGGCATCCCGATCCGCCCGGCGGGCCTCTTCAACCACAACGCGCTCGCCGAGGTCAACCTCGCGGGCGTGGAGCGGGTGGAGGTCGTGCGCGGGCCCGGCTCGGCGCTTTACGGGGCGGGCGCCGTCGGCGGCGCCGTCAACGTCCTCACGGTGCGGCCCTCGCGAGAGCCGGCGGCGGCGGCGTCCGTCCGGGGCGGCGGCTACGGCTACGGCCGCGCCGACGTGCAGGCGTCCGCGACGACCGGCCGCCTCGGTGTCGCTCTGGGCGGCTACGGCACGCGCCAGCGCGACGGCCTCCGCGAGCACTCCGACTACGACAAGCGCTCGGCCACCCTCCGCGCCGACCTCGCCCTCGCGCCCGGTACGCGCCTCACCGGCACGCTCGCCTACAACTACCTCGACACCGACACCGACGGCAGCCTCGACAGCCTCCACTTCTTCGGGCAGGGCACCTCCAGCCTCCAGACGTTCACCTACCGCCGGGTGAGCGCGCTGCGCGGCGCCCTCCGCCTCGACCGGACCTGGGACGCCCGGCAGCGGACGCAGGCCGCCGTGTTCGTGCGCGACAACGCCGTCGGGCAGCTCCCGCACTACCGGCTCCGCGCCGTCGCCGGGAGCGATACCGACTACGTGGGTGAGATCAACGAGGACGCCTTCCGGAGCGTCGGCCTCCACGCCGTCCACGAGGTCTACCTCGGCGCGCGGGGCGCGAAGGTCGTCGCCGGTGGGACGGTGGACTACAGCCCCGGCACCTACCGGGCCGAGCACATCGCCGTGATCCGTGACGCGGCGACCGGCCGGTTTACCGGCTATACGCCCTCGGACTCGCTGCTGACGGACTACGACGTGCGCCTCCTCAATACGGCCGCCTTCGCGCAGGTCGAGGTCGAGCCCCTCGGCCGCCTGAAGCTCGTCGGCGCCCTCCGCTACGACCGGCTGGCGTACGACTTTGACAACCACCTCCCGCCCGGCTCGTTCTCCGGCGCCCCCGACGGCACGAACGCCTTCGGCCGGTTCAGTCCGCGCCTCGGCCTCGTCTACGCCTTCACCGAGGCGCGCGGGCTCTACGCGAACGCCAGCCGCGGCTTCCAGCCGCCCGAGGTGACCGAGCTCTACCGGGGCGTCCAGGTCCCGGCGCTCCGGCCCGCCACGTTCGACTCGTACGAGGTCGGCGGCTTCGGCGCCTTCGTCGGTGGGCGCGTCCACCTCGACGCGAGCCTCTACCGGATGGGCGGCTTCGACGAGATCGTCGCCGTCACGACCGAGGAGGGCGACCGCGCCAACCGGAATGCGGGCGAGACGCGGCACCTCGGCGTCGAGTATGCCGTGACGCTCCGGCCGAGCGCCGACTGGGCGCTCCGCTTCGGCGGCACGAACGCGCGGCACACGTACGTCCGCTTCACCGTGGACGAGCGGGCGGGGCGCCGGCTCGTGTACGACGGAAACACGATGGAGGCCGCGCCCGCGTTCATCGCCAACGGCGAGGTGGCCTGCACGCCCGGCTTCCTGCCCGGCGCCCGCGTCGCCGTCGAGGCCCAGCGCGTGAGCGGCTACTTCATGGACCCCGACAACACCGTCCGCTACGACGGCTACCTGCTGCTGAACGTCCGCGCCGGGTACGAGCGCGGGCCCGTCGAGGTCTGGGCCACGCTCCACAACGCTACGGACGTGCACTACGCCACCAGCGCGAGCGTGTCGTTCGGCCGGAAGCAGTACACGCCCGGGCTGCCGCGCCACGTCACCCTCGGTCTCGGCTACCGCCTGGTCCGATGAATTCGGTTACCAGTTCCGTTACCAGTTCGGTTACCAGTTCTGTTATCAGTTCCGTTACCAGTTCCGTTACCCGACCGATGCTTTCCATGACGCGCTTCCTCGTCGTACTTCCCCTGCTCCTGCTCGCCGCGTGCCGCCCGTCCGGCGACGCGCCCGAGGCGGAGGGGGCCGGCCTCGATCTCCCCGCCGGGCGCTACCCGTCCGTCGCCGCCGACACGGTCTCGGGCGCCGTCTACGCGGCGTGGATCGAGACGGCCGGCGTCGGCGCCCGCGTCCGCCTCGGGCGGCTGGCGGATGGGGCGCTGGAAGGCGAACCGATCACCCTTGCCGAAGGCGCCATCGGCGTGCACAGCCAGGCCGCGCCGCTCGTCGCCGTCGGCCCCGAGGGCACGGTCTACGTCGTGTGGGTGGTCGAGCGCGAGGTCGAGGGGCGGCGCTTCGCGGCGTCCGACCTCGTCCTCGCCCGCTCGACGGACGGCGGGCGGACGTTCTCCGAGCCCCGCCCCGTCCATCCCGATCCCGGCTTTCCCACGGGCCACACGTTCCACAGCCTCGCCGTCGGGTTCGACGGTACGGTTTACGTGGCCTGGCTCGACGGCACGGCGAAGGACCGCTACCGGCTCGACCACCCGCGCGCGCCGATGGGGCACGGCGAGGAGCCCGATCCGCACCACGCCCACGCCGAGGCCGACGAGCCCGGCACCGAGGTCGTCGTCGCTCGCTCGGCCGACGGGGGGCAGACCTTCGAGCCGCCGGTCGTCGTGGCGCACGACGCCTGCCCGTGCTGCCGTACCAGCCTCGACGTGGCGCCGGACGGGGCCGTCGGTCTCGCCTGGCGCCACCATTACGACGGCGACCTCCGCGACATGACGTTTGCGCGCTCGACCGACGGCGGCCGGACGTTCAGCGCGCCCGTCCGCATCCACGAGGACGGCTGGGCGCTCGACGGCTGCCCGCACGCCGGGCCGGCCGTCACCACGGCGGGCGACGGGACGATCCACGTCGTCTGGTTCACCGGCGCGCCGGACTCCACGGGCGTCCGCCACGCCGTCTCGGCCGACGGCGGCCGGTCGTTCGAGACGGGCTTTCTCCAGCGGGACACGCCGCTCGCGCAGGTGCGGGCCATCCGCGACGGGGCCGGCCGGCCCTGGCTGGCGTGGGAAGATCCCGAGGCGGGCGTCATTCGGATCGCTCGGGCGGACGGCGAGGCCAGGCCGCTCGAACGATCCGGCGCCGACCCGTCCCTCACGCCGACCCGCGACGGCTGGATGCTGGCTACGGCCGAGGCCGACCGCCTCCGCCTCCACCACCTTACCAATACCGAGTGACGCCGGCTACCCGAGGGCCACGGCGATCTGCGCGGCGATCCGGGCGTTCTGCTCCAGCAGCGCGAGATTGGCGCCGAGGCTGCGGCCCCCGGTGAGCGCGCCGAGGCGCCGGAGCAGAAACGGCGTGATCGCGCCCGAGCGGAGACCGAGCGCCTCCACTTCGGCGACGGCCTCGGCGATGACGGGCTCGATTTCCTCGGTGGGGATGGCGTCCTCCACAGGCGGCGGCACCGTGACGAGGAGCGCCTGCGGCAGGTCGAGCGCGTCGCGGGCGCGGGCGAGGGCCGCGACCTCCTCGGGCGTGTCGCAGCGGACGTCCACCGGCAGGCCGCTCGTGGGCGAGTAGAACGCCGGCATCTCGTCCGTCCCGTAGCCGACCACCGTGACGCCGCGCGTCTCCAGCACCTCGCGCGTGGCGGGCAGGTCGAGGATGGCCTTGGCGCCCGCGCAGACGACGACCATCGGGTAGCGCGCGAGGGCGCCGAGGTCGGCGCTCACGTCCCAGGCGGCCTGGCCCGGCGCGGCGCGGTGGACGCCGCCGATGCCGCCGGTGGCGAAGACGCGGAGCCCGGCGCGGTGCGCCAGGTGCATCGTCGCCGCAACGGTCGTGGCGCCGTCGAGGCCGCGCGCCGCGACGACGGGGAGGTCGCGGAGGCTCACCTTCGCCACGCCCTCGGCCGTGGCCAGCCGGCGGATCTGCGCCTCGGTGAGTCCGACGACCGCTTCGCCGCCGATCAGGCCGATGGTACGCGGCTCGGCGTCCTCGCGGCGCACGGCAGCCTCCAGCCGCAACGCGGCCCGCTCGTTCTGCGGGAACGGCAGCCCGTGGGCGATGACGGTGGATTCGAGGGCGACGGACGGCATCGCGCTCCCAACCCGGCTGCGCCGAGCGGGTTTCCCGCGTCAGGGCACCCGCGAGGCCCGCGCCGTTGCGACCGGTGCTTCGGCGACCGGCTCGATGGCCGTCTCCAGGACCCGCTCCCGGTCCAGCACCACCACGACGCGCAGGCCGAGCGCCTTGTCGAGGGCGGTCACGTGGGCGTAGCCGGGGCGCGGGTGGGGCGCCACGCGGTAGAGCGTGTGCCGGTCTTCGAGCCAGGTGCCGCTGCCGGATTGCCCCGTCACCCTCCACACGTCCACGCCGTCGAAGGCGCCGCCGCCGCCGCCGAAGGCCGAGGGCCGCGCCGCCCATTGCTGCGCGCCCACCGCCAGCTCCACGCTCCGCTGCACGATGGCGTCGCGGCGGTTCTGGGCCGAGGCCTGGGCGAAGAGCCGGACGCCGGCCAGCGCGGCGAGCGCCGCGACGACGAGGACGAGCAGAAAGAGGACGTGGAAGCGTTGGTTCATGGAATCGAGGAGCGATGGACGCCGGGCCTCTTTGCGGGGGGCGTGCCCCCCGCCGCACGACGAGGCCGGGCGGTCGAATTGGCGCGAACGGTGGACGATTCGCCCGTTTGAATGGATCGCGCCGAAAAACGCCTCACCCTTCCGTGTGGCGCGAGTCCCGCCGTGCTCGCGTATACTGGGGGTGCCCTTCCCTCTTTCTCACCCGATCTCACGAGGTAAACCGATGAACCGAACGCTGCTGTCGCTGCTCGCCGTGGCCGTGCTCGTCCCCGCCGTTGCCGGGTGCGGGCCCAGCCGGGAGGAGCAACGCCGGGAGGCCGCCGAGGAGGCGGCCCGGGATATGGAGCGCCGCGCCGAGGAGGGCGACCTCGCCGGGGCCATGGAGGCCTTCGGCAACGCGATGGAGCGGATGGCCGGCGGCGAGGGCCGCGCCGAGCCCGTCGACTTCCGGCGCCTGCGCGATGTGCTGCCCGAGGAGGCCGCCGGCCTCGAACGCACCAGCCAGTCCGGCGAGCGCGGCGGCGCCCTGGGCATGGCCGTCTCCCAGGCCGAGGCCGTCTACGAAGGCGACGACGGCGCCCGCGTCGAGGTCAAGATCGTTGACCTCGGCAACGTCCCGCAGATCGCCATGATGGGCTACGGCTGGGCGCTGGCGGAGGTGGACCGCGAGTCGAACGACGAATACGAGCGGACGATGGAGTTCCAGGGCCACCGGGGCTACGAGAAGTACAACCACGCGAACCAGAGCGGCGAGCTGAACGTGCTCGTCGCCGGGCGCTTCATGGTCGAGGCCAGCGGGCGGAACGTCGAGATGGACCGGATCAAGGCCGTCGTGGAGGCCGTCGGGCTGGGCAACCTCGAAGCCATGAAGGACGAGGGCCGCGAGGGCTGACGCTCGTCGTAGCTTCGGCGCCCGCCACCCGGGCGCCGCGAGGGCACGGTCCGCCGTGCCCTCGCTCGTTGGGGGGCCGAACCGCCCCAGCACTCGGCCGTTTAGGAGGTTTGCCCTCCGAGAGATCCGCCTCCATGCCCGTCCCCAACTCCCTCGACGCCGTCCGCCAGGCGCTCCTCGATGCCGAGCGCGTGCTCGTCACGTCGCACATCCGCCCCGACGGCGACGCGCTGGGCTCGGAGATTGCCGTGGCCCGGTTCCTCCGCAAGCTCGGCAAGGAGGTCACCGTGCTCAACGCCGACCCCGAGCCGCGCACGCTCGCCTGGCTCGCCGCCGAGCAGCCCGACGACCTCCTCGTCGTCTACGAGGCGGGCGACCTCGCGCAGGCCGAGGCCGCCGCCCGCGCCGACGCCTTCCTCGTCGTGGACACCGGCGCGGGCCACCGCCTCGGCCCCGTCGAGGCCCGGTTCAAGAGCACGACGGGGAAGAGGCTGCTCATCGACCACCACCCGGACCCCGAGCCCCTCTTCGACCTCGTCTGCGTGCGGACGGACTGCGCCTCCACGGCCGAGATCGTCTACGACCTCATCGCCGGCTACGACCCGGGCCTCATCGATACGGCCATCGCGACTGCGCTCTACGTCGGCATCGTGACCGACACCGGCTCCTTCCGCTACAGCGCCACCACCGCCCGCACGCACCGCGTCGTGGCCGACCTCCTGGAGCGCGGCGGCATCGCGCCCGAGCCCATCCACATCGCCGTCTACGACGGCCGCACGCGCGAGGGCCTTCGCCTCCTTGCCCGTGCGCTCGACACCATCGCCGTCCACTACGACGGCCGCCTCGCCTCGCTCTACGTCACGCAGGAGATGCTCCGCGAGGCCGGCGCGTTCTTCGACGAAACCGAGGGGCTCATCAACTACGGCCTCTCGCTCGACGGCGTCGAGGCGGCCGTGATCGCGCTCGAAACGCCGAGCGGCGTCAAGCTCTCCTTCCGCTCCAAGGGCGACTGCCCCATCAACGCCTGGGCGGCCCGCTTCGGCGGCGGCGGCCACCCCAACGCCTCCGGCGCCTACGTCACCGGCAAGCCGCTCCACCGCGTGCTCAAGGAGGTCATCGACAGCGCGCCGCGCCACGTCGCCGCCGGGCCGGCCGGGGAGGACGACGACGACGACGAACTCACGGCCGACGCCCTCGCCCTCCTCGCCTCGTTCAAGGGCAAGCTGGACTGATTGTCTGGTGCGCAACGCGTGTTGCGTAACGTGTGCTGCGTAAAGGCGGTGGCGCGACGGCATACGCGATTCGAAGTACGCCCTACGTCTCCTCCCATGCAGATCGACTTCACCACGACGCCGGCGGATCTCGACGAGGTAGACCTCCTCGTGCTGCCCGTCCGCGACGGTGCGATCACGGACGCGTGGCGTGAGCGGGCCGGGCCCGGCTTCGAGCGCACGCGGGCCGACCTCGACAGGACCAAGACCGCCACGCTCGTGTACCCGGCCGGGGGCCCGCGCCTCGTCCTCGTCCCGGCCGACGGCGACGCCGAGGCGCAGCGGGCCGCCGCCGCCGGGGCCGCCGCGACGGCCAACGCCCTGCAGGTCGAGACGGTCGGCCTCGCGGTGCCGGAGGGTGCGGACCCCGTTGCGCTCGTCGAAGGCCTCCGCCTCGGTGCCTACCGCTACACCCGCTACAAGACGAAGGGCGACGATGCCTGGCCTGGGCCTTCGCGCCTCGTCGTGCAGGCGACGGAGGCGCGCCGTGCCGCCGTCGAGCGCGCGGGCGTCGTGACCGACGCCGTGATCCTGGCGCGCGACCTCGTCAACCGCTCGCCCGACGAGACGACGGCGCAGGGCCTCGGTGCGCTGGCGAAGGAGGCGGGCGAGGCCGCCGGCCTCGTGGTGGAGGTGTGGGACCGAGCCCGGATCGAGGCCGAGGGCATGGGCGGCCTCCTCTGCGTCAACCGGGGCTCCGTCGAGCCGCCCGCCTTCCTCGTCATGGAGCACCGGCCGGAGGCGCCCGTCCTCGACCGGCCCATCGTGCTCGTCGGCAAGGCCGTCACGTTCGACACCGGCGGCCTCTCGCTCAAGCCCACCAAGGGCTCGATGGACACCATGAAGGCGGACATGGCCGGCGGCGCGGCCGTGATCGGCGCGATGGTCGCCCTCGCCCGCCTCGGGCTGCCGCTCCCCGTCGTCGCCCTCGTGCCGAGCACCGACAACCGGCCCGGCGAGAACGCCTTCGTTCCGGGCGACGTCGTCCGCATGCACGACGGCACCACCGTCGAGATCCTCAACACCGACGCCGAGGGCCGGATGCTTCTCGCCGACGCCCTCTCCTACGCGCGCCGCTACGACCCCGCGCTCGTCGTGGACGTGGCGACCCTCACCGGCGGCATCGTCGTCGCCCTCGGCGACCGCGTCGCGGGCCTCTTCACGAACGAGGACGACGGCGCGCGCGACCGCCTCGATCGCTTCACCGAGGCGGGCCGGGCCACCGGCGAGCTCGTCTGGCCCATGCCCACGTTCGACTTCTACAAAGAGGCCCTCAAGAGCGACGTGGCCGACCTCCAGAACCTCGGCGGGCGCGAGGGTCAGGCTTCCACCGCCGCCGTGTTTCTGGAGCACTTCACCCGCAACGCCGACGGGAACGGCTATCCGTGGGTTCACCTCGACATCGCCGGGCCGGCGTTCCTGACGCGCGGGCGGGCCTACCTCCCGGCCGGCGGCACCGGCTTCGGCGTGCGCCTCCTCGTCGAGGTGCTGCGCGGACTCGCCGGCGGCACCGGAGCGGCGTGACGGCGTACGCGAAAGGCTTCCGGGTTCGATCTTCTCCTCGATCTTCTCCTCGATCTTCTCCTCGATCTTCTCCTCGATCTTCTCCTCGATATTCTCCTCGATCTTCTCCTCATGCGCCTCCTCGTCGCCCTCGCCCTGCCGGCGCTCACCGCCTGCGCCACCGAGCCCGACGTGCCCTCGCCGGAGGGCACCGAGAACCCGCTCGCCGAGACGCCCGTCGAGACGCCCGTCGAGACGC
>Ga0079224_100002492_pt1 | contig 22400 bp, 19 predicted proteins | sample Stecom2015_FD_80414 | JGI IMG/M metagenome (GOLD analysis project Ga0079224, IMG submission 80414) | Agricultural soil microbial communities from Utah to study Nitrogen management - Steer compost 2015 | ecosystem: Environmental > Terrestrial > Soil > Agricultural land | place: USA: Utah...
CGTTCGGCTACGACCTCGGCGCGGCAGCGACCTTCGGCTGGCGGTTCGTCGACGTGCTCGGCTCGCATGAGCGCTACGACACCGACGTCCACCTCGACGACGGCCCGCGGCTCACCGACCTGGAGCTCCGTGCCGACGCGCGCGGCGACGCGCTGATCGACCGCGCGCGCCTCACGTTGACCGGCCTCGGCGATCCGTGGATGCGGTTGCGCGGTGAGCTGGCCGACGACGGCGGCACCGGTCTCAAGGGACGGTTCGCGCGCGACTCGTTCGTCTACCGCGCACGCGGCGACTTCCACCGCGTCGACGTGCGCGCCCAGGAATGGGGCTTCGACCTGCGCGTCCCCCTCGCCGAGCACACGGAGGCCACCGCGTCGTTCACCCGCCGTCTGCAAAACGGGTTCTGGCTGACCAACCGGATCGGCAACCGCAACGTGAACCCGCAGTCCACGGTGACCGGCGTGCGCAGCCCGCGCGACCACGACGCCGACCTGTGGGAGGTCGGCGTGCTGACGCGCGTGTCCGGCGTCCAGGTGCGGGCCGGGGTCGAGTACCGCGCGCACGCCGACGTCGACGGCTTCCACTACGAGCGCCCGGCGCCGAGCAACCCGGGCGCGATCGAGAGCGAAGACTTCGTGTCGTCCAGCACCCTGCGCGGCCCCGGCGCGCACCTGCGCCTGAACGACGACGACGGCGCGTGGCGCTGGTCGCTCGGCGCCCGCGTCCTCGAGCTGGAGCGCCGCGTGCGCGGCGACGGGTTCGCGCGCGGGTTCGACATCGCCGAGTGCACGACGACCACCGACGCCCTCGGGCGCGGCGAGGCGCGGACCTGGATCGTCGACGCCACCTCGACCTGGGAGCTGAGCGAGACGGTCAGCTTGCTCGGCGACCTGCGCTGGCACGACCACGAGGAGGACATGCGCCTCGACCAGGTCGACGTCACCGACTACCCGAGCCTCGGCAACCGCTCGACCGTGGTGCTCGGCCTGGACACACGCACCGCGCAGCGCGTCCTGCAAGGCAGCCTCGGCCTGCAGGTCGACCCGACCGCCGGCCTGCGGCTCGGCGCGGGTTGGGGCTTCGCGCGCGAGTGGCTGCACGTGCCCGACTTCGACCCGGGTGACGCCGACTTCCACCGCGGCCTCATCCAGAACGACGGCGTCTTCGTCGACGCCGAGTGGCGGCCGGGCGAGAGCTGGGTCCTGTCCGCGCGCTACCGCGCGTTCGGCCAGAACGGTATCCAGCTGCACGAGATCAGCGAGGACGAGGTGCGCACCGTGAAGGGCAAGGTGCGCTGGCAGCGCGACGCCGGCGCGATCGACGTGTTCACCGAGCACCGGCAGAAGAGCAACGACGTCACCAGCACCGAACTCGACGCCTGGACGACCGGCGGCACGGCGACGTGGACCCCCGACGAGCGCAGCAGCCTCTGGGCGAGCTACGCCTACACCGACCTCGAGTCGCGCACGCTCACCACGTTCTACTTCGATCCGAGCCCGCTACCCGTGCCGACGTTCGTGGGCTTCGACGGCCGCACGCACGCGGTGAGCGTCGGCGCAGGGTTCGACCTCACCCGCAGGGTCCGGCTCGATCTGGGCGGGACGTTCACGTCGACGCGCGGGACGTTCGCCGTGGACCTGTTCGACTGGCACGCCGACCTGTCGACGAAGGTTTGCTCCGCCGCGGAACTGGGTCTGCTCGTGCGGCAGGTCGACTACGAGGAGGGGGCGCGGACTGCGGGACTCGACGACTACGGGTCGTACCTGGTGTTCGTCTACGTGCGCACGCGCGTCGGGACGGCGGCGCGGTAGGCGGCTACCTCCGGCCCTGTTGCCCGCTTGCCGGGCCGGACGGCTTCCTCATCCACCAGAAGAACCCGGCGCTGTGGACCGGCACGCCCCACTCCATCGCCAGCTCATAGGTCTTGCGCAGGCACTCCGGGAAGTCGGAGTTGTACTCGTCGCCGCAGAACACTCCCCCGGGCTTGACCCAGCGCGTCCAGAAGTCGCGATTCCTGCTGAGGCCTGGCTCGTTGTGGTCGGCGTCGTCGAAGTAGAGGTCGACCCACTGGTTCCAGGTGCCCTGCACCGCGTCGGGGCTGCGGCCCTTGATCGTCCGGATGTTGGGACAATCGCGGGTGTAGGTGTAGTACTGGAAGGCCTCCAGGGAGAACGGGCGGTCCACCTTCTGGGGCTTCTCCACGATGTCCACGATCCACTGCTCGCGCTCCCAGGGATCGATGCAGTAGACGGTCACCGTCGGGTGCACGTTCTTCGCCCACACGAAGGACGACCGGCCATAGAGGGACCCGGTCTCGACCACCACGCCGTTCGGCGGAACCTGCTTCGCGAGCCGGGCCATTCCAATCAGCTCGGTCCACCCGAGCTGCCCGGGAATGTCCAAATCAATGATCAGGGTCTCGTTCGTCTCCGGATCCTTGATCTGATGGACGACCATTGCGGCGCATGGTCTTTGGCCTCGCGGTCACGGGTCAAGCGGAAACCCGGCTTCCGCACGGCGACTCGCCGCGCTCCGTTGGGTTCTCGCACCCCGAGCAGGTGCGTTCGACGACGACTCGCCCCCGACTCGACGACGGTTCGGATGTAGTGAGGGCGCGGCCTTCACGCGCGGCGCGTTGCCTTCGTCGGGCGCAGCCGCTTGCGCGCGCACCCGACAGCCGGCCTCACGCCTTCCGAAACCACGAACGGACCGCGCGCCACCCCCCAACCGGCTCCGCGACGACGCGCCCGGATGATCCCGCCGCGCTCACCATCGCCGCCGCTACCCGCACCCATCACCGCGGACAGCGAACGAGCTCGACCATCCTCATCCCCGCGGACCAGTGCCCTCGCCTCCGCGCGGATCTCCGCCGCGACGGAACCCACGCCGCATCGGCGGCAAGCACGTCGCCCCGCGACGGCGACCGCGCACCGCTCCGCATCAGTACCCGCCTCGCGTGGCGGCGGCCGCACGGTGCCTCCGCATGCGCACCCCGACCACACGCCGGCAGCGCCTCGGGCGGCTCCGCCGGCCCGCGCCCGCCTTACTTCTCCAGCTTCTGCAACTCCGGCACCGGCGAGTCCGGCCCGACGGGCACCACGTACTGGTCGTCGTCCAGGTCGACCCCGGGGTACCTGGCCAGGTCCTTCGGGGTCAACTCACGCACCTGCCCGCCGCCCATCAACATGTTGATCGCGCCGCTCGGGAAGGCGCGGCCGAACTCGTTGTCGTCCGCGACCCAGGCCTCCTTTCCGGAGTCCAGACTGACACCGGCGAGGTACTTCTTCGCCCGCCCCGCGTACGACGTGTCCTGTGAGGTGATCTCGCCGTACGACTTCCAGTGCTCCTCCGGATCCACCTCCTTGAGCTCCAGAAGGCGGACGTCGCTGTCCCAGTGCGCCGGGTTGAAGTAGCGCTGCCGGTTCTCCGGAGTGCGCTGGACGACCTTGTCGACCCACGGCGCGAGCACGAACTTGTGGCCGCCTTCCTTGGGGAACTGCTTCAGCCGGCTGCGGTAGTTCTCCAGCGCCTGGTAATGCCACTCCAGGTTCTTCTTGTCCGCGAAGATGTTCGCGGTCTCGCGGCTGCCGATGATCTCCGGCAGCAACACCGACGCGAGCACGCCGAGGATCGCGATCACGACGAGCAGTTCGATCAGCGTGAACCCCGCGGCGACAAGGCTTCGCGGTCGGATGTCGGAGGGCGAAGGGAGGCCGCGGGCCTCGGGCGACACGTGCTGCATGCTTTCTCACTCGCGGCCGGCACCGGGGCGGGGCCGGTCAAGGAGGCAAGAGTCTAGCAGCCGTCGCCGAGCGCCCGGAAGGCCGGACGAGGCGGAAGGCTCGGCCGGCAAGCCGGATCGGCCCGCCGGCCGCCGGGTCAGCGCCCGCCGTCGCCGCGCTCGCTGCCGCTCGTGCCCGGCTGGGGCATCGGCCGCACGGGCATCGGCTCGACCGGCGTGACCGGCTGCTGCTGCTGCTGCTGCGGCGGCTGCTGCGGCGAAGGCTGGTTCTGCCCCGCGCCGCTCTCCGGCGTCTGGCCGTCGATCGGCATCGGGATGGGCTGCGCCTGCTGCTGCGGCTGGGGCGCCGTCTCACCCATCGGAACGGCGGGCACCTGCGGCGCGGCCTTGCCACCGTCCGTGATGCCGTGCGCCTGGGCATACGACTGGGCGAACCAGCGGTCCTGGTACAGCTCGCCCCACCACTCGCGCCAGCGCAACACCGCGCGCTGCCGCTCTTCGGCGCTCTCCGCGAGGTGGTCGTAGCCGAAGTCACGCCCGGTCGCGTCCTTCAGGGCCTGGTGGCAGTTGTAGCGCACCTCGGCCTTGTCCGAGTCCAGCGCCTCGATCAGCGCCGGCGCGTACCGCAGGTCGCCCAGCGTGACCAGGGTGCGCGCCGCCTCGAGCCGCACGATCGGGTTCGGGTCGTTGGCGACCTTCTGCAGCTCGGGGATCACGCGCCGGTCCTTGATCTGGCCCAGGACCCACGCGCAGTTCGAGCGGACCTTGGGTGCGTCGTGGTGCAGCCCTTCGATCAAGAACGGGATCGCCTGCTCGCCCTGCTGCGCGAGCCACATCAGGTTGTCCACCAGCTCGCCACGATGCTGGAACTGGATGTCCTGGACGCGCTGGCTGATCTCCGCCGCCATGACGGAGTTGGCCTTCGCCCAGCTCTCCTCGGGTGCGGTCGTGGTCGTGCACCCGGTCAACGCCGCCAGGATCAAGGGGATGATCGCCTGCCTCATGCTCGTCCTCATGTCGATTCGCCCCGCGTGGGGATCGCCGCTGCTATCGACCCGCCCCGCTCTCGACTTGAGCCAGCGCAGGCGAAATCCGGACGCCCGCCGGGCCTCCCGGGACCCTGCCCTGCCGCACGAACCGCGGTTTCCTGGCCAAACGGGCGCCGCGCCTCGGCTAGACTCCGCCCCCGCCGCATTCCGGCACACGACGACCCCCCGTACGACAGACCATGAACAAAGCTCAGTTGATCGACGAGGTGCAAAAGGCCCTGGGCGAAGATTGCACGCGCTCCTACGCCGAGCGCGCGCTGAACTCGGTGCTCGAATGCATCAGCCGCGGCCTGCAGAAGGACTCGTCGGTCCAGCTCACCGGCTTCGGGACCTTCCAGGTCAAGAACCGCGCGGCACGCACCGTCCGCAATCCGGCCACCGGCCAGATGATGCAGGTGGCCGCCTCGAAGACGATCGGCTTCAAGCCCGGACAGGCACTGAAGGAGGCCGTGGCCTGACGCTCCGCGGAGCCGCGCGCTCCGCCCCGACGACCCCGGCCGACCGGGACCTCGCCCGCGCGTCTGGCCGCGGCGCTAGTCCGCGCCCAGCCAGCCGCCGCCGAGCACGAGGTCGCCGTCGTAGAACACGGCGGCCTGGCCCGGAGTGACCGCGGCCACCGGCCGGCGGAACTCGATCCGCACCCGGTCGGCGGACACCGGCACCACGCGCGCCGGAGCCGGCTCGGCCGAGGCGCGGACCTTGACCTCGGCGTCGAAGTCCCCGCTCGGGGGGTCGACGAGCCAGTTGACCCGGTCCGCGGATGCCGCGCGCGCGAGCAGCGCGTCGCGCGGGCCGAGTACCACGTCGCCGTTGTCCGCGTCGATGCGCGTCACGTAGCGCGGCGCGCCGAGCGCGGGGAGGCCGCGGCGCTGGCCGACGGTGAACCCGCCGACCCCGTCGTGCCGTCCGACCTCGCGCCCGTGCTCGTCGACGAACCGGCCGGGCCGGCCGGTGCCGCCGCGCGCGCGCACGACGTCGCGGTAGTCGCCGCTCGTGACGAAGCAGATCTCCATCGACTCGGGCTTCGCGGCGGTCACGAGCCCGGCCTCGCGGGCCAGCGCGCGCACCTCGTCCTTCACGAGGTCGCCCAGCGGGAAGAGCACGCGCGGCAGCGCGTCGCGGGCGAGGCCGAACAGGTAGTAGGTCTGGTCCTTGGCGCGGTCCCGCGCGACGTGGAGCCGGCCGTCGCGGATGCGCGCGTAGTGCCCCGTGGCCACCGCGCTCGCGCCGATCGAGCCGGCGAAGGCGAGCAGGTGGCCGAACTTCAGGTGCTGGTTGCACAGCACGCACGGGTTGGGCGTGCGACCGGCGCGGTACTCGGCCGCGAAGTGGTCGATCAGCCGGCCGAACTCGGCGGCGTAATCCACGGCGTAGAACGGCAGGCCCAGCCGGTCGGCGACCGCGCCCGCGTCGCGCGCGTCCGAGGCAGAGCAGCACGACCGGTCCTTCCCGCCCTCCCCGGTCACGCCGTTGCGCATGAACACGCCGACCACCTCGCGGCCCTCCCGCTGCAGCAGGAGGGCCGCGACGCTGCTGTCGACTCCGCCGGACATGGCCGCGACCACGCGCATCGGCGGCAAGGGTAGGGCGCAGATCCGGAGGCGCAACGCGAGGAACGCGGCCCCTGCCGGCGCGGCTCGGCGGGAGCACCGCGGCCGCCGAAGGCGGCGGCAACCGCGTGCCCATCCGGAGGCGCGCGGTCCATCGCGCCCGTGGGCTGCGTCCCCCCGGCTCGTTCGGCGCGCCCGGTAACCACCTGCCCGCCCGTGCCCACCGGCGGGCATGACGACTGCACTGCAGCGTTGGGCCGGGAGCGCGGCGGCTCTATCATCCCCGCCCCCTTCCGCGCCTCCCCGCAGACCTCATGGGTGTCCCCGCCGTCCTCGTCCTCGTCCCGCAAGGCCAAGACACCTCCATCCGGGTGCGCAAGGAGGGCGGCGACCCTGCGCCGCAGACCACCGGCACGCAGCAGCCGGCGGGTCCGCAGGGTGGCCCGCAGAACCCGTACGAGGGCTGCTACGCGCAGCTCCCGATGCTGCTGGCGATCGGCCTCATCTTCTACTTCCTGCTCATCCGTCCGCAGCAGAAGCAGGAGAAGGCGCGGCGCGAGATGCTGAGCAAGCTCGCGCGCGGCGACCGCGTGGTCACGACCGGCGGCATCCACGGCGTGATCGCCACGGGCGCCGACGACACCGTGCAGCCGCCGCTGGACGGCGAAGGCAGGGTGCGGAGCACCGTCGACCGGGCTGGGGCCGGCTGTGTGCTGACCGATGAGGGAGCCAGGTCGTCGGCTCCCGCCAAGGAGCCCGGAAAGAGCTGACCCGCGCCACCGGATCGGCCGGCAAGGCGAGGACGCGGCGGCGCGCCTCTACCGGTCCGCGGGGTTCGCGGTCGTCGCGCGCAACCTGCGCACTACCCTGGGCGAGCTCGACCTCGTCGTGCGCCGCGGCAGCCTGCTCGCGGCGGTGGAGGTGAAGACCCGGCGCGGCGGCGCGCCCGAGCGCACGGTCGGCGACGAGGAGCTGGCGCGCCGCGCACGGGCGCTCGCGGCGGTCGCGCGCGTGCTCGCGCCGGACGTCCGGCGCCTGCGGCTGCGGGTGGACGTCGCTGCAGTCGTGTGTCGCAAGGACGGCACACTCGAGGTCCTCGTGCTGCCCGGCCGCGAGCTGCCGTGCGGGTGACGCGCGCTCCCCGGCGCGCAGGGCACGGCCGGCGTCCGACGCGGAGCGGACACGCGCCGCGATCCGGCGCAACCGGGCGGCCGGCGGGCGGCGCTGCCCGCACCCCGGACGACGTCGGCCGGCGCGACGCCCCGTTCTGGAAAGGGCTGGGGTGCGCCGATAACAAGGGCCCCGCCCCTCCGGGTTCTCCGATGGCCACCCTAGCGCAGCAGATCATTCCCAAGCGGAAGCTCCTGCTGATCGCGTCGGAGACGGTCGTGCTCGGTGCGGTGCTGTTCTTCGGCAGCACGCTGCCGCCGCTCGGATCCTGGCCGTTCGACGGCGCCGCGGACCGCGGCTCGCTCGCCCACCTGCTGCTGTCGTGCCTGACGATCGCCGTGCTGTGCCAGGCGTCCCTCTCGTACAGCGACCTGTACGACTGGAACCTGTCGCAAAACCGCTCCGAGCTGCCCAACCGCCTGCTGCACGCGTGCGGCTACGCGCTGGTGATGCTCGCGGTGCTCGTGTTCCTGTCGCCGCGCCTGTTCCACTTCCCCGGGCTGCGCAACCAGACGTGGCCGCTGATCGTCCTCGTGCTCACCGGGTTCGCGGCGATCTGGGGGTGGCGACTCTGCTTCCACTGGTTCTTCTACAAGTGGAACTTCGGCGAACGGGTGGCGGTGCTCGGCAGCGGCGATGTCGCGCGCGAGACGGTCGACCTGATCCGCTCGCACCCGGTGTCCGGCTTCGAAGTCGTCGGTGTCATCTGCAGCGACCCCGACGACCGGCGCGACTACGGCGCGCCGATCCTCGGCGTACAGGCCGACGTGCGCGATCTGGTCGACAAGCACCGCATCGCGCGCATCGTCGTCGCCCTCTCCGACCGGCGCGGCCGGCTGCCGGTGAACGCGCTCCTGATGTGCCGGCTCGCGGGCGTGAAGATCGAAGAGCGCGAGATGATGTACGAGCGCATCCACGGCAAGATCGCGCTCGAAGGGCTGCGCCCGTCGTACCTCATCTTCGGCTCGGGGTTCTCGCAGCCGCCGGCCGCGGTCGCGATCAAGCGCACGATCGACATCGTCGCCTCGCTCGCCGGCCTCGTGCTGTCGGCGCCGATCACCCTGGCCGCCGTGCTCGCGATCAAGCTCGACAGCCGCGGCCCGGTGTTCTTCCGCCAGCCGCGGGTCGGGCAGCACGGGGTGCAGTTCAACGTCCTCAAGTTCCGGACCATGCGCGTCGACGCGGAAAAGCACACCGGTCCGGTGTGGGCCAGGGCGAACGACGACCGGATCACCCGGGTCGGACGCCTGCTGCGTCTGACGCGCATCGACGAGATCCCGCAGATGATCAACGTCCTGGCCGGGCACATGTCGTTCGTGGGCCCGCGTCCGGAACGCCCGTTCTTCGTCGAGGAGCTGACCAAGCAGATCGACTTCTACCCGCTGCGGCTCACCGTCAAGCCGGGGATCACCGGCTGGGCACAGGTGCGGCACCCGTACGGCGCCTCGGTCGAGGATGCGCGCGAGAAGCTGCGCTACGACCTGTACTACGTCAAGAACATGAGCCCGCTCTTCGACCTGAACATCATCCTGCGCACGGTGGGCGTGATCCTGTTCGGCAAGGGGGCGCGATGAGCCGCTGCCGGATCCTGGTCGCCGACGACCTCAGCCCGGCGGGCATCGAGCTGCTGCGCGAGGTCGGCGAGGTCACCGTGCAGACCGGGCTCAAGGAGGACGCGCTGCGCGACGCGCTGCCCCCCTACCACGCGCTGGTCGTGCGCTCGGCGACCAAGGTCACCGCGCGCGTCCTGGAGCGCGCCGAGAACCTGTCGGTGATCGGACGCGCCGGCATCGGCGTCGACAACATCGACGTGGCCGCGGCGACCGAGCGCGGCATCGTGGTGATGAACACCCCGGACGCGGGCGCCACGACCACCGCCGAGCACGCGATCGCGCTGCTGCTCAGCATGGCGCGCAACATTCCGGCGGCGGACGCGGCGCTCAAGGCCGGGCGCTGGGACAAGAACAAGTTCGTCGGCGTCGAGCTGCGCGGCAAGACGTTCCTGGTCGTCGGCCTCGGCAAGATCGGCCGGCTGGTGGCGCAGCGCGGCGTGGGCCTCGGGATGACGGTGATCGGACACGACCCGTACATCGACGAGCGCAGCGTCCCCGAGGGCGTGCGCCTCGTCGACCTCGACGAGGGACTCGCCGAGGCGGACTTCGTGAGCATCCACGTTCCGCTGCTCGACAGCACGCGCAACCTGTTCGACGCGCGGCGCCTCGCGCGCATGAAGCCGGGCGCGCGCCTCGTGCACGCCGCGCGCGGCGGGATCGTCGACGAGGACGCTCTCGCCGACGCTCTGGAGTCGGGCCGCCTCGCGGGCGCCGCAGTCGACGTGTTCGTCGACGAGCCGCTGCCCCCCGACCACCGCCTACGCCGGACCCGGAACCTGGTGCTCACCCCGCACCTCGGCGCGAGCTCGGTCGAGGCCAAGGACGCGGTGTCGATCGACGTCGCCGAGCAGGTCGCGACCTGCCTGCGCCGCGGGATCGTGCTGAACGGCGTCAACGTGCCGCCGATCTCGCCGAGCGAGGCACAGATCGTCGCGCCCTTCCTCGACCTGTGCCACGACCTCGCCGCGTTCCTGGCGCAGGTGTTCGAAGGCCCCCTGGAGACCGTCCGGGTGACGTTGCAGGGCGCGATCCCCGAGCGGGCCAGCCAGCCGTTGCTCGTCGCCGCGCTCACCGGCGCGCTGCAGAAGCGCGCCGACCGGCCGGTGACCCCAGTCAACGCGCGGCGCATCGCGGAGAGCCTCGGGATCCGCACGCACGTCGAGACGTCGGCGATGAAGCGCGACTTCGTCAGTCTGGTGCGCATCGAGATCCTCGCCGGCGGCGAACGCCACCGCGCGAGCGGCACGGTGCTCGGCCACCGGCACGGCAGGCTGGTCGAGCTGGACGACTGGCTGCTCGACGCCATCCCCGAGGGGCCGTTGCTCGTCACCTTCCACCGCGACGAACCCGGCGTGGTCGGCGCGGTCGGCACGCTGCTCGGCGAGGCGAAGGTCAACATCTCGCGCCTGCAGCTCGGCACGTCCGAGGCCGACGGGGGCGAAGCGCTCGGCATCTGGAACCTCGGCGCGCCGCTCGACGAGGCGGTGCTGGCGCGCGTACGCGCCCTGCCCGCGGTCCGCCGCGCGTGCCTGGTGCAGTGAGCGCCGCGCACGCCCGTCCGGCCGCGCGCGCGCCGTTCGCGTCGGTGTGGTTCGACTGCGACTCGACCCTGTCGACGATCGAAGGGATCGACGAGCTGGCCCGCGCCCGCCCGGAGTGCGCCGCGGCGATCGCCGAGCTGACCCGCCGCGCGATGGACGGCGCGATCCCGCTGCAGCAGGTCTACGGCGAGCGGCTGCGCCGGATCGCGCCGACGCGCGCCGAGGTCGAGGCGCTGGCCAGGCGCTACGTGGCGACGCTCGTGCCGGGCGCGCGCGAGACCGTCGCCGCGCTGCGGCGGCTCGGCAAGACCGTCGGCATCGTGTCCGGCGGGCTGCGGCCCGCGGTGCTCGCGGTGGCGCACGAGCTGTCGATCCCCGCCGAGCACGTGCACGCCGTCGACGTCCGGTTCGCCGCGGACGGCGGCTACGCGGGGTTCGACGCGGGCTCGCCGCTCGCGCGCAGCGGCGGGAAGCGCGACGTGATGGCCGCGCTGCCCGCCGCGCTGCAGCCGGCGGCGCTCGTCGGCGACGGGATGACCGACCTGGAGGCGAAGGGCGCGGTCGCGTGCTTCGTCGGCTTCGGCGGCGTCGTGCGGCGCGCCAGCGTCGAGGCGGAGGCCGACGCGTTCGTGCCCGGGCCGTCGCTCACCGGCGTGCTCGACGTGCTGCTCACCGCGCAGGAACGCGCACAGCTCGACGACGGCGGACGCCGATAGCTGCCCTGCCGGCGCGGCACGCGCTGCCGCAGGCGCGCGCGTCCCGCCCTCCCCCGGCCGCGCGCACCGCGCGTCGCCGGGCGCGCCGGAACGACTTTCGCGGACCTCGCCCACCGTGCGACGATCCCTGCTCGACCCATGACGACCTCCGACCCCGCGCATCCGATCCTGTTCATCCCCGGACCCGTGGAGGTCGACGCGGAGCTGCGCGAGGTCATGGCGATGCCGCTCGTCGGCCACCGCAGCCAGGGATTCCTCGCCGAGGTGCAGGCGATCCTGCCCAAGCTGCGCCGCCTGTTCCGGACCGGGGCACACGTCCTGTTCGAGAATGTCCCGGCGACCGGACTGATGGAGGCCTCGATCCGCAACCTGGTCGACGAGCGGGTGCTGCACTGCACGAACGGCGCGTTCAGCGAGCGCTGGGCGAAGATCAGCGCGGCGTGCGGCCGGCAGGCGGACACGCTCGCGGTCGAATGGGGTCAGGGCATCACACCGGACGCGCTGCGCGCCAGGCTGCGCGGCGGACCCGCGTACGAGGCGGTCACGATCACGCACTGCGAGACCTCGACCGGCGTGCTCAATCCCCTGCGCGAGCTGGCCGCGGTCGTGCGCGAGGTGCAGCCCGACGCGCTCGTGCTCGCCGACGTGGTCACGAGTCTCGCCGGCGCGGAGCTGGAGTTCGACGCCTGGGGCATCGACTGCGCGTTCGCCGGCACGCAGAAGTGCCTCGCGCTGCCGCCCGGGCTGACGGTGTGGGCGCTCTCCGAGCGCGCGATGGCGAAGGCGCGCACCGTCGCCGGCCGCGGCTTCCTGCTCGACTTCCCGCGCGCGGCGGAGAGCCTGGCGAAGGGCGAGACGCTCGCGACGCCGTGCGTGCCGCTCGTGTTCGCGCTCAGCCGGCAGCTCGACCGCATCGAACGCGAGACCCTGCCGGCGCGCTGGCAGCGCCACCTCGCGCTGCGCGACGCGACGCTGGCGTGGTGCAGCGAACACGGCTTCGCGCCCTTCGTCGCCGACGGCTGGCGCTCGCCGACGGTGACCACGGTCGACGCGTCGGGCCGGTCGGTGAAGGACCTGATCGCCAGGGCGAAGGCCGCCGGGTTCACGCTCGGCAACGGCTACGGCAAGCTGAAGGATCGCACCTTCCGCATCGGCCACATGGGCGACCATCCGCTGCCGCGCCTGCAGGCCTTTCTCGCCGCGCTCGCCTGACGCTGCGGCCATGGTCGCGCGCGCGTTCGACCTCGCCGCGGAAGTGGACGCGTTCCTGCGCCACCTCGCGCAGGTGCGCGACATGTCGGCGAACACCGTGCGCGCCTACGGCACGGACCTGCGCGCGTTCGCGGCGTGGCTCGGCGACCCGAGCCGGCCGCCGGACCGGCTGGACCTGCGGCGCTACGTGGCGGCGCTGCACCGCGAAGGGTGCAAGGCGTCGACCGTGCAGCGCAAGCTGTCGAGTCTGCGCGCGCTGTTCCGCTTCCTGCGCGAGCGCGGCGTCCTGGCGACCGACCCGGCGAGGCTCGTGCGCGGGCCGAAGCTGCCTGCGCGGCTGCCGCGCGTGCTGACCGTGGCGCAGGTCGACCAGCTCCTCGGGCTGGACTTCGGTGCCGACTTCCAGGGGCGGCGCGACCGCGCGATCCTGGAGGTGCTGTACTCGACCGGGTGCCGCGTCGCCGAGGCCGCGACGCTGTCGCTGCGCTGCATCGATCTCGACGACGGGGTCGCGCGCGTGGTCGGCAAGGGGCGCAAGGAACGCCTCGCGCTGCTGGGACGCCCGGCGGTGGCGGCGGTGCGCGCGTGGCTGCCCGAGCGCGCGCGGGTGCTGGCGGAGCAGGGCACGTCGACGCAGGTGCTGTTCATCAATCGTCGGGGCCGGCCGCTGAGCACGCGCTGGCTGTTCGAGGTGGTGCGCAGTGCCGCGCGCCGCGCCGGGATCCCGGTGCGCCTGTCGCCGCACGGTCTGCGGCACTCGTTCGCGACGCACATGCTGGACCGCGGGGCCGACCTGCGCACGGTGCAGGAGCTGCTGGGGCACGAGAACCTGGCGACGACGCAGGTGTACACCCACGTGTCGATGGCGCGCCTGCGCGAGGTGTACGAGGCGGCGCATCCGCACGGGCAGAAGAGGAAAGCCTGAGCGGCGCGGTCGCGCGGATCGTGCGCGGGCGGCCGCCGCCGCCGCGGTTCACTCCCCGGCCAGCACCGCGCGCACCTTCCGGCCGAGGCGCAGGAGGCTCTCCTCGTCGACGACGCGTTCGAGGTCGGCCAGGTCGAACCAGCGCAGGTCGTGCGACTCGGCGCTGCGCACGAGGTCCTGGCCCGGCTCGGCGCGGAGCAGGAAGCGCACGTCATGGTGCTCGTGCTCCGGCTCGTGTTCGCGTGCGGGGATCACGTGCACGTCGAGGTCGAGCGGCATGCCCTCGACGCCGCGTACCGGCAGCACCGTGAAGTGCTGCATGCCGGACTCCTCGCGCGCCTCGCGCAGGGCCGCCTGCAGGACGTCGGGTTCGCCGTCGACGTGGCCGCCGAGCTGGAGCCAGCGGCCGAGCTTGCGGTGGTGCGTGAGCAGGAAGCGGCGGCCCTCGGCGTCGACGACGAACGCCGACGCGGTGACGTGCCCCGGCAGGCAGGTGCGCTGCAGGCAGTCGGCACGCATAGCGACGAGCGTGGCCATCCGGTCGACGACGGCGGCCTCGTCACGGAACGCGGCGCGGTAGCGCGCGAGCAGGAGGCGGACCGGGCGGCGGTGCACGTCAGGCTCCTTCCCGCAGGGCGCGCACGACCGCGGCGCGGTCGGGCTTGCCGTTGGCGTTGAGCGGGATCGACGGCAACAGGCGGATTTCGACCGGGACCATGTACGGCGGCAGGGCGCGCCGGCACGCGGCGCGCACGCGTTCGCACAGGTCACCGTCGTGGTCGCCGACGACGCACGCGACGAGGCGGGTGTCGGCGCGCGCCGCGTCGTCGAGGCCCACGACCACGGCGGCGCGCACGCCGGGCACGGCGTGGATGACCAGCTCGACTTCCTCGGGCGACACGCGGTGGCCGGCGACCTTGAGCTGCGCGTCCGCGCGCGCGACGAAGTAGAGGAAGCCCTCGTCGTCCGTACGGACGAGGTCGCCGGAGAACACCACCGTGCCGCCGTCGGGCCGGAACGGGTGGGGCCGGAAGCGCGCCGCGGTCGCCGCCGGGTCGTTCCAGTAGCCGCGCGCCACGAGCGCGCCGGCGTGCACCAGCTCCCCCACCTCACCCGGCGCGCAGCGCCGGCCGGAGGCGGGGTCGACGACCAGCAGCTCGACCCCCGGGATCGCCTTGCCGATGCTGCGCGGTCGGCGCGCCAGCTCGCTCGGCGGCAGGTAGCTGCTGCGGAAGGCCTCGGTGAGTCCGTACATGCTGAACAGTCCGGCGTGCGGGAGGGCGGCGCGCAGGGTCGCCACGTCGCGCTCGTACAGGCGCCCCCCACTGCTGGTCAACACGCGCAGCGACGCCAGCCGCGCACGGTCGACCTTCCCCTCGACGAGCGCCGCGGCCACCTGCGCCCACAGCGACGGCACCCCGGCGAGCACGGTGGCGCGGTGCCGCTCGACCGCGGCGGCGAGGTCGTGCACGGTGAGGTGCGCGTGCAGGGCGACCTCCGCGCCGAGCCACGCCGCGTCGAGCACCTGGTTGAGCCCGTAGTCGAATCCGAGCGGGAGGACCGCGAGGATCCGGTCGGCGGGGTCGAGCCCCAAGTACCCGCACACGATCTCGGCACCGAGCACGAGGTTGCGCTGGTCCTGCATCACCCCCTTCGCCCTCCCGGTCGAGCCGCTCGTGTAGAGCAGGACCGCGAGGTCGTCCTCGCCGACCTCGGGCAGGACACCGTCCTCGGCCGCGCACCACTCCGCGAAGCGCTCGCTCCCGCCGCCGCCGGTCCGCACGCGGGTCACCCCGGCGAAGGTGCGCTCGGCGGCGTGCAGGTAGGCCTCCTTGTCCGGGCTGGTCACGACCAGCTTCGCACCCGAGTCGGCGAGCACGTGCGCGACCTGCGCGTCGCGCAGCTTGCCCTGGATCGGGACCGCGACCGCGCCGGCGCACGCGATCCCGAACAGCGCGACGACCGCGTCCACCGAAGGCTCGAGGTAGGTCGCGATCCGGTCGCCGGGGTCGATGCCGGCGGCGACCAGTGCACGCGCGAACCCGTGTGCGCGCGCGCGGACCTCCTCCCAGCCGAGCCGTTCGTCGCCGCAAGCCGCGCCGGCGCGCGCCCCGGCGACCGCGGCGGCGTGGTCGAGCAGCGCCGGGAGCGTGCGCACGGAGGGAGGCATCACCGGCATTGTGGGGCGCGCGCCGCCGGAGTCACGCGTCGCGCGGCCGCGGCCGCACGCCCAGCATGATCACGAAGCCGAGGGCGAACATGGCGAGCAGCGGCACGAACGCGAGGCGCTGGCTGCCGGTCCACAGCACCACCTGCCCGAACAGGAAAGGCGCGAGCCACACGGTCGCCTTCCCCGAGAGCGCGAACAGGCCGAAGTATTCGGCGCTGCGCCCGACGGGAGCGAGGCGCGCGAGCAGCGTGCGGCTCGCCGACTGGTTGGGGCCCATGCCGATGCCGATGAGCGACGCCGCCACCCAGAACGCGGGACGGGTCGGGACCGCGACTGCGAGGATCCCGCCGCCGAGGAGCAGGCCGAGGCTCGCCAGGATGACGGCGCGCGGCCCCAACCGGTCGTCGATCCGGCCGAACGCGAGCGCGCCCCCGCCGGCGAGCACGTTCAGGACGACGCCGGTGAGCAGGATCTCGCCCATGCCCATGTGCAGGGTGCGCTCCATGTAGAGCCCGGCGAGCGCGATCAGCCCCATCAGCGCGTCGTTGTAGACCAGGTGCGCGAGGAGGAAGCGCAACAGCGCGGGCTGGCGCGGCAGGCCGCGCAGGGTGTGCAGCACGCTCGGCGCCTGCGCCGCGTGCGGCTCCGGCGGGCGGTCGCGCACCAGCACGAACATCGGCAGCGCGAACAGCAGGAACCAGCCGGCGACGACGAGCATGGTCGCGCGCACGTGGAAATCGCGCTCCGTGCTCACCCACGGGCCGATCCCGCCGATGCCGACGAACCCCAGACACACGACCAGGCACGCGAGCCCGCCGGCGTAGCCGCACGCCCAGCCGCGCCCGGAAAGGCGGCCGAGCTGGCCCGGCGGGGCGATCTGCGGCAGGAACGCGTTGTAGAACACGAACGCGAGTTCGAACGCGACGTTGGCGACCGCGACCAGCACGAGCACGGTCCACAGCGCGGCGTCGCTCGCGCGGCCGAGCACGGGATCGGGCGACGGCACGGCGAGCAGCGCCGTGCACGCGATGACCACCGCGGTCGACAGCACGAGCGCGCGCCGCTTGTGCGCGCTGCGGTCGGCCCGCGCGCCGACGAACGGCGCGAGCAACGCGATCGCGACGCCGGACGCGGAGAACATGAACGCCCACATCGCGTCGCCCTGCGCCTTCTCCCCGGCGAGCCTGCCGGCGAAGAACGGCGCGTACAGGAAGGTCAGGACGACCGTGTTGAACGGGCTGTTCGCGAAGTCGAACAGGCACCACGCCCACTGCGCGCGGCGGGTCACGGGCGGCCGGGCGCTCCGCGAGAAGAAGGCGGCGGCGGCCGGTGCACGCCGGCCGCCGCCGCGTTGGTATCCCGCACGGGATTCGAACCCGTGTTACCAGAATGAAAATCTGGGGTCCTAGGCCTGACTAGACGAGCGGGACCGAGGGCGGGGGATGATGCCTGCGCGCGCAAGGAGCGTCAACCCGGCGCGGGTCAGCCGGACAGGCCCTTGAACTCCTTCACGCTCGGCAGGTCGGCGAGCGACGACAGGCCGAAGCGCTCGAGGAACTGCTGGGTGGTGCCGTACTGCAGCGGCCGGCCGGGCACGTCGGCGCGGCCGACGACCTTGATCAGCTTGGCGTCGAGGAGGGTGCGCAGCATCGGCCCGACCTTCACCCCGCGGATCGCCTCGATCTCGGCGCGGAACACCGGCTGGCGGTAGGCGATCACCGCCAGCGTCTCGAGCGCCGCCGGCGACAGCCGCTCGTTCTTCTTGATGCCGCGCAGCTTCTCCAGGTACGGGAAGACGTCGGGCGTCGTCCAGAGCTTGTACGACTCCCCGCTCTGTGCCAGTTCCAGAGGCGCGTGGCCCGCGGCGAGTTCCGCGCGCAGGGTGTCGAGCGCGGCGCGGACCGCTTCCTGCGTGGTGTCGCACACCTGCGCCAGGCGCAGCGGGGTGAGCCCTTCGCGGTTGGTGAGCAGCAGGCCGAACACGACGCGCACGAGCTGGTCCGGGTCGGTGACCGGGACCGCGGCCGACGGCTCGTCGGCGGGCGCGGCGGCGGGTTCGCGCTCTTGCGGATCGTCCGGCTCGCTCATCCCCTCGGCTTCGTCTGCGGCGGTGTCGTGCACGTCGGCGCGTTCTTCGTCGCCGGCGTCGTCGGCGTCGCCGCCGGCATCGACCGCGGGCGCGCGCATGAGGTCGTCGTCCGACTCCTCTTCCGGCGCACCGAGCGGCAGGACGCGCGGCAGGCGCGCGACGGCTCCGTCGCGCAGCCGCGAAGCCTCGTCGAACGACTCCTCGACCGCGAACTCCGACACCGGCCCCTTCAGCCGGACCCGGCCGGGGTCGACCGGAGTCGCCTGCGCTTCCATGTCGGCATCGCGCGCGATGTCATCCATGGGCCCGCATGCTAGCAGGGCGCGGTGCCCGGACGACCAGCAAAGTACGTCCGGCGCTCGACTTCGGCGCGCACCGCGCCCGCGATCGCCCGGCTCCGCAGGGGGCGCACCACCCCACGGTCACCGCCCGGCAGGCTCGTTCGCGCCCTGCGCCGCGCCGCCGCGCATCGCGAAGTAGAACGTGTGGAAGTCGAAGCGCGACAGCGGCCGCGCCTTGATGTCCTCGTCGATCGTGGTGCGCACCTCGGCGAACGGCCGGGTCTCCGCCGGGATGCGGCGCAGGCAGCTCACCAGGAAGAACCGCCGCTGGCCGTCGACCTCCGCCTCGAACACCTCGGACAGCGCGCCGGGCTGGAGCCCGAGCGCGACCTCGGTGATCGGGTGGGCCAGCCCGGGGCCGAACGGCGGCAGGAGGCCCCCGTCCTTGCGGCTCTCGTCCTCCGAGTGGCGTAGGGCCAGGCGCGAGAAGCTCGCCCCGTCCAGGACCTGGCGGCGGACGTCCTCGAGCACCGCGCGGTCCGACGCGACGATGAAGCGCACCTGCACGCGCTCGTCGCGCATCGCGTGGTAGCGGATGACGTACTGCCGGTAGAGCGTGCGCGCGAGGGTCAGCCGGCGCCAGCGCGCGTACTCCTTGGCGTCCATGCCGAACTGCTGCAGGAGGTAGCGGTCGTAGTCGAGCTTGCCCTGCCACTCGGCCTGCAGCCGTTCGCGCAGTTGCTGCTCCTCCTCGGCGAGCTTGGCCTCGATCTCGGCCGCGGTGAGGCGCACGCCGTAGCGCTCGGCGAGGTCGGCGACGAACAGGTCGAGGACGATGCTGTCGACCAGGTCGCGCGCCTGCTGCGGGTTGGTCTCGAGCAGGCGGTCGTAGAGGTCGCGCTTGTGGATCGCGCGGTCGCCGACGCGTGCGACCTCGCTGTCGACCGAGTCGGGCGCGGGCCGCAGGACGTCCGGCGAGATGTCGTCGGCCGCCACCGCGGGCAGCGGGATCGCATCCAGCCGCAACGGCGGCTGCACGACTTCGGGCGCCGGCTCGACGCGCGCGGCGGCGACCTGCACCGGGCGCACCGTCGGCGCCGGCGCCGCGCGGCACCCCAGCGCCGCGAGCGCGACCGCCAGCGCCGCGCCGCCGGACCACCGCGGCGCGCACCGGCGGCTCAGCGGGCCCGGATCCAGCGGCGGAAGCGGGTCTTCTTGCACGTCCAGCACTTGAGGTTCTTCTGCTCGCCGCCGGCGCTGCCGAGCAGCGGGATCGTGCCGACGCCGCCGCACGTCACGCAGGGCTGCACGTGGGCGCTGACGAGCTCCATGTCGCCGGAGAACTCGGCGTAGTAGGCCTTGAGGAAGTTGACCTTCTCCTCCGGCGAGGCGGCCTTCCACCAGGCCTCCTCGTTGTCCTCCTCCTCGCCCCCGACGTTGCGTCGAGCCTGCGCCTGGTTCCGCAGGTGCTCCTGGATCTTGCGCTGCAGGCGCTCGTCCCGCTCCTGCTGCGCGGTCTTCTCCCTACCGGCGCCCTGCCCCGTCTCCGCCTTCCCCTGCTGGGTCTTCGCGAGGATCTTCTGCTCGCCGAGGACCCACGAGCCGATGCCGTAGGAGAACTGCTGCGAGTTGGTCACGATCCCGCTCGTCACGCGGCGCTGCCACAGCTCTTCGACCTCGGTGAGCGGGATCTGCAGGCGCTCGGCGATCTTGTTGCGGACCTCCTTGCCCATCGCGCCGTTCTCGATCCAGTCGCGCGCCGCCTGCAAGGTCGTCCCGGACTGCGCGATCCTGGCCTTCACCACGAGGTTCATCTGCTGCAGCCAGGCCTGCGCCACCTTGTCGGTGTAGGCGTGCGTGCGCGCCGCCTCGAAGCGCTGCTTCTCGGCGGCCATGTCGCTCGCCAGCTTGCCTTGCGGGTACTTCTTCTCGTACTCCGCGATCAGCTCGCAGCCGCGCGTGAACTCCTTGCGGTGGCGCGCGGCCTTGAGCTGGTCGAGCAGCGCGCGCTCGCCGGCGGCCTGCCGGTACAGCTCGACCTTGGCGAGCTTGGCGCGCAGCGTCTGCGGCTGCTTGCTGTTGCCCAGCCTGGTCGCCTCGTTCAGGTGCTCCAGAGCGTGGTCGTAGTCGCCGACCCCGGCCATGACGTCGGCGAGCTGGATGTGCTTGTCGGCGTCCTCGCCCGGCGCGATCTCGGCGAGCTTGCCGCGGTAGAACTCCTCCTTGGTGAGCACGGTCAGCGCCGGCACCTTGCGCTTCGTCCAGGTGTTGATGGTCTTCCTGATCAGGCGCAGCGTGGTGCCGCGCGAGCGCAGTTCGACCACGTCGTTGTTGCCGCCGGCCTGGATGCCGATCGCTTCCTCGATGTGCCCGGCCGGAGCCACCCAGGTGATGACGTCGGCCTCGACCATCGCCTCCGCCTGTTCGTCGACCGTCAGGTTGAACTGGCGCTTCAGCTCGTTCGCCGATTCGGCGGACAGGTGGTCCCAGCGCAACTGGAGGACCCCGCCGTTGTCGGCGCGCAGCAGCACGAAGCCCTCGTCGGACACGCTGCTCACCTGACCGGCGAGGAGGCGGCCGTCGGCGAGCTGGACCGCCTGCGCGCTCAACGCACACGCGGCGACCAGGGGCGCGAACAGGGACAGGATCGGGCTGGTGGTCATCGTTCGCTTCATCGACTCCGCTCGGCGCGCAGCCGCGCGACGCGCTGCGCGAAAGGCACGTGGTTGACGAGGATACGCCGGAACTCGACCGCCTGCGCCTCCCCCTGCTCGAGCCAGAGGACGCGGACCGTGGCCAGCACGAGGTCGGGGCGTTCGGGGTCGGTGGTGAACTCCACGCGGTAGCGCATGCCGGGGGCGAACGCGACGTCCGCCGGGGTCGAGTCCACCGCGGCGAACGGCGGCGCCGAATCCTCGCCCGACTCCGCCGCCGCGAGCAGCGCGCGCGGCACGATCTCTTCTTCCAGCCGCTGCAGCACGCGGTGCGCGAGCTGGACCGCCTGGTTGTGCTGCTCGGCGGAGCGGTGGGTCGACACACCCACCCCGAGCGCGCCCAGCAGCGACACCGTGCCGAACATCAGGATGCCCATCGCCACGAGCATCTCGGTGATGGTGAAGCCGCGGCAGTGTGCGCGGGCCTCGCCGGCTGCCGTGCAGTCAGTCGTCATTCCAGCAGTCCCTCCCGTGCGGTACGCGCACGTACAGCTCGACCGTGCGCCCCACGCGCACGCGCGTGCCGGCCGGGTGGTCGAGCGCCTTGGTGCCACGCTGGCCGCGCAGCAGGCCACGCAGGCTGCGGCCTTCGAGCGAGCCGACCTTCACCCACTCGCGGCCGATCTTGACGAACGGTACGTCGCGCGGGTCGGGCAACAGCGACTCGTCGAGCACCTCGGCGGTGCGTTCGCCGGCGCGCAGGTCGGTGCGCAGGAGGGCTTCCGACCCCGCCCGCGAGGCGACCACGATCGTGACCTTGATCCAGCGCGGGTAGACGTCGTCGGTCGGGTCGGTAAGGCTTTCGGGCCCCACGTCGAGGGTGAACGTCGCGCGCGGGTCGTCGCTCTCGGCGAACAGCCCGGCGCGCGCCGAGTCCCAGCAGTACTCCGGCCCGCCTTCGCCGATGCGGTGGTCGAAGCTGCGCGTGAACTGCGACCACAGCGCGTACTCCAGGTGGAGGACGTCTTCGGCGACCACCTCGCCGAGCCGGTCGACGACCGCCAGGGGCAGGTCCGGCCCGCCGGGCTCGACCTCCATCAGGTCCACCTCCCGGCGCTGGTCCACCGGGATGCGGTGCCCGGGGAGCTGCAGCAGGCGGCGCACGGTGAAGAACGCACCCTCGCGGTCGCCGGCCGGGCGCGCGACCAGCAGCATCGCCGCGCGGCCGTGGCGCGGCGCGGCCGCGATCAGTTCGGCGAGTCGCTCCTCGACCGCGGCCGCGGTCGTGCCGGCCTCCCTGGCCTCCTCGGCGAACGCCACGCGCAGCAGCCGTTCCTCGACGCGCTCGTCGATGCGCACGGCGGCGCGCAACGCCTGCACGAGCGTCGCGCTGCCGGGCGGCGCGCCTTGCGCCGGCCCCGAGGCGACCCACTGCACGAGGAGGCGCGCGCTCGGTGACGCCCCCGCGAAGTCGGCGGTGCTCGGGCCGAGCATGTCGCCCAGCGTCCGCTCGATCGCCCGCGCCGCGGCGTCGGCGCGGTCGGCGAGGTCCTGGCCGCGCTCGCCCTCGTGGAAGAGGCCGACCGACGTGCTCATCAGCTGGACGAGGAACGAGCCGAACAGCGTGAGCAGGCCCATAGCCACGAGCAGCTCGATCAGCGTGAACCCGGCCGCGGACCCGCGCGCAG
>Ga0079224_100002494_pt1 | contig 22397 bp, 19 predicted proteins | sample Stecom2015_FD_80414 | JGI IMG/M metagenome (GOLD analysis project Ga0079224, IMG submission 80414) | Agricultural soil microbial communities from Utah to study Nitrogen management - Steer compost 2015 | ecosystem: Environmental > Terrestrial > Soil > Agricultural land | place: USA: Utah...
CGAAGAAATCGCGGCGGGTCTTCACCGCCATCACCACTTCTTCGAGCGAGGTGTTGCCCGCGCGCTCGCCCAGGCCATTGATGGTGCACTCCACCTGGCGCGCGCCGCCGATGTGCACGCCGGCCAGCGAGTTGGCGACCGCCATGCCCAGGTCGTTATGGCAGTGCACCGACCAGATGGCCTGGTCGGAGTTCGGAATGCGTTCGCGCAGGCTGCGGATGAATTCGCCGTACTGTTGCGGCACGGCATAACCGACGGTGTCGGCAATATTGATGGTGCGTGCGCCGGCCTTGATCACCGCCTCGATCACGCGGCACAGAAACTCCGGATCGGAGCGGCTCGCATCCTCGGGCGAAAACTCGACGTCGTCGCAATACTTGCGTGCGTACTTCACCGCAACCTGCGCCTGCTCGAGCACCTGCTCGGGCGACATGCGCAGTTTCTTTTCCATGTGCAGCGCACTGGTCGCGATGAAGGTGTGGATACGCGCGCTCGCCGCCTCCTTGAGCGCTTCGGCGCCGCGATCGATATCGCGTTCGTTGGCGCGGCACAACCCGGCCACACGACTGTCCTTGATCGCATTGGCGACCGCCCGCACCGCCTCGAAGTCGCCGTTGGATGCGGCGGGGAACCCCGCCTCGATCACGTCGACCCGCAGCCGCTCCAGTTGCTTGGCGATGCGCACTTTCTCTTCGCGCGTCATGGAAGCGCCGGGGCTCTGCTCTCCGTCGCGTAAGGTAGTGTCGAAAATAATCAGACGATCGGCGCTCATGATGCCCTCCTCAGAAAGGCGAACGCTTGTGGCGGAACTTCCAGAGCCACATGATGTAGCCGGACAGCGAATACGCCACGAAGAAGATAAACAGCACCAGCGGCGGGTGCGAAGTGACGATCACCAGTACCAGAATGAGCAGAAGAATCGCCCAGAACGGCACGGCGCGACGGAAATTGATGGTCTTGAAGCTGTAGAACGGTACGCTGCTCACCATGGTGATGCCGGCGAACAGGGTGAAGATCACCGCGAGCGCGCGCCCGAAGCCGACCGGATCGAAACCCAGGTCGTTCATGATCCAGACGAGGCCGGCGACCAGCGCCGCGCCCGACGGACTGGGCAGCCCCTGGAACCATTTCTTGTCGACTACGCCGATATTGGTATTGAAGCGCGCCAAACGCAGCGCGACGCATACGCAATAGACGAAGGAAACGATCCAGCCGATCCGGCCGAGCGGCTGCAAAGCCCACACGTACATGATCAGCGCCGGCGCAGCGCCGAAGGCGACGACGTCGGCCAGACTGTCGTACTGCGCGCCGAATTCGCTTTGGGTGCGCGTGAGACGGGCGATACGGCCGTCGAGGCCGTCGAGCACCATGGCAACGAACACCGCTGTCGCGGCCAGTTCATAGCGTCCGTTCATCGCCTGCACGATGGCGTAGAAGCCCGAGAACAGCACGCCAGAGGTAAACAGGTTGGGCAACAGATAGATGCCGCGATGACGCAGCGTCCCTCGCAGATTGTCGCGCGTTTGAGTTTGATATTCGCTCATGCCTCCAACTCCGCTAAGACGGTGCTCGATGCGTGCACCTTCTGACCCAGTTCCACCTTCACACGCGTACCCGGCGGCAGGTAAACGTCCACACGCGAACCGAACCGAATAAAGCCGAAACGCTGCCCGCGCACGAGCCGGTCACCCGGCTTGACGTAGCAAAGCACGCGCCGCGCAATGAGTCCGGCAATCTGCACACAGGTGACGTCCACGCCGGAGTCGGTGCGCAGGTGCAAGGCGTTTCGCTCGTTCTCCAGCGAAGCCTTGTCGAGATCGGCGTTGAAGAACGAACCGGGCGTGTACCAGGCGTCAACCACCTCCCCGTCCACCGGCGAGCGGTTGGAATGAACGTTGAACACGTTCATGAAGATGCTGACTTTGATTGCAGGCCGGTTGAGATAAGGATCTTCCGCCGGCACGACCATCAGCACGCGCCCGTCGGCAGGGCAGACGACGGTGCGCGAATCGCCAGGCACCTCGCGCGCCGGATCGCGGAAAAACTGCAGCACGAAGATCGCGACGATCCAGAACGGCACCGACCACCAGAAGCCGGCGAACACGCAAACCCCGACGGCCGCCGCAACGGCGAGAAAGGAATAGAGCCAGCCTTCGCGAGCGAGGATGGGATGAGGATAAGGGCTAGCCATGCGGGTTGTGGGACTCAAAGCGCGCGGGCCGGAATTCCGGCCCGCGTTTTGTCAGTTTTTCGATTGGTCGACCAGCTTGTTCTTTTTAATCCACGGCATCATGGCGCGCAACTGCTCGCCCACTTGCTCGATGGGGTGCTCGGCCGTCAGGCGACGACGCGACAGCAGCGTCGGCGCACCGGCGTGGTTCTCCAGAATGAAGCTCTTGGCGTACTCGCCGGTCTGGATGTCCTTGAGCGCCTGGCGCATGGCCTGCCGGGTCTCTTCGGTCACGATCTTCGGGCCGGTGACGTATTCGCCGTATTCGGCGTTGTTCGAGATCGAGTAGTTCATGTTGCCGATGCCGCCCTCGTAGATCAGGTCGACGATCAGTTTCAATTCGTGCAGGCACTCGAAATACGCCATCTCCGGCGCGTAGCCCGCCTCGACCAGCGTCTCGAAGCCGGCCTTGATCAGCTCGACGGCGCCGCCGCACAACACGGCCTGCTCGCCGAACAGGTCGGTCTCGGTCTCTTCCTTGAAGGTCGTTTCGATAATGCCCGCACGGCCGCCGCCGTTTGCCGCGGCATAGCTCAGGGCCAGATCGCGCGCCTTGCCGGTGTTGTCCGCATAGACCGCGATGAGTTGCGGCACACCGCCGCCCTGGGTATAGGTGCTGCGCACGGTATGGCCCGGCGCCTTGGGTGCGACCATCCACACGTCGAGGTCGGCACGCGGCTGAACCTGGCCGTAATGGATGTTGAAGCCGTGGGCGAAGGCGAGCGAAGCGTTCTGCTTGATGTTCGGCTCGATTTCCCGCTTATAGACGTTGGCGATCTGCTCATCGGGCAGCAGCACCATCACGACGTCGGCGCCCTTCACGGCCTCGGCGATCTCGGCCACGTTCAGACCGGCATTGGTCGCCTTGCCCCAGGAAGCGCCGTTCTTGCGCAGGCCGACCGTCACGTCCACGCCCGAATCCTTGAGGTTCAATGCATGCGCATGGCCCTGGGAGCCATAACCAACGATCGTGACCTTCTTGCCCTTGATCAGCGAGAGGTCGGCGTCCTTGTCGTAAAAGACCTTCATGGTCGATATCCTTAAGTTCTAAAGAGTGGAGAGCCGGGAGCGGAGAGTGGAGAGCAAAGGCGGCGAGAAGCGCCACGCTCGACTCTCGGCTCTCCACTCTCGACTGTAGTTAAACCCGTAGCACGCGCTCGCCGCGCCCGATGCCCGATGCGCCGGTGCGCACGGTCTCCAGAATGGCGGTCTTGTCCAGCGCATGGATGAAAGCGTCGAGCTTGTCGCCGGTACCGGTGAGCTCGATGGTGTAGGTGCTGTCCGTCACGTCGATGATGCGGCCGCGGAAGATGTCGGCCATGCGTTTCATCTCTTCGCGATCGCGGCCGGTGGCGCGCACCTTGATCAGCATGAGTTCGCGCTCGATGTGCGGCGCCTCGGACAGATCGACGACCTTCACCACCTCGATCAGCTTGTTGAGTTGCTTGGTGATCTGCTCGACCACCTCTTCGGAACCGGTGGTGACGAGCGTGATGCGCGACAGCGAGGCGTCCTCGGTCGGCGCGACGGTCAGCGATTCGATGTTGTAGCCGCGCGCGGAGAACAGACCGGCAACGCGGGACAGCGCGCCGGATTCGTTCTCCAGCAGGACGGAAATGATGTGGCGCATGGCGCGAGACGGATCGGAGCTGAGGAGATAGGGGCTGGCGGGTGCATTCATTTCACAGTTCCTCCGCCAGAATCATTTCCGAAATGCCCTTGCCGGCGGCGACCATCGGATAGACGTTTTCGGTCTGATCGGTCATGAAGTCCATGAACACCAGGCGGTCCTTCAGCTTGAGCGCTTCGCGCAACGCGCCTTCCACATCGCCCGGCTTCTCGATCCGCATGCCGACATGGCCGTAGCTTTCGGTGAGTTTCACGAAATCCGGCAGTGCGTCCATGTAGGACTCGGCGTAGCGGTTGCCGTGGAAGAACTGCTGCCACTGCCGCACCATGCCCATATAGCGGTTGTTGAGGTTCAGGATCTTGATCGGCAGGTGGTACTGCCTGCAGGTCGACAGTTCCTGAATGCACATCTGGATGCTCGACTCGCCGGTCACGCAGGCAACGGTCGCATCCGGGTTGGCGAGGAAAGCGCCCATTGCCGCCGGCAGACCGAAACCCATGGTGCCCAGACCGCCGGAATTGATCCAGCGGCGCGGCTTGTCGAACTTGTAGAACTGGGCCGCCCACATCTGGTGCTGACCGACGTCGGAGCAGACAAAGGCGTCTCCGCCGGTCAACTCATAGAACTTCTCGATGACGAACTGCGGCTTGATGATGTCGCTCGTGCGGTCGTAGCGCAGGCAATCCTTGCCACGCCACAGTTCGATCTGCGCCCACCAGGCCTGCAGCGCCTTCTGATCGATCTTGCTGGTCTTGCCGTCGATGTGTGACAGCAGTTCCTCGAGCGTCTCCTTCACGTCGCCGACGATCGGCACGTCCACCTTCACGCGCTTCGAAATCGACGACGGATCGATGTCGATATGGATGATCTTGCGCGGCACCTGGCCGAAGTGGGCCGTATTGCCGATCACGCGATCGTCGAAGCGCGCGCCGATCGCGATCAGCACGTCGCAATGCAGCATGGCCATGTTGGCTTCGTAGGTGCCGTGCATGCCGAGCATGCCGACGAACTGGCGGTCGGTCGCGGGAAACGCGCCCAGACCCATCAGCGTGTTGGTGCAGGGATAGCCGAGCTTCTTGACCAGCTTGGTCAGTTCGTCCGCGGCATGGGCGAGAATCACGCCGCCACCCGCGTAAACATAAGGGCGCTTGGCTTCGAGGATGAGTTGCGCCGCCTTCTTGATCTGACCCGGATGGCCTTTGAGCACCGGGTTGTAGGAGCGCATCTCCACCTTTTCGGGATAGTTGAAGGGATGCACCATGGTGGTGACATCCTTCGGAATGTCCACCAGCACCGGACCGGGACGACCGGTGGTCGCCACATGGAATGCCTTCTTGAGGGTGGGCGCGATGTCTTCCACGCGCTTCACCAGGAAGTTGTGCTTCACGCACGGCCGCGTGATGCCGACGGTATCGACCTCCTGGAACGCGTCCAGACCGATGGCGTGCGTCGGCACCTGGCCGCTGATGACCACCATTGGAATGGAATCGAGATAAGCCGTTGCGATGCCGGTGACGGCGTTCGTTACACCGGGACCGGAGGTCACCAGCGCGACGCCGACCTTGTTGCTTGCGCGGGAATAACCGTCCGCCGCATGCGTGGCCGCCTGTTCATGGCGCACCAGGACGTGCTTGACCTTGTCCTGCTTGAACAACGCATCGTAGATATAAAGAACCGCGCCGCCCGGATAGCCGAATACGTATTCGACCCCCTCCGCCTCCAGGCATTTGATGACGATATCCGCCCCGGTCAGGGCGGGAGCACGGGGTTCTTTGGCGGTGGGCATGCGGGCGACCTAAGTGCGTTGAATATTCGGCGAAAACCGCTAACAGTAATAGTTGCGCCCCGATTGGTCAAGTTGCCGATCTCCTGACAGTACGCCGCTTCGGGGAAGTCGGAACAAGGGTCGTGGACGATCGCAATCGCGTCGCCCCCCGGCAGGCGAGAACAACGCAATCAAGCCCTTAGACAGACGAGCTGGCCCTGCGCCGGCCGACAACCTCGATCAGAGCCTGCTAAGATGCCGCCCCGTTCCCGCAACCGGAAACCCGCCGCCGACGACAGGCGGCCGGGACGTAGCTTGAAGCAGGATTTCTCCTCCCCTTCTCCATCCGACCAGCGCCTGGCGGGCGTCTATCCGTCCATTGCAAGACGCCTGGCGGCCATGGTCTACGAAGCGCTGATCGTCACGGCCATCCTGCTGGGGGCCGCTTTCCTTTTCGTCGGCGCCGCCACCGGCGAACTGCACGGCGGCGTGCGGCTCACGTTCCAACTTTATCTGCTGCTGATTCTGGGCGCCTATTTCGTCTGGTGCTGGCACAAGGGCCGCACCCTGGCGATGCGGGCGTGGAAACTACGCGTCGTCCGGCCCGACGGCGGCCCACTGTCGATGTGGCAAGCTCTGCTGCGTTTCGTGCTGGCAGCGCTGACCCTGGGCGGCGGCGTGGTCGGCGCAATCGCATTGTGGAAGCAACACGACCTGATCGGCGCGTGGCTTGCGGTGGGTGTCGGCCTGTTCAGCCTCGCCTGGGCCCTCCTCGACCGGGACGACCAGTTCCTCCACGACCGGCTGGCCGGCACGCGAGTAGTGCTGGTCAAGGAGCCGCGCAAGTCGAAGCCTTAGAAGTACCGTCATTCCCGGCCGCTGCGAGGAATCCGGCGCAGCGGCCGAAAAAAACGAAAGCTTGAAGCGTAGCCGTTCGCGGTGAGCCGGCCCGCCAGGGTCGAGTCGAATCATGAACGGCCGACTCTCCGCTCTCGACTCTCGACTGCCTTTTGGCGGCTCAGCGCCGCTCGACCCACCGCATCATGCCCACGGCGATCAGCAGGAAGATCGCGCTCGGCAGCGTGGCACTGAGAAAGGGTGGCCAGCCCTGCAGCACGCCTAGATGGGAAAACAGCGTGTTGAGGAAGTGGAACAACACGCCCAGCATAATGCCGGCAAAGAGCTTGGCGCCCACGCCGCCCGCCCGCACCAGGACATAGGCGAAGGGTAGTGCCAGGCCCATCATCACCAGCGCCGCGAAGGGATAGACGACCTTCTTCCACAGCGCGATTTCGTAGCGCTCGGTGCGCTGGTTGTTCTTCGCCAGGTGCCGCGTGTATTGATAAAGCGCCCAGGCGGACATTTTCTCCGGTCGTACCAGCAACACCGCCAGCATGTCGGGCGTGATCACGGTCTTCCATTCGATCGTGCCCAGCTTTTCCACGTGCGCACCGTCCGCCGTGAACTGTGTCTGCTGCACGTCACTGAGACGCCATGTGCTGCCGTTCAGATACTCGCCTGCGGCCGCTTCGCTGATCGAGCGCAGGTGCATCTGCTCATCGAACTCGTAAATGCGTACGCCTTTGAGGCGCGAGTCGGGCGACACCTCCTGGATATTGACGAATTTGGAGTCGGCCCTCACCCACAAGCCCGTGCGCAATTCCTGGGCGACCGTGCGCCCCAGGCTGTCCAGGCGCAGCCTTTGTGCTGTCTGCTCCGCGGCCGGCGCGGCAAGCTCGCCCACCAGAATGGCGGCAATCACGAAAGCCATGCCGATGCGCGTGAGTGTCGCGCCGGCGCGCCAGGGCGAGAAGCCGGAGACGCGCAGGACGGTGTATTCCGAATGGTGGGCCAGATTCGACAGCGCCACCAGGGTGCCGATCAGCACGACGATCGGAAAGAGCTCATAGATATGGCCGGGCAACGAGAGCATCACGAACAGAAAGGCCTGCGGCAGACCGTAGGTGCCCTTGCCTAAATGGTCGAGTTCGTTGATCAGGTCGAAGAAGGCGAACAACGCCAGAAAGGCGAACAGCACGAAAGCCGTCGCCTTGTAGATTTCCCGGCTGAGATAGCGCGTGATGATCGTCATCGCGGCCGCCGCAGGAAAGCAAAACCCAGGCTCATGCGCCAGGCGAACAGCAGGGCGACGACGCCCAGCGCCACCGCATGGAGCACCCACCAGCCTATGCCGAAGCTCAGTTTCTCCTGCGACACCCAGGACTGCACCACGCTGATCAGGTTGTTGTAGAGCATGTAGGCGAAGACGGCGAACAGCAGGTTCACGGACCGGCTGGCGCGCGGATTGACGAAACCGAGCGGAATGGCCAGCAGCGCCAGATTGACGGCGACGAAGGGCAGACCGATGCGCCAGACCAGTTCCGCCTGCCCGCGCGGTGTGGGGTCCCTGATCAGTTCAGCAGTAGAAAGTGTCTTGGGCGAACCGCGACCGGCCTGCTGCTCGCCGGATTGGATGCGCGCGGCATAGCGCTCGAACTCTGTGATGCGGTACTCCGGCGTGCCGGGCAGGCCCTCGTAGCGCCGGCCGTTGAGCAATACGGCGAAGCGGTCGCCGTTGTCGTGCACTTCGATATGGCCTTCCTTGCTCACCACCACGCCGGTCTTGCCGTGCTGCTTGCTGGCGATGAATACGTTCTTCACCCGTCCGTCGTCCACATCGGCGCTTTCGACGAAGAACACGCGTTCGGCGTTGGCCGACTCTCGGAACACGCCGGGCGCGATGCGCGAGACCTCGTCGCGGCTTTCGATCTGCCGGCGGTATTCGTCCGCGCGATTGTTGGCCCATGGAGACAGCAGCAGCGCCATGAGCGCGATGACCGCCACCAGTGGCGCGGCGAACATCAGTACCGGACGGATCCATGCGAGCAGCGAGACGCCGGAAGCCGACCAGATCACCATCTCGGAATCCCGGTAGGCGCGGGAGACGGTCATCAGCACCGCGACGAACAGCGTCAGCGCGAGCAGCACGGGGAGATAGTTGATGGCGGTGAAGCCGATGAGCGCGAACACCGCATCGGCCGGGATGCTGCCGCCTGCGGCGCGCCCCAACATGCGCACCAGCTGGCTCGTGACGATGATGGCGAACAGTGCGGCGAATACCGCAGCGGCGTAGTTGCCGAATTCGCGCAATAGCGAGCGTTGAAAAATCACTGGGGAATGCCGGCCCTGGCGCGTCGTCTGTCCTGTCGGGTGCCCGCGCCCGACGCATACCGCGCGCGTTTTGACGGGGCTGAAACAAAGCGGGGATAATCTTTCGCCATTCGACCCGCTTCCCTATCGAAACCGCAGCACGAACGGAGATGGCCTTGGAATTTAGCACGAAAGTCGCAGAGCCGAACAAGCTCGCCACCGGCGCACTGGTCGTCGGTATGTATGAATCCGGCAAGCTGTCGGACAGCGCCGCGGCCGTGGACAAAGCCGCCAAAGGCTTGATCACCGAACTGGTCAAGCGCAAGGACGTGACCGGCAAGGCCGGTTCGACGCGCGTGCTGCTCAAACCGGCCAATCTTCCCTGCGACCGGCTCATCCTGGTGGGCCTGGGCAAGGAGGCCGAATTCGGCGCCAAGGCTTATCGCGACGCGGTGCGCGCGGCTGCCAACGCCATCAAGGATACCGGCGCCGCAGATGCGCATTTGTACCTGGTCGAGTTGCCCGTGCGCGGCTGCGACCTGCGCTGGACCGCGCGCCAGGCCGTCATGGTCACCGCCGAAGTCTTCTACCGCTTCGAAGAATTCAAGAGCAAGAAATCGCCCGCCGCGACGCTTAAGAAATTCGTCGTGGCGCTGAGCGAAAAATCCGTCCTCAACGCCATCAACGAAGGGGTGGCCGAGGGGCGCGCCATCGCCGCCGGCATGGAACTCGCGAAGAACCTCGGCAACCGGCCGAGCAATCTCGCCACGCCCAGCCATCTGGCTGCGCAGGCGCAGCAGTTGGCGAAGACCTACAAGCTCGGCGTGGAAGTGCTCGAGCGCAAGGACATGGAAAAGCTCGGCATGGGCGCCCTGCTCGCCGTCGCCAAGGGCTCGCACGAGCCGCCGAAGTTTCTGGTGCTGCAGTACAACGGCGGTGCCAAAAAGGACAAGCCCGTCGTGCTGGTCGGCAAGGGCGTGACCTTCGACACCGGCGGCATTTCCATCAAGCCCTCGGCCGAAATGGACGAGATGAAGTACGACATGTGCGGTGCGGCCAGCGTGCTCGGCACCTTCCGCGCCATCGCCGAACTGAAACCCAAGCTGAACCTCGTCGGCCTCATTCCCGCCACGGAAAACATGCCGGGCGGCGGTGCGACCAAGCCGGGCGACATCGTCAAGAGCCTGTCGGGCCAAACCATCGAAATCCTCAACACCGACGCCGAAGGCCGGTTGATCCTGTGCGACGCCCTCACCTATGCCGAGCGCTTCAATCCCGCCGCGGTGGTGGATATCGCCACCCTGACCGGCGCGTGCGTCATCGCACTGGGCCACGTGGCCACGGGCGTATTCGCCAATGACGAAGGGCTCGCCGAATCGCTGCTGGAGGCGGGACGCGAATCCTGGGACCGCGGCTGGCGCATGCCGGTATGGGAGGACTACCAGGAGCAGTTGAAGAGTCCCTTCGCCGACATGGCGAACATCGGCGGACGGCCGGGCGGCAGCATTACGGCAGCCTGCTTTCTTGCGCGCTACGCCGAGAAATATCCGTGGGCGCACCTGGACATCGCCGGCACGGCGTGGACCTCCGGCAAGAACAAGGGCGCGACCGGACGGCCGGTACCCTTGCTCACCACTTATCTGCTGCATCGCGCCGGGCAGTCGTGACCCGCATCGACTTCTATCACGACGCGGAGGACCGGCTGGCCATCGCCTGCCGGCTGGTAGCCAAGGCGGTGCAGCAGAAACTACGCGTCGTCGTCTACAGCCCGGACGCCGCCGTCGCCGATACCGTCGACCGCATGCTGTGGACCACGCCGCCCATCGCATTCGTGCCCCATTGCCGCGCCGGCCATAGACTGGCCGCCGAAACGCCCGTGCTGATCAGCGCCGACGACGACCACGCGTCGACGCACGAGGACGTGCTGGTGAATCTGCACGACGAATGGCCGCCTTCCTTCGCGCGCTTTCACCGGCTGATCGAAATCGTCGGCAGGGAGGATGCGGACCGGCAGCACGCGCGCGCACGCTTCCGTTTCTACAAGGATCGGGGTTATCCGATCCACGCCCACAATCTCGGCGAACGCGCCACCGCCTGAGCCGCGAGGAGCAACGCGCATGAGCGACAGTCCGGAAGACGTATTGCGCAAGGCCGAGGCGCTGCTTGCCCGCCACCGCATGCCGCGTACCGAAAGGCAGCCCGCGCCGCCGGTGGATTTTCCGACCCTGACCGAAGTCGTCGAAGAGGCGCCGCCGCGACCAGGCGAAGGCGGCGTGCCGATGAGCGAAAGCGAACTGGCGAATTTCGAGCGCGAACTGCGCACCGAAATCCTGCAACTGGTGCGCGCAGAACTGGAGCGGCTGGTCGAAGCACGTCTGCATCCGCGGATCGAATCGACCGTCGCCGAAGTCATGACGCGCGCACGCGTGGACCTGGAAGTCGAAGTCCGCCGTGCAGTGCGGGAAGCCGTGACGCAGGTCATCGACGACGAAATCAAGCGCCTCAACGCGGAGTGACGCGAAACGCTGAACCACCAAGGCACGAAGACACCAAAAAACCATGCGTCAGTCTTCCCACGCTGCCGCGTAATCGGCATGCAGGGTAGGCCTCATGCGTGACTCGAGGTGTATTTTGAGCCTTCCCGGCTCGACAGAAAATCTTGGCGGCTCCGGTTCTCTGTATCTCTGTGTTTCGATTTTGCCGTTCTTGGTGTCTTGGTGTCTTGGTGGTTAAGGATTTTCATCCTTCTCCGTGCCTCTGTGTCTCTGTGGTTCGGGTTTCACAACCCGCCGCACGATATAATCCGCGGTCCATCCCGCCGCCTATTTTCCTTGCCTGATTCATGGAACTCGCAAAGAGCTTCGATCCGCACGCCATCGAACAACACTGGTATCCGCACTGGGAAAGCCAGGGCTACTTCAAGGCCGGCTTCGAACCCGGACGCCCCGCCTACGCAATCCTGCTGCCGCCGCCGAACGTCACCGGCACCCTGCACATGGGTCACGCGTTCCAGCACACGCTCATGGACGCGCTCACCCGTTTCCATCGCATGATGGGCTGGAACACGCTGTGGCAGCCGGGCACCGACCACGCCGGCATCGCCACGCAAATCGTGGTCGAGCGCCAGCTCGAAGCGCAGAAACTGTCGCGCCACGACCTCGGCCGCGAGAAATTCATCGAGCGCGTATGGGAGTGGAAAGAGCAGTCGGGTTCGACCATCACGCGGCAGATGCGACGCATGGGCGCGTCCTGCGACTGGTCGCGCGAGCGCTTCACCATGGACGAAGGCTTGTCCCAAACCGTCACCGAAGTGTTCGTGCGCATGTACCGCGAGGGCCTCATCTATCGCGGCAAACGGCTGGTGAACTGGGATCCCAAGCTCGGCACCGCCGTGTCCGATCTGGAAGTCGTCTCGGAAGAGGAAAGCGGCAGCCTATGGCACATCCGCTATCCGCGCGTGGACGGCAAGGGTCATCTGGTCGTCGCGACCACACGCCCTGAAACCCTGCTCGGCGACGTGGCCGTCGCCGTGCATCCGGAAGACGAGCGCTATAAGGACCTGGTCGGCAAAGCCGTGCAACTGCCGCTCACCGGCCGCACCATTCCCGTCATCGCCGACGAGTATGTCGATCGCGAGTTCGGCACCGGCTGCGTGAAGATCACGCCGGCGCACGACTTCAACGACTGGCAGGTCGGTCAGCGTCACGGCCTCGAAGCGATCAACGTGATGACGCTCGACGCGCGCATCAACGACAACGCGCCGGAAGCCTATCGCGGCCTCGATCGTTTCGAAGCACGCAAGCGCATCGTCGCCGACCTGGAGCGCGACGGTCTGCTGGAATCGATCCAGCCGCACAAGCTGATGGTGCCGCGCGGCGACCGCACCGGCGCCGTGATCGAACCCATGCTGACCGATCAGTGGTTCATGAAAATGGACATGCTGGCGAAGCTGGGCCTGGAATGCACGCACGCCGAGGAAGGCGATCCCGAAGTGCGCTTCGTTCCCGAGAACTGGCTCACTACCTACACGCAGTGGCTGACCAACATCCAGGACTGGTGCATTTCGCGTCAGCTCTGGTGGGGGCATCGCATCCCCGCCTGGTACGACGACGAAGGCCGCGTCTATGTGGCTCACGATGAAGCCGAAGCGCGCGAACAGGCGGGTGGCAAGGCGCTGCGTCGGGACGAGGACGTGCTCGACACCTGGTTCTCCTCGGCACTGTGGCCCTTCTCCACCCTCGACTGGACGCCGGACTACCCGGAGAAAAGCAACCCTGCGCTCGACACCTATCTGCCGACGTCGGTGCTGGTCACCGGCTTCGACATCATTTTCTTCTGGGTGGCGCGCATGGTCATGATGACCAAGCACATCACCGGCAAGGTGCCGTTCCGCGAAGTCTATGTGACGGGCCTCGTTCGCGACGCCGAAGGCCAGAAGATGTCGAAGTCGAAGGGCAACATCCTCGACCCGCTCGACATCATCGACGGCATTGAACTCAATGCGCTGATCGAGAAGCGCACCTTCGGCCTGATGAATCCCAAACAGGCGGAACAGATCGAGAAAGCGACGCGCCGGCAGTTCCCCAACGGCATTCCGTCGTACGGCACCGACGCGCTGCGCTTCACCTTCGCCAGCCTCGCCACGCACGGTCGCGACATCAAGTTCGATCTCGCGCGCTGCGAGGGTTATCGCAACTTCTGCAACAAGCTGTGGAACGCCACGCGCTTCGTGCTGATGAACACCGAAGGCAAGGACTGCGGTCAGGACGAATCGCTGTCGCTCGAACTGTCCTTCGTCGATCGCTGGATCATCAGCCGCCTGCAACGCGCCGAGTCGCAAGTGCATGACGCCTTCCGCGACTACCGTTTCGACCAGGTCTCGCGCGCCATCTACGAATTCGTGTGGGACGAGTACTGCGACTGGTATGTGGAACTGGCCAAGGTGCAATTGCAGTCGGGCAACGACGCTCAACAGCGCGCCACGCGCCGCACGCTGGTGCGCGTGCTGGAAGCGGTGCTGCGCTTGGCGCATCCGGTCATTCCCTTCATCACCGAAGAGTTGTGGCAGAAGGTTGCGCCGCTCACGACTGCCGACGGCAAGCTGCCCGCCGACAGCATCATGCTGGCCGCCTATCCACGTCCGCGCAGCGAGCGCCTGGATGAGGAAGCCGAGCAACAGGTCGCCGAGTTGAAAGCGCTCACGGACGCCTGCCGTAACCTGCGCGGTGAAATGAACATCTCGCCCTCGCAGCGTGTGCCGCTGCTGGCCGAAGGGGATGCGACCACGCTGACGCGCTATTTCCCGTACATGCAGTTGCTCGCACGCTTGTCGGAGGCGAGCGTGGTCAATCCGCTGCCCGAAGCCGATGCGCCGGTGTCGGTGGTTGGCACCACACGCCTCATGCTCGAGGTGGAAGTGGACGCCGACGCCGAACGTGAACGGCTGAGCAAGGAAGTCGCGCGGCTCGAAGCGGAAATCGCCAAGGCGCAAGCCAAGCTGAGCAACGCCAGTTTCGTCGAGCGGGCCCCCGCCAACGTAGTCGCACAGGAAAAGGACCGGCTGGCGAACTTCAGCGCCACGCTGGAGAAGCTGCGGCCGCAACTGGACAAGCTGAAGGCATGAAGCAAACCGTTCGCCCTGAGCCGCGCCGCAGGCGCGAGTCGAAGGGTGAACGGGGAGTCGCAAAACCGTCGTATGGCCGTTCATGGTTCGACCGGACCCCGACGCGTCCGCTCACCACGAACGGTTTGCTTTTGGCTTGGGTTCGTCCCGACGCGCGGCGGCACGCCGCATGCACCGACAGGCAGCCATGAACCATGCGTTACGCTCGCTGCGCCATCCGAACTTCCGGCTGTTTTTCTTCGGCCAGTTCATTTCGCTGCTCGGCACCTGGCTGCAGATCGTTGCGACCGTCTGGCTGGTCTATCGACTGACCGGCTCCGCCCTGCTGCTGGGCGTCACCACCGGCCTGCAGCAATTGCCGATGCTGCTGCTCTCGCCTCTGGCCGGCGTGTGGTCCGATCGTGTCGACCGGCGCAGGATGCTGATGATCACGCAGAGCCTGGCCGCATTCCAGGCGCTCACGCTCGCCATGCTGACCTTCAGCGGCACCGTCCGGGTCGAGCACATCATGCTGCTTGCCTTTCTTCTCGGCCTGATCAATGCCTTCGATACGCCGACGCGCCAGGCCTTCGTGCTGGAAATGATCGGCGACAAAAGCGATCTGCCCAACGCCATCGCACTCAGTTCGCTGTTGTTCAACGGCGCGCGCTTCGTCGGGCCGGCGATCGCCGGCGTCGCACTGGCGGTGTTGGGCGAAGCATGGTGTTTTCTGCTCAACGGACTGTCTTTCGTCGCCACGCTCTACGCCTACACGCACATGCGCCTGCTGCCCCGCGCATGGACCGCACGCAACGCGCATTGGCTGCACGATCTTCAAGAGGGCGTGCGTTACGCGTTCGGTTTGCTGGGCATACGACGCCTGTTGCTGCTGCTCGCCGTGCTGTCCATCGGTTCCTCGCCCTGGCAGCCGCTCATGCCGATTTTCGCCACGGAGATATACGGCGGCGACTCGCGCACGCTGGGCTGGCTGATCGGTGCGGTGGGCGTCGGTGCCCTGCTGGGCGCAGCGCATCTCATGCGCCGCCCGGGCCTGCGCGGTCTGGGAAGCGTAATCGCAGTCACGTGCGCGCTGAGCGGCGTGGGCATGGCGGGCTTTGCGTGGATGAACAGCCTCTGGCTGGGACTGCCGCTGCTCGCGCTGTTCGGCTTCGGCCTCATCGCGACGGTCGCCAGTTGCAACACGGTCGTGCAGACCGTGGCCGAAGAGGACAAGCGCGGCCGCGTCATCGGACTCTATGTCCTCGCCTTCTTCGGCATGTCGCCCATCGGACATTTCCTGAGCGGCGCGCTGGCCGAACAGATCGGCGTGCAATGGACGTTTTTCCTCTGCGGCAGCGGCATCGCGATCGCCGCCGCCTGCTTCGCCTACAGCCTGCCGACGTGGCGCGAATCGATCCGCCGCGCACGCGCCGCACAGGATGCATCGGGTCAGCCCGCCCGCACCTGAGCACTCACCACATAACGCAGCGGCCCGTTCGGCACGACCGCGTCGAAGGGCCAGCAGGTCACCAGCGTCAGGCGCGCCGCGACAGCGTCCTGCTCCAGCACGTCGCGATCGTATTCGTCGACGATACGTGCGCCGGACACCGCGTAGCGCGTCACGCGGCCGGTGAGCGTTTCCACGATCACCTCGTCGCCGGCACGCAGATCACGCAAAAAGGCGAAGTGCGTATCGCGATGCGCGGCGATCACACTGTTGCCCGTCTCGCCCGGCGCAGCCGTGCCGTACAAATGACCCGGCCCGAAAGCGAGCGTGCGGCCGGATGCGCCCGCAAGCACATAAAGCTCCACGCCCAGTCGCGGCACCTGCAGGCGCGCGACCGGCCACGTGTCCGCCCAGGGCCAGGGCTTGACCGGCTCGCCCGTCGCCTGCGTCCTGATCCATGCGTTGTGGATCAGGGACTGCGCCAACACTGCTTTGGCGTGGATGTAACCTGCATGCCCGAACTGCCATAGTGCGACGGCAAGCAGCACTGCCGCTGCCCATTGGAGCGCGTGAAATTTAGGGATACGCATGCGCCCGCCTCCACGACAGGAAATACAGCAACGCAGCCAGCAGCAGCGCAATGGCGCCTGCCAGCCGATGCACCGCTGCCGGCGTCGCCGTCTGCGGCAACGGACCGAACACCGCCTCATGCACCCATCCCTCAGGCAACTGGTTCGGCACGACGCCCGGCTTCAGCGCGGCGTCCGCCGGTCGCACCGGCATCTGCTCGACGGCGACCAGACTGGTGTAGCGGCTCACCAGATCGTGATCGAGCGCAACGTCGATCACGTCCCGCTTTACCGCCTCGAGACTGCGCCCTTCGTGCACGCCGTCCATCAGCGCATCGATCTTCGCGCGCGCCCATAGTCTGGCGATGCCCGCATTCGGCACCCCATGCCGTAACGGCAGCGTCTGCGACCAGCGCAACGCGCCCTGTTCACCTTCCACACGCAACGGACCCGACAGTTCCGGTGCGCGCACGGTCAGCAGCAGCGGCTCGCCGTGATACAGATCGGGCAGTCGCGTCGGGTAGGTTTCGACCGCCACACCGGACGGCCACTGCACGCGCAGATTCTTCATCGCGGGCGATTCGAGTTTGGCGTACAACTCGCCCATTTTCCGCGCCACCTCATCCGTGCGACCGATGTAGGTATAGGTGCCGCGCCCCACTTCCGCGGCCTTGCGCATGAAGTAGCCGTTCGGCGCCGAACCGATGCCCACGGTAAACAGGCGCGAATCGCCGAGGCGCTCACGGATCAGCGCATACAACTCGGTTTCGTTGCCCACGCCGGCGTCGGTCAGAAAGATCACCTGACGCAACAGGTGCGGATCGCGCGAAGCCGTCAAAGCGGTGCGCAAAGCCTCCGCCATTTCGGTGCCGCCCTGCGCCTGCAGCGCCGCCACCCAGGCGAGTGCCCGCCGGATGCGTGCCGGCGTCGCGGGTAATGCTTCCGCGGCGAAGGCGCGCGTCACCGAATTGAATTCGATGACATTGAAGCGGTCCGTCGGCGTCAACCGCCTGAGCGCCAGCATCAGCGCTTCGCGCGCCTGCTCGATGGATGCGCCGGCCATCGAACCCGAGGTATCGATGACGAACACGACTTCGCGCGGCAGACGCGTACGCGTTGCATCGCCACCGGGGGGCATGATCATCAGCAGTCCGTAATCGGCATCGCCATGCCGTTCACGGAAGAATGCCGCGTAGGGTGCCGCGCCCTGCTTCGGTATCCAGTCGAGCGTGAAGTCACGGTCGGCAGCGATATGCGCTCGCGCCGGCGTAATGCGAAATGCGCGCTCGCTCCGACGCTCGACGCGCAAGTCGTGCGAACTGCTCGCCACGTCCGCCAGCGGGATGCCCGCATCGAGTTCTATCGCGATATCGACCGGATTGAGGACGCCGTCGTCCGGCAGTTTGCGCGGATGAAGGACCGGCGGCGTGATGCGCGCCGCATCGGGCACCTGCGTCGTGTCGCGCGCCCAACCGCTGCCGCCGGGCGATGCGTCCAGCGGCAGGCCCGGGATGTAGCGCGGCGCCACCACCAGCGGAAAGCGCAGACTGAAGCGTCCGTCGGCGTAGCGCACCGCCTGCTGGTATTCGATCTCCACCGAGACCGTTTCGCGCGGACCGATGTTGGCCACGCTGGTGGTGAAAATATTAGGGCGCTCCTGCTCCAGCAATGCCGCCCGCGAACCGCGTGCCTTCGCCTGCTCGTAACTTCGCTTTGCCGCTTGGCGTTCCTTGATCACGCCTTGCACGAGGCGATCGCCCACGCGCATCTGCAGGGTGTCGACGGCGGCGTTGTCGGGCAGTGGAAAGACATAGACGCCTTCTTACCAGTCGTCATAAGGATTCTCGAACCGCTGCACCACACGCACGCGCGCAACCATACCGGTGATGCGCATGCGCACTTCGGTCGCCAGACGCGGCGCGCTCGCGACGGACTTGCCGTCTGCGGTGCGCAGCGTCAGCACCCCGGCCGGTGCGGCCTCGGCGGACTCGCCCGCAAACGCGGCGGTCGCCCAGGTGAGCAGCACGGCGGCCACAATGAAGCCGACGCCCGTCAGTGCGCCGGTGACCAGCACCAGACTGAGCGTTTCCAGAAAATCGGCCAGCCTGCCGGCATGGCGCGGGTAGCGATCGCTGCGAGCCGTCATTTGTTGTTCCTTTTTCAGCGCGAGGCTTCATTGCAGCGGGCGGTGCGGGCAGGACGATGCGCCATCGGGTCGCAGCGATGCCGGAACATGGCGAGATAATGGCTTCTGCATGCGACCGGCGGCACCGCCGGTCGGGTCGGTTATATTGCGCGGATGGAAGCAAGGAGGACCTCATGAGCCGCCGTATCGCCATCGTCGAGGATGACCCCGCGATCCGGGAGAACGTCGCCGACGCGCTGCGTCGACAGGGCTACGAACTCAGCACCTACCCCGATCGCCAGCAGGCCTTGGCCGCGTTCAAGACGCGCCTGCCCGATCTGGCCATTGTCGACATCGGCCTGGGCGCGGAAGTGGACGGCGGCTTCACGCTCGTGCGCGAGCTGCGCGCGCTATCCGAGACGCTGCCGATCATTTTCCTGACCGCGCGCGACAGCGATTTCGATCTGGTCGCAGGGTTGCGCCTGGGGGCGGACGACTACCTCACCAAGGACGTCAGCATGCCGCATCTGCTCGCGCGCATCGCGGCGCTGTTCCGCCGGGTCGATGTGCTCTCCACGCCGGATCACGCCGAGGAACTGGTGGAGCGCGGCCATTTGCGACTGGACCTGAAACGCATGACGGCACAATGGCGCGGACGCCCCGTGGACCTCACGCTGACGGAATTCTGGATGGTGAACGCCCTGGTGAAATATCCCGGTCACGTCAAAAGCCGCGAACAGCTGATGTCCGAAGCGAATCTCGTGGTCGACGACACCACCGTCACCTCGCACATCAAGCGCATGCGCAAGAAGTTCCTTGCCGTCGATCCGGACTTCGACGCCATCGATACGGTGTACGGCATGGGCTACCGCTGGACTGCGCAGTAGTCCATGCGCTGGCCCCGACTGACGCTCAGCATCCGCAGCAAGCTGCTTCTCGTTTCGCTCGTCCTGCTTGCGATCCCGCTGGTCGGCTACAGCTTCGTGCGCGAAATGGAAAACGTATTGCGCACGGGCCAGGAGCAGGTGCTGCTCGCCACGGCGCGCGCGGTGGCGACGACGCTGCACGACCGCCCGGAGCTGCTGGAACGCCGTGCCGTCGCAGCCGGCGACGATGCGTCCCTCGCCGCGGCGCCGTCCACCGGCGAGATCGAACAGATCGTCAAAAGCCTGCGGCGTTCCAGTTCGCGCATCTGGGTGATCGATCGGCAGCACCGGTTGCTCGCGCTCGAAGGCGGGCTGCGACGCGATTCGCTCGAGGCGACGGAACGCGAACCCGGTCTGTGGGAACGCATCGCCGAACCGGTGCTGCGACCGCTCTACAAACTGCTGCTGGAACGGCCGCGCGAGGACTTCGACGACGCCCTCCCCGAACAGGTGCTGTCCGGCGGGCGCGAAGTCTATTCCGCGCTGAGCGGCGTGCCCGCATCGCGCTGGCGGCAGACCACCGATCAGCGCGCCGTCATCCTGTCGGCCGCGCATCCCATCTGGGTCGGCGACGAAGTCGTGGGCGCGGTGGTGGTGGAAGAAACGACCAACGCGGTGCTCAGTCTGCGCAACCGCGCCATCGAGCAACTGATCGCCGTCACGCTCGCGGTCTTCCTGCTCGGTGCGGGCACCCTGCTGTTTTTCGCCTCCAGCCTGTCACGCCGCCTGCAGCGCCTGCGCGACAGCGCCGAACACGCCATCGATGCGCAAGGGCGGGTGATGCACGGCCTGCCGGCAGCAAGCGACGGCGACGAGATCGGCGACCTGTCGCGCAGTTTCTCGGCGATGCTCGAACGGCTCGCCGACTACACCACCTATCTGGAACGCATGGCGGACCGCCTGTCGCACGAACTGCGCACACCGGTCGCGGTGGTCAGCTCATCGCTGGAGAACCTGAAAAGCGAGACCGTGCCGGACAGCGCACGCGTCTATATCACCCGCGCGGAAGAGGGCGTGAAGCGGCTCAACCTGATCCTCACCCGCATCGCAGAGGCGACGCGGCTGGAGCAGATGCTGCGCCATGCCGACCGCGAGCGCTTCGACCTGGGGCGCGTGGTGAGCGGCTGCGTCGCCGGCTATGCGGGCGCCTTCCCGGCATTCCGGTTCGACCTGCACCTGCCCGAACGCCGCATCGAAATCGACGGTTCGCCCGATCTCATCGCGCAGGCGCTGGACAAGCTGGTCGAGAACGCGATGGATTTCAGCGAAGCGGGACGACCGATCGAAGTGAGCGTCGCGCTTACCGACGGCGAAGCGCGTCTTGCCGTGGCCAACGAAGGCCCGGAACTGCCGGCGGCGATGCAGGGACGGCTGTTCGAGTCGATGATCAGCATGCGGCGCGATGCCGCCACGGAGCGGCGCAATACGCCCCACCTGGGGTTGGGACTGTTCATCGTCCGGCTGATTGCCGAGTTTCATCACGGGCGCGCCATGGCGCGCAACCGTGAAGACCGCCGCGGGGTCGTAGTGCAGATGGTGTTGCCGCTGCCGAACCCGGAAAAGTCCGGCGCAACCGATACGCCGAACCGCGCGGGCGCCCATGCCCGCCCTGACTTGAACAAAGCGGACAACTGAAGGCCGGACGCCCCGTTACTTCTTCCGCATGTAGAAGGTGAACTCGTTGTTCGCCTCGCCATGCTCGAGCAGCGTGTTGCCGGTCTGCTTGGCGAAAGCCTCGAAATCCTTCACTGAACCCGGGTCGGTGGCGAGAATGCGCAATACCTGCCCGGCGGACATTTCCGCGAGCGCCTTCTTGGTGCGCAGGATGGGCAGCGGGCAGTTGAGTCCGCGCGCGTCCAGGTCCTTGTCGAAATCCATGCTGGTGCTCCTGCTTGTAAAACGTGTTGCCGCTTTATAGCGGGTTCGCCGCCGCGCTTCAACAAAGCTACACTGACGGAGGAGCGGGCCGGCCGTCGTTGCTCGCGGAGTTTTATGCTATTGTCATTGCCGTGCCGACCCCACTTCAACCGTCCTCTTCCCGATGGCTCGCGCTCATCGTGCACCTGCCGCAGGATGCGACCGGTACGCGCATGGCAATGCTGCGCACGCTGGAGACGCTGGGCGCGGCGGCGTTGCGCAAAGGCGTCTACCTCTTGCCGGACACCCCCGACCATGCGCGCAGCCTGCAGCGCCTGGCCAACTATCTGATCGGTGCCGAGGCGAGCTGTGAAGTGCTCGCGGTGGAAAGCCTCGATCCCGTGCAGACCAAGCGCATCCGGGCGCTGTTCGACCGCAGCGCGCAATACGGGCAACTGCTGCAGACGCTGGGCAGCCTCGAATCCAGTATCGGCATGGCCGACCCGGCCGCGCTGGGCCGCGTGCTGGCCAAGCAGCGGCGCGAGTTGACGCGCATCCGCTCGCTCGATTTCTATGGCTCGCCGCAAGCGGTGCAGGTCGAAGAACGACTCGGTGCGCTGGAGGAACGGGTGCACCGGCTGATCTTCCCGGACGTTACCCAGCCCTCGACCGCACGGCCCAAGCGCTATCTGCAGCGGGTCTGGGCGACGCGCCGGCCGCTGTACGCGGACCGCCTGGCCAGCGCCTGGCTGATCCGCCGCTTCATCGATCCGGAAGCGACCATGCTATGGCTCGATCACGACGATGAGCCGCCGCTCGATGCGGTGACCTATGGCTACGAAGGTGCAAGCTTCCAGAACAGCCGGGCGCGCGTCACGTACGAGGAACTGCTGGCGTATTGCGGCCGGCAGAACGAACCGGCGCTGGCGCGCATCGGCATACTGGTGCGCGCGCTGGATGTCGGCGATCGTCAACTGGCCGAGGCGGTCGGCGTGGAAACGCTGCTCGACGGTGCGCGTCGCCGCGCGGCGAACGACCACGACTTGCTGCAGGAGTGCGAAATGACCTTCGACCTGCTGTACGAAGCGTATCTGGA
>Ga0079224_100002495_pt1 | contig 22397 bp, 16 predicted proteins | sample Stecom2015_FD_80414 | JGI IMG/M metagenome (GOLD analysis project Ga0079224, IMG submission 80414) | Agricultural soil microbial communities from Utah to study Nitrogen management - Steer compost 2015 | ecosystem: Environmental > Terrestrial > Soil > Agricultural land | place: USA: Utah...
ATAATATTCACACACATACGAAATATTTCTGCACCGCCGTCTTTAAGTTCATCTCTGTTAACAGAAGTAATTACAACATGGCGCAGATTTAATTCTTTAACTGAATCAGCAACTCTGCGCGGTTCGCCGAAATCAAGTTCTGTAGGCATTCCTACCTTTATATTGCAGAAGCCGCAGCTTCTTGTACAGGTATCACCCAGAATCATAAATGTTGCTGTTCTGTGTCCCCAGCATTCACCAATATTCGGGCAGCGTGCTTCTTCACAAACTGTGTGAAGTTGCTGCCTCCGCATTAAATTTTTAACTTCGTTAAAATTCTCCCCAATAGGAAGTTTTACTTTAAGCCAATCGGGACGTTTGCCTAATTCGCCTCTTTCTTTTACTGCAGTTTCTGCATATTCTTTTTGATGTTGATTTATTTTTCTCATTTTATTTTTCTTTTCTATATGGAAGCAGGATCAAAATTTTCTAATGTATCTTTTATGAATTTCAGGAATCGTCCGCCGAGCATTCCATCAATCAAACGATGATCATGAGTTAGTACAAGTGTCATTACCGGCTTTATAGCAATCGTATCAACTCCGTTCGCTTCAATTACCACGGGACGCTTAACTACTGTTCCCACACCAAGAATTGCTACTTCAGGCTGATTTATTATCGGCGTTCCAAGCACTGTTCCAAATACACCATAATTTGTAATTGTAAATGTGCCGTTTGTAATATCATCAGGTGAGATTTTTTTAGCCCTGGTTCTTGAAGCGAGATCATTTATTGCTTTTGCAAGACCAATAATATTTTTTTCATCAGCGTTTTTAATGTTTGGAACAATCAATCCTGTTGGTTCAATAGCAACTGCAATTCCCAGATTTATAAATTTCTTTTTCAGAATTGTTGATCCTTCAATCGTTGAATTAACCAACGGATATTCCTTCAATGCTTTAACTACTGCGTTAGCAATAAAAGGCATGTAAGTTAATTTCAGATTTTCCTTTTTAAGATATTCATCTTTCTTTGCCTGAATGAAGTTATATATTTTGCCCATATCTACTTCAAGCATTGCACTAACATGAACAGAAGTATCACGGCTGTTTATCATGTGCTGCATAATCTTCTGCCTGATGTTGTCCATCGGAATCTTTTCAACATCGCCAGATGAATAAGATGGCTGCTGCTGCGCCGGAATTTGAAATGCAGGCTGATCTTTAACAGAAGTTTCCTTCCTTGTTTCTTTGACAGGTTCTGATTTTTGTTTGCCTCTGTTTTCAATGAATGAAAGAATATCTTTCTTTGTTATTCTTCCTTCAAGTCCTGTTCCTTTTATTGTTCTCAATTCATCCAGACTTACATTTTCTTTTTGCGCAATGTTTAATACGAGCGGCGATAAAAATCCTGTTCCCTCACTTTTAACTTCCTGCTTCAAATTTGAAGCTGAAGCGTTTGAAAAATTATCGTGCATAGAAGCAGTTGCTTCCTGTGGTTCTGATGGCGGAGCTGGTTTCTCTTCTGCAGCCTGCTGATTAATTTCTTTTTCTGCTTGTGTTGGAGCAGCTGCTTCACCTGAAGAAATTTTTGCTACAATTGTTCCAACTTCTACTGTTTCCTGTTCGGCCACAAGTATCTCTGCTAAAACTCCGGATGCAGGAGAGGGAACTTCTGTATCAACTTTATCTGTACTAATTTCAAAAATTGTCTCATCTTTTTTAACAGGTTCACCTACTTTTTTATGCCACTTGATGATTGTACCTTCCATAACAGATTCACCCATCTTTGGCATTGCAATTTCAATTAAATTACCTCCGGAAGTATCCGGTTTAGCAGCAGGTGCAGTTTCAGATTTGGATGTTTCTTGCTCAACTTTTTCTTCAGGAATCTTTTCTTCTTTTTCCTGAATTGAAGAAGGAACTTCTGCAGCTTTAGATTCCTTCTGTACCGGTGCGTCTCCACTGCTTATTACTGCAACAACAGTTCCTACTTCAACAGTATCACCTTCATTAACTTTTATTTCACTTAATATTCCATCAGCGGGAGAAGGAATTTCCGTATCAACTTTATCTGTACTGATCTCAAAAATTATTTCATCTCGTTTAACCAGATCACCCGGTTTTTTATGCCATTTTATTATAGTGCCTTCGCTAACGCTCTCGCCCATTTTTGGCATTACAACATCCATTTTATTCTCCTTTAATGAACTGCTTTTTTATTTTTTTTGAATTTAGTACTCAATTAATTCTTTTATGCCTTTGTAGATTTGTTCCCTGCCGGGAAGAACTGCATTCTCAAGTACCGGTGCATACGGAATGTGTGAATCTTTTGCAGCAATTCTTCTAACCGGTCCATCCAAATATTGGAAACAAGCCTCTGAAACTCTTGCGGCTATTTCTGCGCCAAATCCGGCTGTGTATGTATCCTCATGAATTACAATTGCTTTGTTTGTTTTCTTAACTGAATTGTAAATTGTTTCTTCATCAAGTGGATTGATAGTTCTGATATCTATTACCTCAACGGAATAACCTTCATCCGATAATTTTCTTGAAGCAATCACTGAATCCCACAAAGAAACGCCGTAAGAAATTACAGAAACATCTGATCCTTCTCTTACAACTTTTGCTTTGCCAAATGGAATAAGATAATTCTCATCTGGTTCAGGTGATGTAGCAAAGCTTTGCCTGTATAAACCTTTATGTTCACAGAATAAAACCGGATCGTTCAATCTGCATGCAGTTTTAAGCAGGCCTTTTGCATCCGCAGCATTTGATGGATACGCAATAAGAATTCCCGGTATATGAGCAAAGATAGATTCAATATTCTGGCTGTGGTATAATCCGCCGTGAATATATCCACCAACTGCAACACGTGTAACTACAGGAGCAGGCCAGGCATTATTTGAACGATAACGGAATGTTGCAACTTCATCTTTATACTGCATGAAAGCGGGCCAGATATAATCACCGAATTGAATTTCAATTACGGGTTTCAATCCTGTTAAAGACATTCCGGCGGCAACACCAACAATACTTGCTTCTGCAAGCGGCGAGTTAAATACACGATCATTTCCGAACTTAGTTGATAAACCTTTTGTTGCTGTAAAAACTCCGCCTTTCTTATCAGCAATATCTTCACCAAAAACATACATCTTATCGTTTCTCTCCATCTCTTCATGAAGCGCATGATTAATTGCATCAACCATTACAATTGGTTTTCCGGATGGCTGCGATGATTCATATTCAAGATTATCAGCAGTTCCGCTTTCATCAAGAATATATTTAATTGCATTTTCCGGTTTTGGATCAGCAGATTTGAATGCTTCATCTGCGGCTTTATCAACTTCTGCAGCTATTTCTTTTTTAAGATTTTCAAATTCCTCTTTTGTTAAATGCCCTTCACTGATTAATCTCTTTGCGGTTGTTTCAACCGGGCATTTAGCAGCTTCAGCATCAAGTTCTTCCTTCGCTCTGTATTTTTTCTGATCATCAGATGATGAATGAGATTGAAGTCTTACTACATCGGCTTCAATTAAAGCAGGTCCGTTTCCTGATCTAATATATTCAATCGCTTCACTTATTTTGTTAAAAGATTGATAAAAATCTGTTCCATCAATTCTTGCTCTGAAAAGATTTTCATAACCAGCCATCATTTCAGCAATTGAATTATTCTTTCCCCCGCTTTGTTCTGAAACATGAACAGAGATCGCGTATTTATTATTTTCAATTACAAAAAGGACAGGAAGTTTCTCCCGGCTTGCCCAATTAATGGCCTCATGAAATTCACCCTGGCTGGTAGTTCCTTCACCGCTGCTTACATAAGTAATAGAATCCTTTTTCTGTTTAACTGAAGCAAGCGCCGCGCCGACTGCATTAAGAAATTGGGTGCCTGTCGGGCTTGATTGAGAAGGCAGATTTATTCTTCCATCAGAACCCCAGTGGCAAGGCAATTGTCTTCCTCCGCTTGATGGATCATCAGCTTTGGCATAACATTGAAGAAAAAATTCATAAGGTGTTACACCAGCACAAAGTGTAACAGCAAGATCTCTGTAGTATGGAAAAAGCCAATCTTTCTTAGAATTAAGATTTATGCCAACAGCAACTTGAACGGCTTCATGACCGGCACCGGCAATATGGAAAAAAGTTTTCCCCTGTCTTAAAAGATTCATTGCCTTTGTATCAATTGCACGGGCAAGAACCATGTATCGGAGTGATTTTAAAAGAAAACCCTTATCCAAAGCTTTGTAATAATCAGTTGCAGATTGTTGTCCGTTAGTATTTTTCTGTTTAGATGATTCGGTTTGTTTCTTTGCTTTTTCCAAAACTTCATTCTTATTTTTTTTAGCCATGCCTGCCTTTCTGATTAATCATGGTTAATATATCATTTGATAGTTCCGCTTTCGGCAGATTTACTACTTCGGAATATTCAAACAGGTTTTTAAAATTATTAACGAGTTTTTCTTTTACTTCTTCAAGCGGAATTTCCCGGTTCAATTCCCGCTGCAGCGATGTAACATCTTTATCAGTAATTCCGCAGGGAATAATTCCGTTAAACAACGCAAGATCAGTATTTATATTGAATGCGAACCCATGCATAGTTATCCATCTGCTAACTTTAATGCCAATTGCAGCAATCTTTCTGTCATCGATCCAAACTCCGGTATATGCGGGATTTCTGCCAGCGTTTAATCCATACTCAGCACACGTTTGAATAATCACTTCTTCCAGAGCACGAAGATATTTGTGTGTATCCTGTTTCCACTCAACAAGATTAATTATCGGGTATCCGACTATTTGTCCCGGTCCATGATAAGTAATATCTCCGCCGCGGTCAATTTCAAAAACAGAAATTTTGTTTTCTGTAAGATAAGCCTCAGAGCCAATCAGATTCTTTTTCTCGGCAACTTTACCCAATGTATAAGTATGAGGATGTTCAAGCAATAACAAAACATCTGAAATTTGTCCGGCGTGTCTTAACTCAAATATTTTTTTCTGAAAATCCCAGGCTTCTTTGTAATCTATAATTTCAAAATCACTATATGTTAATTTCTTATTCATCTCATCTTTTTCAATTTCAAATCAAATATGAATTGCCTCTCCATATGCCATTGCGGCAGCTTCCATTAATGATTCAGATAATGTTGGATGTGCATGAACAGTTTTGATAATTGAATGACCGGTTGCTTCAAGTGATTTAGCGAGTGAATATTCAGCAATCAATTCTGTTGCTTCCGGACCAATTATATGTGCACCGAGAAGTTCTCCATATTTGGCATCAAAAATTACTTTGACAAACCCTTCTCTTTCTCCAACTGCAAATGCTTTGCCGCTTGCCATAAAAGGAAATTTACCAATCTTTAATTCGTATCCGGCTTCACGCGCTTTTTGTTCCGTTAATCCAACACTTGCAACCTGTGGTATGCAGTAGGTACAACCGGGAATATTTTCATAATTTATTGCGGGAGGATTTAATCCCTTAATCTTTTCTATGCAATGAATTCCTTCTGCAGATGCAACATGTGCCAGCCACGGCGGACCGATTACATCACCGATTGCGTATATACCTTTAACGTTTGTTTCATAGGTTTCTTTATTTACTTTTATATGATCTTTAAATAACTCTACTCCGAGTTCTTCAAGTCCGAATCCTGAAACATTTCCTTTAACACCAATTGCGCTTAAAACTTTATCTGCAGATAATTCTTTCTTCTCCCCATTTACGGTAACAGTAACTTTTACTTTTTTTCCTTTAACTTCTGCTTTTTCAACAACTGCGCTTGTAAGAATTTCAATGCCTCTCTTCTTGAAATTTTTTGCAAGTGCATCTGAAATTTCATTATCTTCAACCGGAAGAATTCTATCAAGCATTTCAAGAACAGTAACCTTTGTACCAAGAACTGAATAGAAATACGCAAATTCAATTCCAATTGCTCCTGCACCAACTACAATAAGTTCTTTCGGCTGTTCAGGCAGATTCATTGCTTCAGTACTGGTAATTATCATTTTATTATCAACAGGAATTGAAGGAACAACGCGAGGACTTGCGCCGGTTGCAATAATAATATTATCCGCAGTTATGGAATCAGTTTTCTTTCCCTTATCATCGTACAAATCAATCTGATTATTTGAACTTAATTTTCCGTATGCTCTGATTCTATCAACTTTATTTTTCTTAACTAACATCTCAACATTTTTAGTGATGCGGTCTGATATATCCCTGCTTCTCTTAATTATTCTGGAAAAATCAAATTCCAATCCCTGGACTTTGATACCAAAATCATCAGAATGATTTTTAATTGTATCAAAAACTTCTGCATTTTTTAGGAGAGATTTGGTAGGAATACAGCCCCAATTAAGGCAAATACCGCCAAGGTTTTGATGATCAATTACAACCGTTTTGAAGCCTAACTGTCCTGCACGAATTGCAGCTACATAACCGCCCGGACCACCTCCTAATATTGCAATTTCGTATTTATTTGCCATAAAATAACAACCTAAATTAGTTATGGGATGATCAAATATAAGTAAGGACTGCCAAAAATGAAAATTGAAGCTGGTATTTCACATCAGAATATGACTTATGAGTCATTTTATTCTTAAAAAAATAATGGTAAAATATTAGAATGAAATTTGTTCTATGTTTTTGAAATATGCTGGAGTGAATTTTCAGATTATTTAATCATGCTTTCCGGCATTTGAACAGCAATTAACTTTCCCCGGGCTGTTATTTCTCCATCAGCCTCAACGGTTATTTCTGAAATAACCTTTCGTTGTTTCTGCTCAATTATTTTACCGTGCAGAATTAATTCGACACCGATTGGTGTTGGCTTCAGATAATCAATCTGAAGTGAGGCGGTTACAAATCTGATTGGCGGGAATGAATTATAATCTCTGCCTTCAGATTTATAGGCAATAAGTGCGGCAGTTCCGGTTCCGTGGCAGTCAATCAGTGAGGCGATCAATCCTCCATAAACAAAACCGGGAAAAGCAGTATGAAAATTTTCCGGTTTAAATCTGGTAATAGTTTCACCATTATTCCAATAAGTTTTTATTTGATGGCCGTGTTTATTTAACCTGCCGCATCCAAAACAATGAGCAGCATCATCTGGATAAAAATCCTGAATAGCTTTTTCTTCCATAATTTAAAACATCTTTGATGTTCATTATTTACTGAAATTCTTTTTAACTCTGCCTGGAAGTTTCTTCAGATAGGTTTTATAATTATCCAATGTTTCTTCAATTGAATCACCGCCAAATTTTTGAACAAAGAATTTTGCAAGGCTCCAAGCAAGCATCGATTCTCCAATTACAGCACAAGCAGGAACGGCAACAAAATCACTTCTCTCCCTCCTTGCCTCGATTGATTTCATTGTTTTTAAATCAATAGTTTCTATCGGGCTCATTAAGGTAGCGATTGGTTTCATTGCTGCACGGACAATTATCGGCAATCCTGTTGAAGTTCCGCCTTCGATTCCTCCGGCACGGTTTGTTTTACGTGAGATTGTATCACCGCGTTTAATAATTTCATCGTGAGATTCGGAACCAAATTTTTCTGCTGCATCAAAACCTGTACCTATTGATACAGCCTTAACTGCATTGATTGACATTATTGAGTGAGCGATTTCAGCATCGAGTTTGGTATCGTAATGAACAAAACTACCTAATCCAAGCGGAACTCCGGTTGCCACAATAAAAAATGTTCCGCCTAAGGTATCACCTCTTTTTTTTGCAAGTTTAATTTTGTTTATAATTTTTGTTTCCTGTTCTTTATCAAAAACTTTTACTTCACTTTTATCTGATTGCTCTGATAAATTCCATCCTTTAAAATTATTTGGCAGATTATTATTAAAAAGTTTATCAGCAAAATTTTCTTTTGGATAAACCCCGCCGATGCTTTCTACAAAACTGCCAATTGAAATTCCGAAAACCTCAAGATATTTCCTTGCGATGCTTCCTGCAGCAACACGTGCGGCAGTTTCTCTCGCGCTTGAACGTTCGATAGAATTTCGTATATCATTAAAATTATATTTTGATACTCCAACAAGATCAGCATGACCAGGGCGCGGGATTGTAATTTTTTCAATCTTTGAAGTTTGTTTATCGGAGGTCATCTTCTCAACCCAGTTTTCCCAATCTCTGTTTTTAATAAGAAGAGAAATTGGTGAACCGAGAGTTTTTTGAAAACGGATACCGGAAAGAATTTCGGCAGTATCAGTTTCTATTTTCATGCGTAATCCCCTGCCGTAGCCCATTTGTCTGCGTTTGAGATGAAAGTTTATATATTCATTTTCAATTTTAAGATTGGAAGGAAAACCCTCAATAATAGTTGTTAAAGCTTTACCGTGTGATTCACCAGCAGTAAGAAATCTGATCATTAATTCTCCGGAAATAAATTAGTTGAGCAAATATAAAAAAAACGCCCGAATAAATCGGGCGTGAAAATTAATTCAATTTTTTAAATGAGCTATTCAGGAATTTCAATTCCAACAAACCTATGGTTTCCTTCACGATCCTGAACTTTCAACAAGACGGCAGAACCTTTTTTACTATTAAAAATTTGTTTCAGTTCATTTACATTTTTTACCTTCTTACGGTCTGCCTCAACAATTACAATTCCTCTGCCGAGATTTTGATCAAATGCTTTGCTGAAAGATTCCACGTCTGTAATGAGCACACCGGAATCAACCTTATAAAGTGATTTATCTTCCGAAGTCATATTCCTTACAGTTAAACCAAGAGCATCAAATGTTGCACTTGCAGTGGAACTGCTTTCGCTTTCATCTTCATCATCTCCGGTTTCAACTACAGGTGCTGCGTTTCCATCTTCATCACGGGCTTTCAAGGTAACCGATCGTTCAATTTCTTTTCCATCTCTGAACAAAGTAAGATTAACCTTTGTGCCGGCAGATTTAGATGCAATATAACTCTGCAATTCATTTGGCTGATTAATTTCTTTTCCATCCGCTTTAAGAATTACATCACCTTCTTTTATATCTTCTTTAGAAGCAGCACCGCCTTCAACAATTCCCTGTATAATAATTCCGCGTGGTCTGTCCAATCCTAAAGATTTTGCCATTGCATAATCAATCTCACCAATATTAATTCCTATATAACCCCTGCTTACTTTGCCGTGAGCAATAAGATCTTTTGCAACAGATTTTGCAAGATTTATTGGAATAGCAAAACCATATCCAATGTATGTTCCTGTTCTGCTAGCAGCAATGGCCGAATTAACTCCGATTACAGCACCGGATAAATCAACAAGAGCACCGCCGCTGTTGCCGGGATTAATAGCAGCATCTGTTTGAATAAAATTTTCAACTCCATAACTATCTCTGATTAATCCTAGTTTACCTCTTCCGATTGCACTTACGATTCCCGCAGTAACAGTAGAAGAAAGCGAGAGAGGATTGCCAATTGCCATAACCCATTGTCCAACTTTCAAATTATCAGAATCCCCGAGATAAGCAGTAGGCAAATTATCTGCATCTATTTTAATTACCGCAAGATCAGTTAACGGATCAGTGCCGATTACTTTAGCACTCAGTCTTCTTTTATCGTATAAACCAACTTCCACGCTTGTTGCGTTTTCAACAACATGATTATTAGTAACAATATATCCATCTTCAGAAATTATAATTCCGCTGCCTGAGCCTTTTTGAGCTTCTGGTAAATCTTTGAAGAATGGGAAGAAGAAAAAATCACCATGAGGATTGTTTGAAGTTTTAGATACGACACTAATTTGAACTATTGCGGGTGTTACCTTTTCGGCAACTTCAATAAATGCTTTGCTGAACGATGTTGCATCGGCATCAAGATTAACAGGCGGAGCGGATGCGCCAAGATTTATATCCGCCATGCTTGGTCTTACAAGCCCGAACCCGGAGACAAGCAAGGCACCAAACAAAATTCCTACAACAACCAATGAAACTGCCCCGAACATTTTTCTGGACTTCATTTAAATCTCCTCCATAAAAATTAGTTTTATCTGCATTACGCAGCAGTAAAAATATTCTATAAAAATTCCTTATTTAAATAATTGAAAAGCTTGAATGCCTTTAAATTCAGAGAAATGATACATTAAAAATTTCTCCATAAAAATAACGGCTCTGTCCATTGTTTCTTTACTAACATGATTTGTGGTTTTATTGGCTTTTAGACAGAGCAGATAACGAAAAAGTTCCGCACTAATGCTGTACGATGCAATGTAATCTTTCCTGCAATTATTACATAAAATACCCAATTCGTTATTATAGGACAACTCCATATTTTCTAACGTTGTTTTTCCGCAACCGGCACATTTTTCGAATTGAGGTTCAATTCCCGTTTCTTTTAAAAAGAATAAAAAAAATCTGCCGAATAAAACTTCATCCGGTTCCTTTGATGCATCAATCAATTCGAGAATTCTGATTATACCCCGGAAAATTTTTTCATTCGCTTCATGTTCAACTGTACATTTTTTTACAAGTTCAAGAATTGCGTATGCATATTTTAGCTTATCAAAATCATTTTTAATTCTGCTGAAATGAGTAACAAGATCAGCGCTTGAAATAAGCTGAAGTTCACGTGATTCCTTGTTATATATTATTAACTGAAGATGATTTAAAGGATCAACCAACAATCCCATTTTTGATTTTGGACTTCTTCCGCCTTTAATAATAGCAGAGAGTTTTCCATATTCTTTTGTATACAAACTTGCAATGCATGATGTATCACCATAATTCAATTTGCTGAGTACGACAGCTTCTGTTTTAATTATTTCGCTCATTTTAAAATCATTTTTAGAACAGCTTTATAAAAATAATTACTTCTCAAGTGTAAAGTTATTTAAAAAGAATAAGGAAAGTAGTGGACTTTTTCTTCAGTAATTATTCCGGTGATAAGTTCGGCAGGAGTTACATCAAATGCCGGAGTGAATGCGCTGTAATTTTCTCTTGAAATTTTCACATCCTTAATTGAAATCAATTCTGCTTTATTGCGGAATTCAATTTTAATTTCTTTACCTGAAGTAATGCTTTTATCAATTGTAGTTGTTGGTGCTGCAATGTAGAAAGGAATGTTATGATATTTACAAAGTACAGCAAGATTGTATGTTCCTATTTTGTTTGCACTATCTCCGTTTGAAGCAATACGATCAGCACCTGTAATTACAAGATCGATTTTTCCTTCAGCCATTAACACTGCTGCTGATGAATCAGATTGTATTGCAAACGGAATTCCGTTTTTATCAAGTTCGTATGCGGTTAATCTCGAGCCTTGAAGAAGCGGGCGTGTTTCATCAGCATAAACAAAACTTACAAGCTCATTTTGAAATCCCCTTTTTATTACATTAAATGCTGTACCATCACCGCCGGTTGCAAGTTTGCCTGTATTGCAGTGGGTTAAAACAGTTGATTTCTTTTTGAAGATCACCAGTCCGTTTTCACCAATCCTTCTGCACTTTTCTATATCATCTTCATGAATTTTAATTGCTGCATTTTTTAGTAATGAATAAAGTTTTTCAGCATTCTCATTGGCTTCAAATACTTTTTTTATTTCATCAAGAGCATAAAACAAATTAACGGCAGTTGGTCTTGTACGAGCCAGTCTGTTATATGCAGTTTGGAAAGCATCCCGTTTTATTTGTAAAGAATTCTCTGAAAGATTTTTAATTGAAAGTGATAATGCATAGGCTGCAGCAACACCAATTGCTGGCGCCCCCCTTATTTCAAGTCTTTCAATTGCTTCGGCAATCCGGTTATAGTCTTCAGTTATTATATAATTTTCTTCATTTGGGAGTCTGGTCTGATCCAAAAAAATAAATTGATCATCCCTGAAGATTAGTGCAAAATATTCTTCCCCTTTTAATTTATCTGAATTCATTCTGCTTCATTAAATCTTGAAAGATTTAAAAATTCTCTGAACCTGTCATGCACGCGCAAGTGTTCAACTTCTTCCAAACCTTTTGTACTAAATTTTTCAACGCAAAACGAAGCCATTGCACTTCCATAAACAACCGCGCATTTCATATTTTCAGGACTCAAATCCTGTGTCTTATGAAGATAGCCAATAAAGCCACCGGCAAAAGAATCACCGGCACCAGTTGGATCATAAATCATTTCCATTGGATAAGCAGGAGCAGAAAAAATTATATCTTCAGTAAACAGAAGAGCTCCGTGTTCACCTTTTTTAATTATCAAAATTTCCGGGCCCATTTCACGAATTATTTTTGCAGACTTAACAAGGTTTGGTTCTTTAGCAAGCAGCCGTGCTTCAGAATCATTTATTATCAGTACGTTTACTCTTTTAAGCAGCGATAATAATTCTTCTTTCTTTCCTTCAATCCAGTAGTTCATTGTATCGCAGACAACAAAATGCGGGTGCTCCATTTGATCAAGAACTCTTAGCTGCAATGTGGGATCGATGTTACCGAGACAAACAAATCTTGATTTTCTTAATTTATCAGGAATAACCGGGTTGAAAGTTTCGAACACATTAAGTTCTGTTAATAATGTATCACGAACATTCAAATCATAATGATATTTACCTGACCACCGGAAAGTTTTTCCGTTTGGTACAATTTGCAATCCCTCAAGATCAATATTGCGTGATTCAAGCAGATCTAAATATTTTTTTGGAAAATCATCACCAACCACACCAACAATGTGAGTTGGCCCGCTGAAATAACTTGCAGCGAGAGAAATATAAACAGCAGATCCGCCTAAAGCGTTTTCTACTTTATCAAATGGTGTTGATACTGTATCGAGGCCGAGGGAGCCTACTACTAATAAGCCCAAATTAGTACTCCTGATATATTAAATTGTGTTTTTCAAAAATAGCTAAATGAATTTTTAAAGCATAATATTTTTATATGATAATATCCGCTATTAAAATTTTATCTCCACAAAATTAAGATGCTCAATATGATTTATATAATATTCGGTAATAATACTTACAGATTTTATTTGTCCTTCCCATGTTAAAAGTTTTTTGGCTTCTTCCGGCTTAACCCATTTATATTCACAATGTTCATCACATAAAATCACATCAGTGGCTGAAGAAATTTTTGCAGCAAAAACAGGAAGCACTGAAATAAAATCATGTTCATGTGAGTAAAAATGATTTACGTTAGGAGCAACCCACAATTTTTCTGGTACGAGTCCGGTTTCTTCCTTTATCTCCCGGACTGCTGCTTCATAAGCTTTTTCACCTTCTTCAATTTTGCCGCTTACCATCTGCCATAATCCGGCATAAATTTCATTCTCTGATCTTTTCAATAAAAGAAATTCTATTCCAGCTTCAGTTTCTCTGAAAACATGAACTTCAACCATGTTGCTGATTATCTTCACAAATTTCCTTTCTTATAAATTTAGAAATATGCTCTTGCCTCTGCGCGCAATGTGTTAATTACCTTCCCTTTTCCCTGCAGTCTTCCTTCATATCCCAAAGTGGATTGCAGATTGTCTGATATGCGGTAATCAAAATTGAGTCTCCAAAAATAATTTTTCCCGGGAAGATTTCCTTTTGTTAGTTCGAATGGCAGGAAATTTTCTGTGTTGTTAACAAGAAGTTCATTGCGTTCAACTTCTGCTCTAAGTCTGCCGCGTCCTTCAAAGGAAATGTTCAATCTTAACAGCAAAGAATTCACATCAATTAAAGTTGGTGATGAAGGGAAACTGTCTTTTCGTCTTTCAACACGAATTCTGAATCCCGCTTCAATATAATTTTCAGGCCGGTATGAAAAATCAGTGCTTATGCTGCTGCCTTCAATTTCTCTTCTTCTGTTGGAAGAAACTGCGGCACGCACATTATCAGTTTCGTTTACAATATCAGTTTGATTACCAATTTCTTTTATCATTTTGAATTTAATTCTCAAACTTCTTTCTCTTAAATATGATCGTTCAACTCCGCCGCTGAACTGATTTAAACTTTTTCTTTGCGCAAATCTTAAACGGAAAGATAGTTCGGGAGAATTTTCCCACAAGAAAAAATCCTGCTGAATATAATCCGATCCGCGGATTGTTTTATCCTCATTTTGAAAAGACGAAAATTGAAGCAGATAAATTTTCTTGTAATCTTCCTCCCTGCTGTTTTCTTCAAGCCTGAAAAAAGTTTCAGATGATAAAGGTGAGAAAATATTTTTCAATAATGATTTATCAGAAAAAAATTCACCAAATTTTATCTTCCAGCGTGTACTTGCTTTAAGATCAATCACAGGAAATAATTCATCAGTGGGAACCGTAACAAGAATGTAATCGCCTTCAAATAATGTTGGTTCAAATTCAGCTTCATCCTGTATGCCGTTATTGTTTTGATCACCGAGATAAATATAATTTCCGTTTCCCCGATCAACAGGTATAAACACACGCTGAAGCCGGGCGGAACGCTGGGTAGATACCTCATAATAAAGATCACCTTCAGCAGGCTGAAATATTTTAAATCTTGATTGCGATCTTACGAGAATTGTCTGTCCATCAAGATTTCCTAAATTTTTAAATTCCTGTGTGTATTTTTTATCCCTAATCGTGATGTTCAGATTTGAATTAATATTTCTGCCTGCTGAATATCCTATTTGATAATATTGAGTAGTTGAGCGCGATTCTTTCATTATTATTCCTTCAACCGGAAAATAATCTTTACGCATTGAAAATTTTGTTTGAAGATTAAATCCGCTCAGATTTTCTATTTCAATGAAAGGATTTATTTCATGATATTTCAGGCTTCCGCTGAGTGAAGAATCAGTTACAAAATCTTTATCCTTCCTGTCTTCTGCAAGAAATTCGACACCTGGTTTAAAGCTGCCAATTAGGTAAGAGCCTGTTCCTCTTTGTCTAAGCCAGTAACTTTTCAAGAAATTATTTTGAGACTCCACATAATCAAAATTGTAATCAATGCTATAATTTTTTTTATCAGTGAATAAGAGAAAATTATTATATCTGTTTGATTTGAATGAATCTCCCTTCCTCAATAATCCCAATGAAGAATTAATGTTTAAATTTTCTGTTGGAATTAATGCTAAACTAATTTCGCGAAGTTGCTCATCTTCCTGAATTTCAGTGTTAACATTGTAATGCCTGTTAAACTCAATTTCATTAATTCTATCAAGCGTAATAAAACTTTTTTGAATGAAGCGGTCCCGGTAAGAAACGCCAGCCTTTCCAAAATTAAGATCGCCGAATTTTATTTCTGATGGATCAACTTTAATCAGAATATTTCTTGCATAGCCGCCGTTATCTGTATCATCCAAATCAGATAATCTGTTTTTATCCCATAAGCTTCCGCTGAGATCAAGATTTACCTGAACATTTTTTAATGGATTGAAATTCACCACAAGGTTCCCCGTTTGTCTAAGTTCAGGCAGAGGCAAGTAAACCAGCGGCAGGTAGGCTCCGGCTCCTCTTCCAACAAACAAAAAGTTTCCGATACTTTCTCTTGTGTAATCACCTTTCCTTTCCCCAACATAGCTGAAGGAGAGATTGTATAAAGCACCAGGATTTCCCGGATTATACCTGTAAAAAGCAAAAGCTTCACCATTTAGTGTAGTATCTATTTTTTCGTAAGCACCTCTAACGTTTCCAGCTGAATCCGGCTGCGCAAATGAAATTCCTGATTTGACTGCAAGCTCCCTGTTATCACCGGCTGCATACAAAATATTTTTATCTTCATCAGATAGTGAAATATCAATCGGTGCATCCTGATCATCACCTTCTCTTAAATATTGAAATTGAACTGCCAGTTGATCATCAAAAAATTTTCCTTCAGATCCGGCGCCGAAAAAATTTCTTGTAAATCTTCTGTCTGTATATTCAAAATCAACAGTAATGCGGCTGGCAGAAGTGATAAGCCTGTTTGGTGTAAATGTAATTTCAGCATTTGCATATTCAATTACGTAATCGTTTCCTTCACCCCGGCGCATCTCAACTCCATCAAGAAAAACTTTTTCTGTACCCGCAATAACTATGATGTCTCTTTCATTATTTATTCCTGATAAACGATACGGCCCCTGAACGCCTTCAATTCCTGTTATATAATTTGTATTAAACTTTCCTCTTGAACCAGCAAGTGAAACATACCCGTTAAAATCATCAACATTAAATTCACCAAGCAGTCCCTGCAATTTTCTATCAACAAATCCAAATTCACCATATTTTTTTTGAAGCTGATAATCACCAAAAGTTCCTTCTGCTAATGGATGTTTTATCTGGATAAAAACTTTATCAAGTTCCTCGAGTTTTTCTGTATTTCCTTCAGGCTGAATCGGAGTATTTTCATCAGTAAGTGCTGCAACAATCTCAATCTCTTCTGATAATCTTCCGGAAAGCTGCAGACGCAATCCGCTTTGAAGTGTAAAATCTCTTGTTGTTCCAACTGTAAACCCTCTAACAAGCGTCCCGCTTTTTTCAATATCATTTCCAAAAATAGAATTTACTGATAACGGATTACTTTGTGTTTGCACTGTTAAAACAGTGTCCTGAGAAACTTCATCATATCTTATTACAAGACTACGTTTTTTGTATTCTTTCTTAAGTCCGGTATTGTAGGAAAGATATGTAACGATTAAAGTATCAAATACTGAATAAGCAAGAGAATCAGAAAGAGTGAAACTTCCGGTTTGATAGTGAAAATTGTAATCATCACTCTTTAAAATTGATCCGCGGAGCTTTATGGTTTCTGTAAATGGAATGATTGATACATCAGAAATGGTGTAATAGTTTTCAAAATTTATTTTAATAGTGTCAACAACAATTTTCTTATTAAAATCATTTTGTGCAGAAAGCTTTATGCACAATACCGGGAAAAGAATTAATATGCTTATAAATTTCAAACTATAATTCAAAAGTCCGCCTCCGGCGGATTGTTTAGTGAATGGTAAAATTATATTTCATCCCCTCTTTTATCAAGTGATATAATCTGTACACACCGCTGAAGAAAATATTTTTTGTGATTTGAAGCGTTAAGCTATTCTGAGAAAAATCATTATTTAAACAAATAATATATGCAGGCTGCTGTACAAATCATTTTTAACCCAAATAAAATTAATGGGGCTGGTAATATTTTCTAAATCCATCCGCATGTACAAAGAGTAATAATTCTTCTCCGGAAAATAATTAAAGTTTTACAGGATACTTGATCAATCTTATTCAGGAATTGCATTTCATAGCGGAGTGATAAAATCATTAAAGAAATTTCACGATGAGATTGAATCATCAAAAAAATCTTTACCGGATAAAAGTAAAATTAATCTGCCTGCAGCAGTTAAGAGAATTTAAATCATTCCAGATAAAATAGAGTTCTGACGCGGTTCAAATTATTATATAATTCCGGAACGTGAACTATTCCGTTTAGACAGAACTGGCTGGATAAAAGAAATACTGATTCCTTAAAAACTATTCATACCTTAGTGCTTCAATTGGATCCAGATTAGCTGCTTTGTAAGCCGGATAAGTTCCAAAAACAACGCCAACAAACAAACACAAAGCCAAACCAATAAGCACCCAATCAACCGGAACTGCAGCAGTTGCATTAAGGAGTGAACCTGCAAGATTTCCGATTCCAACACCCAGCACTATACCAATTACGCCGCCAACCAAACAAAGCACAACAGCTTCAATTAAAAATTGAAGCAGTATATTCTTCTTTCTGGCACCAATTGCTTTCCTGATGCCGATTTCTCTTGTACGTTCTGTAACTGAAACAAGCATGATGTTCATTATTCCAACTCCGGCAGCAAGCAACGCAATAATTGAAATTACAATTGCGCCAATTTTAACTCCGCTTGTAATATCATTTATCTGTCCGATTAAAGATTCATTACTGTAAATATCAAAATCATTTTCTTCACCGGGCGGCACCTTTCTTATTGTTCTCATGTATCCAATTGCTGCTTCAATCGTTTCATCATAATCTTCTTTTGAATGAGACATAACGGTTATATTTATGCTTCTGCTTCTCTTGCCGTAAATAGATTGAAATGTTGTAATGGGCATTATGATATAACTATCCCGGCTTTCGCCGAAAAGCTGCGGCTGTTGTTCAACCACACCAATAACCTGCAATGGTTTTGAATCAACCCTGATTATCTGCCCGATTGGATTAATAGACATGAATAATTTGTCAACAATATCTTTTCCAATAATACACACATCATTTGAATAACGAACATCTGTGGAGCGGATAGTTCTTCCATATTCAACATTCCAGTTATTTGTTGCAAGTGCACCAACTGTAATGCCCGCAACCTGTATGTTTGGATTGGTTTCTTTGTTTCCGTATTTAACAATTTTTCCGAACTGCCATTGTTCTGCACCGATGTGTTTTGCCTGTGTTAAAAGCTTTTCAAGTCTTTCAAATTCTTCCATTGTAAGATCTTTTCTGTTTCTGTACTTGGAACGCTGGCCTGGTCCGCCGCCGTGCATAGCAGGAAATTTTTGAATCTGGAATGTATTTTTATTTAACTGTGATACACCGTTTTCAATACTTGTTTGCAGCATTGAAATTATTGTCATAATCACAATGATTGAAAAAATTCCAACTACAACACCGAGAACAGTAAGCATTGTTCTCAGTTTATTATTTTTTAGAGATTGGAATGAAACAGCAACAGTTTGAGTGAAATTCATTTTCCCTTAGCCCGTTAAAAATAGAAAAACGCTTCTGCGTTGTGCCGAAGCGTTCCTAATATACAAACAAATAAATGTTTAATAAATACCGTAATAAAATTGAGAAGATTATTTACGGCTATTCATATCTTAAAGCTTCAATTGGATCAAGATTGGAAGCTTTATAAGCCGGATATGTTCCGAAAATAAGTCCAACAAAAATGCAAAGAGATAAACCGATCAATACCCAATCAACAGGAATTGCAGCTTGTGCATTAAGCATGCTTCCGGCAAAATTGCCTATTGCAACACCAGCAAGAATTCCAATAAATCCACCGAACATACAAAGTGAAATTGCTTCAACAATAAACTGCATGAGAATACTGGATTTTTTTGCGCCAATAGCTTTACGTATACCTATTTCACGCGTACGTTCTGTTACAGAAACAAGCATGATGTTCATAATTCCAACTCCTGCGGCAAGCAGAGCAATAATTGAAACAACGAGTGCACCTATTTTTATTCCTGATGTAATATTATTAACCTGGTTTATCAGTGATTCATTACTGAAAACAGAAAAATCATTTTCCTCACCTGCTTCAACCTTTCGGATAGTGCGCATATGACCAATGGCTGCTTCAATCAAATCATCATAATCTTCTTTGCTGTGGGAAGTAACCATTATGTTTACACTGCTGTTTCTTCTTCCATACATACTTTGAAAAGAAGTTATTGGCATGATGATGTAATTATCTCTGCTCTGTCCGAATAGTTGTGGATTTTTTTCAAGTACGCCGATTACCTGGAAAGGCTTGCTGTCCACACGAACAGTTTTACCAATCGGTGATTCTCCGCCGAATAATTTTTCAACAACATCCTGGCCGAGAATACAAACATCATTTGAGTATTGAATATCATTCTGGCGCAGTTCACGCCCGATCATTACATTCCAGTTATTTGTGCGCATTGCATCCAAAGTAATTCCAGCAATACTTATATTGGGATTGGTTTCAATATTTTTAAATTTTACAATTTTTCCAAACTGCCATTGCTCGGCGCCAACATATTTAGCCTGCGTAAGCATTTCTCTAAGCCGGTTAAATTCATCAATGGTAAGATCTTTTCTGTTTCTCCATTTTTGATTTTGATTTGGACCGCCGCCGCGCATTCTATCAAATTTTTCAATCTGAAAAGTATTTTTATTCAACTGAGAAAAACCGCTTTCAATACTTTTCTGAAGCATCGTTATAATCGTCATAATCACAATTATTGAAAATATTCCAACAACTACGCCTAATACAGTAAGCATTGTTCTCAATCGGTTATTAACCAAAGATTGGAAAGCTATAGAAAATATTTCTCCTGGTTTCATTTACTCATACCTCAACGCTTCCACAGGATCCATTTTTGCGGCAGTATATGCTGGAGCAAAACCGGCAGCAACTCCTGTACTTAAAGAAACAAGTATAGCAATAGTTACAGCATCATATTGAACAGAAGTTGGTATCCATTGATTTACCATCATACTTAGCAGGACGGCAAATAGTAATCCAATTAAACCGCCCATTATACAGATAGTTGAAGATTCAAGAATAAATTGTCCAAGTATGGTTCTCTTTTTTGCACCGATTGCTTTCCTGATACCAATTTCACGTGTTCTTTCTTTTACAGAAACAAACATGATATTCATAATTCCAATTGCACCAACGAAAAGAGAGAGTCCTGTTATGAATAATCCTGCTATTTGTATAACACCAACCACAGAATTATAGTTTTCCATTAATCCTTCCTGTTGATTGATTGAGAAATCATTCGGTTCATTGTAAGTTAAACCGCGGACCTTTCTCATCACTCCTTCTGCTTCTGCTTTTGTTTCTTCAACAAGTGCCGGGTTTGGCGCACGAACATTAATTGTAATTGATCCGAATGATTGTCCGAGAAAATGTTTAAATACAGTTCCGATAGGAATGAAAACCTGATTATCAGGATTGAATGCACCAAGAATAAAACTTCCCTGCTCAGCAAGAACACCAACAACTTTAAAAGTTACTCCGCCAATTTTAATATTCTTATCAAGTGCATTTCCAAGCGGGAATAAATTTTTTGCAACTTCACTTCCGATTACAGCCACATTTCTTGCAGCGTTGCTTTCCATTTCAGAATAAAATCTGCCTGCATCAAAAGTGAAATTTGTAGTAGCAAGATAATCGGCTGTTGAGCCGTTTAAGAAAACATCATCAACGCGTAAATCACCATTCTTAACGGTCTGTCTTGAATTTATCACCGGTGCGGTAGCAACAGGAAGTTTTGCAAGTTCTTTAAAGCGCATATAATCTTCCATTTTAATATTTCTTCTGTTGCGCATTTTCCACCAATCTTCATTTGAAAACCATGCCCATTTATCAATGTATAAAACATCTGTGCCAAGTGCGCTTATTCCGGATTGAAATGAATTATCAATTCCTTTGATGGCAGTGGTCATCAACACAACAGAAGTAATGCCGATAATAATTCCAAGCATGGTTAAAACGGATCTTACTTTATTTGCCCTGATAGCTCTTAAAGCAATAACCATGCTTTCGCGAAGTTCGAATAGTAAGTTTTTCATAAAACGCTCACAAATAAATTATACAATGTATTAATTACATTGCCCGTTCAAACCCAAAATCGTTTTTATTCTGCTGCCACTTTAAGTTTAGGAATATACCTGTTCTCTACCGGTTTATCCGATTCGATCAATCCGTCTTTAATTCTTATAATTCTAGCGGCATGCTCAGCAATGTATTCTTCATGAGTTACAAGAATGATTGTATTTCCTTTCTCGTAAATCTCATTAAAGAGTACCATAATTTCTTCACCAGTTTTTGAATCAAGATTACCGGTAGGTTCATCAGCAAGAATGATAGAGGGATTTGTAACAAGCGCACGCGCAATTGCTACACGCTGTCTTTGTCCGCCGGAAAGTTCATTCGGTTTATGATGCATACGATCACCAAGACCAACATCGGCCAAAGCCTGCGCCGCTCTTTCCCTTCTTTCACTTGCAGGAACTCCCGCATAAATCAATGGAAGCTCAACGTTGTGGAGTGCATCGCTTCTTGATAGAAGATTAAAAGTCTGGAACACAAATCCGATTTCTTTATTTCTGATTTTGGCCAGATCATTATCTGTCATCTGGCTTACATTCACTCCGGTAAATTCATATTTACCTGCAGTAGGTGTATCGAGACAGCCAAGCATATTCATTAAGGTTGATTTTCCGGAACCGGAAGGGCCCATGATAGCAACGTATTCATTTTTGTTGATCGTAAGAGATACATCTCTCAGAGCGTGAACTTCTTCCGCACCTACCTGATAAACCTTTGAGATATGTTCAATATTAATAATGTTCATCTCTTATTCCGTTTATTAATTTTTATTAGCGAGCTGAGGTTTTCCTTTTCCCTCAACACGAACATTTGCACCATCAGAAAGTTCTCTTGAAATTGCCCTATAACTTCCGCTCACAACTTTCTCGCCGCCTTCAAGGCCGGAAGTAATTTCAATATAATTATCATCACTTATTGAAGTTTCAACCTCAACTGATTTTGCTTTTCCATTCTCAACAACAAAAACAATCTCTTTTGGCTTAGTATTTGTTTGAGGAGCGGGCGGAGTTGATTCCTGATCATCAGATGGAATTGCGCTGCCTGAACGTGCAGTAACGCTTTGAATAAGAACACTCAATACATCAAAATGGGTTTCTGTTTCAGTATCTGCGTTGCAAGATATTCCTGGCCTTAAATTCGTATCTGTATCAATTAATTTCATTCGAATGCTGAAATTAATTACCTGTTCG
>Ga0079224_100002496_pt1 | contig 22388 bp, 19 predicted proteins | sample Stecom2015_FD_80414 | JGI IMG/M metagenome (GOLD analysis project Ga0079224, IMG submission 80414) | Agricultural soil microbial communities from Utah to study Nitrogen management - Steer compost 2015 | ecosystem: Environmental > Terrestrial > Soil > Agricultural land | place: USA: Utah...
AAGCGATAGTCGAGAAGGCCAGAGAGAGAATGGCCAAGGACCGGGGCGAGAAGGGTATCATCAGCCACGGCTGCGTCAACGCCGGGTTCCGGTACGCCAACAACAACGTGCGTCCCATCGCGAAGCCGGAGGACATGAACGGCATCAAGCTGCGCGTGCAGCCGAGCCCCATCTACCTGGATGCCTTCAAGGCGCTGGGTGCCAATCCCGTGCCGATGCCCTGGAGCGACGTGTTCACGGCCACCCAGCAAGGCGCCGTCGACGGCCTCGAGATTCCGCTCGCGGTGATCTACACCAACAAGTTCCCGGAGATCACGAAGTACCTGTCGCTGACCCGCCACACGATCAATACGCCGGCCCTGGTGATGTCGGGCCAGACCTTCAAGAATCTCGAAGGAGGCGCAGGAGAACGTCCGCACCGCGGCGAAGAACAGCGTTGCCCGGCAGCGTGAGAAGATGGCGGAGATCAACGCGGGGATCCTCGAGAAGCTCAAGGAAGCCGGCATGCAGGTCAACGAGGTCGAGGACCCCGGTGCCTTCCGCGAGCGGGTCGCCGGCATCTACGAGCAGTTCCGGGACGCCATCGGCTCGGATGTCCTCGATGCCGCGCTGGCGGTCGTGAAGAAGTAAGGGACAGCGACGGGTTCGCCAACGGTCGCCGGGGGAAGGATGGGCGCATTGCGGGATGCCGAAGCCTGGCTGGCCGCCTTCGTGCGGTTCGTGACGGTCACCGTGGGTGTCGTCATGGTGTCCAGCCTGATCGCCGGGGTGTTCTTTCGCTACGTCATGCAGGATTCGCTGGCCTGGAGCGACGAGGTCGCCATGCTGTGCTTTTCCTGGATGACGCTGCTTGCCGCCGCGCTGCTTGTGCGGGAAGGCGGGCACGTGCGGGTCGAGCTGATCGAGTCGGTGCTGCCCGGCCCGATGGTGCGACTGCTGCGCGCCCTCATCGCCCTGGGGATCTTCGTCATGGGCCTGTACATGGTATGGACGGGCTGGAGCTACCTGGGCCTGACCGAAGGCGAGCTCTCCGCGGCCATGCGGTATCCGATGTCGCTGCGCTATGTCGCGTTGCCGGTGTCGGGGGCCCTGATCATGGTCTTCTCGGTCGTGCACGTGCTGGATTCGCGCACTGCGCTCATGAATGACGACCTGGACGGCGTAGCGTGAGCGAGCTCGCGATCTTCCTCAGCGTCGGGCTGATCGTGCTGCTGGCGCTGGGGATGCCGGTCGCGTTCGTGCTGGGCCTGCTGACGATGGGCGGCCTGCTCATCGCCGACATCGACCCGATGATGTTCGCGCAGCGCGTGCTGGCGGGCACCGACATCTACAGCCTGCTGGCGATTCCGGGCTTCGTGCTCGCCGGGGACCTGATGGGCGCCGGCGGCCTGTCGCGCCGGCTCGTTCGCTTCGCATCGGTCATGTTCGGCCACCTGACCGGGGGCCTGAGCATCGCCACGGTGATCGCCGGCACCTTCTTCGGCGCGATTTCCGGTTCCGCCCCGGCCACCACGGCGGCCGTGGGCAGCGTCATGGTCGATGAGCTCGAGCGCAAGGGCTACAGGCGCAGCTATGCGGCGGCGCTGTCGACTGCCGTCGGGCCCCTGGGCCAGCTGATTCCGCCGTCGATCCCCATGGTCCTCTGGGGGGTTCTGGCGGAGGAGTCCATCGCTAAGCTCTTCCTGGCGGGTGTCATTCCCGGCTTGCTGGCGGCGGCGGGGTTCGTCGGGGTGAGTGTCTGGTACGCGCGTCGCAACGGTGTCGTACGCGAGAACAAGCCCACTCGCGAGGAATTCTGGCATGCCATTCGGGACGGCGTCTGGGCGCTTCTCGCGCCGGTGATCATCCTGGGCGGCATCTACGGTGGCGTGTTCACGCCCACCGAAGCCTCGATGGTGGGCGTCGTCTACGGCGTGATCGCAGGCTGCTTCATCTATCGGGAACTGGGCTGGCGGCAGCTCTACGCGACTGCGCTCCAGAGCTTCAAGATGAGCGGGATGATCGTGTTCATCGTCGCGATGGCCTACGGCTACGCCTACCTGATGGCGAACGAGGGGATTCCGCAGCAGGTCGTCGGCATGCTGCTGTCACTGTCGGACAACCCCGTCGTCATCCTGCTGATGATCAACGTCATGCTTCTCATCCTGGGGGCGGTCATGGACACCGCTTCGGCAATGGTGATCCTCGTCGGCGTCCTGACGACCATCGGCGCCCACCTGGGCATGGACCCGATCCACCTCGGCGCCATGGTGGTGGTGAACTTCGCCGTCGGCATGGTGACGCCTCCGGTCGGCTACTCGCTCTTCGTTGCAGCGGCGGTCAGCGGGGAGAAGATCGAGGCGATCACGACGAAGCTGGGGCCGTTCATGCTCGTGCTCGTCACCGTTATCCTGCTGATCACCTATGTGCCCGCCCTGACGACCTGGCTGCCGGGGCTGCTCTACTGAGCACGATCCTGGCTGCACGCGCCCGGAACGATCGGGGCGCGCGCCCCGGAATGTAACCGGCTTTACATTCACCTCGTTGCAGCCCGCTTAACGTACCTCACCCGGCAGCGCGGTCATCGCGCCGCAGGAATCGCGACGCTCGATGGCGGGCGGACGCGACTTCGAGGAGACATGCATGCAACTGTCCGCCAGGGACCGCACCGTACTCATCACCGGGGGCAGCGAGGGCCTGGGCCTGGCCACCGCCATCGCCTACGCGAAGGCCGGCGCGAACGTGGCGATCTTCGCCCGGCGCCAGCAGCAGCTGGACGAGGCCAGCCGGAAGATCGCGGCGGCGGGCAACGGCAGGGTCTGCGCCGTGAGCTGCGACGTGACCTCGGCGGCGGACCTCGAGCGTGGCCATGCCACGGTGCTCTCCACGCTGGGCGGCGTGGACGTCCTGGTGAACAATGCCGGCAAGGCCCAGGCCTTTGCCTTCGAGGGCATCAGCGACGAGGTCTGGCAGTCCGACATCGACCTGAAGCTCTTCGCCGCGATCCGCCTCACCCGCCTGGTCTGGCCGGGGATGAAGGAGCGCCGGTGGGGCCGCGTGATCAACGTGCTCAACACCTTCGCCAAGGCGCCGCTACCCAACACGGCGCCCACATCCGTGACGCGCGCGGCGGGTCTGGCGCTCACCAAGGTGCTGAGCACGGAGGGCGCGCCGCACAACATCCTGGTGAATGCGCTGCTGGTAGGGCTGATCCGGTCCGAGCAGATCGTGCGCTTCCATGCGGCATCGGGCTCTGACAAACCCTACGACGAGTTCGTCGCCGGCATGGGCGAGAAGATTCCGATCGGGCGCATCGGCCGCGCCGAGGAGTTCGCCGGCACGGCGCTCTTCCTCGGTTCCGATGCGGCCAGCTACCTGACGGGCACCGCGATCAACGTCGACGGCGGCAGCTGCCCTGTGACCTGACATTGCGCCGGTCCGGGGGGACCGGCATCCGGCACGACTTTCTGGAGGAGACATCAGATGGATAGGCGTGGATTCGCAAAGGCCGCTGGCCTGGGTACGGTAGGTTCCGTCTTCGCGGCGCCCGCGATCGCCCAGTCGTCGCCGACGATCCGGTGGCGATGGGTTTCGAGCTTCCCCAAGTCGGCGCATGCCTGGCCGATGTTCGAGGCATTCTCGAGGCGCGTGGCCGAGATCACCGACGGCAAGTTCGAGATCCAGCTCTTTGGCCCCAACGAGATCGTCGCGCCGCTGCAGGTGCTCGACGCGGTGCAGAACGGCACCGTCGAGGCCGGGTGGACCGCGACGTATTTCTACATCGGCAAGGACCCGGCCTTCGCCTTCGGTTCGGCGATCCCGTTCGGACTCAACACCCGCCAACACCAGGCCTGGATCATGGCGGGCGGCGGCGGCGAACTCTTCAACGAGTTCCTGGACAGCCACGGCGTGCGCTACGTCGGGATGGGTCTCACCGGCGCGCAGATGGGCGGCTGGTACCGCAAGGAGATCAAGTCGCTGGAGGACCTCCAGGGCCTGAAGATGCGCATCCCCGGCTTCGGCGGCTCGATCATGAGTCGCCTGGGCGTGCTACCGCAGGTGATCGCCGCCGGCGATACCTATGCCGCGCTCGAGCGCGGCATCATCGACGCGGTGGAGTACACCACCCCGGTCGACGACGAGCAGATGGGGCTCTACAAGGTCGCCAAGTACTACTACTACCCGGGCTGGTGGGAAGGCAGCGTGCAGGTGGGGCACTTCATCAACAAGCAGAAGTGGGCCGAGCTGCCCGACCGCTACAAGACGGCCCTCGAGGCGGTCTGCGTCGAGCAGGAGCAGGCCATCCTCAACGGCTACGACGCCAAGAACCCCGCGGCGCTGCGCCGGGTGATCGGCCATGGCGCCGAACTGCGCGTCTTCCCGAAGGAGGTGCTGCAGGCGGCCTACAAGGAGACGCTCGCGTTCCTGGACGAGACGGCGGCGGGCAACGCTAACTTCAAGAAGCTGCTCGACCACTACATGAAGTTCCGTGCCGATTCGCTCCTGTGGCACCGCGTCGGCGAAGGCAGCTACGACAACTTCGTCCAGGCGGAATGGTCGCGGGTCAAGCGCTGATCACGGGTCGATGAAACGCCTGCTGGCACTGAGCCGCCTCGTCGACCGCTTCACGGCGGGCGCGGGGCGGATCGCGAGTGCGCTGGTCCTGCTGGTGACGCTGGTCAGCGTGACCAATGCCGCCCTGCGCTACGGCGTGGGGGTCGGCTCGAACGCCTGGCTCGAGGCGCAGACTTACATGTTCGCCGGCCTCGTCTACCTGGGCGGCGCGTACACCCTGCAGGCCAACGAACACATCCGGGTCGACGTGCTCTATACGATGGCGCGCAGCCGCACCCGCCTGCTGATCGACATCTTCGGGCTGCTGTTCTTCCTGCTGCCGGTCTGCGCGGTGCTCGCCTGGCTGTCCTGGTCCTACTTCGCGAACTCGTTCGCCAGCCAGGAGGTCTCGGGCAACGCCGGCGGGCTCGTGCTGTGGCCGGCGAAGTTCTTCATCCCGGTCGGTTTCGGCTTGCTGATCCTGCAGGGCCTGTCCGAGCTGGTCAAGCGGGTGGCCGCCTTGCGCGGGGAGCTGGAGTTCGACGTCACCTACGAGAAACCCGAGCAATGAGACAGCCCGAACCCCTGCGGGCCGGCGCCTCGCGGGCGGCCTGAGCCAGAGGACAGCGCATGCTCGAGTACGGCCTGATGCCGCCGCTGATGTTCGCGGTGATGGTGGTCTTCATGCTGGTCGGCTTTCCCGTGGCGTTCACGCTCGCCGCGGTCGGGCTGCTGTTCAGCGGAATCGCCATCGTCATGGGGCAGTTCGACGCCGGTTTCCTGCAGGCCCTGCCGATCCGCTTCTACGGGATCATCTCCAACGACCTGCTGCTGGCGATCCCGTTCTTCACGCTGATGGGCGCGATCCTCGATCGCTGCCGGATGGCCGAGGACCTGCTGGAGGGCGTCGGCAAGCTCTTCGGCGGCGTGCCCGGCGGCATCGCCTGCGGTGTGGTCGTGGTCGGCGCGATCCTCGGTGCGATCACCGGCACGGTGTCGGCATCGGTGATCGCGATGGGTGTGATCTCACTGCCGGTGATGACGCGCTACGGCTACGACCCGAGGCTCGCCACCGGCGTGATCGCGGCCTCGGGCACCATTACCCAGCTGATTCCGCCCTCGCTCGTGCTGATCGTGCTCGCCGACCAGCTCGGGCGTTCGGTCGGCGACATGTACCTCGGTGCCATCGGGCCGTCGATGCTGCAGGTGAGCGTGTTCCTGCTCTACGTCGCGGGCATGGCGATCTTCAAGCCACAGTCGATGCCGCCGCTGCCCAGGGAGGCGCGCGACGGGCCGCGCTGGGCGATGATCCGGCAGGTGCTCTGGGGCATGATCCCGGCGACCTTCCTCATCATCCTGGTCCTGGGGACCATCCTGGCGGGCCTGGCGACCCCGACCGAATCGGGCGCCATGGGCGCCGTCGGCGCGATGATCCTGGCGATGATGAACCGGCGCCTCACCTGGCCGGTGCTGTGGTCGGCGCTGCAGGCGACGATGAAGCTCACCGCCATGGTGATGTTCATCCTGATGGGCGCGACGATCTTCACGCTGGCCTTCCACGGGCTCGACGGCGGGCTCTGGGTGGAGAGCCTGCTCACCAGCCTGCCGGGCGGGCAGACCGGCTTCCTGCTGTTCGTCGCCGTGTTCGTGTTCGTCGTCGCCTTTTTCCTGGATTTCTTCGAGATCGCGTTCATCATCGTGCCCCTGCTCGCGCCGGTGGCCAGCAAGATGGGGATCGACCTGGTCTGGTTCGGCGTGCTGCTGTGCGTGGTGATGCAGACGAGCTTCATGCATCCGCCATTCGGCGTGGCGCTGTTCTACATCCGTGGTATCGCGCCGCCGTCGATCTCGACCAAGGACATCTATCTCGGCGCGATTCCCTGGATCGTGCTCCAGCTGCTGGTGGTGCTGATGGTCGCCTTCTGGCCGGGCGCGGTAACCTACTGGATCGGCGAGGAGAAGATGCTCGACCAGGAACTGATCCAGCAGAAGCTGGAGGACATCCCGATTCCGACCTACGATTAAGTCGACGAACGCGAGGAAGGCCATGGCAGGAGACAGATCGACTCCGGAAGGCTCGCACGGCGGGCCCGACGTGCCCGAGGCGCTTGGCGCGCGCGAGATCGAGGCCATCGTGGCCGGCCTGGTGCAGGCCCGTGCCGCCCGGCAGCCGATGGCGCTGCCGGCGGAATTCGCGCAGCGTTGCCGCCCGGCGCAGGCCCGCGAGATCGCCGACCGGCATGTGGCCCACCTGCTCGAACGGGGTGGCGGCACAGTGGCGGGCGCCAAGCTCGGCGCGACCAATCCGGAACTCATGGCCCGGCTGGGCCTGGAAAGGCCGTTCTCCGGCCCCTTGTTGTCGACGGCGCTGCTGCCCAGCCCGGCGCGCGTGAAGCGCGGCGACTACATCGCATGCGTGGTCGAGGCGGAGGTCGCGGTGCGTTTCGCGCGCCCGGTCGATGCCGCCGGCAGGGTGCCCTCGCGCGAGGCGCTGGCCGAAGCCATCGGCGAGCTCTTCCCGGTCATCGAACTCGCCGACACGCGGCTGGCGGGATTCCCGGCGCTGCCACCGGCGGCGATCGTCGCCGACCTGGGCTTCTCCGGCTCGCTGGTCACGGGCGCGCCGATCGCCGACTGGCGCGGCATCGATCTCGCAACGGCCACGGCCACGCTGACGGTCAACGGGGAGGAGGTACGCCAGGGCGCCGGCAGCGCCGTCCTGGGACATCCGCTCGATGCGCTCGCCCAGTATGTCGCCGAACGCGCCGAGTCCGGGCAGGGCATCACGGCCGGCGAGATCGTCAGCACCGGCACCTGGACGGCGCCGTACATGGGACAGGCGGGCGATCGCATCGTCGCCGACTTCTGGCCGCTCGGCCGGGTGGAAGTCGAGCTCGCCTGACGCGGCTCGCCTGGCTGCGCGCCGTCGCGCGCCGCCATTCGCCGTCGCGAAACGCTACGCGCCGTCGCGCACCAGGAAGGCCGGCGCCGCAACGCCCAGCCCGGCGGCGCCGTCGCTGATCTGCTTCCAGGTGGTGGGATCGATCGGGATGCCGTCGCGGCCGCGCTGCTCGCGCGAGGCCCGCTCCGGTTCGCCGGGTACCAGCACCGGCTCGTCGGGCGATGCTGCCGGCGACGACTTCACGTAGTTCGCCAGGCGGCTGACCTCGTCGGCGAACACCGAGGCGTCGCCGAGGCGGCCGGGCTCGAGGGCGATCGTGAACATGCCGTTGACCAGGCCCTGCTGCGGCATCGCCCGCTGGCCGCTGACCGGGCCGCCGCCCAAGGCCCCACCGAGCACTTCTGCGAGGAAGGCCAGGCCCCAGCCCTTGTGCTCGCCGAAGGGCAGCAGCGCGCCGCGGGGCTCCTCGAAGAGCACTGCCGGCGAGGTGGTGGCCTGGCCGGTGTGGTCGATGAGCCGCCCGGGTGCCACCGGCTCCGCCTTGTTCCAGGCGACCCGTGCCTTGCCCATCGCGATGGCCGAGGTGGCGAAGTCAAGCAGCACGGGGGCCTCGCCCGGCAGCGCGATGCACACGGGATTGGTCATCAGGCGGGCCTCGCTGCCGCGATGGGGCGCGACGCAGGGCTGCGTGTACACCGCGTTGACGAAGTGGATCGACAGCAGGCCGCGGGCCGCCAGGCGCTCGGCATAGGCGCCGACCCGGCCGATGTGCTGTGCATTGCGCAGGCTGACGATCGCCACGCCGTGCTCGGCGGCGATGGCGATGGCTTCGTCCATCACCCGGTTGGCCATCGGCTGGCCGTAGCCCATCTGGCCGTCGAAGACCGCGAAGGGGCCGGCCCCGCCCACCCGCAGGGGCCGCCGGTTCGGATGGACGAAGCCGGAGGCCAGGTGCAGCAGGTAGGCCGGCACCATCCCGACGCCGTGGCTGTCGTGGCCGGCCAGGTTGGCATCGACCAGGTGCGCGGCGATCTCGGCCGCCTCGCCGGCCTCGCTGCCGGCCGCCCGGAAGATGGCCGCGACGAAGGTTTCGAGCTCTCGTGCGGGTGCGAGGATCGTCATCGTTCGACCTGCGATTGCTTCATGTGAGGATGGCTCGAGGGTCAGCCGACTCTTCGCACCTCGCGTGCCGGGCTGGAGTACGCCGCCAGCAGGCGCTCGCGCTCGGCGGCGGCGCTCTCCGCGTTGCCCTTCTTGACGTGGCCATAGCCACGGATCTTCAGCGGCAGGGACGCGATGGCCACGGCGGTCCTGTAGTTGCCGGCGTCCAGGCGCCCGAGCAGGTCCGCCACATCGCGCTCGTACTGCGCGACGAGCGCACGCTCGAGCTGGCGCTCCTCGCCGTTGCGAAACGGGTCCAGCACGGTGCCGCGCAGGCCCCGCAGCCGGGCCATCACGCGGAAGACGTGCATCAGCCAGGGGCCGACCTCGCGCTTGAACGGCTTGCCCGAATGCGGGTCCTTCCGGGCAAACGGCCAGCCCCCGATATGGAAGTGCAGCTTGTAGTCGCCATCGAAGGTCTGCTCGATCTCCTTGCGGAAGTCCTCGCTGGCGAACAGGCGCGCGACCTCCCATTCGTCCTTGACGGCGAGCAGCTTGAACCAGGCCTGGGCCACGGCGATGGCGAGCTCCTGCCTGCCGTCACCCATGGTGTCGGCGGCGGCGACGCGATCGACCAGCGCCTTGTAGCGCCGGGCGAGGCGCTCGTCCTGGTACTCGGTGAGATACGCCATGCGCCGGGCGACGAGCTCGTCGAGCGATCCCGTGCCGGGCTTGCGCTGGAACTCGATCACCTGTCCGCCCGTCAGCATGCGGTCGACGCGATCCGGGTCGACCGCGATGCAGCGGCCCCAGTGGAAGGCCTTGCGGTTCATCTCGACCTGCACGCCGTTCAGCTCGATCGCGCGCTCGATCGCCGCCTGCGAGAGCGGCAGCCGGCCCAGCTGCCAGGCCATGCCGACCAGCAGCATGTTGCTCGCGATGGCGTCCCCCATCAGCGCGGTGGCCATGCGCTGGCCATCGACGACCGTCAGTCCCTCGCCGGTGCCGGCATGGATACGCTCCAGCAGGCCCTTGCCGTTGGCGCTCCAGTCGGCGTTGCGGGCGAACTCGGCGGTGGCGATGAGGTCGCTGCAGACGACCGCATGGCTGCGTCCCGGCGAGAGCGTGGCCACCGGCTCCGGGCCCGAGGCCACGATGAGGTCGCAGCCGATCAGCGTGTCGGTCTCGCCGGCGCCGATCCGCGGCGACGTCAGCAGCTCGGCGCGCTCGGCGAAATGCAGGTGCGAGAACACCGCCCCGTACTTCTGCGCCATCCCCATCATGTCCAGCGACGCGAGATGAGTGCCGTCGATGTACGCGGCCACCCCCAGCACCTGGCCGATGGTGATGACGCCGGTGCCGCCGATGCCGCCCACCAGCACGTTGAAGGGCTGCCTGCGCCCGGCGAGCGAAGGCAGCACCGGTGCCTCGACCTCGAAGGGCTCCAGGCTGCGGGCCGCGCCCTGGTCGGGCTTGCGCAGGCTGCCGCCATGGACCGTGACGAAGCTCGGACAGAAGCCGTCGACGCAGCTGAAGTCCTTGTTGCACGACGACTGGTTGATGCGCCGCTTGCGGCCGAACTCGGTCTCGAGCGGCTCGATCGACAGGCAGGTGGAAACCTTGCCGCAATCGCCGCAGCCCTCGCAGACCGCGCTGTTGATGAAGGTGCGCTTGGCCGGGTCCTCCCACTTGCCCTGCTTGCGCAGGCGCCGGCGCTCCGTGGCGCAGGGTTGCTCGTAGACGATCACCGACACGCCGGGGTACTCGCGCAGTTCCGTCTGGACCGCCTCCATCTCGGAGCGGTGCTTCACCGGCACGCCCTCGGCGAACTTCACGCCGGTGTACTTGGAGGTGTCGTCGGTGACCACCACGATGCGCTCGACGCCGTCGGCGCGCAGTCCGTCGACCAGCTGCGGCAGCGACTGGCCGCCCGCGATCGGCTGGCCGCCCGTCATCGACACGAAGCCGTTGGCGAGCAGCTTGTAGGTGATCGGCACGCCGGCAGCCACGGCCTGGCGGATCGCCAGCGACCCCGAGTGCGCATAGGTGCCGTCGCCGAGGTTGGCGAAGATGTGCTTCTCGGTCGTGAACGGCTGCTGGCCGAGCCAGTGCATGCCCTCGCCGCCCATCTGCGAGAACGCCTTGCAGTTCTCCGGATCGAGGAAGACCTGCATGCCGTGGCAGCCGATGCCGGCCAGGACCCGGCTGCCTGCCGGCAGCTTGGTCGAGCGGTTGTGCGGGCAGCCCGAGCAGAAGCTCGGCGTGCGCGGCACCGGCGCATGGGCGGTGGCGCCGGCGGCGGTGACCGGCGGCTGCCACTGCGCGAAGGCGGGATCGCGCTCGGCGAGCAGCTCCGCCAGCAGCTTCGCGACCATCGTCGGCGTGGTCTCGCCGAAGTTGGGGAACACCCACTCGCGCTGCGCGTCGAACAGGTAGCCGCTGCGCACCTTGCCGATCACCCGCGGGGCGTCGGGCGTTCCGTACAGGAGCGAGCGCACCTGGTCCTCGACGAGCGGGCGCTTCTCCTCCACCACGACGATCGTGCGCAGGCCGCGCGCGAAGCGGCGCACGATGTCCGGCTCCACCGGCCAGACCATGCCCATCTGCAAGGTGCGCACGCCGAGCCGGGCGGCGGCCTCCTCATCGATGCCGAGATCGAACAAGGCCTTGCGGACGTCCTGCCAGGCCTTGCCGGCGGAGATGATCCCGATGCGCGCTTCCTGCGGATCGAAGCCGATGCGGTTGAGCCCGTTGGCCGTGGCATAGGCCAGCGCCGCATACAGGCGCCTGTGGTAGACGCGTTCCTCGACCGGCATCAGGATCAGCTCGGCCGGCCTGATCGACAGGCCGTCGGGCGGCATCTCGAAGTCCTGCGGCACGACGATGCGCGGGCTGGCGGGATCGAGGACCACGGTGCCAGCGCTCTCGACGATCTCGCCGACCAGCTTCATGCCGGTCCAGGCGCCCGAGAAGCGGCTCATCGCGATGCCGTGCAGGCCGAACTCCAGGATCTCCTGCACATTGCTCGGATAGAGCACCGGCATCGCCATCGACTCGAAGATGATGTCGGAGTAGCAGGCCACGGTGGACGACTTGGCGCCGTGGTCGTCGCCGGCCAGCGCCAGGCTGCCGCCCAGCGGGCTGGTGCCGGCCCAGTTGGCATGGCGCAGGGCGTCGACCGAGCGATCCACACCCGGGCCCTTGCCGAACCAGATGCCGAAGACGCCATCGACCTTGGCGCCGGGGAACATGCCGACGTACTGGGAGCCCCAGACCGCCGTGGCGGCGAGCTCCTCGTTGACCCCGGGCCGATAGACGATGTTGTTGTCCTGCAGCAGCTGCGGGATCTTGCGCAGCTCGCCGTCGTAGGCCGCCAGCGGCGAGCCCGGGTAGCCCGAGATGTAGCCGCCCGTGTTGAAGCCGGCGGCCTGGTCACGTCGGCGCTGCTCGAGCGCGATGCGGACCAGGGCCTGGATGCCGGTCATGTACGCGATGCCCTCGTCGAGGGTGTACTTGTCGTCGAGCGTGGCGTCCAGGCGAGCGGGTCGGGTGGTGGTGCTCATCGTCATTCCTTGGGGTTGCCGGCCAACACTGAGGCGAGCTGGTGGCTGGTTTCGATCGCGGGAACGGCCACACCCAGGCGCTGGCCCAGGCGCACCGCATGGCCGAGGATCGCATCGACCTCCAGGCGGCCGCCGCGCAGCAGGTCCTGCAATGCGGAGACGCGGTGCTGCGGGGCGCGGGTCTCGAGCAGGGCGCCGAACTCGCGCACGAGTGCCGCGCCCTCCTCGGGCGAAGCGGCGGCGATGCGGGCGACGGGGAAGCCGCCCTTGTCCTCGACGTCGGCGCCGCTCGCGCGTGCGAGCGCGACGACCTCGCGCATCATGCGCACGATCGCGAGCGACACGCCGGGGTCGGAGAGGTTGCGCCAGGTTTCCTGGCGGGTGAGGATGCCGGCCGCCATCATCGGCAGGAAGGCCGCGTACTTCGTCCATTCCACGTCGCGGATGTTGTCGACCGCCTCGGCGGCGATACCGGCGTCGGCCAGCGCCCCGGCGATCTCCCGGGCGCGCGGCGACAGCCCGCCAGCCGGTTCGCCCAGGGGCAGGCGCTCGTTCATCGTGAAGCGCACCGTGCCGTCGGCGAGCAGTTCGCCGGCGACGCTGGCGGCGGCGCCCAGCACGCCGTCCGGGCCGAACTTGCGCGCGAGTTCCTCGTTCTTGAGCACCCCGTTCTGCAGCGACAGCGCCACGGGCCGGCCGACAAACGCCAGCGATTCGAGCGCCTGCTCGCTGTCATAGGTCTTGACGCACTGGATCACGACGTCGGCCGCGATGTCCTTCGCACCCGGGCGGATCACCGGCACCGACTGCCGGAACTCCGCCAGGCCCACCAGGCCCACGCCGTGTGCCTCGATGTGCTCGGCGCGCCGGCCACGCGCCACCAGCGCCACGGGCGTACCCGCGCGGGCCAGGTGCGCCGCCACGATGGAGCCGAGCGCGCCGGCGCCGATGACCACGAATCTCATCCCGTCTCCCCGGTCGATTGCCTCGTCACTTGCTGTCGCGAAGCCGCGCCAGCAGAAGCTCGCGTTCCCGTTGCGCCGCCACGATGCGGTCCCCCTTGACGTGCCCGTAGCCGCGGATCTTCTCGGGCAGGCGGGCGAGCCGGATCGCGACCGGCAGCCTGCCGATGTCCAGGCCGGGCAGCAGCCCGCGCAGGTCCTGCTCGTACTCGTCGACCAGGCGGCGCTCGGTGCGCCGTTCCTCGGTGCGACCGAAAGGATCGAACACTGTACCGCGCAAGCCCTTCATCCGGGCCAGCAGGCCCATGGCCCTGAGCATCCAGGGCCCGTAGCTGCGCTTGACGAGGTGGCCGGTGGCCGCATCGCGGCGGCTGAACGCCGGCGGCGCCAGGTGGAAGTTGAGGCGGAAGTCGCCCTCGAAGGTCGTGCGCACCTTCTCGAGGAAGCGGCCATCGGTATAGAGGCGTGCGACCTCGTACTCGTCCTTGTACGCCATCAGCTTGTACAGGTTGCGCGCAACCGCTTCGGTGAGTTCCCCGGCGTCCGGCGCGAGCCTGCGCTCGGCCTGCGCCACCTCCTCGACCAGGCGCCGATAGCGCTGCGCATAGGCGGCATCCTGGTAGTCGACCAGCATCGCGGCACGACGCTCGACGAGTTCGGACAGCGACGGCGGCGGCGCGGCGGCCTGCGTGGGTGCGAGGATGCCGGCCGCCTGCCGCACGGTGTCCGGGTCGTGCGCGGCGAGCCGGCCCCAGTCGAGCGTCGCCATGTTGGCCTCGATCGCCACGCCGTTGAGTTCGATCGCGCGCCGGATCGAGGCGAGGCCCAACGGCAACAGGCCCTTCTGCAGGGCGTAGCCGACCATGAAGAGATTGGTCGCGATGCTGTCGCCCATCAGCTCCGTGGCGAACCGGGTGGCCTCGATGAAGTCGGCGCGCCCGGGGCCGACGGCCGTCGCGATCGCCGTGGTGATGGAATCCGGTTCCACCACGAGGTCGGGATCGAGGACGTTGGCCGACGTGGGCTCGAGCTGGGTGTTGACCACGGCGCGGGTGCGATGCGGATCGACCGTCGCGAGCACGGGTCCGCTGGCGGCGACGACCATGTCGCAGGCGAGCAGCAGGTCGGTGCCGCCGCCGGCGATGCGCTGGCCGAAAAGGACGTCCGACGCGGGCGCGATGCGCACATGGCTCGTGACCGCGCCGTTCTTCTGCGCCGCGCCCGTGTTGTCGAGCACCGAGCAGGCCTTGCCCTCGAGGTGGGCCGCCATGCCCAGCAGCGCGCCCACCGTGAGCACGCCGGTGCCGCCGATGCCGGTGACCAGCAGGTTGAAGGGCGCATCGAGTGGCGCCGTGGCGGGCGTGGGCAGGTCGGCTTGTGGACGGGCCGGGCTCACGCTTCGTCGGGGCCGGCGCAACGCGCCACCCTCGATCGTCACGAAGCTCGGGCAGAAGCCCTCGATGCAGGAGAAGTCCTTGTTGCAGCTGGACTGGTCGATGTAGCGCTTGCGGCCCAGCTCGGTCTGGAACGACTTCACCGAGATGCAGTTCGACTGCACCGAGCAGTCGCCGCAGTCCTCGCAGACCGCGTCGTTGATGAAGACGCGTCGCGGCGGATCGGGAAACTCCCCGCGCTTGCGCCGGCGCCGCTTCTCGGCGGCGCAGGTCTGGTCGTAGATGAGGACGGTGAGTCCCTCGACCTCGCGCAGCTCGCGCTGCACGGCATCGAGCTCGCGCCGATGGTGGACGCGGGTGCCCGGCGGCAGGTCGGACACCGAGGCGTACTTGTCGGGCTCGTCGGTGACGATCGTGACGCGCTTCGCGCCCTCGTGCCAGACCTGGTTCGCGATCTGCGGCACGGTGAAGCTGCCCTCGGCAGGCTGGCCGCCCGTCATCGCGACGGCGTCGTTGTAGAGGATCTTGTAGGTGATGTTGACACCGGCGGCCACCGCCGCCCGGATCGCGAGCAGGCCGCTGTGCGCATAGGTGCCGTCGCCCAGGTTCTGGAAGACATGGTCGTCGCCCGCGAACGGCGCCTGCCCGATCCAGGCGGCGCCTTCGCCGCCCATCGCGCTGAAGGTGCTGGTGCGCCGCGCCGGCTGCCACATGACCATGATGTGGCAGCCGATGCCGGCCATCCCGCGACTGCCGTCGGGCAGCTTGGTGGAGGTGTTGTGCGGGCAGCCGGAGCAGAAGAAGGGCGCGCGCTGCACGGTCGGCAGCGTCAGCGACTGCAGCTGGCGCTCGAAGCCCTCGAGCCGGTCGAGGCGTTCGCGTATCGATTCGTCGGCCAGACCCAGGCGCGCGAGCCGCGCCACGATCGCGCGCGCCACCAGGAGCGGGCTGAGGTCGCCTTCGCTGCGCAGCAGAACCGCGCCGGATTCGTCGCGCTTGCCGACGACCGAGGGCCGGCCCGCGGGCAGGTTGTAGAGCACGCGCTGCAGCTGCGTCTCGACGAAGGCCTGCTTCTCCTCCACGACCAGGACGTCGCGCAGGCCCTGCGCGAACTCGCGCGCGCCTTGCTCCTCGATCGGCCAGGTGAGGCCCAGCTTGCGCAGGCGGATGCCGAGCTGGCGGGCGCGCGCCTGGTCGATGCCCAGGTCCGCCAGGGCCTGGCGCACGTCCAGGTAGGCCTTGCCCGCGGCGAGGATGCCCAAGCGGGCGTCGGGGGAGTCGAGGATCGTATGGTCGATCGGGTTGGCGCGGGCGAAGGCGGCCACCGCCGCCATCTTCGGGCCGTGCATGCGCTGCTCGGCCTCGGCGCCCGGATCCGGCCAGCGGATGTTCAGGCCACCCGGGGGCAGCTCGAGGTCCGGCGTGACCAGCTGCACCCGCGACGGATCCACGGCGACCGATGCCGAGCTCTCGATCGTCTCGGCAATGGCCTTGAAGGCCACCCAGCATCCCGAATAGCGCGACAGGGCGAAGCCGTACAGCCCCATGTCCAGGTAGTCCTGGACGTTCGCGGGATTGAGGATCGGCAGCATCGCGCCGGCGAGCAGCTGGTCGCTCTGGTGCGGCAGGGTGGAGGACTGCGCCGCATGGTCGTCACCGGCCACGAGGATCACGCCGCCATGGCGCGAGGTGCCCGCCATGTTGGCGTGCTTGATCACGTCCATGCTGCGGTCGACGCCGGGGCCCTTGCCGTACCAGATGCCGCAGACCCCGTCGACCTTCGCGCCGGGGTACATGTTGACCTGCTGGCTGCCCCAGACGGCGGTGGCGGCGAGGTCCTCGTTCAGGCCCGGCTGGAACCGGACCTTGTGCGCGGCGAGCAGGCGCTCGGCCTTCCAGAGCGCCTCGTCGTAGCCGCCGACCGGCGAGCCGCGGTAGCCGGAGACGAAGCCTCCGGTATCGAGCCCGGCGGCCCGGTCGCGCCGCACCTGCATCATCGGCAGGCGGACGAGCGCCTGGATCCCCGACAGGTAGATCCGCCCGGCGGCGAGCGTGTACTTGTCGTCGAGTTCGACGCTGGCGAGTGCGGCGGGCATCGTGTCTCCTCCGGATCTCCCGAAGCTACACGCCGCAAGACGCTTCAAATGTAAGATGCCTTACATTGTCGGCAGCGGGTGCACGGCCCGTGCATGGCCCGCCCGCACGGGAGGAGACGCCCATGAACCGATCGCGATGGATCGACATCATGCGTCGCGACGCATGGTTCGCCAGCCTCGAGCCAGGCCTGGCCGAACTGATCCTGTCGCGCGTGGTCGAGCGCCGCTACGGCATGAACGAGATCGTGTACAGCGCCAACGACCCGCCATCGGGCATGTTCGGCCTGCTGCAGGGCAGCATCCGGCTGTCGCAGTACACCGCCTCGGGCAAGCACCTCGTGTTCACGACGTTCAGCCCCGGCACCTGGTTCGGCATCATCTCGGAGTTCGACCAGAGGCCGCGCCCGCACAATGCCGTCACGGTCGAGCCGACGACCCTGCTGCACCTGCCGAGCGCCGCGTTCCGGGACATCGTCTCGCGCGACTGGCGCCACTGCTTCGATATGGCGCGCGCCGCCATCGCGCTGTTCCGGGCGACGCTCGACCTGCTGTCCGAAACCCGCGTGCTGCCGTATCCGTCGCGGGTGGCGCAGTTGCTGCTCGCGATGTCCGACCACGAGGTGGCGGTCGGCAATGAGCACCCGGACCCGCAGGTCACGCAGGAGGACCTCGCCGCGATGGTCGATGTCACCCGCCAGACCATCAGCCGCCTGCTCACGGAATGGGAGGCCGAGGGCCTGGTCAAGCGTCGCTACGGGCGCATCCGCCTGCTCGACTATCCCGGCCTCGCCCGCATCTCGGCGCTGGAGGACTATCGTGGTCGCTCGGGCAAGGCGGCGGAGCCGGCGACATCTGCCTGAGGAGCAGCGGCCACCATCGGGACCGCGCCGATACGCCAGCCTATCCTCCGCCGTCGTTCGTGCAGGATGGCGCCGGCTTGCGGCCCTGCCGTCAGAACTCCTTGACGATCCCGCAGGCGATGCGGGAGCCCCCGCCGCCGAGCTTCGATGGCTCGTCGGAGTAGTTGTCGCCCCCGGCATGCACCATGATCGAGCGGCCCTTCAGGTCGGCGAGCTTGAGCCGCGGCGCCAGCACCGGATGGGTGGCCTGCCCGTCCTCCGTGACGTACAGCGGCGGCAGGTCGCCGAGATGGCCGTCGCCCCAGGGCGTGCCATGCCGGCCGGTGCCCTTCGGATCCAGGTGGCCGCCCGCAGCGCCGGCCGGGGTCACTTCGCCGTCCTTTTCCGTCGCCGCGCAGCTGGGGTTCTCGTGTACATGGAAGCCATGCAGGCCGGGCGGCAATTGCTCGAGGTCGGGCGTGAACACGACCCCGTGCGGCGTCTCGACCATCGTGATGCGGCCGATGTCGGCGCCCACGCCCTCCTTGTTGACGAGGTTGACGATGGCGGCGGTGTCCGCGTGCGCGGCCGGGATGGCGGCCAGCGCGAGCGGGATGCATGCGGCCAAGAGGGAAAGTGCTTTCTTCACCGGTGTCGTCTCCTGTTGCTGGGTCGCGCGCGGGCGATGCGCCCGCGGTGCGACGGTGGACGAATTGACCGGATTCGCAGCAAGTCGCGTGACCGCGGCGGCCTTGCCGGCTTTCAGGCGAGGGCGTCCAGGAGGGACAAGAGAAAGCCAATGATTCCCAGGACAGCGCCGCCGACTATCGGTTGGTACGGTGGCGCCGCTGGCGTGTTTGCTGCCACCAGCCGCATCGCGTATAGAGCACCCGCGGAAAGTATGAGGCCACCTAGAGGCACGGCAACGAAGGCCCAGACTTCGCCACTTCGGAACGGAATCATCAACACCAGCAGCGCCAGGACGGCGACCGCAAGCGCGCCTCCGGCGATTCCCCGCATCAATGCCAGGATGAGAATCTGGACCTCTCTCGGCACATCGGTCCAATCGCTTCCGAGGGCAACCCGGTGATAAGGCATGAACTGCTGGCGAAGCAGGTATGTGAGGCCGAACCCGACCATCGTGAAGATGCCAATCATGTGGCAGGCGAAGGCAAACGTCAGTAGCAGCGACATTCGATCGCTCCCGTTGGATTCGAGGCTCAGCCTGCCTCGCGAGGCGTGAGACGCACCGGCATCATGCTGGGCTTCATCTTGAAGGCCATGACTTCCTCGATGTTCTCGGGTGCGGTTGCGAGTTGCGCCGTGAAGTTGCGCGTCAGCATGGAGAGCACCATCCGCATCTCGACGCCGGCCAGGTGTCGGCCCGGGCAGACACGGGCGCCGGCGCCAAACTGCAGGTATGCGCGTTGCTCGTGGGGGCCGGTGCGCTCGTCGCGTGTTCGGAGCCAGCGCTCGGGGTCGTAGGTGCCTGGGTGCTCGAAGTGCTTCTCGTCGAGCATGTCGGGTCGCTTCAGTATGACTACGGGAGAGCCCGCTTGCAGCGCGACGCCTCCGAGCACTACTGGCTCGGTCGACTCGTAGGTGTCCATGGGAACGGTCGGCCTGAAGCGGGAGGCCTCGGTCGCCAAGGCTTCGAACCGACCGAGCGAGCGAACCAGCTCGTAGTCCGGGCACACGCGGGCGCTGCCGAAATGTTCAACCGTCTTCCGGTACAGCTTGTCCTGCAGCATCGCGTCAGCGCACAGATACGGCATGGTCCAGGCAAGCATGTTGGCGGTTGTATCTTCGCCCGCGAGCAGAAGGGTCAGGACATTCGCCGACAGGTCGCGTTCGTCGAATCCCGAGTCGGGCGCGTCGCTCAAGCCGATCATGGCTTCGAGAAGGTTGCGCGGCGAGTCGGCCGGGTCATCCGCCATTCGGCGGCGCGCATTGGCGATTCGCTCGGCGACGTATCGGTGTACCTCCACGAGCGACGCATCGAACCGACGGTCACGCGGCAGCCTGAAGTAGCGCCAGTACGGTATCGGCGCAAAGATGCGGCTCATCATCGTGGGAAAGATGAGTGCGAGATGCTGCTGTATTACGCCGGCGCCGCGCTCGATCGTGTTCAAGTCTTCACCGAAGGCGAGCGTGCCGGTTACGTCCACGGTGTAGCGCTTGAGTTCCTCGCTCATCTGCAGGACTTCGCCGCGGCGGGCGGCAGCCTCCCAGCGGCGGCGCAGTCTTTCGGTGATGGTCTGTATCGCGGGGAAGAATGTGCGGAAATGCCCGGAAGCCAGCGCGGCGACAACGAGCCGACGCTGCGGTTCCCACGCAGGCCCTTCGACGGAGAACAGACCGTTGCAGCCCGTCTCTTTGGCGATAGGCTCGAATGTGCTGTAGCGCCGCCAGCGGTGCGGCCGCTCGCGCAGCAACTGCTGGAAGAGTTCGCTGTCGCGCCAGACGACCAGCTTGATCGAGCCGAGCTGGAACAGGTAGGGCGTGCCAAGCTTCTCCGCCCAGTGTTCCAGGATGAGGTGGAATCTCGTCATTCGCGCCAGATGCAGGCTACCCAAGCCGGGCAAGGCTGGTGGGTGTGGCAGGTCGCTGACCCGGCAAGTTGACGATACCGGTGCGATCGCTGACATGGTCGACTCCTGCGCTGCTGTCCGAGATCTACCTCGGTGAGCTCGCCTCGTGGGCGGACCGGCCTACGGCCAACCGCCATCCCACCGCCGCGATCAGCCCGGCCGTGAGCACCACCATCGCGGCCCCGATCGTGAGCACATGGCTGACCGAGCCCAGCCTCTGGGCCATGGCGGCAACGATCGCCGGCAGCACGCCCATGCCGAGGTAGAAGATCGTGTGGAACACGCCCATGCCGACCGCGCGGGTCTGGGGACGCAGGAACTGCGCCGGTGCCGCGATCAGCGTGCCGACCGGCAGGCCGATCACCAGGCTGGTGGCGACCAGCAACGGGGCGCTGGGACCCTGCAGATGCATCGCGACGAGCAGCATCGCAGTCAGCACCAGCGAGGCTACCGCGATGAGTGTCGGCCGGCCGGTACGCTCGGCGAGCCAGCCGCCGCCGGGCACCGAACCGATGATCAGCAGGGTCATCAGCGCGGTGAGCCAGTTGGCCTGGGTGACATCAGTGCCCTGCTCGATCATCACCAGCGGCAGGAAGCTCGCGAGCACGGCGTAGACGACGTTGAAGACCATCCACGCGGCGCCGGCGAGCAGCAGCAATTGCCATTCGCGGCGCACGAGGGCGCCCAGTCCCGTGCCGCGCTCGGCCGCTGCCGATACCGGCGAGCGATAGCCGAAGGCGAGGAGTGCAAGTGCTGCCGCCGCCGCGACGGCGGTGACCCCGAAGGCCGCGCCGGTGCCCTGCGCCGCGGCGACATCGCCCAGCACCAGCAGCGCGAGCGCGATGCCGATCGGCCAGGTATTGACGAGGACCGACATCGCGAGCACGAGCTCGTGGCCGGCGAACCAGTCCGCGATCATCTTCGTGGCGATCACGCTGAAGAGCACGCCGCCGGCGCCGCAGAGCAGCCTGCCCACAGCCAGCGTCGCCGTGTCGCCGGCCAGCGCGCAGACGAGGCCGCCGAGCATCATCAGCGCCATGCCCGCGAGCGCGACCGGCTTGGCGCCGAAGCGCGCCCCGAGCAGGCCGCTGGGCAGCGCCAGGGCGATGCCGGGCAGCAGGTACAGGCCCACCAGCCAGCCGATCCAGGTCAGGTCGACGCCGTACTGGGCCTGGATCGTGTGGCCGGTCGCGCCGACGGCCTGGAACTGGAAGCCCATGGCCAGTCGGGCCAGGCTCAGCAGGGCGAGCGCACGCCAGCGCAGGGGGATCCGGCGCCATGCCACGGCCGGACTCGCCGCGCCCGTGTCGGGGGCGGCCCGGGGAGCTACGGGATCCTTCGGGATGCCCGGCTCTGGCAACGTCGGTCTCCTTCCTGGAAAGGGCGATGCCGGCGTCGGTTCCGGCCGGCTCGCAGCGAGTCTGGAATGGCGCCAACGTCGGCGCATCCCTCAATTGGACGATGCCTTGGTGGTCCTGTAGGCAGCGCCTACCTGGTGTCGTCAGGGACGGTAGCCACGGCGGAGTCAGACGACCCGAACGGGGTCGCCGTAGCGGGTGAGTGTTGCATCGGAGGTCAGGAACAACATGCCTTCGACGCGCGCTTGTGCGATCTGGATCCGATCGAAGGGATCTCGATGTAATCCGGGAAGGCTGGCGACGGCGAGCGCATGCGGCCCTTCGATCGGGAGTTCCAGGTAGCCGTGGTCGAGCAGGCCCCGTCGCAAGCGGCTCGCGTCGACGACGAAATCCGGACGACCGAGCGCTCCCTTGATTACGATCTCCCACATGCAGGCGGCGCTGAAATACGGTTGCTTGCCTGCATCATTCAGTAGATCACGCGCCGCGTCTGGCAACCTCGACGGCTGCGATGCTGCCCAGAGCAGCAGATGGGTATCGACGAGCAGTTTCACTGATCGAGCCCGAACTGCTCGAGGATCTCCTTGTTGCCCATCTCGTCGAAGTCGTCGGGAATCTCGAACTCCGATTCGAGAAAGCCCAGCCGGTCCGGAAGGGCTGGCTCCGGTGGTTCCAATGCCTCGACCTTGACCAGGGGCTTGCCCGCCTTGGCGATGATGAAAGGCTCCCCGTCGAGCGCCGCCTCGATCAGGCGTGACAGATGTGTTTTCGCTTCGTGGATGTTGACCGTCTTCATGGCAACGCCGGTTCAATTGATGGACTAAGTTTATCGGACTAAGTCCAACAGAACAAGCCGGTCGCGCTACCCGACCGCCTTCACCTCGCCCTTCTCCCACTGTTCCTTGAGCCGGAACTTCTGGATCTTGCCGGAGCCGGTCATGGGGAAGGCCTCGACGACGAACCAGTGCTTCGGCGTCTTGTGCGGCGCAAGATGCTCGCGCATGTAGGCGGTGAGCTCGTCCTGGTCGATGGCGGCGCCGGCGGCGGGC